>Ga0075421_100011923_pt1 | contig 10782 bp, 15 predicted proteins | sample SoiMetdeltSBSDD5_FD_75292 | JGI IMG/M metagenome (GOLD analysis project Ga0075421, IMG submission 75292) | Bulk soil microbial communities from a Populus tree surrounding site in Tennessee, USA - Soil MetaG P. deltoides SBSDD5 | ecosystem: Environmental > Terrestrial > Soil > Tree plantation...
AATCGACCCGGCAGTCATGAGCGTGGCACTCTCGCGACGGCACAAGCAACTTACGAAAAGGGCCGTCTGGAGCTGGAAAAGGGTGTGCTGGATGATTGCATGTCCAGTTTCAATCAGGTTCTTGACATGAAGCTCCAGGATGACCCACTGCTCTCCAGGGCACACCTGTTGCGAGCTTTCGCCTGGGACCTCAAGGGCCAGCGAGAGGCAGCGGTGGCCGACTACCAAACCGTGCTCGGGCTGATGGACATCGAAAACTCCCACAAAAAGGCAAAGAGTTTTCTAAAGACTCCCTACCCAGGAGTGGCTCGGAATTAGTGCGGCCTGCTGGCGACAGAGTTCAGGGCTCGGTCAAATTCCGGCCGATCGGGAACGGCCGAGAACGCCACAGCGGTTGTTCCGGCACGACCGTCGATTTTGTCTGTCTTGAGAACACATGGCACGGGGATTGGCCGAAAAGACACAAAAAGAGTTGAACTGGCTAATGAGGCTTCATAGACTGAGGCCTGCAACAGATTGCCTGGAAAGGGAGAAGGCCAAGATCGAAAGTCGCGTATCGCGGTGGCCCACAACGCTGCCGCAGATTTCCAAGGCTGCGCTTATCTTCAATCCGGTGGCTCGCCGGATGCGTGGGGATCAAGCGGGAAAGCTGCGGCAGGTCCTTGACCCCCTGACTGCCGAGGGGATCAAAGTGGAAGTTTCACCTACGGCTGGCCCGCAGGATGCCAGCAATCTAGCTCGGCGAGCCATCGCCGCGCATTGCCAGCTGGTTATCGCCTGTGGTGGCGATGGAACAGCCAACGAAGTGATCAGCGGAATGGCTGGTTCGCACGTGCCACTCCTGGTCATCCCGGGCGGCACGGCTAACGTGCTGGCGCGGGAACTGGCTTTGCCGAGCAACTTCTCACGCTGTGCGGCCCTCATAAGGGATGGCGCCATTCGCCGCATTTCCCTGGGAAAGGTTGGGTCTCGTTTCTTCATTCTAATGGCCGGGGTTGGCGCAGATGCCGGTATTATCGCAGCGCTGAGTTCGCGGCTGAAGCGGCACTTGGGAGAGGGGGCGTTCTGGCTTACTGGATTCCAGCAGCTCGTGAAATATCATTTTGCGCCGTTCGATCTGAAAGTAGAGGGCGAATCCTATCGCGGAACCTTTGCCATTGTCAGCAAGGCCAAAAACTACGCAGGATGTTTTCAGCTCACTCCGACTGCTGACCTCTTTTCAAATCGATTCCAAATTTGCCTCTTCCAAAGCCTCAATCGCTGGCGTTACTTGTATTATCTGAGCCAGGCCCTGATGGGCCGCCACAGCCGCTTACCCGACGTGAAAATCCTCAGCGGGCAAAGTGTCGAAGCTCTAGGGCCGTCAGAGGTTCAGGTTCAAGTTGATGGGGAATTGATGGGGAGTTTGCCGCAGCGGTTTACGATCGAAGAAGACGCTCTGTCGCTGGTCGTCCCGCGTAGCCGGTCTACCGACCAAGGGCGTATCTGAAAACCTGGGTCCGAGCGGCCGGGGTATCCAAATGAGTCGTTCAGTGGTGTCGCCCGGTCGGAGGCCCATACCAGACCAATCTTGCTCGCCGCATGAGTCGCAAATCCTTCCTGTTGTCTTTTTCAGCGCTGCTTGCTATCGGGGTGCTCTACAGCGTCCTTTTCTGGGGTCAGCCCGTTCCGTTCCAGGTTCGAGTGAACGAAAAACTGGACAGCAACGGCGATGGCCTGATTGATACCTGGCGCCTGACCAGTCCGACGCACGGCAAAATCGTAGAGCGCGACACGAACTCGGACGGTCGCGTCGACCGGCTGGAATTCGGCAACCCCGAAACTAAAGTGCTAAGTCTTTCGGAGGCTCCTGTACCTGGCCCGGGACGCAAGCTGGCTGTCTGTCTGGACGGCGTTCCCTACGACGACATGAGAGCACTTTGGGAACAAGGATACTTTCGGGAATTTTCCAGACCTGGAAAACTGATCAGTGTCTTCCCTTCGCTCAGCGACGTCGCCTTAACAGATGTGCTCCATGCCGACAAGGTCCCCGGTTACGAGAACCTCTATTTCGACGTGCAGCGCAACCGCATCGCCGGCGGCGCGACCAGCACCGTTTCCAAGGTACGGATGCCATACCTGGATGTTTTGGACTATGACGAGCCCGGCATCTTCAAAGGGCTTGCTTACTTGCTTCCAGTGAAAACTTTCCACGCCGACTTGGGGCGTTTTCTGAAGCGCTACTCTGCAAGTAGGTTGCCGGTTTACACGTCGCATGTCTGCTCTACCGATTCTATCTGTCACATCATGAGCCGCGAAGACTTCCGTAAATATCTCCTCGAAGTCGATCATCTCCTGCGACAGATCTTTATCCAGGAGGATGGTCAGGTGGATTTCGTCGTTTTCTCGGACCACGGTAACAGTCAAGTTACCAACCGGCGGGTGAACCTGGAAGGCTTTTTGTCCCAACACGGATTTCGAGTCGAGTCTGGGATTAAAGACGAGAAGAGTGTCGTTGTGCCAGGCTTCGGACTGGTGGGAGCCATGGCCATGTACTCTCAAGCCCAAAATACGGAGCGGCTGGCTGACCTCCTTCCTAAGATGGAGGGGGTCGACTTCGCCACGTACGTCGATCGTGGGACGGTGCGGGTGGTTTCGGCAGCCGGCTCCGCCAACATCCTCGCCGTCGAGGGTGGAAGGCGGCTCAAGTACGAGACTCTGCGGGGAGATCCGTTGGCGCTGAAGCCGATCCTGGAGACGATGTCACAGCGAGGGATGCTCGATGCGGAAGGTTATGCGACCACAGATGCCTGGTTCGACCTAACAGCTGAGCACGAGTATGCCGACGCAGTCAACGCAGTCTATCTGGGGGTCACAAACCACGTCCGCAATCGCGCCAATGTGTTGGTAAGCTTTAAAGACGGATACCATTACGGGAGCACCTTCTTCGAAAAACTTGTCACAATGCGCTCCACTCACGGCAGCCTTCGCCGTTCCTCGATGACCGGATTCTTCATGCGTAACGGCCCAATGCCACGCCAGATCATGCCCTCGCGGGCGCTTTTGAAAGACTTTTGACGGCCAAGGCACAGCCAATGAACCGCACAGAGAAACCGAGTCGCTTGGTGAAAGCTCAATCTGCATTTATTAGTTGGAGTTTGGAATTTTCTCTGTGACCCTCTAGCGGCCTTACCCGCGATCAGTTCTGCCGGAATTTGACTTCTGCCGTGAATCGCCGGAAGTCGCGGAAGGCGATCAGATTGCGGGTGGCGCGGCGTGGCTGAACTTCCTGAATGATCAGTTCCGCATTGAGCGGGAGCAGGAATTCCTGGCTCCCAACACCTCGAATAAGTCCAGAACCGTACTCTGTCGTGGTTTCGGAATAAGCAATGGGGAAACCGGCCGGAAGTTTTTCCGTTCGCTGGGTGATTCTGAGGACTTGACGAGTGGCTGAGTCGATCCAAATCCAGCCGTGATAACCCACTTTCAGAGAATGCGTGTTCTTGAATGACAAAGTCCACTGAGAACTCGCCTGAGGTACCGAAAACGCGGCAACCACGACAGTCTTGCCCCTCAGGATTTCTTCCCGTTCCTTCCGAAACACTGCTTGCGCCTCGGGCGAGAACAGAGCACTTAGGATGCTGCCGAATTCTCCGACTGAGAGCGTCCCCCCCAAGGACTCGAAACGTTTGGGGCTCTCCCGCCCGTTCACTCGGACTTTGGAATAGCTTTCCTTTCTCTCGTTAAAGCTGAGCTCGGCCTCAAGGATGTCGTCGAGCTGCCAGCCACCGGTTTCCGTGTCATTGAAATAACGGCGCGTTGTCTGCGTACAGATGAAATTTGGAAGATCCTCCGTAAACTGTAATGCCTGACGACTGACCTCGCTGATAAACTGGTTCCAACCGAAGCTGTTTTCCGACACTGGGCTGCTTTGTGGCGCCTGGGCCGGCGAAGGTGCTCTGAGCAGTTCCTGTCCGAAAGAGGCGGGAGAACAAGTGAAGAGAACTACCATGGCTATAGTGCCAGATGGTCCAAAAGAATGAAGAGGTCTTGCCTGTAGGTTGGAAGACATTCGCATGGAACAAGCGCGCAAGGTGGTCTGTCCTTATTGCTCTCAAACCTTCTATCTCTTTGTCGACATCAGTGCTGGAAATCAAGAATATATTGAAGACTGCCAGGTCTGTTGCCAGCCTATCGAGTTTCGCATCCGGATTAAAGATGGAGAGATTGAGGAGATCCAAGGATACGCGGCCAACTGACGATCCGAGGATTGAGGATCAAAGATGGACGATCGAGGCGGCACGTTGCACTCCTCCGGCCGCTATCCACGATTTTCAGCCTGCCACAACGCGTGTCCAACAAAGAATGGTCCCAACGTCTGTATGAACTCCGAGGTCTGCTTAGTCTTCCGCATGGTCTGGACGATGTGCGAGAGTGGATGCAGTTCACGGCCCACAAGTCCAATCAGGAAATCGTTGTCGTGGGCGTCCAGGCCGTGGCAGGCCAATCGGATGTCGTGAGCCAGATCGGCCTCGCCGTAGGCTCGTCCAATGATCCCATGCTCACGAAGTATCGCATTCTGCTCCTGAGGTGTCAGCTTTGCAAAGGCACCGGAGCGGCGCAGTGGATACCAAATCGCCCAGGGCCATTCTGGATTGCAGCTGGCGCGCTTGGGCTTGTTGAGCAGCCAATCCTCCAGGTCAGGCTCGTACCCTGAAGAGTAAGTCCGGCCAATCATGGTGAACTCCGGCTTGTGAATCAACTGCCGAAATAGATCGCTATTGAGCAGATCTCGAAGACGGGTCACAAAAAACACCGGATCCTCGCTCATGGTCAAGAGCCCGACGCCTTTTGGATCGTTCAGGTCCCGATACAACACACCCTCGATCCCACTAGGACGAAGGGCTTGCACGAGTTCCTCAGCGTTGGGGCATCCTCCAAATACTTGCAGCTGCATGAACAATCGCTTGTTCAAGGTCTGCTGATTGGCGCCATGCTCCCGGACATCGATTTGTGGTTCTGTGGTTTGCGTCATGGCCAAATCTCCCTTGAAATCCCTGGAAGCACAGGCATCTTAGCCTGCTCCGGACGCTCAACCCAAGCCAGTCGCTAGCTCGACGAATTCTCGCAGCAGCCGCTCCAGCTCCGGCGCGGTGTTGCGCGGCACCAAGATGAAAATGCCCACCGAGGAGCGCAGTCATCAGGGCTATCCACCCAGCGCGAAGCCAAAGGAGCTGACCAGTACCCCAGACCAAAGCGGGTTCACTGAGTCATCGGGAGGGCACCTAACCGCAAAAGTGAATCGACCTTGCAGAGGCACATTCCAAGTGCCGCTCGTTCGCGGCGGCCCCGAGATTACTTTTTTTGAGTCCGATCCAGCCATTGCTGCACTTGAGCCAGATCGTCTTGCACTCTCTTCTGGCGCCGGGCAATGCTGACGATGTAGGCAAACAGCAGAACCCAGATAACAGAGTAGGCAGCGAAGAGAAAACTCATTAGGCCTCCCGGAGTTGAGCTTGAACTTGGCGCTGCAGAGTCTCCACGGTTTCCTGAGTACGCTCCAGATCGCAGCGGACCCGCCACAGGTAGAAATAAAGGAACGTAAAGGCGGTCAGTGTAATGAAGAACACCACCCACATCTGCGGATCCAAGCCGGATCCCTCACCCCCGGCGATCACCGGTTGTGGATGTTGTGTGCGCCACCAGCGATTCGACATGTAGACAATCGGAACATCCACGGCGCCCAGAACCCCGAAAACAGCCGACAAGCGGGCCCGTTGCTCAGGCGATTCCACCAGACGGCGCAGCATCAGATATCCCAGGTAAATCAGCCAGAGCACGAAAAACGACGTAAGCCGAGCATCCCAAGTCCACCAGATTCCCCAAACGGGCTTGGCCCATAACATGCCAGTGAGGATTCCCATCGTGCAAAACACAACGCCGACCTCAGCCGCTGCCGCCGCCTTGATGTCAAGATCGCGCTCTCGCTTCGCCAGGAAGCGGAGACTGTCGAAGAACACGAAGAACATCGCCAGAAAGCTCACCCAATCGGAAGACACATGAAAGTAGAAGATGCGCTGCACTTCACCCATTGTCGATTCGGTTGGGGCATATAGAAATATGCCGCCAAGCGCCGCCAGCATCGAGATCAGGGTCAGCCAGGCTAGAGGTGATTTCAGTGACATTGGAACACCTCAGGACCGCGAACAGTGACCGACAACTGGAAAATAATGGAAGTGAGGGAATGATGGAGGGCAACGAGAGGGGGAACCCTGGTATTCCGCCCTTCCAGAATCCCATCCCTGACCCTTCCACACTGTTCGTTCCTAGCCAACTGGCGATTCCTTTCGCTAGCCACTTGCCTACTCCTCCAAAACAAAATCAAACAGCATCAGCGGCAGCGTCACGAAAATGATGTTGAAGACTACCAGGAACTTCACCCAAAAGGCCAGACCTTCCCCGGGCGGGTCGGTGAAAATGGCCGCCGTCGACTCCACGGCACCGATGACCACGGGCAGCGCAATCGGCAGTAACAGGATCGGCAACATCACTTCACTCATGCGGGTGTTCATGGATATGGCAGCCACAATCGTTCCCACCGAAACGAATCCAAGCGTGCCCAGCAGCGAGATGGTCAACATCCACCCCAGTCGCGGCAACAAATCAAAGTTAAAAAAAACTGCAAAGAAGGACAGCATGACTACTTCGGCAATCAGCATAAATAAGAGGCTGGCCAGCATTTTTCCGAGATAAATGGCGCCCCAGCTGATGGGCGCGAGCATCAAACCTTGCAGCGAATCATTTTCGCGCTCGTTCGTGAAAGCCCGATTCATGCTCAGCATGCCGGCGAAAATAAACGTCATCCAAAGGAGTCCGGGGCCGTAGCGTTCGGTTTCCAGACTGTCAGGCTCGAAGGCGAAGTGAAACATCAGGATAACGAGCAGTCCAAAGAGCAGCATCGACGTCAGGGCGTCTTTGGTGCGGAACTCGGTGAGCACGTCCTTCCAGAAGATCGCGCCCGCCTGTCTAAGAAAAATCATGCTTCTTCTCTTTCAGAAAGTGCTTGTACTGCTCGCGGACCACGGTGTCTGTCCCTTGCAGCTCGCGCACAATCTTGCCGCGGTCAACAAATGCCCAGCGGTTGGCCGCGCGGAGTCCCTGTTCCAGATCGTGAGTGGCCATCAGTACAGTCTTTCCGTTGGCAACGAAATCCTGAAGCCACTGGCCGAGCAGCTCGGATGCTTCGAAATCGAGTCCGGAAAATGGCTCGTCCAGCAGCAGGATGTCGGGATCATGCAATGTCGCGCGTGCAATCGAAAGCCGTTGCTGCATGCCGCGCGAAAACCCATGAACCCGTCGATGGGCGCTTTCTTCCAGGCCTACCCATCTCAATGCCAGCTGGACGCGGTCCCCCGACCTTAAGCCATAGAGTCCAGCGAAGAACCGCAAGTTTTCGAAAGCCGTCAAATTGCGGTAGAGGTAACTGCTGTGAGCGACAAAACCCAGCCGTTCCCGCCCCACCTCAGGATGACGCAGAACATCGACCCCGCAAACCTCCACTTTGCCGGAGTTGGGCTTGACGATGCGCGCGATAACGCGCAGCAGCGTCGACTTGCCAGCACCATTCCGGCCGAGAAAGACCAGAAAGTCGCCACGCTGGACCGTAAGGCTCACGCCCTGCAGTGCACTGGTGCGGCCAAACCACTTCTCTACGTTTTCAACACGAACCGCTGGAGTTTGCAGTTGAGTTCGCATTCTCATTGACAGCGGAAGCGCTGAGACACGGGGAGAATCGAGCGGGAGGCTAGGCCGGCGTGTCTCATTGATAGGTGCGCTCCACAAAAAAGGCGAACCGAAACGACTGGATGATCCAGAAAGCCGCTTGGAATGCCCTCTGCCGCGAGGGCGAGAGGGTACGGGTCCTTCTACTTTCGGCGTTTGATCCTGGCGGCGCTGCTGGCGGTCTTTCGTCGGATCGCGAAGAGAATAGCGGCTGCGAAGAGTGCAGCAAATCCGCCTAGAATTAAGAACCGCTGTTCGAAAACGCGGTTGGGAAGCCGAACGACTTGGACTTGAGGCTCCTCGTGATCGTGCCCATCGCCTGGTCCGTGCTCGCCTTCATCCGAAATAGTGGGAGCATCACCAGCCAGTTTGAATTGCAGCAGCCCCCCTTTGGCAATGGAGCTCGCCTGGTAAACTGCTGCCTGAGTTCGAGAATCACTACCGGAGGCTTGAATACCAGGGCCGGAAACCTGAAGAGTAGCTGGCAGTACCAGAATCCGGGTTGATTCGGAACCGTAGGCAAGCTTGTGCCTGAAGTCCCGCTGATTGGAAGCGAATTTCACCTTGTACGAAACCCGAACTTCATTCACTCCAGGCTTCATTGGGTAGTTGATGCCAAACCCGCCCTGCGGACGCGGCTTGGGTTCCTGCGGCAGGGGAATTCCCGCAAGGCCGATCACTGAGACGGTTAACTCGTCCAGGAGGTCCCGATCCGGCGTGTCGAAAGCGAAGGTTCCAGCTGGAGAGGCGAAGGTCCGCTGTGGTTGTGTACTATTCGTGAGCAAATATTGCTGCTGCACATACAGCAGATTGCCGCTTGCCTGGGCCAGCATGAGGGGTAGTGAGACCTTAACGTTGGCCGGAGAGGAGGTGGTCTCGTAGATCGTCAGTGTCACGGGCTGCGACAAGTCCTGACTGGGGGAGACGGATAAATTGTAGTTGACCCCCTGGTGGATCGCACGCAACAGCCAATGAGGTGAGCTGCTGTTCTGTTGCAGCGAAAATCGAAAGGACCCGTCGGATGCGGTCGTCGTCTCAGCGTTGGAATTCATCCCTTGGCTAAGGGTGAGCAGCTCCACTCGCTCATTGCCGGCTGGCATTCCGGTCGTTCCGTTGACGAGACGGCCTTGCAGCGTCCGTTGAGCCAGCACCGAAGGCGGAAGCAACAGGCAGGTGAGCCAGAAGGTGAAAGGCAAAATTTGTAGTGGAGGGAAGTGTGCTTCGAAGAACCTACGAGTTGGAGAGTTCATTCACCCTATATTGGCGTCCAATCGGAAGCGACGGCTACTTCTTGGACTTCTTTTCATCCTTGAGAACTGCCACAACCTGCGGCTGGCCGGTCCTCTGGAGGACTTCCGGCTGGATCTTCTCTATTTCCCGAACTACGGCGTAGGCTTCGCGAGCGTAGTCATCTCGCAAGCGTTGATAATCGTCGTCTGAGAACTTGCCCATCTTGTACTCGAAATCCAGGTCCTTGATATTCTCGTAGATCGTCTCCTTCTTGCGAAGGAGGCGCTTCAGAGCACTCGGTGATCCCTGGAGATCCACAAGGGAAGCGCTTCCAGTGCCGATCAACAGTGGGCGAAAGACAAAGAGGAGCGTGGCTGCCGTGAGCAGGGCACAGATAATAATTAGGGAGGTCATTAGAGAACAACTCCTGAAAATCGCCGTCGACTCAATCAGGTAACAAACACGACGAGAACGATACCAATACTTTCATCCTCGGTGGTGATGCCACGCGGGCACACGGACTCGAAGGGTCCCCCCTGGTGGGACTATCCTTCGAGACCCTAGGGGCCCCTTCGAAACCGTGTCCTTCTTGGCAAATGGCAAATTACGGTTCGAAGTCCTTCAACTCCCTTTCCATACGCTCGCGATAGCTCTCGGGTATCGAAACCGCCTTCCCGCCAGCCTGTGCGAGAGCTGGTCGCCGCTGCACCCAGGCTTTGATGAGCACGTAGACCAAAATCAGCCCGAGCAGCAGCACGACGAAGGGAATCATCCAGGCAGCCAAATCCAAGCCCTGGGTCGTGGGCGCGCTGAGAATGACTTTGCCATATTTCGCCACAAACGCGTCTACGATCTGCTGCTGGGTCTTGCCCTCTTTCAGATGCCCCGCAATTTCCTGCCGAAGCGGCGTCGCAGAACCGCAGTTCACCATCCCGCAAGCTGAGAGCTGATGATTACAGTTGCATTGGCAAACGAAGGCTTCAGAGGCTTTCTTGACTTCGGGGGGGAAGACCTGGGCGAGAAGGAACGAAGGCAGATGTAGTGAAAGAATCACCACCATAATCCGGGGAAGACCCCAGAAAGAGAGCACTCGCCAACCCCCAACTCCGCTGTTCATAAGAGACTCTTGAATTCCCCAACCGTGAGCCCCGCTTCACGGATAATCGCTCGAAGCGTGCCCTTCGCAATCTCATCGTGATTTGGTACGACGATTCGACGAAAAGGAGGCTTCGTTCCCCGCTGGTGATCCTGTTCATATCCAATCTTCTTCAAGGCTATGACCACCTCACGACCAGGGACGCCGGGTAGGCGGCTCACGGCTGGACTTCGATAATCTCTTCAGAAATAGGTGGTGGCACGGCTTCACCGTGTTTCTGCAGACTTTCCAAGTAAGCTGCCGTGGCATCGCGAACGTTCTCCAGGACTTCCTTACGGGTCCGTCCCTGTGAAACGCAGCCGGGCAATGAAGGAACCTCAGCAACGTGCATGCCATCTTCATCCTGCTCGATCAAGACTCGATATTTCATTTGGCTCCCTACCAGACGCACAAGCAACGACCTTGCGTCACACCTTGGCCAGTTCTTCAACCTCAGACGGAACCGCAGCCTTGTGTAAGGCCCTCTCATGCTTGTCCGGCATCAGGCAGATCATCGTCCCAAGCATGAAGACCAAGCCCCCAACCCAGATCCAGCTGACCAGCGGATTCAGATAAGCATGGATGATAGCCTTATTATTGTCTGGATTGAATCCCGCCAGAACCACATACAAATCTTCCTTCAATCCAGAACGCAG
>Ga0075421_100011925_pt1 | contig 10781 bp, 11 predicted proteins | sample SoiMetdeltSBSDD5_FD_75292 | JGI IMG/M metagenome (GOLD analysis project Ga0075421, IMG submission 75292) | Bulk soil microbial communities from a Populus tree surrounding site in Tennessee, USA - Soil MetaG P. deltoides SBSDD5 | ecosystem: Environmental > Terrestrial > Soil > Tree plantation...
CGATCTACTTCCAGCCATGCGCGCAGTCGCGCCAGCTCGTCTCGCGTAACGAAGCCATCGTCCGATAGCTCGGTCAGCAACGCGATCAATTCGATGCCGGTCGGCGTTGCACGCTCGGCCTTCGTTAGGGTGACGCGCCGTGGCGTGCGCGGACTGGAATGCAGCGCCTCAGAGAGCGGTTCATCGCTCACACAGTGTCCTCGTGCAGACATCGACAGAACTACGGCGGGGGCCAGCAGTCGATGGATTCACGCGCTGACTCGTTGAAAGGTACGAGGGCCGCCGGGCAGCCCGAATTCTAACGCGAGCGGGCTGCTGCTAACCCGGGAGCGCCGAACATTTGATGCCTTGCCGGCTTCGCCGAAACCGAGGGCGAAGTGCCGAGGTCGGATCGAAAGGTGTCAGGTCTTCGACCGTCAGACGCGTCTCCTGCCTGGCACGGCCACGAACGCATAGGGAACAGGACGACCCAGACGGCGATGACGAGGAGGGCAGTGCGGTATCAACTCGTTGGTGGTTCGAATCAGAGTTGCACACGCGCAAACGCCAGGCTAGCTGATTGTCCGAATTGTCGCTCGAGTTCGAGAGAAGCCCAGCAGAGAAATCATGTGGATTCATCACAGCATGACGCAGGCGCACGAGAGTGATGATCCAGGCAACCGGGGTCCTGAGTCCTGTAGACTTTGGCAATATCTGTTGAGCTGTCGCTTATCGGATCTCCGAACCCTGTCGAGTTTCGGGGAGTCGGAGTCCCCGCGAACAAGAAAGGGGCTTGGCCCTTACGCTCTGGCCGAACGGTGAAGTCTCCAAGTTCGTTGCGATGGGATCGGCGCTCTACGTGATATCTCGCGGCGCTGGCAACGTCGCCGATGCTATCAAACGCGAGATCATAAGCGATCGCTTTGCGTTCGAAGTGGGTGGGCGTAACGTACTAGTGGGCCAGAACACCCAAGCGTGATAACCACAGCGCGACTTTTAAGGGCGTTCGCTCGAAAGAGCCCAAACGATCGACCGTGGCTCACGAACATGCGCGCCCCTGCTATCGACCTGTCGTCACACTGAAGGCGCAAGCGCTAGGGTTGGCAACCTCGTCTTCACGAGCCCACGGCGGCTTCACTTCGACGGCCAGCAGATTGTTCCGTAGTCTCGCATCCCACAAGGCCCGCGCAGGTTCACGATGATGTCTGGAAAGGCCCTCTTGTCTTTGTCTTCGATCTTCAACATCTTTGGATTGGCGCCACCATCCTGACGGTTGTACTCGCAGTCCACGTGCCATCCCCAGAACGTAGCCTCAAGGTAGACGGCGAGCCGGTGAACGAAGGCTCGCTCACTCGCCTCAAACTCCAAGAGCTGCCGATCCTGTTCCGTGACGCGTCTCACTGCGTTTGCCAGGATCCACTCCACCTCATTCCAGTCGTAGTCGTTCCTCATACGGTTCCTTCCGACATCCGTGACCACTGGCTATTTGCGACGTCGTCGAGTCTGCGCGCAGCGTCCTTGAGATCGAGGTCCGAGACGATATCGTAGCGACGGAACACGCTGTCCGTCTTGTGGCCCGTCAGCTTCATCGCGACCGTCTGCGGAATGCCCGCGCGCACGAGATTGCGCACAGCCGTGCGGCGCAAATCGTGAGGGATGCGCCTCGGGCACCAGCCGCGGTACACGCCTTCTTCCACTCCTTCGTGAAGTCGAGAATCTTCCGGGGCTTCTTCTCGCCGCCGCGTTCGTCAGCGGTCATCCGCCAGAACACGTTCGGGCAGATCTGACCGGCCTTCTTGAGCTTTTCGTGTTCGGTCCACTGCTCTAGCAAGAGCGTCCGCAATCCCGCCGTGAACAGGGAACGTCCGGCCCTTCTTGTTCTTCGTCGTGCCCGGTTCGCCGATCCTCCCAGACGAAGATCTCTGTGCCCAAGCGCGCCTGATGAACGAGCTCCGCGAATGGACGGTGTTGCGGCGCAGCACCGTTGAGCAAGCGGCCATCGAGATGATCCGGATCGGGCTGTACCAGACACGAGAGCGGGCCTAGGGACTGCGGCCCGCACTGGACGTCACCCAAGACGGGCCGTGGCATTGAGGATTTCCGGCAATGGAGGTCTTTCTTCCGACGCGCGCGACCAGCACAGGGGGTAAAATCTTCTGCGTGAGTCAGCCGGAGGAGATCACGTGCCCGGTTCGGGACGCGGGCGATCAGATTTGGTTCACGCTGAATTACGATGCGGCGCTGACCTCGCATCTTTTTTCCTACCCGTCTGCTCTGACAGAGCAAATCGCAAACTCTCTCGACTCTCAGCTTCCGCCCGAATCTCGCCGCACCGCGCATCTCGCGTCGCTTCGCGACGCGCGAGTCAACGTCTACCAGCAGATCCAGGAGACCGAGCATCAGCTCTCGACGTGGTCGCTGCACGGCTCCATCGACTGGATGGGGGGCCATGTTTACCTCAACGCTGAGGACAACGCTCGGCTAAGTTCGACGGACTTTTTCGAACTGGTCTCCGTCCCGGGCACTCCGTTTAACGCCCGGGCGCTACGGCTGCTCAAGAAGCTCGAGCTGCTCCGGAACTGGTCACGGCTGATCGACCACGCGATCTCCGTGATGGTTCGCTGCTCTAAGCGCCGACGCCATCCGTCTTCGCAATTCCTCTCCAAGATCCGCTGGCACCTCGTTCACGGCTGCCATCCGCCTGACCTTAAGCCTGTTCACGTCTCTGACTTTTCACGTCTGGGTTGCGCTGCGTAGCCGTCTACCGATTTAGGTAGCTTGCGCCCTCCCGGATCTTGGGGGGGAACATGGCTTCGTCGGTTCGATATCTGGACGTTCATCACGTCTCGAAACGCCTGAAGATTCCTGAGCGGACCGTCCGCGACCGTGCGCGGAAGGGACGGCTTCCGGGCGTCAAGTTTGGCCCGAAAATCTGGTACTTTCTCCGCGCCGAGATTGAAGCGCTGTGCGGAAAAACGGCCGGCAGCGAGGAGGACTAGTCATGCCGTCCGATTCGCTGCCGATGTTCCGGATCGTTTGCAAGCGCGGCCAGGTCGAGGAAATTCTCGTCGGACCCACTGCCGGGAAAACCCTTATCCGCGTGTTGCTGATCGTCGCGGTTGTCGGCCTATTGGCGGCAGGTGTCGTCACATTTTCCGACGTCGCCTCCGCAGCGTCGGCTTTCAGATTGCCCTGGTGACGGCTCGCGAGCGCTCGTCAGGCGGACGTGCCTGGCGTCGGCATCGACGCCGGTGTGAGCATCAGTCCGAAACGGTAGGATGTTCCTTCTCCTGCGAGCGCGGATGGGTCGCGACCACCGTGGTGCCATGCACGATGCGGATGGTCTGCTCATCGATGATCACGTCGACGTGATCACGCACGAGGCGATGCGGCACGCTGTAGCGGACGGTCTCAATGTCGACGAATGCGTCATGCGCGACCCGCCGGCGCAGACGCTGCTCACGCCGCGGCAGCGCACGGATCGGCAGCGGACGGAGCGTCGGCCGCTCGTCGCGCTCGAAGCGTGTGATCGGGGACTCCCGCGTGGTCCCGTGCACGCACCGATCGGCCACGGCCATCCACTCGACGAGATGCATCTCGAGCGCCGTGAAGGAGGAGAAGGTCAGGGCGGCGAGGCCATTGCGCTTGACGAATTTGACGCCCGCTTCGGTCTTGCCTTTAGTCCGCGCGCGATAGGGCGCACAGGCACGGGGCTGCACGTCCCAATCGCGGCAGAAGGCGAGATAGCCGGGATGAAACAGGACGGTGCCCGTCTCCCGATCGCGGCCGGTGACCAACGCGCGGGCGTTATCGCCGAGGAGCGTCCGCGGGACTCCGCCGAAATGCGTGAAGGCCGCCGCGATCCCCTCGCGCCAGTCGTCCTGCCGCTCGCTGAGAAACGCTTTGACGAAGAGGCGGCGCGAGTAGCTGAGCACCGCGACGAGCAGAAACACGCGGACCCACGTGTCGGCGATCAGGACGCGCTGCTGGCCGAAATCGATCTGCAGCTGATCCCCCGGCGGCGTCTCCACGCGCACCGTCGCGAGCTGCGCGACGCGATCCGCACGGCGAATGTCGGCGACCGCGCGCTCCACCGTGCGCGTGCTCACCACCAGACCGTGCTCGCCTAACAATCGCTGGACGACGACCGCATTGCCCGCAGCCGGCCCCACATACAGCGCGCGCGCACGGTCGCGCCAGTCGGCCGTCAATCGGCGCGCGGTCGGCCGCGTCTGGTGCCCGACCTCAATCGGCTGGCGCACGTACCGCCGCACCGTATTGATCGAGACGCCGACCTCCCGCGCTATCGTCTTCTTACCCACGCCGCGACCCGCCAGCGTCCGAATCGCGGTCACCACCTCACCGTCGACCACCGGCACCTCCGCAACCGGAGATACCAGCATGTCCCCCTCGAGCTCCATCCGACCCTCCTTGAGGGGATCAGAATTAGTGTCGCGAGGGGATCAATAATCCTGTCGCTCTACATGGGCAGCGCTACTGAGTGGCACGACACTGAGAAGGGAAAGCGTCTTCAGTACTTCTCTGTTACGGATGCGATGAAAGGGTTCAGAGACGCGCCCGATCTGCCGGGCTCGAAGATCTCGCCTCGCGTCTCCAATCAAGCGCCCTTCGGGAGGCAGTGCTAAGAGCTTGATGGGTCACCGGCGCTTGTCCAGCAGGTCGCTTCGTGACTATTTCGCCGTCGTAGTTTTGCGGCGGGTCGGCATCATGTCACCAGGAGCCAGCACCAACCTCAAACACCAATCGAGTATTTCGCGGGCGCGTCACAGAATCTGTGCGGAGACCAATACGTCCGCCGTAGAACTTGAAGAGCGGCGAACGCAGCAGTGCAAATCGAAAGCGCACCCCTAACTCCTGTGCAGCGGTCCATCGCACCGTTCGATCCTCACTCGAACGTTGCGGGCCGACGGCATAGTACCAATCGGCGAACCGAGAGGCGGACGGAGAATACATCATGTTCACGCTAAGCAGTCGCACGCGATCGGGGGCCTTACCGTTCCAGTCAGAGATAGTGGCATCAATTTTTCCGACGAGCCACCCTCCGATACTAGGCACCTCTAGGCCGAGGGGAACTATTCCAGATAACCCGGGGCCTCCATCGTGGCGGTACGAAAAGCTCAAGCGCTGCCATTCACTCATGAAGCCGTACTCATTCTTGGGCCCTGGAGATATTGTGTTCAGGAAACGAGCAAGCCGATGACCGAACTCGGACGGATTAACGATTTCCTCTCCGGTGCAAAAGCCTTTGCCATCCAAGAGCTCGAATAACTTGCGCGCGGCTTTGCCCTCCTCCGTTGTGGGGAGTCGGTTGTCAGGGCCTTCGATGAATCGCTGTAAGCGCTGTGCTCGCATCGAGCCCTCGCTAGGTAGAGCGTTCGCACACAACGCTGAGCCTGGCGCCCACAACAGAAGGTAGTTCTTACTTCGCTCTTTGATGTCGTTGCCAGTGTTGATCGCTTCGACTTCCGAGAAGGTCATGCCATCGTACTCGCGATCAGACGATTCGCGGATCCTTTCATTAATGTACGTGACGTCTGGAAACACTTGAGTGTCGTAAGGGCGACGCTTAGTCATCTCTGCACGAAACGATGTTCCGCCCAGTCGTTTTGTCGCTGCTGTATCGCGTACACCCCACGCATCATTGGAGTACACATTGACGTCGTAGTGCGGTTTGAACTCCCCATCGCCATCGCGATCCGGTGCGGTCGCGTGCTTACCTTCCTCAACGAGAAGGGTAACAGGCAAGCGAGTGTCAACCGCTGAACACACGTCAAGAATGCCCGTGTACCAGCCAACACCGTGTGCTGACGTCGTCACAGTAACTAACACGGCCTTATATACACACGGTCCATCGATCGCCGTGCGGCAAGGGAGTATCTTGGCGGTGAATTCAGCCGCTTCCAGGTCGTGAATGTGTTCGCCGATTCCAGCATCGGATGGAAAGTAGAACATGTATCGAATTGCGATCCGATCGAGGAGTTCGATGCCTAGGGGCAGTCCACCGCGTGTCCATGGTAGAGAGAGCTCCCTATGGCCCGCCGGGTCGTGCGGGCGTATATATGTGTCGACTGCATCTCGTGCCGGATCACTTGCGTCACGTAGCGTGATTCGTCGAACCTTGTAGTAGATCTGTGGTTTGTCATTGTCATCACTCGAGCCAAAGTTGTAGACATCCCAGGAGTGCTGCGGCATGACGCGCGGCCGTGGATGGTCGATAGGCTCTCTCGGCGAAAACCAGAGTATGGGACTCATGCGACGTGCGAGTAGCTCGAGGGTCAGCGGCTCTGGATCAGTATCCATCCAGAGAGCTGGCACTCTCCCTAAATCAGCGGAAGCACAGGACGACTCTGGATCAAGCAATCGCACAGCAAACCGATCTCGTAGTGCACGCACGGCCGGTGTGGCGACTCCACGGGAGTGTATGCTCAGAACCAGTTTGTCGGATCGAACGACGAAGGCGCAGTCATCTGCAACGCAGGATCCAGGCAGGCCGTTCGGTCGCGTCGGCGCGGAGGGATCAAGAAGCAGTTTGCGTTGAAGAGTGTTTGCGAACTCGATGGCGTCTCTGGTCGAGAGTGCTCGCGACAGTGTGAGATCGAGTGCGCCGGTGTCTGTGAGTTTGCCAGTGTCATCAAAGGTTCGAAAGCGACATGCGCTGCTCTGTTCGATGCGAACGGACGTCCTTTCGTCAACAGAGTGTGCAAATGGAGCCAGTGCATCCCCAGGTGAAACCACTCGCAATGCGCCCGCCTCAGCGTCTGTCAACATCCGGCACGCCTGAAGACCTTGGCCGAAAGAACTAGCCGGGATAATGGCAATTACACAGAAGAGCACGAGAGTCGATGCGCTGTGTATGGCAATCTGACCATAAAAGCCGAAGCGCAGCTGATTCGACATCACCTGCAGCACGTCGGCATCAAACGCCTCGGACTTCGTCGAATTCGCGCGCATCACGATGTCATCTCCTGCGTCACTTGAAGATTCCCTTGGTCGCGGACAGGTTCATGCCGTAGGTGACCTTCACGGCCGGCGGACCGCCGTCCCACGACTTCGAGACCTCGAAGCCAATCGTGGGAAGCTGGTGGCCGGGCAGCGCGGTGATCTCCGGAGAGAACTCGGCGCGGATCGCCCACCGCTTGCGCGAATCGCCGTCTACCGTGTCCGTGGCGAGGCCTGACACCGAGGTGTCGAACCGCAGCATCGCCTCCACCAGGAACATGTTCTCGATGTTCGTCGGCCGTTCCGTCTGGCCGTCAGGGTTCACGATGGTCGTCGTCTCCGTTTCGTGCGCCTGTTTGACGGCAAAACGAACGCCGATGTCGCCCTTGTACGCGCTCCGATCCTTGGGTACAACCTGCAGCACGCGGCCGAGAGCCTCCTTGAATGATTCGTCGGAGTCCAGAACCGTGCTGAAGCTCCCTTTGCCGACGGCACCAACTTCCACGAAGCGGCCGGCGCCGTCAACGTTGAAGCCGGCGTTGTAGTTGAACTCGCCGCGAAGCACCATGTTCCGCCGCGCCACCGACTCCTGCGTCGTGGTGCCCGCGGTTCCCGTGGGCGTGTCCCCAGGTGGGGCCGTCGTGGCCGATGCGCCCACGTCGGTGACGTCCGCAGCCACCGCTTCCGACTGGACGCCGGTTTCGATCAGGAAGTTCGCGCTCTGCGACGCCATGTTGTCCGCGATCTTCATGTCGACGTCCTTGTCCAGTCCCTCTATCCATGTTCTTAGCAGGCGGCGCTCTTTCGCGACGGCCGGGTTCGCAAGCAGCCTCTTCGGACGCACCGTCTGCCAGTTCACGGAGAACAGGAAGTCCTGAGACGTGCCGCCGACGATGGACGGAATCTGGCGAAGCGCTTCGGGCTCCGGTTTGTCGCTGGTGACCGTTGATCCGGCGGTCTTGAACTCCCAGCGGAAGCCCCGATCGCGGACTTCGATCGTGATTTCGGCCTGCTCGGCGAACGGACCGCCCTCGAACATCGCGTCGTACTTGAACGTATCGACGTCGCTGTGGAAGCCGACTTCCGGCTGGTATGTGCAGCGGACAGCCGAGACCCCGGCGAGGGTTGTGATCTCGCGTGGCTCCTTCGGGTCTTTCCCCTCGCCCTCGCATGAGAGTTCGCCGTGAACGGGCTTGGTCCATCGAAAGGTTCGCGCGACCGCGGGCTCGGTCGTGGGTTGAATGGCCAGGTCGATTGTCGTGACGACCTTCCAGTCATCCCTGGGGCGATGGAGAGAGACGATCTTCGGAGGTGGTTTCAGAACCGGCGCCGGGATGGCTTGCGCGTCGGCCGACGTGGAAAAGCCGAGAGTGAACAGAATCACGGCAGAGAACGCCTTTGCCAGGCGACTCTTCATCACACAGCTCTCCTCGTGTAAGACGGTTCTCTGGTTCAGCGCTGGGACAGATCTGGAGCGTCCACACGGACAACTCGCCAGATTGCGCGCACAGGCTATAAACGCTCGAAGTGCACAAGACGAACAGTCAAGCTGACGCCGCAGATCTCATGAGGAGCGAGGCGCTCCCAATCGTCATCTGTCCGAAAAAGGCGTTCGACAAAGAACGGCACGCGGTGAGCGGCGGTCACGTTGTCGGTGTAGCGCGCCAATTCTTGAGGGTTCATGTCGAACTCATCCTACCAGCCATTTTCGAAGCCGACGCGAGTCGAGCTTATCGGACACTCCGACGACTACCTGGTGGAGCCTTCTACCGCCGGCAGTAGAACGGCCTGTGCTTCGACTGCAGGAATTGGTGTTCTCGTGGGCGGCCCGCGTTGCCACCATGTTGCCAAGACCGGGGCTGGTTTGGCGGGACTCAGGGGGGACGAGTGCGGACGGCTGGAAGGCTTCAACCCGATGGCCGTCGGAGACTTGTTGCCAGAAGTCCTTCGCCACCATTGAGTTGAGTTTTCGATTCTTTAGGGTCACGTTCTGGGATGGGTGAACCCCCTCGCCCTTCAGGCGACGCCTTCAGGAGGCTTGCGATACGATGCGCGCCGTGCGCGAGTATCGACGAGCTGCCCATACGGTGTATGCGCTGCACTACCACTTCGTGTTCATCACGAAGTATCGCAAGCCGGTGTTGCGCGGGGAGATCGGCACCGAGGTGAGGGATTGACTCGGGAGATTTGTCGGAGCCAGGATATCGAGATAGTGCAGGGGCACATCCGGCCGGACCACGTGCATCTGTTGTTGAGTGTGCCGCCGTCCCTGGCGCCGAGCCGGGTCATGCAGGCGATCAAGGGCAAGACGTCGCATCACCTGCTGATGGACCATCGCAAGCTGCGGGCCGAGTATTGGGGTCGGCACCTGTGGAGCCGCGGCTACTTCGTGTGCAGCAGCGGCCAAGTGACCGACGAAGTGATTGCGCAATATATCAAGCTCCAGGGGGCCGAGCCCGATGACGAGGACCGCTTCCGCATCAGCGAGGCGTGAGCCTGCATGGCGCGGCGCTGGCGAGCTCTTCAGTCGACCCAGAATCCCTCGCCTTCAGGCGAGGGTTGTTGAAGGTTCGACTCCCGCCGCCTCACCATGTCTTCGAGATTACACAAGAATATCGCGCGATCTCGACGTTTTGTGTCTGACTGCCGTTGACCGCGTGGACAGCCGGGTACGCCTGCCCTCGACGCCTCATGTGTTCGGAATGTCGGACTGCAGCGTTACTCCTTATGATTTGAAGGCTGGTTCCTCTTTCGCGGGTTAGGAGTGCCAGCCGACACCCTTGATCGCCTTAGCCTTGATCGCTGGCCGTACAAGTGTGAATCAACATTCATCGAGGCCACATGTTTTCATCGCGACTCCTCGCTCTGCTCGTCGCCGGCTGTCTCGGGGCAAGCAGTCCCGCGTTTGCGGGTCAGCAGGTGCCGAGCGTTGTTGTGCCCGGCAAATGCGGACGCGGCCAGAACCAGTGGTTCCGCGATCGCGAATTCTTCGATCCGTTGATCGCCGATATCCGAGCACCCCAGATCGCGTTCAATTACCCGGCGTGGGCGCCGGAAATGCCGCACTCCGTCGTCCGGGGGAATCGCGTCGTGTGGGACATCACGGTCGGCCGGGAGCTGCCGCTGTTCGCGCGCGCGAATTTCACTCCCGCGACAAAAACCGCAGGCTGCAGCGGGTGGGGCGTGTGGGCCGATGTGTCGTTCCACGTCCTCGAGGATTTCGAGGACGACTCGAATCCGATCGTGAACACGGACTATCGGTTCAGCCTTGCGAAGTTCAAGTACTACCGCGTCCTCTCGGAGGGTGTGAAGAAAGTCACCGGCGGTGAGCTCCCGACCTACCGGACGCTGGCGTTCCGCGTCGACGTCTACCACCACGAAAGCACTCACCTCGGCGACGAGTACGTCATCCTCGCGCAGGGCCTAACGCCAGAGGAACTGGCCGAGCGCGGACGCAGGCCGTTCGAGCGCTTCAACGTGAGCTACGAGTTCTACGACGTTGGCGGGGCGTACAACTGGGAGAACGGCGCCGGCCAGTTCACGACGATCCGCGCCGGGACGACTGGCCTCCTGAAACCGGACAAGGGCTACTACTCGGACCACACGCTCGAGCCGGAGCGGCGCGACGTGTTCAGGTCGAAGCTCAGTTTCGAGCCGTACCTGCAGTTCGAACACCATTGGCCGCACCCCACGATCCCTGCGGCAGATGGTCTGCCGGCGCGCCAGCGCTTCCGCCCGTTCGTGTCGATCGATGCCCGGAACCGGATTGTGCTCGATTTCTACAAGGCGTCGGCCGAACAGCCGGAAGAAAGGCAATGGTCCTATAACATGCTCGCCGGCGT
>Ga0075421_100011927_pt1 | contig 10780 bp, 9 predicted proteins | sample SoiMetdeltSBSDD5_FD_75292 | JGI IMG/M metagenome (GOLD analysis project Ga0075421, IMG submission 75292) | Bulk soil microbial communities from a Populus tree surrounding site in Tennessee, USA - Soil MetaG P. deltoides SBSDD5 | ecosystem: Environmental > Terrestrial > Soil > Tree plantation...
CGGTGGAGGCTACTTTTTGCCGAAGACCCGTTCGAACATGGCAGTGTCCCCGTAGCTCTGGGCCTTGACGACCTTGCCGTCCCGGTAGGTGAACGCATCGGCTTGGAGCCCGGACTCTCCGCCCACATTGACTTTCGAGAGGACGACGATGACATCGTCATCGGCGAGGAAACGCTCGGGCGTTATTTTAAAGTTCTTCTCGCCCACCTTCTGGAACAAGTCCGTGACCCCGTCTTTACCGCGATAAGTTCCGCTGAGCGCACTGTTACCGGGTACGACAAACTCGACGTTGTCGTCATAGTCGTTCAAGACCGTTTCGACGTCGCCCTTGTCGAACGCGGCATAGCCCTTCTTGGAGGTCTCGACATTACTTGTAGCCATCGTCACTCCTTTGTGTCGCATTTGCTCTCGGTCTGTTTGCCGCAGACGGGATTGATCTTGCGCTCTCGGGGGCAACCGCGGGCCACATTACGGGTGTTCGTCGAAGGCATCGAGCTAGGCGGTGACCCCGGCATGCACAAACGTGCTCGCCGCGACGCCGAACGAGACCGCCGCGAGCGGCCTCCTGGTAATCCGTTGGTCGCGGGTTCGAGCCTCGCCCGCCCCACGGATGAATATTACGTCCCGGGCAGCGCCTCGAAGGTTCTGCTGCATCAGTGGCCGAGCCGAGGGATCTGCCAACGGTTAGATGCGTCGGGCGTGGTCTCGACAGCACCCCCCGGCAACGGTGTTCAACCGCAGTGGAATGCCACGATCCGTACTCCCCGGGGGGTCGGGCGGTTGTTCGACTCGCTTAAGTTGTAGGCGTGACAGCTCGCGCCGTCCTGGTTACCCCACTGTCGGGGCCGCTGGCCAGATTCGGGAAAGCAGGGGCGAGCGCCCTTGCTCTCTGGGCCGACCGTTCCGGAGTAAGTTTGGAGGTCATCGACGCTTGCCCCTCTGCGGCGTCCGCGATACGGGTCGCCGAAGCTAGCCGGCCCGACGTGGTGTTCGGGCCCTACGGTTCGGGGCCCGCCCTCGCGGCCGCGGCCGCCAGCAAAGGGGTCGTCTGGAACCACGGTGGCGCCACCGCCCGGCTGGCGCGGCCGGCGTATCCGCGTGTCGTCAACGCGGAGTCTCCCGCTTACCGCTATCTCGCCGCAGTGCTCGAAACCCTTGTGGCCGAAGGTCTTGGTGAGGGCTCGGAGGTGGTAATAATGCACGTCGACACGGGGTTCGGCCGCGAGGTGGCCGAAGGGGCGGCGGTGGTGGCGCGGCGACTCGGTCTCCAGCGGCGGTCGGTCACTTTTCGGCCAGGCCGGGCGGGGGACATCCTGGCCCAAGTCCCGGCGGGCGATGTGCTGTTATCGGCCGGTTCCTTCGACGATGACGTCGCCATCGCGCAGTGGGACAGCGAATACCGTTGGCGTGCAGTTGGATTGGTCGCCGCGGGGGTCGGTGAGCTCCGGCACGCCATCGGTGATCTCGTTGAGCGGCTTTACGGACCGTGTCAGTGGTTCGACGACGGGACAGATGATCCCGCGGACGGACCCAACAGCGAGTGGTTCAGCCAGTGTTACCGGGACGCGAACGGTACTGAGCCGCCGTATCCGGCTGCTGCGGCCTTCGCCGCGGGTGTAGTTTGGCAGCGTTGCGTGAAGGAAGCCGGCACTGTTGAATCCCTGCCGGTGCTGGCCGCGTCACAACGACTCGATACCACCACCTTGTTCGGTCGGTTTCGTGTCGACCCGGTCACCGGCGTCCAAACCGGCCATCAGATTCGTGTCGTTCAGTGGCGAAGCGGACAGCGGGTACTGGTTGATCGGCCGCTTCGTCGGACGTGAGCGTCGAAGGCACATCCGCGCGTGCATGGGTCGGCGTGTCGGCGCCGGTCGCGCCTCAGCTAGCTAACACCGCGCTGCCGCATCTCACCCCGGCGTCACCCCGGCGACTGGGGGCGATTCATAGCCGTACCGTAGCCGTACCGGGATCGTACCGGCAACGGCCAAATTCGTTGTCTCACAGGGGATATAGGGAAGCTCGATGTCCGCGGCCCATCACCAGGGAGCGGGTGGCGGGCCGAGGGGCCCATCTGGTATTGACGTTAACGCCGACGACGCGGTTTGGGAGGAGTGTCCCAGTCGTGGTTGTCGATGCCCAGATGTGGGTAGCGCTGTGCTAGCGCGGCACGAATCCCCCCGGTTCGTTCCGTGCTGACGTGGCCGGCAGCCCTGGCGTATGGCTGTCGGTCACTGTCTGACCTCGATAAGACTCCGCGGCGGGTGGCCGGCAGTCGTACGCCGCCAAACGCTCCCCCGCCCCTGGAGGGACCGCCGGCCACCCGGGGGAGCAAATTCCCAATCCGCGCCGCGCCAAACCACTCGATGCCGACAGCGGTCGGCCCGCCACAACCCGCGCCCGGGGTGGCGGGCAGACCTAGAAGCGCAAGTCCGGCGTATAGAAGAACCTGCCTTCCTCATACGAACACGAGTGGGCAGCCGACCTGGTTCGACGAATCCGAAACGGCAGTCGGCCCGCCCTGTGGGGATCTTGGGCAGCGGGCCGACTAGTGGGTCAGACGTCGAATTAGAGCATTGGGTTCCCCGGTTGGCCCGCTGAAGCAGAGGATGAAGGAGTGGGTACCACCATCGTCGTGACGCTGCTGGTGCTGTTGGCTGTCGGCGTTGTGGCCGATCAGCTCCTTCGGCTCAGAAAGTGGTTGAAACGACCACCTAGCTCACGTCCCTGACCGCAGTCCGCCCACCACCACCCCGCGGGGATTTATCGCAGGTACTGTGCCCGGCGCTTGGCCGGGAACTGACTTGTGTGTGACCAGGTAGTCGGGATACCAGCTGCGGTGGGCGGGCGTTGACGGATGGGTTAAATAGTCTGGCTGGGGGTAACCCCTCTCGACAAACGCAGGCACCCTCGAAAACGTAGGATGCGCGCTTGCCGGAGAGAGATCGGACGTCATGAACATTTGCCCCGCGTGCGGCTACCCGATGAACGGGCCCGGGCTTTGTCCCTTTTGTCTTCCCATTCAAGCCATCACCGACGATCTAACGTCCCAGCCGATATTCAGCGCAGTGAACAGCCCTTCAGCCCTACCGTCACTTGTCACACGCAGGCTCTGACGACTCACGCAATCGCAACGCCGCCACTGTCCCCGCGAGAGTGAGTACCGACAACGGAAACTAGCCAGGGAGACGCAAATGGCTGAGGCACCAGCCAAGAAGGCCGCGGCGAGGACACCAGCCAAGAAGGCGGAGGCGAGGACACCAGCCAAGAAGGCGGTGGCGAGGACACCAGCTACGCCGAACGTCACCCCTGAGACGCCAAACTTCGCCCCGGATGTCGAGGCGGCCGCGGAGCGAATCAACGAGACAAGTTTGAAGGGCGTGCTCGAGTTGAGCAAAGAGAATGGTCTCATCTGGCTGCACGCGTACGCACAGGCATTCCTCAGCGCATTAAACGATCGACTGAAGTAGTCCCGGTGCCCTTCGCGGCCCGGTGCGTCTCTGATGTATAACCAGAACGTGGGTGACCGTTTCTTCGGGAGTTCTGCCAACGGCTGGCGTTGCTGATCGCTTGACCGGCGGCAACGGTGTACAGCCGCACGAGTGCCGCGTCGAATGGATCGAACGTGCCCGTGGCAAGTGGACGACTCCCACACTGACGAACTAGGACACGGCACATTGATGCCCGCTGCGGAGGTCGTAAGTGCTCCACGATTAGTTGATTGGTCTAATCACGGGTAGCGTTCCAGGTATTGGTGCTCCGGACACGGGTATCAATTCAATCCGGGCCGGTCCTGCTTCTCGATATGCCGTGAGCCTCAGCTCGACGCCGGACATCATTTAGCCAGTCAACAGCGGTGGTGCGGCGAGTCGTACCATTCGGCGCATCTGCGTGGCTTACCAAAACGCATCAGCACACGGGCCGAAACACGGCCTCTGCCAAGTAATTTGGGCATACCACCTGTTGAGGCTGCATCCTCTTCACCCTATTCACAGCACCAGTCGACACACTATCGGCCGCGTCAGAAGGAGCACTACATGACCACCAGTAATCCCACTTCTAATCCCACTTCGGCCCATCGTCCGAACGCCCCCACCGCGTACAGTACCGAGGGTCCGCAGCCGGCTCGTGTGGCCCCGCCGCGTGGCAGCGAGACGAAAGCTGCTTTCAAGACAACGGAATTCATCGCTTATGTCGTGGCGGTCGTCGGCGTGCTTATTGCCTCGTTTGTCGTCGGTACTACTGACGCACATGAGGACTACTTTCGGGCCGACCGGGCATGGTTCTTCGTCGTGCTGCTAAGCATCGGCTACATGGTGAGCCGCGGTCTGGCGAAGTCCGGTAGCCGCCACCACGACGACGCGTAACCCTCCACAGAACCCCCAGTTGTTGAAAACAATGCAACGACACGAGGGTCGAGGGCGATAGCCTCCACCGATTCGATGCCCCCGCCAGTGCTGTCTTTGCAGTGGCGGGGGCACTCTTCGCCCGCTTCTCACGACCTCCGAAAGCCCCCCACGCCCAGGTTTTGGTCAGAGCCGAGGTGTCGTCTCGCTCACTTCGCCGTTGTGCGGAGTCACACGCGGAGGCCGCTGTGCCCACCTACGACATCGAAGTGACACGTGATGGCGGCTGGTGGATGATCCACATACCCGCCCTCGATGGTCACTAACTCAGGCCCGCTTCCGGGCGAGATCGAGGACATGGCGCGCGATTACATCGCGCTCGTCACGGAAACGCGCTTTGAGGATGTCCGCATCAATATCCGTCGTTGACATGTGTTTGGCCCGCCACCTGTGGGGATCTAGGGTGGCGGGCCGAATCGATTCGAGGCGACGTCCAGGACGCCGGTCTGGTTGATGACGCCCTTAATGGTGTTGCTCGTGCCGGCCCGGAGTAGTTCGGGTTGGCGGTAGTGGTTTCAGATGCCACGGTGAAGTCCTAACGGGTGGAAGGGGATTCGGTCCCCGTGCCGCCAGGACAACTTTGGGGCCGCGCACCAGGCGCGACCCTTTCACTATACCCCCTTGGGGTACTCTGGTGAGATTGACGCCAACTCCGGTGAGATTGACGCTACGACCCCCGACTCATACTCCGCCACGGACTCCGCCATGGCGGTTGCGCCCTCGTCCGCCAGCCTTGTGCTGACCTCAGTCGAAACGACCATCGAGTACGCCTGGGCGAGCTGAAGCAACTTTAGGTCACTGGCCGTTCGCGCTTGGTCTCGTATTGCTTTGAGTAGTTCTTCCGCGGCTTGGTCGGCTAGCTCTGTGAGGTCACCCATGTTCCCTCCTAACGGGCTCGTTGTGGCAGAAGTGCGGCAAGGTCAACGCTACTCGCGGCCGGAGGTGAGGCTACTGCCCGATTTCACCGGTCGGCTCGGCGGGACGCCAAGTGTGGCTTGCGGGCCAGCAGATCGTCGACGGCGGCGGCCAGGGCGTCGGGATCGTCGAGGTGGTCCTCATCGAAACTCGAGGTCGGTAGGGTCGGCTAGCTGGCCGGCTAACGCCTCCAACCAAGTGCCAGTGAGACTCTTTTGACGTTTTGACGACCGCCTCGCGAGGTACCCACGAGCTCCGGGACTTTGGCCGCACGGGCCGATTCCCGCTAAGTAGGAGCAGAGACTGTGAGCGGTACGGATAAGGCGAAGAACAAGGGCCAAGAGCTTGGCGGTAAGGCCAAAGAAGCGGTCGGCAAGGTTACCGGCGACAAGAGCACTGAAAACGAGGGCAAGGACGACCAGACGAAGTCCAACCTCAAAGGCGCCGGAGAGAAGGTCAAAGACGCCTTCAAAAAGTAGTTAGTCCCCGGAGGAACCTCGACGGATTGGCCTATTGCGAATCGGCCCGGCCTCTCGAGCCGAAGGCCCCGCTACTCGAGGACGAAGGTGACGAGCAAGTTGACGCGGTAGGCAACAATCGTCCCGTTCTCCACATCCACTGACTGCTCCTTTATCCAGGCCGACTTGACACTACGCAGCGTCGCGTTGGCCCGATCAAGGCCAACATTCACGGCGTCTTCGAAACTGGTGTCGGACCTGGCGCTGATCTCGGTGACGCGAGCGACTGTGCCTGACACGATGACCTCCCAGAGTCGACGTTGGATCGGGCGATCCCAGACTGTGACCATTTAACTCCGGCCGCGACTGATGTTGAACCCTCGTATTGCGAACAGAGCCGGACTTCAACCGAAGTCCGGGTCAGTCTTTGATCTGATCTTCGCATCCGCCGTGCTGTCGGTCGGCCGGCCGAAAAGAGGCCCACGAGCGCGGGGCAACCGGGTCATCGGAATCAGTACGTCGTGCCCCACGACCCGTGGCGCCGAGCCAGGTCGGTACATTCGAACAGTTAATCGCAACGACCACCCAGGTCCGCGACTTCTTCGCGTTTATCCAGCAGTTCCGCGGGCCCGCGTCAATCTACCCGCCCACCGGATGAGCGCCGGGCTGCCCGCCACCCAAAGAGGATAACGGCCAAGCGCACCCTCTTTCACGTCAAGTAGAACAGTGCAACCCGACTCTTTGACCTGGCGCAGGCGACGGCGGTGGTGAAAGGCCGCTGGCGACAACAGCTTTGATCAAGGATGTACTAGTCGCAGTTTCTCGCCACGAAGTTGGCCCGCCACCAGGGGAGCGGGCTGCGGGCCGAACCAATAGATCAGACGTTGCACGGGGGCATCCGGATCCATGGGCCGCAGTGGGGCTGCAGCGGGGCCGCAACGTCTCAATTGCCACCAACGCAGCCAACGCGAAACCTGCTGGTAAAGCAGGCTATTCCAACGCCGCCAACGTTGCTCAATATCTGCAAACGTCGAGAAGAACGGACGTAAAATCCGCCCAGTGTCGGTTCGAGTCCGACTGGGGGCACAGACGTCGTGCCCGCGCGGCCTGCCCTCAGCACAGGCGAGCGGTGCCAACCGCATGCGCAGCGGGTAGATCCCCGGCCGAACGTCGACCGCTGGTCAGAGCGCGGGCTAACGTGGCGCAGCCACATGCCGGGAGTCGCCGAAAGTGCCGGCAAACACTTCGGTAGCCTCTCACGACTCTCCGACGGTGCTGGTCGAGCGCTGGGCAGTTCGCGGAAATCACGTCATTAGATGCCCATATCTTGGTAATTTATGCCCGGTTACACCGCGAAGCGCCGACCGACACCAGCGCCCGGCGCACGGTTGCGTCGCACAGGGAGCACGCGGTCCGCGGTCAACGCGGGCAAGGGGGGTCGAGTTGGCCGCTTGGAATCATCACCGTGCGCCCGACTCCTGCGTGCAGTGGATGCGCGTCGGCGCAATGGCGGTCGGGTTGGGCGCCGCAATCACAACGGGCCAGGGAGTCGCCGCGGCCGAGCCCTCGGACTCCCCGGACACCGCACAATCCGCCAGTTCCTCCACCGAGGCCGGTAGTGCTCACACGGACGCTGACAGTGCTGCCACGGCCGCCGGCGCCGGATCATCGAGCGGTTCGGCGTCGGGGTCTGCACCGTCCGGATCGCCAGCGCACCAGCCAATTTCGGAGGTGTTAGCCCAGCAAAACACAAATGCCAAAAAGGACGCCGACAGCGAGACTGATCCGGCTGACGATACAGCAGCCGACACGCACGTGAAGACCGGCTCCACCGCGGACCGGACCACCGCACCGGAGCCCATGACCGATACCACCGAAGACGGGGTTGTTACGGACACGAAACCCGGATCCGGCTTCACGGAAGCAGGCGAAGCCGCCCAGGTGCGGGAGCCGGACCACTCGGGGATTCCGGCACCGCAGCCCAAGCTCCGTTTGCAGATCAGTTCCAGGGGCACCGGAGCCGGCGTCACGGCCAAGACGGTGCCGCTCGTCTCCTCGGATACGGTGGATCCCGTCGAAGCCGTTAAGACAACGTCGGCGCTGCCCACCTCCTCGGCTGTCACGTTGGCGCCCACGCAGGCCATCACGTCGGTGGCGGTCGCAGCCGCAGCGCCCGCCGTGGTGACGAAGGTGACGCTCGCCAGCATCGTCACCGATGTGCTGACCTGGATCGGGATGGGGCCGCTGGGGGCGCAGCTCCCCGTTCCCGCGTGGCCGGTCGGACCCGTAGTCGAATCGCTGTGGCTGGCGGTGCGCGATATCCACGACAGGCTGACCAACAACCGCCCCGTCGCCGTGCCGACAGTCGCCGCTGGGCCGACCCTCACACCGGATCCGCTCGAGCTGGCCGACCTGCTCGCTCATCCGGACGCAGCGGTCAACCTGAACACCGATGGAAGCGTCGACGCCATCGACGGCACGTTCACCGACCTGACAATCTCGACCGATGTCGAGGCCGCACAGTTGTTCAACCAGCTGGCCCCGCTGCTGGGCGCATCTGCGGGCTTTGCGAAGCCGGAGAACATCACTGTCCAACGGATCGGCCAGAGCACGACGCCCGGCGACGTCGCCGAAACCGTCTATCGCGTACACGACAGCATCGGCGGAATCCCCGTGCTGGGCAGCGAGGCGATCCTGGTAACGGACGGCAACGGCGTGGTCACAGGCCTGTTCAACAACCTCGACCGCATCGACGGCATCGACCTCGCGCTCAACTCGGGCATAGATCAGAATGCCGAGGCCGTCGCGTTCGCGTCCGCCGCCTATCTGGACTCGATGACCGGGCTGCGTTCGAGCTGGGACACATGGGCATTCCTTGTCTCGGCGCGGTTCGATCCCGAGTTGGTGGTGTATGCGCTCGACCCAAGCGTGCCGCCGCGGCTGGCGTGGCGGGTCACCGTCGACCCGCCACAACGACTCCTGGCGCCCCCCGATCCGAGCGCCACCTACTACATCTATGCCAACGGTGCTGATGCCGGGACGGTCATGATGGCAACCTCCGGCGCGCAGGGCCTGTCCGCGGTCTCGACGACCGCCACCGACGTATTGGGGCAGGCCCGGACGATCAACACGGCTCAAGAGACCTATTTCTTCTTTTTCCAGGTGGCCTACCTCTGGGATCTCTCCCGAAACATCGCGACCTACCAGACCGCCTTCCAGTGGTTCGGGTTTGGTGGACCGTACGTTCCCACCAGCCCCGTCACCCGGGGTTGGTTCGGCTGGGATCCCTCGGCGGTCTCCGGGCAAGCCAACATAGCCGCGGCGTACGACTACTACAGCGGCGTCCTGGGGCGGAACTCCTTCGATGGCGCCGGTGGGTTCATCAAAGCCGTCGTCGAATACGACACCCAAAGTCCCTGGTTCCCCGGCACGTACAACAACGCCTACTGGGATCCGGCCAACCGGGAGTTGGTATTCGGTGACGGCGGCAACCTCGAGGGAGCGGCGGACATCGTCGCCCATGAGTACACCCACGCCGTCGTGGACTACGCCGTCGGTCAGGGCGGATCGGTCGTCCTCGACCATGGCGAGTCCGGTGCGCTCAACGAGGCGTACGCCGACATCCTCGGCAGCTTGATTGAGGGAAAGTCCGGCCCTGATCGCTGGCTGATTGGTGAGGACTCCGACTTGGCGGGCGGTGCCGTGCGTAACTTGGCCGATCCGTCGTCGATCGTGACGGAGTTCGGGCCTGGCAGGGAGACCTACGCCACCCGGTACACGGGTACGGGAGACGACGGCGGTGAACACGTCAACAGCACTATTTTCAGCCACGCCGCGTACGAGATGATGACCGATCCCGCCACCATCAACATCTCGGAGGAAACCTGGGCCAGGGTGTTCTACCACTCGATCTTCCGGCTAAGCCCAGGAGCCACTTTCGCCGATGGCCGGGCCGCGGTGATCGATGCAGCCGGCCAGCTCGGCTTCACAGCAGAGCAGCTGCAGGCGATCAAGCGAGCGTTCGACGATGTCGGGATCGTCGCGCCCGCGCTGATCATGGTCTGAGCAAAGCGAATGCCGTCACGAATGCGACCCACCAATCATGGTTTCACGGTGGCGCGGCGAACTGTTGGTCAGCGCTGCCACCCGAAAATACCGGCTGCAGCAGAGATCAGTCTCCGTTCGATCAGGCGCGATAGCAGCGTGTTGTCGTCGTACCGGGACCCGAAGACCCGACGCGCTGCAGACCGACGGGTATGGCGACATGGGGGCCTACCAGTATGTCGGCTGAGGTCAGCCACGCGAATCATGATGGCGCATCGGCTGATTCACTCAGCATTCGAGTGGCAGCGAGGCGAGCGGTCATGAGCGACAACAAGGATGACCGACGTGTTCTTCGCATACTCGCGCTATGTCTATTTTCAACACAGCGGCATGTTCGACCAGCCGCGCGGTCGACTCCGACAGCATCACGCCACCGGGCGCCGCGACCGATTCCATCCGCTGCGCCAACCCGACCTGCTCACCGACCGCGGTGTAACCTAATGCGCCCGAACCGATCTCACCCGCAATAACCTGACCGGAGTTCAGCCCGACCCGCACCTGTAATGCCATGCCATCACGGCGCTCGACGTCGGCGGCCAGGCGAGCAGCCTCGTGCTGGACCTCCAACGCCGCCAGACACGCCCGCACGGCGTGGTCCTCTAACGCGATTGGCGCGCCGAACAGCGCCATGATCCCGTCCCCGGTGAACTTGTCGACCGTGCCGCCATAACGCAGCACCACCGCCGCGCAGCGGTTCACCAACTCGGTCATGATCTCGCGCAACCGCTCGATATCCAGGGCAGCCGCAATGTCCATGGAGCGCACAACATCGGCGAACAGCACCGTCACCTGCTTGTACTCCGCCGTGTCACCCGAAACCGTAATTGGGGCACCGCACGCATCACAGAACCGGGCACCCTCGTGGGGCGCCGCGCCACACGACCGGCACACTGCCGGCGC
>Ga0075421_100011928_pt1 | contig 10779 bp, 7 predicted proteins | sample SoiMetdeltSBSDD5_FD_75292 | JGI IMG/M metagenome (GOLD analysis project Ga0075421, IMG submission 75292) | Bulk soil microbial communities from a Populus tree surrounding site in Tennessee, USA - Soil MetaG P. deltoides SBSDD5 | ecosystem: Environmental > Terrestrial > Soil > Tree plantation...
GAGCGAGCGCACGGTGCGCAGCATGACCCCGGCTCCCGCCAGGAGCACCAGGGCCAGAGCGAGGTCGACGACCACCAGGGCGGCACGGCCTCGCCCGTATCCGCCGACGTTGGTGCGCGAGTCGCTGGCGAGCGTCGACTGCAGGCCGGCCGCGCGCGGCCCGAGCCCCGCGGTGCGCAGCCCCATGCGCGCCGCCCGCAGGGAGGGCACGAGGCCGAACAGGACGCTCGTGATGACGGCCAGCGCGACGGCGAAGAGGAGAACGCGGAGATCGACGGCGGCGCGATCGATGCGCGGCAGCGACACCGGCGCCAGGCGGGCAAGCCCCCGGACGAGAAGTGAGGCCACCACCACCCCGAGCGTGGCGCCGCCGAGCGCGAGCAACAGACTTTCGGTGACGAGCTGCCGCACGATGCGCCGGCGCCCGGCGCCGAGCGCGGCGCGCAGCGCCAGCTCGCGGCGCCGGCTGAGCGACCGCGCGAGCAGGAGATTGCCGACGTTGGCGCAGGCGATGAGCAGCACGACGCCGACGGCGGCGAAGAGGACATAGAGCGCCGGGCGCACCGGACCGGCGATGGCGTCGCGCAGCGGGGTCACCGCCACGCTCGCCGCCGCGTAGTCCTCCGCATGGTCGCGCCGCTGCTGCGCGCGGATGGCGTCGAGCTCCGCGCCGGCGGCCGCCACGCCGTGCCCCGGACGCAGGCGGCCGAAGGCGCGCAGGTGCTGGCAGCTCCGGCACGCCTGGGAGAGCGTGGCGTCGTACCCGAGGGGAGCCCACATCTCGGCGGCCTGGTAGTAGCGACCTTCGACCAGCGGCTCGTAGGTCGCGGGCAGCACGCCGACGATGTGGTACTCGCGGTCGTTCATGGTGATGGCGCGGCCGACCACGGCGGGATCGGCGCCGAAGCGCCGGCGCCAGAGCCCGTCGCCGAGCAGCAGGACGCGGGGGGCGCCGGGCCGGTCGTCCGCGGCGGTGAATCCGCGCCCGAGGGCGGGCCGAACGCCGAGCACGTCGAAGAAGCCGGCGCTCACGCGCACGGCGGGAATGCGCTCGGCCTCGCCCTCGCTGACCAGCGTCGGCAACCAGGAGCCCATGATGGCGATGGACTCGAAGCTCCGGTTTCGCGCCCGCCACTCGTCGAGCGTCGTCCAGCCCATCAGCGAAGGCGTCCCGTCCGAGCCCGCGTCTCCCAGGCTCACGAGACGATCGGCGGCGGCGAACGGCAACGGCCGCAGCAACACCGCGTCGACGATGGTGAAGATGGCCGCGTTGGCGCCGATGCCGATCGCCAGCGTCGCCAGCGCGGCTGCCGTGAAGCCACGGCTCCGCCCGAGCGTGCGCAAGCCGTACCTCACGTCCTGCGCCAGCATGTCGAGCGCCGGAAGGCTCCGCTGGTCGCGCCAGGCCTCGGTCGCCTGTTCGACGCCGCCTAGCTCGAGGCGCGCCGCCCGCGCCGCCTCCTCCGGGGCGAGGCCGCGCTCGCGGTGGCGGGCCTCGAGCATCTCGCGGTGGAAGCGCAGCTCCTCGGCGAGCTCGTCGTCGCGGTGACGCGAGAGTCCCAGCGCGCCGCGCAGCCGGTCCACGAGCTCCCGCGGGTGCATCACGACGTCTCCCCGGCGCTGCCCAGGAGGCGCGCCATGACCGCGGCCATGCGCTGCCAGTCGGCAGCCTCGCGCTCGAGCTGCTTGCGGCCGGCGCGGGTGAGCGTGTAGTAGCGGGCCCGCCGGTTGTTCTCGGAGGTCCCCCACTTCGAGCTGATCCACCCGCGCTGCTCGAGGCGCAGCAGCGCCGGGTAGAGCGTGCCCTGGTTGAGCTGCAGGAGGTCCTCCGAGACCTGCTGCAGCCGCTGGGCGATGCCGTAGCCGTGCTGGCTGCCCAGCGTGTCGAGGGTCTTCAGCACCATCAGGTCGAGGGTGCCCTGGAGAACGTCCGCCTTCCCTGCCGGCAACGGCCACCTCCTGTCGATATCCAACAGGAGGCTATCCGCTCTCCTGTTGCTCATCAACAGGACGGCTGAACCGCACCGAGGTTACAAGCGATCGACTAGAGCTCGGCGTCCGGGTTCGCGCCCGCGCTGCGGAGGAACGCCTTGAGCCCGCGTGCCGGATCGTCGGTCGCCTGCTCGGCGAGGACCTCGACGCCATCCATGCGGTCGAGGCGGAAGTTGCGGAAGTCCTCGCGCAGGCGGCACCAGCCGCCGAGCGTCCAGACCTGCCCCCAGAACGCCAGGCAGAGCGGCTCGACGTCGCGGCGGCTGGCCGCCCCGGCGAGGCTCGCGTAGTCGAGCCGCACCACCCGCCGGCCGTCGATCGCCTCGTGCAGGCGGTCGAGCCGCTCGCGGAGCTCCCGGCGCGACGGCACCACCGGCGCGAGGATGCGCGATCGCTCGCTGCGCGCCCGCAGCTCCTCCGGCAGCACCGCCTCGATCTTCACCAGGGCGTGCCGCGCCGCCTCGCCCAGGCGGCGGCCGGCGAACGCCTCGGTGAAGCGGGCGCCGACGACCAGGGCCTCGAGCTCTTCGCGGGTGAACATGAGCGGCGGGACGTCGCTCCCCTTGCGCAGGATGTAGCCGACGCCCGCCTCCCCCTCGATCGGCACTCCCGAGAGTTGCAGGTCGGCGACGTCGCGGTAGATCGTCCGCAGCGAGACGCCGAGCGCCGTGGCGAGGCGGCGGGCCGTCGTCGCCCGCCGCCCCCGGAGCTGGTGGATGATGAGGAAGAGCCGGTCGGCGCGCCGCACGGGCCGATTATGTGCGCGAGAAGAGCCCCACCCGGTTGCCCTCGGTGTCGCGCAGCTGGGCGAAGACGCCCATCTCGTCGGGCAGCGCGGTGAGCGGCAGCAGGACCTTGCCGCCCGCCTTCGGCACGCGCTCGAGGGCGGGCCGGATGTCGTCGAGGTTCAGGTAGATCACCGTGCCCTCGGCGGCCGGCTGGTAGCCCTCGGCGTGGACGAGCGCACCGGTGGGCTGCGGCTTGTCGTGCGGAAAGACCGCCATCCGCATCGGGCCCATCTCCTCGCGGACGAGGCTCGCGCCGAGCACGGTCTCGTAGAACTTCGTGGCGCGCTCGAGGTCTTGGGCCGGGATCTCGAACCAGGCGGGAACGCTGGGCTGCAACATGTCGGTGTCCTCCGTTGGTGGCCGCTCCATCGCGACCGAGGACGAGGCTAGAGGGGGCCTGCTGACAGCGTCCTGTCAGCAGCCTTCGGCGCAGCAGAACATCGGAGCGGACGGGCGGGGCAGGCCCCGCCCCTACATCCGGAACCGCCGCGCACGGGTGCCGGGCCCGTAATCTCACCTCACGACGGGCACGTCCGCGTCGATCCGCCAGAAGCGGTCGCGCGGCGGCAACACGTCGTCGCGAAAGACCTCGCGCATCGCGCGCGGGTTGAAGCCGCGCACCAGGAGGCCGGTGTCGGCGTCGATGAAGCGGTCCACCACCGTCGGCGGCCGCTCGATGCGGTGCGGGGGCCGCAGCGCCACACCGCGGCGCATGAACTCCCGCCACAGTGGTGCGGCCGCCTGGCTGCCCGTCAGCCCGAGGGGGCGGCCGTCGTCGCGGCCCACCCAGACCACCGTGACGAGGCCACCCGCGTGGCCGGCGAGCCAGGCGTCGCGCTGCTCGGACGTGGTCCCCGTCTTTGCCGCCACCACGAGGCCCGGAATCGCGGCCGCTCGCGCGGTGCCCAGGTTCGCGGCATCGCGCAGGAGGTCGACGGCGAGGTAGGCGCTCGCCTCGCTCACCACGCGGCTCCGCGACGGATAGGTGCGATCGAGGCGGCCGCCGCCAGGTCGCTCGACCCGCGTCACCGGCCGCGGGCGCACCGCCTCGCCGGGCGTGGCGAACACCGTGTAGGCACGCGCGACGGCGAGCGGTGTGGCCTCCACCGCGCCGAGCACGAACGACGGCGGAGGCGGCGATGGCAGCACGAGCCCCGCCGCGCGCAGTCGGTCGGCCGTGGCGGCGAACCCGCAGCGCCGCGCGACGCGCACGAAGGGGACGTTGCGCGACTCGCGGAGCGCCTCGCGCAGCGTCACCACGCCGAGGAACCGGCGGTCGGCGTCGACCGGCTCCCAGACGGCGCCGCTCGGCAGCTGCACCTGCACCGGCTCGTCGGCGACGCGGCTCGCGGGGTAGAGCGGCTCGCCGGCGCAACCCTCGAACGCCTCGAGCAGCACCAGCGGCTTGAGCAGCGAGCCGGGCTGGCGCTTGCCCTGCCGCGCGCGGTCGAAGCCGCCGGGCAGCGAGCCCGGCGGCGACCCCACGTAAGCGACGACGCCGCCGTCGGCGGGGTCGAGCGCCACGAGCGCGACGCCGAGCGGCGCGCCGCGAAGCTCGCGGTGCTCCCGTCGCAGCCGCGCCGTCGCCGCCACCACGGCGGACTCCGCCGCCGCCTGCAGCACCGGGTCGAGGGTCGTCTCGAGCACCACGCCGCGGCCGCGCGCGATGCGGTCGGGTGCCGCGCGGCGGGCAACCGCCGCCGACCAGGCGATGAAGCTGCCCGCCATCGGCGGCCGCGGCGCGCGGTGGCGCAAGCCGAGCGGGCGCGCCCGCGCCGCCGCCAGCCGGTCCGGGGGCAGCCAGCCGAGCTGCCCCATGCGGGCGAGCACCTGGTCGCGGCGCGCTTTCGCCACGTCGGGGTGCCGCAGCGGCGAGAGCCGGTTGGGGCTGCGGATCAGCCCGGCGAGCAGCGCCGCCTCCTGCACCTCGAGCGCCGCGGCCGGCTTGCCGAAGAACGCCTCGGCGGCGGCCCCGAAGCCGTGCACGGCGAGGCCGTCGACCTGCCCGAGATAGACGTGGTTCAGGTAGACCTCGAGGATCTCCTCCTTCGAGTGCGCCGAGTCGACATCGAGCGCGCGCAACGCCTCGGAGGCCTTCCGCGTGACCGTGCGGCGCGGCGTCAGGTCGCGGTTCTTCACCAGCTGCTGGGTCAGCGTGCTCCCGCCCTGCGCGACGCCGCCGACGCGCAGGTTGGCGAGCAGGGCGCGGCCGAGCGACCGCACGTCGACCCCGCGGTGCGAGAAGAAGCGGTGGTCCTCGGCGGCGAGCACCGGCCGCCAGACCCGCGCCGGAAGGTCGGCGAGGCGTACCGGCTGACGCGGGGCCCGGCGGCCGTCGAGCGACTCGGCGAGCACCTCGGGCTCGAGCCAGGCGCCGTCGCGCGGCCGGGCCGGATTGCCGCGGTCGCCGGCGACGACGGCGCGGACCTCGCCGCGCCAGCCGTCGAGCTCGAGCCCGATCAGGCGCGCCGGCCAGTCGCGACCGTCCCAGCGGTGTCCGTGGCGGTAGATCCAGACGACCTTCTCGCCCCAGAAGAACTCTCCCGGTGCCGTCGGGCGGCGCCGCACCCGCGTGTAGCCGAGACGGTCGAGCCGCTCGGGGATGGCGGCGCCGCGGACCGTGACGCCCGGCACGAGGGGGTAGGGCGCCGAGAACACCCGGACCTCGCTGCGCCCCAGCCGCGACTCGAGCGGCGGCGCCGCCGGCCGCATGTCGAAGCAGCCGGAGGCGAGAGCGGCAAGGAGGGCGGCGATCGGCAGCCGGCGCCAGCGAGGGAGCCGCGGCACGTCGGAAGATGGCTCGGTCGTCGACGCCTCCATGAGGGATCTCAACGGTCGCGCGGCACCGGTTGTTTCAGTGGGCACCCAAAGAGAGATGGTGCGCGATGCGCACCCTACGCGGATCCGACGTCCGCTCGGGTAGGGTGCGCACCGCGCACCATCCCCGTTCCGGCTCCCTGACAAGGTCCTCGGCGCCCCCTCGGCGACCGTGTTACGCTCCTCGCAGCTTCTTCGCCGATGAAGAACTTCAACCTCGACACCTGGCTCGAGGCGGTGCTCAAGGGGGCCGACCGCGTGTCGGACCTCAACTTCTCCGTTGGGCGCCCGCCGCAGATCGAGGTCGACGGGTCGCTCCAGCCGGTGCCGGTCTTCGGCCTCCAGCGGCTGACCCCGTTCCAGACCGAGACGATCGCGCTCCACGTGCTGCGCGGCGACGCCGAGAAGATCCGCGCCCTCGTCGAGACCGGCTCGACCGACGCCTCCTACGCGATCCCCGGCAAGACGCGCTTCCGCGTCAACGTCTTCCAGCAGCGCGGCACGTATTCGATCGTGCTGCGGGTGATCCCCAACGGCGTGCCCACCGTCGAGGAGCTCGGGCTGCCGCTCGAGGTCAACCGCATCAGCGACCTCAAGAACGGCATCGTCCTCGTCACCGGCCCCACCGGTTCGGGCAAGAGCACGACGCTCGCCGCGATCGTCCACAAGATCAACCGCGACCACGCCTACCACATCGTCACCATCGAGGACCCTATCGAGTACCTGCATCCGCACGTGAAGAGCACCGTCAACCAGCGCGAGGTGGGGAGCGACACCCAGAACTTCGCGCTGGCGCTGCGCGCCGCCCTGCGCCAGGCGCCGAAGGTGATCCTCATCGGCGAGATGCGCGACATCGAGACGATCGAAACGGCGATGGAGGCGGCCGAGACGGGCCACCTGGTGCTCTCCACGCTGCACACCATCGACGCCGCGAAGACCGTCGAGCGCATCCTCGGCGTCTTCCCCAAGGAACAGGAGCAGTTCGTGCGGCGCCGCTTCGCCGCCACGTTCCGCTACGTGATCTCGCAGCGGCTGGTGCCACGCATCGGCGGCGGGCGGGTGGCGGCGCTCGAGATCCTCAAGTCGACCGAACGCACCCGCGACTACGTGCTCGGCGGCGAGCGGGAGGGGCGGAGCCTGCTCGACGCCATCGCCGACGGCGACATGGACGGGATGCAGAGCTTCGACCAGGTCCTCGAGCGTCACGTGCGCGACGCGCACATCACCTACGACCACGCCCTGCTCTACTCCACCAACGAGACCAACCTCCGGCTGGCGCTCGCCGACTGGAATGACGGCGGCAGGAGCGCCGTGCGGCGGCCGGCGCAGAACCTCCCCGACGTCGAGGTCGAGCTCGAGTAGCAGGGACCCAGCATGCCCGCCCTCCGCGTCACTTGCCAGAACTGCCAGCGGGTCACCGTCGTCGACTCCGACAAGGTGCCCGACCAGCCGGTGTCGTACCGCTGCCCCAACTGCCAGTCGAAGGTGCTGATCGACAAGCGCAAGCTCCTCGCCGGCGAGAGCGACGACGGCTCCACGGTCTCGTTGCCGCGGGGCGCGCAGGCCTCGGCGGCGCCCGGCGGTGGCGAGCGCGCCTCCGGCTCGCTGGTCGTGCCGCCCGATTCGCTGCTCGAGATGGCGCTGCCGCCGGGGGAGAGCATCCCGCCCGGGCTGCTGGTCGCCGAGGACCGCGAGCTGGCGGAGCAGGTCAAGCGCATGCTCGAGCCCTACGACTGCGTGCTCGAGACGTTCGCCGACGCCGCCGCCGCGCGCGAGAGCGCCCTCCAGGACCCGCCGCCGCTGCTGCTCTACGTCGCCGACGCGGTGACCAAGCCGCCCTACGCGCCGCTCGAGCCGCTCGTCACGCTGCCGCCACGCGAGCGGCGCCACTCGTTCCTGGTCCTGGTGGCGAGCAACGTCAAGACGCTCGACGGCAACCTCGCCTTCCTCTACCAGGTCAACCTGCTGCTCAACCGGCAGCACGTGTCGCAGGCGGCGGGCATCCTCTACAGCGCCCTGCGCTCGCACCAGCGGCTCTACAAGCCGTTCCTCGCCGCGCTCGCGGAGTAGCGCCGCAGGGCGAAGGGCATGGACGCGGAGCGCTGGGCCGAGGTCTGCCGGGTCTTCGATGCGGTGGCAGACGCTCCCGAGGGCGAGCGCCTCGCGCTGCTGTCGGAGCTGGCCGCCGGCGACGAGGATCTCCGGCGCGAGGTCGAGAGGCTGCTTGCCGCGCCGGGAGAGGCCGGCAGGTTCCTCGAGAAGCCGGTAGGGGCAAGCGTCCCGGGCCCGGCGACGATCGCCGAGCCGACCGCGGCGACTGGACCGCTCCCGGACCGGCTGGGGCCGTACGAGGTCGTCTCGCTGCTCGGCGCCGGCGGGATGGGACGTGTCTACCGCGCGCGCGACCCCAGGCTCGACCGCGACGTGGCGATCAAGGTGCTTCCCGAGTCGATGGCGGCCGACGAGGCGGCGCTCGCCCGCTTCCACCGCGAGGCCAAAGCAGTGGCGGCGCTCTCGCACCCCAACATCGTCTCGATCTTCGACTTCGGCACCAGCGACGGCGTCACCTACGCCGTCACCGAGCTGCTCGAGGGCGAGACGCTGCGCGCGCTGCTGCGCGACGGGCCCCTGTCGGTCAGGCGCGCCTGCGGCATCGCCGCGGCGGTCGCCGAGGCGCTCGCCGCGGCCCACCTCGGCGGGGTCGTCCACCGCGACGTCAAGCCCGAGAACATCTTCATCACCACCGGCGGCCGAGTGAAGATGCTCGACTTCGGGCTCGCCCGCTCGACCGTGGCGCTCGGCGAGGAGCACACGCTGCCCGGCACGATCCTGGGCTCGGTCGGCTACATGTCTCCGGAGCAGGTGCGCGCCGGACCCGTGGGCGCGAGCAGCGACATCTTCTCCCTCGGCTGCGTCCTCTACGAGATGATCACCGGGCAGCGCCCGTTCCACCGCGGCACGACGGTGCAGACCCTGGCTGCGATCCTGGAGGCCGAGCCGGCGCCGCTCGTGGCGCCCGGTTCGGCCGTCCCGCGCGAGCTCGAGCGCGTGGTCGCTCACTGCCTCGCCAAGGACCCGGCGCAGCGATACGAGTCGGCTCGCGACCTCGCCTTCGCGCTCGAGGCGATCGCGCAGTCGATGCCGTACGCCCAGACCCAGTCCGGCGAGCGGCTGCCGGGCGGGAACGTCCCGACGGACACCGGCGCACGCGGCGGCTCCGTCCCGGTCGCCACCAGCGACCTCGCACCGCCGGAGACCCACTACGCGCGCAGCGGCGACGTCGACATCGCCTATCAGGTCATCGGCAACGGGCCCGTCGACCTGGTCTTCGTCATGGGCTGGATCACCCACATCGAGTCGATCTGGCGCGAGCCCTCCTTCGCGCGCTTCCTGCGCCGCCTGGCCTCCTTCTCGCGGTTGATCCTCTTCGACAAGCGCGGTACCGGCCTCTCCGACCGCGTGCCCATCGACCAGCTTCCCACCCTCGAGCAACGCATGGACGACGTGCGCGCGGTGATGGAGGCGGTCGGCTGCGAGCGTGCCGCGCTGTGCGGCGTCTCCGAAGGTGGCCCGATGTGCGCCCTCTTCGCCGCCACCTACCCCGAGCGCACGACGGCGCTGGTGATGATCGGCACCTACGCCAAACGGATCTGGGACGCCGAATACCCCTGGGCGCCGACCGTCGAAGCGCGCCAGCGCTTCCTCGACCTGATGCGGCGCGAGTGGGGGGGCCCGGTGGGCATCGCCGAGCGGGCGCCGTCGAAGGCGAGCGATCCAGCCTTCCGCGACTGGTGGGCGACCTACCTGCGCTCGGGCGCCAGCCCGAGCGCGGCGGTGGCGCTCACGCGCATGAACTCGGAGGCGGACATCCGGCACATCCTGCCCACCATCCGCGTACCGACGCTGGTCGTCCACCGGACCGGCGACCTCTGCCTGAAGGTCGAAGAAGGGCGTTACGTTGCCTCGCGCATCCCGGGCTCGCGGTACGTCGAGCTGCCGGGCAACGACCACCTCCCCTTCGTCGGCGAGCAGGACGAGATCCTGGACGAGATCGAGGAGTTCGTGACCGGCGTGCGCCACCGCTCGGCGCCGGACCGGCTGCTTGCCACCGTGCTCTCACTGCGCGCGCTCGGCGGCGGGGGCGCGAGCGGAGCCGCGCTGGCGTCCCAGCGGACCGTCGTCGCGCGCGAGCTCGAGTGGTACCGGGGACGCGAGGTGGAGATCGGCAGCGGCGGGCTGATCGCCACCTTCGACGGTCCGGCACGGGCGGTGCGCTGCGCCGCCGCCCTGGGGGCGGCGCTGGAGCGATCTGGCCTGGGAACGGCGGCCGGGCTACACACCGGAGAGTGTGACGTCGCGGGTGAGACCCTCCGCGGCCTCCCCCTCGAGCTCGCCGGCACGGTCGCCGGGCTCGCGCAGGCCGGGGAGATCCTCGTCACGAGCACGGTGCGGGACCTCGTCGCGGGCTCCGGCATCGCCTTCGCCGATCGCGGCGGCGTCCACGTTGCGCCACATGGCGAGTGGCGTCTCTTCCGGGTCACCTCGGTCTGAGGTGCCCCCCAGGGCGTGGCTCTCCGCGCCCTCCGCCACGCCGGAGGCCTTCGCAGCGACGTCAGCGTCGCGCGAGCAGCGGGAAGGGGTTGACCGCCTCGCCCTTCCACCAGCGCCGGTCGGCTCCCATCCGGAGGACTGCGAAGTGGAGGTGGGGAACGTCCTTCGGCGCGTTGCCCGAGGTGCCGACGTAGCCGATCACCTGCCCCTGCTGCAGGGCGTCCCCCTCGTCGATGCCGGGGGCGTACGACTCGAGGTGCGCGTAGTAGAGCTGGTAGAGCCCGCTCGCGTCGCGCTCGTAGATCGTCAATCCGCCGGCCTTGCTGGTGAAGAGCTTGTCGACGACGCCGTCGGCGGCGGCGACCACGGGCGTATTGCGGGGAGCCAGGATGTCGATCGCCTCGTGCCGGCGCCCGCCGCCGCGAGGCTCGTCGAACTGATCCCGCAGGTCTTCCGTCGAGACGCCGGCGACCGGCACGATGAGCGGCGCCAGGCCGGCGGTCGGGGCCCACCGGGCCACGGTCGCGGCGGCGCCCGACGTTTCGCGCGGGCCTTCGGCGGCCGCCGGGGAACGGACGGGCTGCGTCTCGGCGGGCTTCGCCTCCACGGGCTCGGGGAACATCACGGCCGG
>Ga0075421_100011929_pt1 | contig 10779 bp, 4 predicted proteins | sample SoiMetdeltSBSDD5_FD_75292 | JGI IMG/M metagenome (GOLD analysis project Ga0075421, IMG submission 75292) | Bulk soil microbial communities from a Populus tree surrounding site in Tennessee, USA - Soil MetaG P. deltoides SBSDD5 | ecosystem: Environmental > Terrestrial > Soil > Tree plantation...
TCTGCGTGCGGGAGGGGTGCCTCCTCGAGCAACAAGCCCTGGCTTTGCTCGTGAGGTCGAGCCGGGGAGTGCCCGGATGACCCCGGTGCCGGGTGAGATGAGCCTCGCCTGAAAGGGCGAGAGCGGTAGCGCTTCTTTTGTATGGGACCGATCTCCAATCCGGTAGTCTTCGATTCCCGACCCGCCGGATGCGTGGAGGAGAACGGCTGCGGGCTGTTGCCCCCGGCGTGAGACCTGCGTCTCCCTTTGCCCTTGGGGCCCCCCGCGGCGTGAGCCGAGCCCTATAGGATGCCGCGTAACGGTGATTAATCCAGGATCTTTTCGGGTCCGGAGAGGATCCGGACGGTCCTCCGAATGCCCCATCGTTCTGCCCGTCCCGCCGACGCGCTCGAGCGGATGGTTCATCGCAAGTCAGGCCCGTGCCGCACGCGAACCGGAGGCTTACTTCGCCTCGCTCGGGGGGTCCACGTCCTAACCAGGAACGTTCGGGGTCACCCGCGAGATCTCGTTGCAACGGGGAAGACTGCGGTTATACTTACCAGGCGAAGTTCAGCCCTTACCCCCTTGGGGTGGGGCGTCGTCGCCGTCAAAGGACTGCACGTAGCAGCCCTGTAGTGGACGAGCGACCCTCTCTGCCTCTTAACCGCTGAGTTGCGGCTGCCTCCGCTCTTCCGCTCCAGCGGGCTCGAGGAAAGGGCCTCCTTATTCCTCTCAGGAAAGCTCCCGCGTTTCACGTCTCCTGCTCGCCGGCCTTGGTCGGCAAACCCGAGCTTCGAGCGTTTCCGGGATCTCCTGGCAGAGTTAGCCGACCTGTTCGGCCCCATTCGGGACTTGGAGAAGTCACATGAAGTACACCGGCAAGGAAATAGTCTCGAGGATAAGGATACACGTCAAGAAGCGCGGAGGGATCGCCTCGAAGTGGTCCGTCGGCGCGAGCGCCGAGCCGCGCAAGACGCTCTTCGAGATGCACTCGGTGCGCAAGAAAGGTGATTACTGGATCCTGGCCCGCGCCAGGTCCACGGTCATTGCTCAAAAGGTGAAGGTCTTCCTGGCGACGAAGGCCGGCATGACCTTGATATCCGAGCCCGCGGGAAAGGCCGACTTCGTCTATGCGTACAAGAAGAATCGGCGGACCCGCGTCTAGATCGGAGGGCTGCGCGCCTGGATCGGATGCTTCAACCGACACGAACAGAGTCGCAGGAAAACGCTGCTCACCATCGAATGGCAACATCGTCAAAGCGCCTGAGGTGCGGCCCGCGCTCGTTGTCGTAGCAGGAGTCGGCTCCGGCGCTCGCGGCTGTTGACGACTCGAGAAAGGACACGGAATAACGATGGCAAACAAGAGAGGACCGACAGGAACGAAGCGTCAGCGGGAGCGCAGCCGCCGAGAGCGTCAGGAGAAGAAGGAGAAGCGACGCCAGCAGAGGCAGGCGGATCGCGAGGCTGTTGCCCGCGGAGAGGTGCCCGCGGGAGTGACCGAGCCCGAGGAGCCGGAAGAGCTTGAAGAGGCTGCACAGGCGCGGGATGCCGCCGGGGTGCTGAATCACCCGCCTTCCTCGAACTCGGGCGGGCAGGCCGCCCCGTCTACGCGCACTCAACCGTCCGCGCAGACCTCTCTCGGGTCCTCGCAGCGCACGAGCTCGTCCTCCGTCGGATCCGACCCGCAGACATCCGGGCCGGGAGCCGGAGGAGCCGCCGAGCCGAGGAACAGGTACCCGAGGATCGCCAGCGCATCCGAGATGTCGAGCCTCCCGTCATCGTTGCCATCGCCCGCATCCTCGCAGGCCGGCTCGACTCCGCCCGAGAAGAGGTAGGAGAGGACGCTCACTGCGTCCGTGATGTTCACCTCGGCGTCGCCGTTGGGATCGCCGCGGCGGAAGAGCGTCCCGTGGGGGTGGGGGTCCGGATCGCAGGCGTCGCCGATCCCATCCTGGTCCGTGTCCTGCTGGTCGCCGTTGAGGGTGAGCGGGCAGTTGTCGGTGTCGTCGCGCAGGCCGTCTCCGTCGGTGTCCTGAAGGGTGGGGGAGGTCCCGGCCGCGAGCTCCTCCAGGTCCGAGAGCCCGTCCCCGTCCGTGTCCGCGACGTTCGGGTCGGAGCCGAACTCGAGGACCTCCGGCCCGGTCGCGAGGCCATCCTCGTCCTCATCGAGGGCGACGTCGTCGGGGTTGTTCGGGTCGAGGCCCGTCGCGGTCTCCGTCGCGTCCGGTACGCCGTCCCCGTCGGTATCCGTCAGGACCACGACGTCCATCTGCGCGCTTGCCGGCTCTCCGTCGACATCGACCTCGAGGTGAATGGTGTGAATGCCGGAGGCGAGGGGCTCCGTGATGAGGATGTGGCCCGTGCCCAGCAGGCCCGCCTCGGACGACGACCACTGGAAGCTCGCATCGTCCGTGAACTCGACCCCGTTGGCCCGTCTCGCCGCTGCCCGCAGCTCGACGCCCCTCGAGCTCACGAGCTCCGCTCCTGTCTCGGGGGCCAGGATCAGCGCTATCGGCTCACCGCCGCCGATGCGGAACTCGCCCGATTCCGCTTCCGCCGAGTGGAAGCCGTCGGATGCGATGACCTTCACCCTCGCGCGGTCGGTGGCCTCCACCGCGAGAGTCGCCCAGCGATACTCGCTCGCGCGGAGGGCGAGGCCGAGGGGGAAGTAGGTCGCGCCGCCGTCGGGCGAGAAGAGGACCCGGAACGTCATCTCGTCCGCGTCGGGGTCGAGCGCGGTCCAGCGGATCCGGAGCTCCGCGCCCGCCGCGACGGTCTCGCCGCCCGTGGGCGCGAGGAGCGTCACCTGCGGTGCCGATCCCGCGCTCGACCGCGACCAGATGGGCGCCCCGCGGTACCGGATCTCGACGCGGGTCGCGGCAGGCGGGATCTCTCGGGTCACCTGGAAGAACGCCGTGATGAGGAGCGGGTCGCCGTCCGAGCCCGTGTCGGCGTGGGTGTGGACCGGCATCTGGACGTTGAAGGGGAATCCCTCGTCCTCGACCGCGGCGCCGCCGTTGTTGAGGAAGGCGAGGGTGAAGGGGCTGTTCGCGAGCGCGGGGGTGATCCTCTCGCCCTCCGCGGCGGGGCGGACCTCCCGGATCGCGGTCGTCTCCTCCACGAACCCGAACGTCCCCTGGATCCGGATGGCCGGTCCGTCCACGACGCCCGCGCCGCCGCCCCGGCCCGCCGCGAGGGAGCTCCCGGAGCGGAAGGCGTCGTAAATCCTCTGGTAGTGCTTGGGCTCGAAGAAGGAGTTCTCGTTGTTGTCGCCCGGCGCGTAGGACATCGTCGACTTCCCCGGCTTCCCGGGGTGGTAGAGGCCGCCCGGCGCCGTGACGTCGAAGACCGGGCCGAAGACCCCCGGCGCCGCGTTGAACTTGCAGGGCGCGCCGCAGTCCTCGTCGAAGAGCGAGTGCGATGGGTTCCCGGAGTCGTGCTCCGTCTCGAAGGGATTCACGAAGCCAAGGTTGTGGCCGATCTCCTGGGCGAGGATGGATCCCGAGCGGCTGTCATCGGCGATGACGAGCGAGAGCTTCCCGGTGACGTCGTAGACGCCGGCCTGCTCGACGATGGCGATGACGACATCGACGATGACGTCGACCGGGTCCTCGCAGAAGAGCCCCAGGGTCACCGTGCAGACCGCATCGCCGATGAAGCTCGAGATGTCGACGAGCACTTCCCCGAGTCCCGTGGGCAGGTTCGCGATGGCGTCCTTGACGAAGTCGGCCATCATCGAGATCGGCGGCACGCCGAAGCCCGAGCCGCCGTCCCCCTCGAGGCTCTTTTCGATGAACCCCACCACGAACTCCGCCTCCTGGCCGGGGTTCAGGTTGTTCCAGCTGTCGAGGTAGTCGGCGAGCGCGTTCATGGAGTCGAGCATGGAGAGAAACGCCCCGCTGATCTCGAAGGCGGTCAGGTGGACCTTCCCGTCGTCGCCCACCAGCCCGGGCAGGTCCACGAGGTCCGGCCAGAAGACCATCTCCGCCTCGGGACAGGGATAGATTCGCCGGAAGGCCTCGAGCGACTTCTGGATGTTCGTTTCGAAGTCCGCGCGCATCTGGGCAGTGAAGCCCGGCGAGACGCTGCCGTTCTGGAAGGGCACCATGCGAACGACGAGGATCCGCGGCGAGACCGTCCTCCGGAAGAGGCCGGAGTCGCTGTCCGAGGACGCGCTCGCGATCTCGACCCCATTGTTGTAGAGCTGGATCGAGAAGCGGTAGCGGTCCGCCTGGAGCTGCGAGCCGGGGATGAAGAAGGCCACGCCCTGCTCGAGCGACGTGAGCTGGGCCGTCGGGGCGAGGACGGTGCCCGGGACTCCCGTCTTCGAGAGGATCTGGAAGCTCGGGCCCGAGGACGGGATGACCGTCATCACGCCCCGGGTCACGCCGGCGAGGTGCGGGTGGGGGCCCGTGACGGGCCGCACGGCCACGAAGACGAGCGCGTCCTTCCCCTTCGTGAGCGGGTAGGTCACGACGCCCTGGCTCAGGAAGACCTCGCTGATCTTCCCGTGGGACATCAGGAAGTCCTGCGCCGTCTGGAACCTCTCCGTGCCCTTCTTCACGATGACCGGCCCCGACTTGTTCCCGACGTAGTCCTGGATCAGCATGCGGCCGAGGTTGGGGGCCATGGTCTGGAAGCTCGCGATCGAGGGGCCTCCCGACGTCACCTCGCACTCGATCCGCGTGTCCGTGATGCTCTTGATGATTGCCGTGTGGGTCAGGTCCTCGACGCCCACGAAGACCCGGGTGCCGGGGGTGAAGAGGTTGACGCCGGTGATCGTGATCTTGGTTCCGGGGGAGCCCTGCATGGGCGACACCGAGAACACCTGCATCGGAAGCGCCTTGATGCGCACCCGGACCGGCGCCGTGGCCTCGAGACCGCCCGTATCACGCACCGTGAGCAGGAAGTCGAGATCCCGCTCGTTGAAGACTTGCGCGACGACGGTGGGCGTCGCCGTCGTGGCCCCCTGGATGTCCACGGTCTCGCGGATGTTGCCGTTGAAGGCGAGCGTGCTCGTCAGCGTCCATGCAAACGCGATCGCATCGCCGTTCGGGTCCGAGCTCGACGTGCCCACGAGCCCGAAGCCCGTGCCCTCGTTCGCCATCGCGGGCCCGGTCGCCACGGCCGTCGGGGGCTCGTTGATGGAGTCGTTCACGTGGACGACCACGGTGTCCTCGCCCACGCCGCCGCGAGGCGTCGTCACCGTGAGCCGGACTGTGAGGTCGATGCCGCCGGAGTTCGCGAAGCGCGGCCCGGTGACGGAGGGCGTCGAGGTATCCGAGCCAGCGACGCTAACCGCCGCGGGCGCGATGACGGGCGGCTGGACGCCGGTGACCGCCCACCGGAACGTGAGCGAGTCGCCGTCCGGGTCCGAGCTCGCCGTGCCGTCGAGCTGGACGGTGGCTCCCTCGTTCACGCTCCGGTCGGCGCCGGCGCGCGCGGTCGGGGGGGTCGGGTCGGCCCCGGGGATCACGGTCACGTTCACGGAGTCCGACGACGGGAAGGCAGGGGTCGAGCGGAAGTCGTCGACCTTCGCCTCGAAGGTGAGGACGATCGGCGTGGGATTCGCGCCGAGGCTCGGGGCCTGGAGCTGCGCCTTCGCCTGGGTCTGCTGGCCGGGATCGACGAAGAAGTCGCCCGGGCTCCCTCCGCCCGTTCGCGCCCACTGGAAGCGGAGGGGATCCAGGTCCGCGTCGCTGCTCGTCGAGGCATCGATCGAGAAGAGCGCGTTCTCCGTCACCTGAAAGTCCGACCCTGCCCGAGCGACCGGCGCGTTGTTCGGGAGGGGCGCGGGCGGGATCGTCAGGATCGACGTGCGGATCGTGCCGTCCCGGCGGAACGCGAGGAGTACGTTCCCGTTGTCCGACGCCGAGAGCGAGAGCTGGTCGCCGTTCGAGGCACCGGCGGCCGGCGTGCCCGCCACGCGGCGCCCGGCGATGCAGCCCAGGCCGAAGTTGTTCAGGTTGAAGGCCGACGCGAAGAAGACGTCTGTCCCCGCCTGCGCGACGACTGTCGACTGGCTCCCGTTCGTCGCCTTGAACGGGTTGCCGAGGAGGGCGTGGAAGGCAGGGGACGGCGCCGGCTCCGTGAGCTGCGCGAAGATCTCCGTCCCCGCCTTCCGGTAGAGGACGAGCGTACGGTTCGTGATCGGGTTCCAGTCGATTTCGGGCAGGTCCTCCGCATCCGTCGAGCCGGCAGCCTTCACCACCGAGAACACGGTCGTGAGGTTCACGTCGGCGAAGTAGACATCCCTCTGCCCCGCGGACTCGAGCTCGAAGGCGATCCGGGGATGCGTCTCCTGCCGCAGCGCCCCCCCGATCCCGCTCGACGACCCGAGCGGCCCCGAGATGCTCACGCGCGGCCGCGTGCTCCGTCTGTCCGTGGGCAGGCTTGCCCCCGTGTCGACCCGGAAGGGCGCTCCCGAGAAGCCGATCCGGCTCCCCTGCGCCGGGTCATCGAAGAGGCGCAGCGCAACGATGGCTGGGAGCCCGGACACGTTCTGCTGCCAGACGGCGAGGAAGGACGGCGCGGGCGGATCCGGGATGACAGTGTTCACCGTCCGGCATGCCACGACGTCCGGGAAAGCCTCGCCGACGTTCCCGTTCGAGATGACCCGGGCCTGCCCTCCGACGAGGGCCCCGGCCGACGTGACCTTCTGGGCGATGACGAAGTAGGGACAGGTGTCGATGATGCAGTCCCCGGCCCAGACCACCATCCACTCGTTCCGGAGCGGGTCGTGGGCGACCCTCGGCGGGGCCGCCCCGTTCGAGTAGCCGACCTGGAACGCCGCCGTGAGGAGCGTCCGGTCCTCCCCCACGATCCTTCCCCGGATGAAGCTCGCGCTCGCGAAGCTCGGATCGGTCTCCCGCCAGACGACGAGCCACGTCCGGTTCACCGTGTTGAAGGCCGCCACGGCGCTGTTGTCGCGACCCGTGGCGGCGATCTGGATGGATCCGGGGAGGACGATCTGGTTCGCGTCCAGGCGAGCGGCGAATGCGAGCGCGAGGCAGAGACCGAGCAGAACGGCGTTTCTGCGCATGACAACCTTTGGTTGAAGGGATGGGGTCCTGGGGATAGGGGATGAACTGGAGGACGGCCTCGCTCGTGGACACGGATTCCGGGCGCCTCCCCCCGGGCGCCGGCGCGCATCCCGGGAGGACCGGGGAATGCGGCCTCCGTGACCGCGGGCTTGACCGAGCTGGCAGACTACATCGACTGCCGGAAGTCCCGGAAGGATCTCCATGAAGGAACTGCGAATCCACCCGCACCCGGGACCGGACTCCGGCTCGGGAGGGACCCTCGTCACGGACCCGATCTGCGGCATGCGGATCGACCCGGCGAAGGCTGCCGAGGTCATCGACTGGCAGGGCGAGCGCTACTACTTCTGCCACCTCGCGTGCGCGGCCAAGTTCCGGGAGCTGCACGCCCCCGGGGCCGCGGCGCGGCCGGAGCCCCGCGCCGCGCCCGGGACCCGGTGGACCTGCCCCATGCACCCCGAGATCGTCCGGGAGGCTCCCGGGAGCTGCCCCCTCTGCGGCATGGCCCTCGAGCCGCTGGGGGGAGCCCCCGAGGGGGAGGAGTCCCCGGAGCTCGACGACATGCGCCGCCGCTTCCGGGTGTCGCTCGGGCTCACGGTTCCGATCCTCGTCCTCTCGATGGGGTCCATGCTCTTCCCGCACGCCTTTGCGTTCATTCCGGGAGGGATCCGGGCCTGGATCGAGGGCCTTCTCGCGACCCCCGTCGTCCTCTGGGGAGCCTGGCCGTTCTTCGTGCGCGCCGTGGACTCGGTTCGGAACCGGAGCCTCAACATGTTCACGCTGATCGCGCTCGGGGTCGGCGTGGCCTACGTCTTCAGCATCGTTGCCCTCCTCCTGCCCGGCCTATTCCCGGATTCACTCCGCGTGCACGGCGGGGAGATTCCCGTCTACTTCGAGGCCGCCGCCGTGATCGTCACCTTGGTCCTCCTCGGGCAGGTCCTCGAGCTCCGCGCGCGCATCCGGACCGGCGCCGCCATCCGGGCGCTCCTCGAGCTCTCGCCGAAGATGGCGCGGCGGATTCTGCCGAGCGGCGTCGAGGAGGACGTTTCGCTCGAGGCGGTGCAGCCCGACGACCGTCTCCGCGTCCGCCCCGGCGAGAAGGTCCCCCTCGACGGCGTCGTCGAGGCCGGCGAGAGCGCCTTGGACGAGTCCATGGTGACGGGCGAGTCCATCCCCGTCTCGAAGAGGCCGGGGGACCGGGTGATCGGCGCGACCCTGAACGCGAGCGGCACGCTCGTCGTCCGCGTCGATCGGACCGGGAAGGACACGCTCCTCGCCCGCATCGTCGAGCTCGTCTCGGAGGCGCAGCGGACGCGCGCCCCGATCCAGCGGCTCGCGGACCGCGTCTCCGCCATCTTCGTCCCGGCGGTCCTCGCGGTCGCCGTGGTGACGTTCGTGGCGTGGGCGGTCTGGGGGCCGGAGCCACGGCTGGCGTATGCCGTCGTCAACGCGGTCTCCGTCCTCATCATCGCGTGCCCCTGCGCGCTCGGGCTCGCCACGCCCGTCTCCATCAAGGTCGCGACCGGCCGGGGAGCTTCGGAGGGCATCCTCTTTCGCGACGCCGAGGCCCTCGAGAAGCTTGCCCGCGTGGACACCATCGTCCTCGACAAGACCGGAACCCTTACCGAGGGGAAGCCGGAGCTCGTCGACGTACTCCCGGCCGAGGGCTTCGCGGAGGCCGAGCTCCTCCGGATCGCCGCCGGCCTCGAGCGCGGGAGCGAGCACCCCATCGCCTCCGCCATCGCCCGCGGCGCCGAGCGGCGCGGCATCGCGATTGGATCGCCGGAAAGCTTCGAGGCGGTCTCCGGGCGGGGAGTGCGGGGCCGCGTCGAGGGAAGAAGCGTCGTCGTGGGCACCCTCGATCTCCTCGAGGAGAGCGGGGTGCGTGCGGCAGAGTGGAAGGACCGCGCGCAGGCTCTTCGCGAGCAGGGGCGAACGGCCTTCTTCGTGGCCGTGGAAGGCCGGCTCGCCGGGATCCTCGCGATCGCGGATCCGCTCCGGCCCACCACCCGCATGGCCGTGGAGGACCTGAGGCGTGACGGGGTGCGCCCCGTCATGCTCACGGGCGATGCGGAGGCGACGGCCCGCGCCGTCGCGCGGGAGGCCGGCATCGACGAGGTGCTCGCGGAGAAGCTCCCCGACGAGAAGAAGGCCGTGATCGAGCGACTCCAGGCCGGGGGGCGGATCGTGGCCATGGCCGGGGACGGCATCAACGATGCGCCGGCCCTCGCCCGGGCCGACGTGGGGATCGCGATGGGCACCGGCTCCGACATCGCCATCGAGAGCGCCGGCGTGACCCTCGTCCGCGGAGACCTCGGGGGCATCGTCCGCGCGAGGGCCCTCAGCCGGAGGACGCTCTCCAACATCCGCCAGAACCTCTTCCTCGCCTTCGTCTACAACGCGATCGGCGTTCCGATCGCGGCGGGGGCGCTCTACCCCGTGGCGGGCATCCTCCTCAGCCCCATGATCGCGGCGGCCGCCATGAGCCTGAGCTCCGTCTCGGTCATCGCGAACGCGCTCCGGCTCGGCGCGCCGGGCGGGGGCGCCGCACGAGGCCCCGCAGCGTCCTCAGGTTGATCCGGTTCATGTCGTCCTCGGGCGGGAGCTCGAGGACGAGCGGGATCGCCGCGAGCCCGGGGTCGTTCACGAGCCTCCGGAAGGCGTCCTTCCCGAGGAGCCCGCGGCCGATGTGCTCGTGACGGTCGATCCGGCTCCCGAGCTCGCGCTTCGAGTCGTTCGCATGGATGCAGAGGACCCGCTCGAGCCCGATCCGGCTCTCGATCTCGGCCAGGGTGGACGCGTAGCCCTCCTCGCTCCGGAGGTCGTACCCGGCGGCGAAGAGGTGGCAGGTGTCGAGGCAGGCCGCGAAGCGCTCGGGCTCTCGCACGCGGTCGAGAAGCGCGGCGAGGGTTTCCAGGCTCGCGCAGATCGCGGAGCCCTGGCCCGAGGCGATCTCGAGGAGGATGCGCGTCCGGAAGCCGCGGGTCGAGCGCGCCACCTCGTCGACGCCCGCCGCGGCGAGCCGGGCTCCCTTGGACTCGCCCGCGCCCATGTGGCACCCGGGGTGGAGGACGAGATGGGGGATACCGAGGAGCTCGCAGCGCTCGACCTCGATCCGGAGGGCGTCGATGGACTTGCGCCGGATGGCCTCGACGGGCGAGGCGACGTTGATCAGGTACGCCGCGTGCGCGAAGAGCGGGCGCGGCTTCTCGCCGGCGCGCGCCCTGAAGAGCCGGACGTCCTCCTCGCCGAGCGGGCGCGCCGCCCACATGCCCTTCGATTTGGTGAAGACCTGGATGGCGTCGGCCCGGGCCTGGTCGGCCCGGGCGAACACGGTCCAGAGCCCGCCCGCGGTGGAGAGATGGGCGCCGAGGATCACGCGGACATTATGGGGTGGAGCGGCGTGGAGAGGGCACGCGCACGCGGGGGAGAACGCGTCCCGAGACCCTTAGGGCCTCAGGGGTACGCCTCGGTTCCGCTCGGCCAGGGCCTTCATGAACGCTTTCTGGACGGTGAGCACGTCGAGCACCGCGAAGGTGTAGATCCTGGCAAGGCCGGAGTTCGCGAGGGTCACCTCCTCCAGCGTTGTTTTCAGGTATAGCGTCTCGTCCGTTCCCATGCACGTCCCACCCCCATCGCTCACGTAGAGGATCAGGTTGCGCCGGGCTTCGGAAAGCCTCGCGCCCTCCAGGGCCGCGTGGAGAGCGGCCCCGCCGCAGGTGCCCACTCCTCCCGCCGTCTGATTCAGGAAGGCCAGAGC
>Ga0075421_100011931_pt1 | contig 10779 bp, 11 predicted proteins | sample SoiMetdeltSBSDD5_FD_75292 | JGI IMG/M metagenome (GOLD analysis project Ga0075421, IMG submission 75292) | Bulk soil microbial communities from a Populus tree surrounding site in Tennessee, USA - Soil MetaG P. deltoides SBSDD5 | ecosystem: Environmental > Terrestrial > Soil > Tree plantation...
GGGCGCAGCCGCCTCGAGGACGTCGTGGCGGCGATGCGCGCCGCCAACGAGTCGCGCGACGAAGGGTTCAGCGCCGGCCTGCGCGAGGAGGGGTTCCTCGAGCGCTTCCTCGACCGGGCCCGCCTCGACGAAATCGCGGCTTCCCTGTCCACCCGAGCTGACCGCGGCGGCCCCGGTCACTCGCTTGGCTCCACGACCCATCTGGTCGCGGTGGACGGCGAGGGCGTCTGCGCCAGCGTCACCTGCTCCAACGGCACCGGCTCGAGCGTCCTCGTCCCGGGCACCGGGGTGCACCTCAACAACATGCTGGGCGAGGAGGACCTCAATCCGCATGGCTTCCACCTCACGCCGGTCGGGGAGCGGCTGCCTTCGATGATGTCGCCGACGGTCATCCTGCGCGATGGCGAGGTGATCGCAGGCCTCGGCAGCGCCGGCTCAAACCGCATCCGCTCCGCGATCCTGCTGACGACGATCCGCCTGCTCGACGACGGTCTCGGCCCCGAGGAGGCGATCCTCGCCCCGCGCATCCACTACGAGGCCGGGGTCGTGCACGCGGAGCCCGGCATCGACGAGGCGTCGCTGGCCGGACTCGAGGCGGCCGGGCTGGAGGTCGTCCGCTGGCGCGAGCGCAACCTCTTCTTCGGCGGCGTGCAGGCGGTTGCCCGGGACCCGGCCGGTGGCGGGATGAGCGGCGGCGGCGACCCGCGCCGGGGCGGCGCCGCGGTGGTGGCCTAGAGCCTCAGGGGCCGATCCGCATCCTGCCGTTGGAGCGGGCCCGCTCGGCGACCTCCTCGGCGCGATCGAGCACCCGCAGCAACGTGCGCAGGGCGGTCGCGAGCAGGCGCATGCGCTCCTCCTCGTCGCGCATCTGCAGCAGCTCCTGCTTGGTCTCGGCCGGCAGCTCCACCCTGGCGGCCAGGCCGTAGGCCGCCGCCGAAGCGACCTCCTCCTCGGGTGGCCGCTCGCCCGAGGCGCGCTCCGCCAGGTCCAGGAAGGCGCGCCTCGCGGGCCCCGCCGCCTCTCCCTCCGGCGCCGCCTCCTCGCCCAGGTGGTCGATGATCTCCGCCTCCGCCGCCGGGTCCTCCGGGAGACCGAGGCGGTCGAGGACGCGGAACGGTGACCCGCCCGTGACCACGATGTCGAGGCGGCCGTCCTCGTAGCGCTCGAGCAGCTCCGTCACTTGGGCGGTGCAACCCATGTTCCGCGCGCCTGCCTCGTCATTTAGCAGGATCCCGATCGGCTCGCCGCTCTCCAGCGCCCCCTCGATCATCCGCTTGTAGCGCTCCTCGAAGATGTGGAGCGGGATCTGCTCGCCGGGGAGGAGGACGATCGGCAGCTCGAAGATCGGCAGGCGACGGCTCATGGCGCGGCACCTGGAGTCTAGGGCGCGGGCGTCCGTCGCTCGGGCAGGCAAGAATGCCCTCCGATGGCGGACCGGGCCACGATCGACTTCGAAGCGGAGGGCCTGTTGGAAGGGCTCGAGGGCGAGGAGCGGGAGGCGCGCCTGGCGCTCCTCCGGGACCTTGCCGAGGACGGCGCCGGCCTCGACGAGCTGCGCGAGGCGGTGGCGGCGGGGAGGCTGCCGTTGCTGCCGGTAGAGCGGGCGCTGGTCGGGGACGGGCCGCGCTACACGGCCGAGGAGGTCGCCGAACAGGTGGGCCTCGACGTGAAGATGCTGCAGCGCTCGACCGCCGCCCTCGGTTTGCCGGTGCCGGACCCGGAGGAGCGCGTGCTCACAGAGGCCGACGTCGAAGCAGCGAAGCGGCTGAAGGCGATCCGGGACACCGGGCTCCCCGAGGAGGGCGTGCTCCAGGTGGCGCGGACGATCGGAATGGCGAGCTCCCGAATCGCCGCGGCCAACCGTGAGCTGATCATGCGCACGCTGGTCCAGGAAGGGGACACAGAGCACGACCTGGCGCTGCGGCTCGCCGCCGCGGCGCGCACCCTGCTGCCCCTGGTCGGGCCGGCCCTCGCCTATGGCCTCCAGACCCACCTGATCGAGCAGATCCGCCGCGACGTGATCGGGGCAACCGACCTCGCATCGGGGGAGGTGGGCGGAGCGACCGACGTGTCGGTCGTCTTCGTCGACCTCGTCGACTTCACCAAGCTGGGTGAGCAGATCCCGGTCGAGGAGCTGGGGATGGTCGCGGGCAGGCTGGAGGAGATCGCCAGCGCGGTCGCGGAGCCGCCGGTGCGCCTGGTCAAGCTGATCGGGGACGCGGCGATGCTGGTCTCGAGCGACGCCGTGGCCGCGGTGGAGGCGGCATTGCGAATGGTCGAGGCCGGGGAGCAGGAGGGAGAGGAGTTCCCGCTGCTGCGAGCCGGGATCGCGCGCGGCGCCGCCCTCTCCCAGGCCGGCGACTGGTACGGGCGCCCGGTCAACCTCGCCAGCCGGATCACCGACGTCGCCCGCCCGGGCAGCGTCCTGGTCGACGAGGAGGCGAAGGAAGCCGCCGGTGACGCCTTCCACTATTCGTTCGCCGGGGAGCGCAAGCTGAAGGGGATAAAAGGCGCGGTGAGGCTCTGGCGTGCCCGCCGCGAGCCGAAGGGGAAGCGCTCCTAGGTGCCCTGGGCCCTGATCGAGGCTCCGCTCGACTCGTCCGGCGCGGGCCGGGGCGAGGAACGCGCACCCGCCGCCCTGCGCGCGGCGGGGCTGGCGGAGCTTTTCGGCGCCACGGACTCAGGCGCGGTCGTCCCGCCCCTCCGGGTCCCCGTCAGGGACCCCGGCAGCGGCGTGATCGCGTTCGAGGACCTGCGCCGCTCCTCGCAGATGCTCCAGGAGGCGGTCCGGGCCGCGATCCGGCGCGGCGCGCGTCCGCTGGTGCTCGGCGGGGACTGCTCGCTGCTGCCGGGGGCGATCGCCGGCGCCCGCGAGGCTCTCGGCCCGGTGGGCCTCTGGTTCGTCGACGGCCACGCGGACTACCTCAACGCGGAAACCTCGCCGACCGGGGAGGCGGCGGACATGGACCTCGCGATGCTGACCGGCGACGGGCCGGCATTGCCGGTCGACCTGGCCGAAGCGGAACCACTCGTGCGGCCCGGCGACGTCGTCGTGCTCGGGCACCGGCCCGCGTCCTCCCATCCCGACGTCGCGCTGGAGCTGGAGCGGGTTCCGGCCTCGGTGGCTCGCCTCAGCGCCGATCAGATCGCCGCGGAGGGCGCCGCCGAGGTGGGGGAGAGGTGGGAGCGAGAGCTCGCCGCCCGCGGGCCCGCCTGGCTGCACCTGGACCTCGACGTCCTGGACGAGGAGGACCTGCCCGCGGTGAGCTATCCGCAGCCGCGCGGCCTGGACTGGCAATCCTTCTCAGAGCTGGCGCGGCCCTTTCTCGCATCCCCCGCACTGGCCGGGATGAGCGTCGCGGACCTCAACCCGGACCTGGACGGGGACGGCTCACAGGCGCGGCGGGTCGTGCGCGCACTGGCCGAGGCCCTCTACGCCGAAAGTCCGTAGACGCGGCGAGCGAGCCGCGCGGCGGCCAGCTTCGAGGCCTCGCTTCCTGCGCCGCGGACATAGAGGTCGAGGATCAGCAGGCGGTTGCCGCGGATCGCGAGCAGCTCGCGGGAGGCGGGCGTCCAGGTCGCGCCGCGGTCCTCCACGTTTCCGTCGCCCACTCCTGGAACCGCCCGTGGCCGCCGCTGCGGGTCGTCGAAGCTGAACTGGATCGCCTCGTCTGTCCGGTAGAAGAAGCGCCGCCGCGACCGGTACGCGGTGTCGAGGTGGACCGTCACCTGGGTGCCGGGGCCCAGGTAGATGCAGGCGCTGAGGCGGGGGGAGGGCTGGGCAGAGCGGCGCAGCGGCACCCGGCGGCGCCCGCCCGCCTGCGCGATCGCGGCGCGCACGGCGGGCGTCAACCGCCGGCAGGCGGCCGCGTCGAGGCCGGGAGGACGCGCGGTCGGGGCCGTGCTCGTCGCGGGCGCGGAAGAGCCGCCGCCGCAGCCCGCCACCAGGGCGGCGAGCACCGCAGCCGCGGTCACCGCGGCGAGACGGCTCACTCGGGCAGGCGGGCGCCGCAGAGCAGGTTGTAGAAGAGCTCCGGGGGAAGCCGCGGCTCGAGCAGCGCCGAGTCGACCCGCTGCAGGGCCAGGTAGCTGCCGAAGGCAAACCAGCGCCAGGCGGCGGGAACGGAATCCGGCTCCGCGGTGGACTCCACGGTGCGCAGGCCCCACCCCCAGGCATTCGCCAGCAGCTCCTCGCCGCGCACCCGGCCCGCCTTGAAGCCTGCAGCCGCCAGGTGGGCGCGCAGGTCGCCGGGCGAGAAGGCATGGACATCGACCTCGGGCTCGAGATGGTGGCCGTTGTGGTCGGGGGCGGCCGACCAGACGCGCTCGCGGGCGCCGAGCAGCGCCCGCCATGCCGGGGAAGCGGCCACCGCGACGCGCTTGGGCAGGGCCGCGAGGCGGTCCCCGTAGCGCGACGGCTCGCCGCAGAAGGCAACCGCGCCCCCGGGGCGCAGGACGCGGGAGAACTCCGCGAAGGCGCGCCGCAGGTCCGGGATGTGGTGGAGGACCGCGTGCCCGAAGACGAGGTCGAAGCTCTCGTCCGCGAAGGGAAGACGCTCCGCCTCGGTCTCCACGGTCTCCACCTCGAGGCCGAGGCCGGCGGCAGTCTCGCTCAAGGTCGCCAGCATCCCCGGCGAGATGTCGGTCGCCGTGGCCCGTCCGATCCTGCCCGTCTGCATCAGGTTGAGCGAGAAGTAGCCGGTGCCGGCGCCGACCTCGAGCGCGTCGCCGAAGCTTGGGCGCAGGAGGGGGCCGAGCGCCTTGCCCAGCTTCGCCTCGACCTGGCGCCGGCCGAGCTCGCCGAAGTCGATTCCCCACTTCGAGTCATACGAGGAGGCGGCCGCGTCGTGATAGCGCGTGTTGACGTCCTTTATGTGCTCGGCGGAGGCGGGCGCGGACGCGGGCATGGCGCGGCAGTCTAGATTGCCCCCGCTTGGAGCACGTGCAGCAAGATCAGCCCGACGGGGTGCCCCCGCTGGCGCTCACCGGCGAGCGCACTCTCCCCGACCTGCCCGAGGAGAACTACTGGTTCAGGCGGCACCTCGCCGTGTACGAGTGGATCGCCGAGCGCTGCCGTGGCCAGCGCGTCGCCGACCTCGCCTGCGGGGAGGGATACGGCTCGGAGGTCCTCGCCCGCACCGCTGCCGAGGTGGTCGGCGTCGACGCGAACCCCGAGGCCCACGAGCACGCCCGGCTCAAGTACACCGCTCCCAACCTCCGCTTCGAGCGCGGCCTCGTCGAGCAGTTCGCCGAGCCGCGTGACGCGATCGTCTTCCTGCAGACGATCGAGCACGTGCACGAGCCCGGGGCGCTGCTTCGCGGCTTCGCCGCGGCGGCTCCCGTCTCCTACGTCTCCACTCCCAACCGCCTCACCCTCGCGCCCGCGGGCGCCGAGAAGTCCGACAACCCCTGGCACCTGCGCGAGTACACGATCGAGGAGTACCGCGAGCTGCTCGAGCCCTGCTTCGCCCGGGTCGAGATCCTCGGCCTCTTCCACGCCCGCAAGCTCCGCGTGCACGAATTGGCCATCCGGCTCGGCTGGGACCGGGTGCACAGGACGCTGCGACTGACCAAGCCCTTCTACGAGCGCTTCACGCCGGCGATCAACGCTGCGGACTTCAGCCTGCGATCGACGAACCTCGAAGGGGCTCTGGATTTCGTTGCGGTGTGCCATGCGTAGGCCGGGGCCGGCAACGCCTCCGTCGACGGTCGGCGACATCGCGATCGTGCTGCACAGCCATATGCCGTACGTGGAGGGGTTCGGGACGTATCCGTTCGGAGAGGAGTGGCTGTTCGACGCGGTCGTGCGCTCCTACATGCCCTTGCTGGAGTTCGCCGCGCATGTGACGTTCACGGTGACCCCGGTGCTGGCGGATCAGCTCGAGGACCCGGGCGTGCACGAGCGGCTGAGGAGCTTTCTGGTCGAGCAGCGGCTTCAGGCCGCGGAGGCAGATCTCGGGGAGGTGCCCGAGGAGTGCCGGACGGCAGTGGAGGTGGAGATCGGCCGATTCACCGCCGCGCTGGAATCACTCGACCGTTGCGGGGGTGATCCGCTGCGAGCCTTTCAGGCCGCCCAGGCCGACGGGCGCGTGGAGATAGCCGCCTCGGCGGCTACGCATGCGGTGCTGCCGCTGCTTGCGACCCGCGGCGGGCTGGAGCTGCAGCTGGACGCGGGCCTGCGCTCTCATCGCCGCCGCTTCGGCTGGGAGGGGGGCTTTTGGCTGCCCGAGTGCGCGTACGAACCCGGCCTCGAGTGGCATCTCGCCGAGCACGGGGTCGAGTGGTTCTGCGTCGATCAGAGCCGGGCGGAGGAGGAGCTCGGCGCGCTGGCTCCGATTGCGACGGAGGCCGGGCCGGTCGCGGCACCGATCGACTGGGAGGCGATCTCGTGGGCCTGGTCGCTGAGCGGCTATCCGTCGGATCCCGCGCACGCGCAGTTCGCCGGAAAGTCCCTGCGCGGGATGCGGATCTGGAAGGTGGGCGGCGGGTCCTACGACCCCGCCCGGGCCGAGGCGGCCGCGGGGCGCCAGGCCGCCGAGTTCAACGCCGCGGTCGCGGAGCGCCTTCGCTCCTACTCCGAGCTCCATGGCCGGCGCGGGCTGCTCGTCTTCGCCATCGACACGGAGCTGCTCGGCCACTGGTGGCTCGAGGGTCCCCTCTGGCTGCGCGCGGTGCTCGAGGGCGCGGCCGGCGCAGGGGTGCGGCCATTGCGCATCTCCGATGCGCTCGCCGCACAGGAGCCGGTGGCGCGCACTCTCGTGCCCTCCAGCTGGGGTGAGGAGAAGGACCTGCGGACCTGGGATTCGGCCGCGGTTGCCGATCTCGCCTGGGCCGCACGGCGGATGGAGCTGCGGCTGCTGCGGGCGATCGGGGCGGGGCTGGACCCCCGCGCCGCGCTCCGCGCCGCCCGCGAGCTGCTCGCCGTCCAGTCCAGCGACTGGGCGTTCCTCGACGGCCGGGGCCAGGCCGGCGACTACGCCTTCGTGCGTGCCGTCGAGCACGCCGAGGGCATGCTGGAGGCCATAGACTCGCGCGCGAAAGCGGAGCCATGGCTGCGAAACCTGGCCCCGGACCTCAGCCTGGCACCGCTGACGCAACCCTGAACCGCGACCCCATCCGACCTCGATGACCCGCGTGCTGATCCTCTCCTGGGAGTACCCGCCACTGATCGAGGGCGGCCTCGCCCGCCACGTGCGCAAGCTCTCCGAGGGGCTGGTCGAGCGCGGCGTCGAGGTCCACGTGCTCACCCGCGGCGGCGAGGAGTCCCCGGCCGAGGACGCCGCCGCCGGCGTCGCCATCCACCGCATTCGCGAGCCGAAGCGGCCGACCGACCTGGGCGAGTTCGTCGCCTGGGTCGAGCGCATGAACTCGGACATGCTGGCGGCCGGGGTCGAGCTCGGTGACCGGTACAGCTTCGACCTCGTGCACGGTCACGACTGGCTCGTCGCCAACGCCTGCGACCACCTCGCGAAGCGCTTCGGAGCGCCCCTGGTGACCACCATCCACGCGACCGAGCACGGGCGGCACCAGGGGTGGGTCGACAAGCACCCGCAGTCCTACATCCACGGAGTCGAGCAGTGGATAACCAACCGCTCCGAACGCGTCATCGCCTGCTCGCACTACATGCGCGAGCAGATCGCCGACATCTTCGGGGTGGAGGAGGAGCGGATCCTGGTGATCCCCAATGGGATCGACCCCGAGGACCTGCCGGTTCCCGAGGAGCCGGAGCTTCGGCGGCTGCGGGGCGAGTTCGCCGCGCCGGAGGAGAAGCTGGTGCTGCTGATCGGCCGCCTGGTCTACGAGAAGGGCTTCCAGCTCGCCCTCGAGGCCATGCCGCAGGTGATCCGCGAGGTGCCGAGCACGCGCTTCCTGGTCGCCGGATCGGGCACGCACGAGGCGGAGCTCCACCGCCAGGCCGAGGAGCTGGGCCTGATGGAGCACGGCAGCTTCCTTGGCTGGATCGGCGACGACGTCCTCCACTCGCTCTACCGGATCTCAGACCTGACCGTTGTGCCCTCGATCTACGAGCCCTTCGGGCTGGTCGCGCTCGAGGCGATGGCCTCGGGATGCCCTTGCATCGTCGCCGACACCGGTGGCCTGCGCGAGGTCGTCCCCCATGAGGAGGCGGGCCTCCGCTTCCGCCCGCGCGATCCGGCCGCGCTGGCCGACGTCGCGGTCCGCGTCCTCGCCGACGACGAGCTCGGCCGCCGCCTCGTCGCCGACGGCCTGGAGCACATCCGCCGCTTCGACTGGGCGGACGTAGCCGAGCGCACCGCCGGCGTCTACGAGCAGCTGGTATCCGAGAAGGCCCGCGCCTAGCCAGGCTCGACCGGCTCGGGCCAGCGCAGCCGCGCGGGCGTGTCGCGCATCCGCAGGACCTTGGCGGGCACGCCCCCGACGACGGCATTCGCCGGCACGTCACGGGTCACCACCGAGTTGGTGCCGATGATCGCGTTGTCGCCGACCGTGACGCCGCGCAGGACGCAGGCGCCGTAACCGATCCAGACGTTGGAGCCGATCACCACGTCGCGCTTGTAGATGCCCTGCTCGCGGATCGGGCGCTCGACGTCCACGACCCCGTGATCGAAGTCGATGAACATCGCGCGGTCGGCGATCACGCACTGCTCGCCGAAGCGCACGCGCTGGTAGGCGGAGACGGTGCACTCCTGCCCGAAGACGGTCTTGTCGCCGATCTCGACCACGCCCTCGTGACAGCGGATCTTGGTGCCGTCCCCGATCCAGACGAAGCGCCCGAAGCGGATCTGGCCGCGGCGGCCGATCTGCAGGGCCAGGCCGCGGCCGAAGAAGACCATGCCCGCGGTGCGCCAGCGGTGCCCCGCGACGGTCAGGAAGCGCCGTCGCAGGTAGCGCAGCAGCAGGCGCCCGTACTTCGGCGTCAGCATCCGGTTGCGGGCGAGGAAGCCGAGCAGGCGCATGCGGTGCGGGACTCTAGACTGGCGCCCGCAATGGCCGACGCCGCCCGCCAAGCCTCGCTCGCCGACCGCCTGGTCGAGGGCGACAAGCGGGCCCTGGCGCGGGCGATCACGCTGATCGAGTCCGACGACCCGGCCGGCTGGGAGCTGGTGCGAACGGTCTATCCGCGCACCGGCAGGGCGCGGATCACCGGGTTCACCGGCCCGCCGGGGGTCGGCAAGTCCACGCTGATCGGCGCGCTCACGGCGGAGCTGCGAAAGCAGGAGCGCGACGTCGCCGTGCTCTCGATCGACCCCTCAAGCCCCTTCACGCGGGGAGCGCTGCTCGGCGATCGCATCCGGCTCTCCGAGCACTTCCTCGACCCGGGCGTCTTCATCCGCTCGATGGCATCACGCGGGGCGCTCGGCGGGCTCTCCGAGGCCGCGCTGCAGGTGGCCCTGGTCATGGATGCGGCGGGCAAGGACGACGTGCTGATCGAGACCGTCGGCGTCGGCCAGGCCGAGATCGACATCGTCGACCATGCCGACACGATCGTGCTGGCCCTGATGCCCGGCTCCGGCGATTCGATCCAGGCGCTGAAGGCGGGGGTGATGGAGATCCCGGACGTGATCGTGGTCAACAAGGCAGATCATCCGATGACGGACACGATGGTGCGCGAGGTGCGCGGCGTCCTGGCGCTCGCCGAGAACCCGGACGGCTGGCAGGTGCCGATCCTGCGCACCGAGGCAGCCCGGGGGGAGGGGGTCACCGAGCTCGCGGCCAGCATCGACGAGCATCGCGCGCACATCGAAGCTGCCGGCACGCTCGAGGAGCGCCGCGCGCGCAACCTCCGCAACGAGGTGCTGGGGATTGCCGCCTCGCGGATGCGGCGCCGGCTCGAGGACACGGTCGCGGACGATCCCGAGGTGGCGGAGCTGCTGGCGAAGGTGGTCAGCCGCGAGACCGACCCGGCCACGGCGGCGGGCCGGCTGCTCGAGCGCGAGGGCGATGGCTGAGGGCGGGCGGCCGCGGCGCTCCGCGCCCCCGTCGCTGGAGCAGGCCCTCGCGTGGGTCGGCGCCCCCCTGGACGAGTCGGGCGGCGCACACACGGCTTGGGTCGAGGCCGTGTTGGCCGACACCGAGAGCAAGCGCCCGGCCTGGCTGCTGGCGAAGGTCGGGCGCTTCGGGAGGGTGGTGGCGATCCCCTTCCACGATTGCGCCGCGGTTGTCGGCCGGGTCTGGGCCCCCTACTCGCGGGAGGAGCTGCGGGCGGCGCCGACCGTGGACCCCGCCCGGCCGCTGACCCGCGAGCAGGAGCTCGAGATCTGCGCCGCCTACGGGATCCACGAGGGCGCCGGCCGCGCGCATGAGGTCGAGGGCCGCCCGCGGGGAGCGGTCACCTCGCAGGCCGCGCTCGCCGGCTGAGCCCGGCGGCGGCGAGCGCGCCGGCCCCGAGCAGCGCCAGCAGCACCAGCGCCGCGGGGCCGCCGGTCAGGTCGGCGACATCGCCGGCGAAGGGGATGCGGCGGATCGGCACGCCGATCTCGCCGTCGGCGGGGAGGGAGAAGCGCTCGAAGGTCGGGCTGGAGTCCCCCCGGGTGAGGAAGAGGACCCGATCCGGCAGGACCTCGACCCGCTGCACCCGGTGGGTGACGGTGTGGCCACTCCCCGGCTCGGAGAAGGTGATCAGATCACCGGTCTTCGCCTCGGAGGGGCTGGCCTGGCGCTCGACCACCAGGTCGCCGTCGGAGAGCACGGGCTCCGCGCTGCCGGAGCCGACCACGACCAGCTTCTGGCCGGCAAGCAGCGACGCGAGCAGGGTCAGGAGCAGCGTGAGCAGGAAGCCGGCGAGGAGCCCGGCGAGCG
>Ga0075421_100011934_pt1 | contig 10777 bp, 9 predicted proteins | sample SoiMetdeltSBSDD5_FD_75292 | JGI IMG/M metagenome (GOLD analysis project Ga0075421, IMG submission 75292) | Bulk soil microbial communities from a Populus tree surrounding site in Tennessee, USA - Soil MetaG P. deltoides SBSDD5 | ecosystem: Environmental > Terrestrial > Soil > Tree plantation...
TCGACACCGCCACCACCTTCGTTCCGATCATCATCATCATGCTGCTGGCGGTGGCGCTCAATTTCCTGATCGGCGCGGTCGAGCGCTGGGTGGCGCCCTGGCAAGCCGAGATCGCCGGCCGGGATGAGTAGTCGCAGAGCCGGCGGAATTCGTCCAGCGTCGTGGCTTAACTACCGCGACCTTGATGTACCTCGGTCGTGGCTGAGGTCGGCAATGAGGCGATTGACCTTCTCCAACCTATGGGGCGCACCCGGTGTGCGACTCGATGCAAGACGTTTCGCAAGCTGCTGGACGGATTGCCAATAAGCCTCCATCTCGCGGCGGAACTCGTCCAGGGTCATGGCTCACTCTTCATAGAAGGAGTCCTTCTTCCGGATGGATGGGAGTTCCCTGGGATCAATTGCGCCGGCGAGTTGCCCGAGGCTTCCCATCCCGAGAAGCGCGGCGATGCTTGCCAACAGATCATTGCTATCGCGCTTTGCAGGGTCGAATGCGGCAAACTTCGATCGGAGCTGATTTTCATTCTTTACCGCGACAACGTCCTTGTTGATTTGGCCCGGCACCTTGGGATATTCAACACGGACCAAATCAAGCCCGTCTTCGAAGGCTTTCATCAATGTGGCAGCGATATCGAGTTCTCCTTCGCGCCCCGACAGCCGAAGATGGCCCGGAGAGTCTGAACGGGCTAGAAGTGGATATACTTGTGGATGACCGCGGCCATGTAACGCTGCCTTTTCTGCGAAGAGACTTGCCAGGCCTGGATCAATGGCAGACCACTCTGCGAGTCGAGCCGAGGGAGCGTGAGTCGTTCCGCCGCGAAATGCACGATCAAACGCGCGAAATTCAGCAGCGGTACCGTGGTAAAGGGGTTGATTGACATCAAATCCCACCTCCGCCGCGCGCCGCATCCGCGAGGCCTCGTCCATCGGCAAGTGCGTGGGATGTCGCGGAGCATCGACGATATCGGTGATGATCGGCCCGGATGGACGAGTGGCCGTTCCTAACGGATCATTTGCGCTGAGATCAGCCGGAAGACGCCGTCCGCCTGCACGACCCAGCACGTCCGCCGCCGACTTCGCAGCAGCGCCGGTAACGAGGCCGGCGCCGTCGCTCACCGCGGTGCGCCACGGGTCATAGTCGTCCTGCACGCCGGCCTTGATGTTGAGGCCTTGCACGGCCGGATCGACCGCGGCGCTGAACGCGCCCTGCTGCAGGCCGGCCTTGGCGAGACGCCAGAGCAGGCTCGCACCCTTGGCGCCGACGCCGACCAGGCTTTCGGGTGTCGGCAGCCCGCCGCCCAATTGTCCGATCGCCGCCGCGCCAAATTCGCTCGCATTGCCGAATCCGCGCATCCGGTCGTAGCGCGCGAGGTCGGCGAGGACCTGCGGATAATCCTTGCGCAGTTGGTCGCGCCAACGCCTGGTCTGCGGATCGATCTCCGGCTCGTCCGGGATCGCGGCGTAATGTTGCATGAGCGCGAGACGGCCGGCCCCCAGCAGCGTGCCGCGGTAGAATGAATCCACGCCGTTGAGCCGTATGCGCTCGATCAATCCGGGTTCGCCGCCATCGGCCTCGGGATTGGGCATGGGCGGCGCAGATGGCGCGATCGCCGTCCGCCGCACGCCGCGTCGCCTGCGCTCTGCGGCATCGCGGAATGCGTCTTGTGCCATGCCGAATTCGACCCCGGGTGGCGCCGCTGTGGCGTTCACGCCGAGCCCGGGCTCTGCCTCGGTCGCTCCGGAACCATCTGCTTCGCGGCGGCGCTTGCACGCGTTGCCACGGTGTCCCAAGTCGGTGCCTGCACCATCGACGAGAGAGGGTAGTCGCTGGGCGCCATCGGCTCCCCGCTCGCAGCGGGCGGCGCAGCCCCCCAGGACTTGGTGGAGTCGAGATGCTCCAACCGGGGTGCCGACGGAAAAACGGGCAGCAGGGCGGGTGGGATTTGCAGCTTCGACGAGTCCCACGTCGCTGCGCGCGCGTCGGGGGGCCCACGGATTGTCCCACGGTTGCTTGGTTGGGGGCGTGGCTGCGACCGGCGGCATGGCTGGTGGCCACGGCATGAAGCCGTCCGGTTCGCCACCTGGCGCGCACGGTCAAGCGGTGAGGCCTTGCCGATCAGTTAGACGGCACAAGGCGTTATTGTGCCCTGCGGATGGCCGCGAGAATCAAAAAAGCCCGCGCGGCGGGCTGCCGGCGGGCGCACTACGTCCCATCGCATTTCGCCACTTCCTATGAATTAAGTCAAGAGAATTCGGGATCAGCAAAAGACGGGCAGCCCGGCGCCGCTACCGCGACGCCGCATAATGCGCGAGCGCGGTGAGGTCGGTATCCGAGAGGCCGGCGACGGCGGCGCTCATGGCGGTGTCGGCGCCCGGCCGCGGGCTGTCGCGGTAGGACTTCATCGTGACGATCAGGTAGTCGATGCGCTGCTTGGCGACCCGCGGCATCTGGTCCTGCCCGGCCAGGCTCGGCAGGTGGCAGGAGCCGCAGCGGCGCGCGTTCGCGAGCTCGGTCCCGCGCTGGACCAGCGCCGGATCGGTCGGCTCGTCGCTCGGCTTGGCGGCGAGCTTGGCGTAGTGCTTCGACAGTGCATCGAGCTCGTCGTCCTTGAGATCCTTGACGAACGCCGTCATCACCTCGATCCGCCGTACGCCCTCGCGCATTAGGAACAGCTGGTTGAGCACGTAGAATTCCGGCTGCCCGGCAAGCGAGGGGATGTTCTGCATGCGCGAATTGCCGTCCTCGCCGTGACAGGTGCCGCACAGCGTGATCCGCTCGGCGAGCGGCATCGGCTGCGCGACCGCGCTGCCCGCATAAAACACGATGGCCGCCAGCCCGAGGACCGGCGGCCGCCACCATCGTGACGCGGCGTGCCTCACGCCATCACCGGCCCGCAGTCCTTGGCGCGCCGTAGGAGATGCGGTAGATCGCACCGTTCTGCTCGTCGGAGACGAGCAGCGCGCCGTCCGGAGCCTGCAGGACATAGGTCGGCCGGCCGTAGAACTCGTTCTTGCCCTCGTCGAGCAGCCCGGTCAGGAACGGCTCGATCTTGGCGGTGCCGCCGGTGATCCTGGCGAGCGCCACGTCATAGCCGAACTTCTTCTCCCGGTTCCACGAGCCGCGGCGGGCGATGAAGGCCTGGTTCTGATAGGTCTTCGGGAACATGTTGCCGGTGTAGAACTTGATGCCGAGCCCGCCCGCATGCGGTCCGGTCAGGGCGGCCGGCAATACGACGCCCTGGCAGGGATTCGGCTTCTTGACGTCCGGATCGGGGACGTTGTTGGCGTGGCAGTAGGGGAAGCCGTAGAACGCGCCTTCCTGGCCTTTGGCGATCCGGTTGAGCTCGTCCTGCGGGCCGTCATTGCCGGCCCAGTCGCGGCCGTTGTCGGTGAACCACAGCTCCTTGGTCACCGGATGCCAGTCGAAGCCGACCGTATTCCGCACCCCCCGCGCGACGATCTCCATGCCGGTGCCGTCCGCGTTGTAGCGGCGGATCTGGGCATGGATGCCGGGGTTGACCTCGCAGATGTTGCAGTTCGCGCCGACCTGCACGTAGAGCTTTCCGTCGGGCCCGAACGCCACGTATTTCCAGTTGTGATGGACGGTGTCCGGGAGATTGAACTTCTCGGTCAATTCGACCGGATCGCCGGGATTGTCGAGCTTGTCCTCGATGTTGTCGTAGCGGAACACCTTGTTGATGGCGAACACGTAGAGCGCGCCGTCCTTGAACTCCAGCCCGTTGGGCTGGGTCAATCCGGTCAACAGGGTCTTGACCTCGCGCTTGCCGTCCTTGTCGGTGATCGCATAGACGCGGCCGATCAGGCGGGTGCCCATGAAGATCGTGCCCTTGTCGCCCCTCACCATGGTGCGGGCGCCCGGGTGGCCATGCGACCAGACCTCGGCCTTGAAGCCGTTCGGCAGCTTGAGCTTGTCGACCGGGAGCTTGTCGAGCGCCGTCACCGTGGGCGGCGTCGGATGCGGCTTGAGGTTGGTGTCCTGCTTGCTTTCGGCCGGCTTGGTCTTGTCGAGCGGGCTGAAGCCGGGCGGCGCCTGGGCGACCGCGGGTCCGGCGGTCATCAGCAGGCCGAGCACTCCGGCGAGCAGCATGCTGCGCCGGTACGACAAAATACTGGTCATGCACTCCTCCCTGTTCTGGAAGCTAGTCGCGAAAACGGGGATGTGATTCCCCGGGGCCGAGCTGGGCCGGCTTCCTTGACCGATAGTCTCTAACACCCCCCACGTGAGTGCAACGGGGATTCTCCGCGCCCGAAAGCGACTGGGCCGGCGTCACATGCGCCGGTATGAATAGCCGGTGTCCTCGGCAATCCTCGCCAGCGCCGCGACCCGCTCGTGCTCAGGCGACAGGTGACAGACCGGATCGGCCGCCGCGGCATCGCCGGTGAGCGCGAACGCCTGGCAGCGGCAGCCGCCGAAATCCTGCTCGCGGCGCGGGCAGCTTACGCACGGCTCCTTCATCCAGGCGGTGCCGCGGAACGCGTTGAACGCCGGCGAGTTCGCCCAGATGTCGGCGAGCGAATGGTCGCGCACGTTCCAGAATTCGAGGCCCGCAATCGACTCGGCGGCGTGACAGGGCAGCACCTTGCCCGCAGGCGTGACGTTGAGCGAGCGCCGCCCCCAGCCGCCGACGCAGGGCTTGGGATAGCGCGCGTAATAGTCGGGCACGACAGCGTCGATGACGATGCGGCCGTGATGGCGCGCCCGCAGCTCCTCTACCAGCGCCGCGGCGCGCTCGACCTGCTCGCGCGTCGGCATCAGCGCGGCGCGGTTCTTGAGCGCCCAGCCGTAGTATTGCACGTGTGCGATCTCGACCCGGCTGGCGTCGAGCGCGAGTGCGAGATCGACCATCTCGCCGATGCGGTCGATATTGGCGCGGTGCATGACCGCGTTGACGGTGAGCGGCAGCCCGAGCCGCACGACCTCGGCCGCGAGCGCCCGCTTGCGCGCGAAGGCGCCGTCATAGCCGGCGATGCGATCGGCGGATTTCTGCTCGCTGTCCTGGATCGAGATCTGCACGTGGTCGAGGCCGGCTTCGGCCAGCGCGCTGAGCGTTTTGTCGGTGATGCCGACCGCCGAGGTGATGAGGTTGCCGTAGAGCCCGGCCGCGTGCGCGGCGGCCGTGATCTCCACCAGATCGCGCCGGGCGCCCGGCTCGCCACCCGACAGGTGGACCTGCAGGACGCCGAGCGCCGCCGCCTCGCGGAACACGCGCGCCCAAGTCGCGGTGTCGAGCTCGCCGTTGCGCGGGTCGAGCACGAGCGGGTTGGAGCAGTAGGGACAGCCGAGCGGGCAACGGTGGGTCAGCTCGGCGAGCAGGCCGAGCGGCTTCTGCAGAGGTGCGGAACCTGGGGACGCCACGCGACGGGCCACCCGATTGTTCGTCATGCCCGGCCTGGTGCCGGGCATCCACGTCTTAGGACCCCGACTTGCAATGTAAAGACGTGTATGGCCGGGACAAGTCCGCCATGACGGCTTCGTATCACAATTCCAGGAGCCGCTTGTCGGCCAGGCCGCGCAGCAGCGCGGTCACATCGGCGAGGATCTTCTCGCGCGGCGCCGAATACGTCTTCGCCAGATCGTCGATGATCTCGCCGAAGGTCGCCTCTCCGGTGCAGCGCTTGACGATCTCTACGGCGATCGCGTCGGCCTTGAACACACGCTCGGGCGCCAGCAGCACCCAGCCGCCCTGCGCCTCGTTGTGCACGAGCCGCACGCCGCGCGGCAGGCGCGGGCGCACATCGGCAGCGATGGCAGCGGGGGTGCTCGGCTCGCTCACGGGCTTAATCCTCTTGCGTTGACGCGTTTTCCGGAGCGCGCCCAGCAAAAGTGGTAACCGGTTTTGCGTTCGGACGCGCTCCCTTCCTTAAGGGGCGCGCTTTCCGGGCGGCCGACCGGTGCCACTCGGGCCTGAAAGCGCGCTGCGGACCGGTACCCACTTCGCCGGAAAACGCCATGCTATTCCTTCGGCACGAAGGCGCCGGGTGGCACGTGTTTGGGCGCCACATAGGCGTGGTAGAGCGCGTCGAGCATCGCCCAGAGCACGTCGCACTTGAACTCGAGCGCCCGCAGCACCGCCTGCTGGGCATCCGGGGTCTTGGCGTGGCGCTTGACGTAGTCGAGCGCGAAGTCGGAGTCGCGGCGGGCGAGCGGCGGGCGCTGGGAGAAATAGGCGAGCGTGTCGGCGCTGACGAAATCGTAGCCCTTGAGCATGCCGTCGAGCCGCTCGCTGATGATTTGCGGCGAGAACAGCTCGGTGAGCGAGGAGGCGACCGCCTCGAGCAGCGATTTGTCGCGCACGAAATGCACGTAGGCCTCGACCGCAAAGCGCGTCGCCGGCAGAAGGCCGGCGAGCGAGACCACATAGTCGCGCTCGAGCCCGAGCCCGTCGGTCAGCTTGAGCCAGCGCGCGATGCCGCCGTCGCCGTCGCGCGCGCCGTCGTGGTCGACCAGCCGGCTGCGCCATTCCCGGCGCAGCGCCGGATCGTCGCAGCGGGCGATCAGGCTCGCATCCTTCACCGGGATCATCGCCTGATAGTAGTAGCGGTTGAGCGCCCAGGCCTGCACCTGGCCCTTGCTGCACTTGCCGCCGTGCAGCAGCGCGTGGAACGGGTGCAGGCGATGATAGCGCCGTGCGCCGATGTCGCGCAGCCGCGCTTCGAGCTCGTCCGCGGACATGGGCTTCACAGCGCGATCTCCAGGCCGTCCTCGGCGATCTCCCAGCCGGCGCGCTCGACCGCGGCGCGCTCGGGCGAGCCGGCGACCAGGACGGGATTGGTGTTGTTGATGTGCACGTAGATGCGCCGCCGACCGATCTTGCCCAGCGCGGCGAGCGAGCCGTCGGCGCCGTCGATCGGCATGTGCCCCATGCGGCGGCCAGTCTTGCTGCCGGTCCCGCTCGCGATCATCTCGTCGTCGCGATAGAGGGTGCCGTCGAACAGGACCACGTCGGCCCGCGCGATGCGCTCCCGCATCGCCGCGGTGACGGCCGCGGCCCCCGGGACATAGGTGATGCGCGCGCTGCCCGCCGAAATTTCCACCCCGACATTCGAAGGCGTCTCGCTCGCGGTGTCGGGGTTCTCGCCTTCGAGATAGAGCGGAACCTTGCCCGGCACCGTGAACAGCTCGGCCGCAATCCCGCCCGGCAGGGTCAGGGCTTCACCGGCGGCTGCCGTCCGGCGTGCCACCAGCTCGGGCGCCAGGGCGGCGAACATCGGGTTGTCGGCCAGCGCCGCGAGCGTGGCGTCGGTCGCAAAGATCGAGAACGGCTCGCGCTCGCGCAGGCTGAGCAGGCCCGCGACCTGATCGATTTCGGCGCCGGTGAGCAAAACGGCCTTGATCGGGCTGCCGCGCGTGTCCGTGCGCGGATGCAGCGCCGTCGCGCGCTGAAGCTGCGCGGGCAGATCCGGGGATGCGTTGATCAGGACCCAATCTTTGCCGTCGGCGGACACCGCAAGGCTCGCCTGGCTGCGCGGGCGCACGCGCGCATCACCGGCCCATGCCAAGCGGCAGACCGGGCAACGGCAGTTCCATTGTGGAAAACCCCCACCCGCCGCCGAGCCGAGCACGATGGCGGTGAGGCGCCCCATCCGGGACTTAAGGCGAAACGGTCGCGATCAGAACTCGGCCGGCAGGTAGCCGTTGATCTCGAGGCCGATGCAGATTTCGACGAGAGTTGGGGTGGTCCAGGCCATTGGTCGTTCCCTTACATGCGCCGCCGGTCTAGCGCCGACGGGTGAAAAAGCTCCGTTAGAGTAAGGCGGCTTCGACCGGCGTGCAAGCGTCCTCGCGAATGCGTGATCGTCGCACCGAGGCGGTGGCGATACCGCCGCGGGCAGGCGCCCACGCGCGCGAGCCGGACCGTCACGGCGCCGATCGCGCCAAAGAAAAACCGGACCCTTGCGGGTCCGGTAATAGTTCGTCGGCGCGGGGCCGACAATCACCTTCCAGAGGGGAACAGCTGTCGGCTTGTCGGTTGCAATCTGGGAGGATGGGCAACCGGTCGCCGCCAGTGACTCGTACTCTACAGAGGCGATTTCCCCAGACAATGCAAAGGGTCGCATGCCAGCCATGCGGAGGTCGCAACCAAGAAATTGCTGATGCGATTGATCCGCGGCGCGGAGGCGGCGAGCGCGTCGCACAACAGGCGATCGCGCGAAACGCGGCCGTCAATAATGCCAGCGCTGCGCCTTCGCGACCAGGAAATCGCGGAAAACCTGCACGCGCGCGACCGCCTTGAGCTCTTCCGGATAGGCGAAATAGGCGTCGAGCGAGACCGTGTCGGACTCGCCGAACAGCTGCACCAGCCCGCCGTTTTCCTCGACCAGATAGTCAGGCAACAGCGCGATCCCGATGCCGCGCTGGCAGGCGCGCTGGACGCCCAGAATGTTGTTGATGGTGAGGATCGGGACGCGCGGGCCCTTGCCGTTGCGCGCGACCTCCATCAGCCAGCGCCGGTTCTCGAAGTAATTGGGCACCACCGTGCCGCCGAGCAGCAGGACGCGGTGCTTGTCGAGATCGTCGAGGGTCTTCGGCGTGCCGAACCGCTTGAGGTATTCGGGCGAGGCATAGGCGTGGAAGCGCACCGAGAACAGCTTGCGCTGGATCAGGTCGGGCTGCGTCGGCTGGCGCAGCCGGATCGCCACGTCGGCCTCGCGCATGGCGAGGTCGAGCTCCTCGTCGCTGGTGATCAGCGTGATGTGGATGTCGGGGTAGAGGTCGATGAACTCGCCGAGCCGCGGGGTGAGCCAATGCAGGCCGATGCCCGGCGAGGTCGACACCTTGAGCTCGCCGTTCGGGCGCTCCTTGCTGTCGGTGAGCTTGGCGCGCGCCGCCTCGAGCTTCATGAACACGTCGTGGGCGGTGCGGTGCAACAGCTCGCCCTGCTCGGTGAGGATGAGGCCGCGCGCGTGGCGATGGAACAGCGAGACGTTGAGCTCCTGCTCCAGCGCCGAGACTTGACGCGACACTGCCGATTGCGACAGGCCGAGCTGCTCGCCGGCATGGGTGAAGCTGCCGGCCTCGGCGGCGGCGTGAAAGACCTTGAGCTTGTCCCAGTCCATGACTCAAACCTGCTCGCGCCCGATCGGGCGGTGAAATTACTCGGCCGCGACCCGCGACTCGGCCTCGCCCTGCGCGGCCAGGAAGCGTTCGGCCTCGAGCGCGGCGATGCAGCCCTGGCCGGCCGCGGTCACCGCCTGGCGGTAGACGTCGTCGGTGACGTCGCCGGCGGCGAACACGCCCGGCACCGAGGTCGCGGTCGAGGGGGCGGTCACGATGTAGCCCGAGGGCTTCATCTCCAGCTGGCCGACGAACAGCTCGGAGGCCGGGGTGTGCCCGATGGCGATGAACACGCCGTCCGTCGGCATCTCGGTGAAAGCCTCGGTCTTGACGTTGCGGAGGATGACGCCCTTCACCTTCAAGGGATTCTCGGCACCCACCACTTCCTCGAGCACCGTGTTCCAGAGCACCGAAATCTTCGGGTTCTTGAACAGCCGGTCCTGCAGGATCTTTTCGGCGCGGAAGCTGTCGCGGCGGTGCACCACCGTGACCTTGGAGGCGAAATTGGTGAGAAACAGCGCTTCCTCGACCGCGGTATTGCCGCCGCCGATCACGACCACCTCTTTGTTGCGGTAGAAAAAGCCGTCGCAGGTGGCGCAGGCGGAGACGCCGTAGCCCTTGAACTTCTGCTCGGAGGGAAGCTCCAGCCAGCGCGCCTGCGCGCCGGTGGCGATGATCACGCTGTCGGCGAGATAGCAGTCGCCGGAATCGCACTCCAGCCGGAACGGCCGATGCGCCAGATCCACCTTGCTCACGTGATCGGTGACGATCCTGGTCCCCACGTGCTCAGCCTGCTTCTGCATCTGCTCCATCAGCCACGGGCCCTGGATGACCTCGGCGAAGCCCGGGTAGTTCTCGACGTCGGTGGTGATGGTGAGCTGCCCGCCGGGCTGGATGCCCTGGATCAGCACTGGTTCCAGCATGGCGCGGGCGGCATAGATCGCGGCGGTATAGCCGGCCGGCCCGGAGCCGATGATGACGACCTTGGCGTGGGTGATCTTGCCCATGGATCGCGGTTCCCGTCGCGGAAGGTTTGTTGGGCGCTCGCGGCGCCGGCGGCGACATCCAATCTAGGGTTTCGGTCGAGCTATGCAAGATATGCAGATCAGAACGCCACAGCATCGTGACGGCGCGTCGCAGTGGCGCCACATCGAGATACCGCCAGCGCGCAATAATGTTTCGCGAGGGCGGAAAATCAGCGTAAATCAGGTGCCCAGCGCCGTGTCTCGCTCTCCGACCGAACGACGGCACGCCGCACCCAGGGGAGGCCCGCCGTGCCCGCCCGTCTCGACGCCGTCGATCGACAGATCCTGCAAGAGCTGCAGGACGACGGCCGCATCACCAACGTGGAGCTCGCCCGCCGCGTCGGCATCTCGGCGCCGCCCTGCCTGCGGCGGATGCGGGCGCTCGAGCAGGCGGGCTACATCAAGGGCTATCGCGGACTGCTCGACGAGAAGCTCCTGGGCTTTGAGGTCACGGTGTTCGCGATGGTGCATTTGAGCAGCCAGGCCGAGGCCGATCTCAAGGCCTTCGAGGACTTCGTGCGCGCGCAGCCGCTGGTGCGCGAATGCTGGATGCTTTCGGGCGAGATCGACTTCATCCTCAAATGCGTGGCGCCCGACCTGAAGACCTTCCAGGCCTTCGTGGCCGAGCTCACCGCGGCGCCGCATGTCCGCAACGTCAAGACCGCGCTCACGCTGCG
>Ga0075421_100011935_pt1 | contig 10776 bp, 7 predicted proteins | sample SoiMetdeltSBSDD5_FD_75292 | JGI IMG/M metagenome (GOLD analysis project Ga0075421, IMG submission 75292) | Bulk soil microbial communities from a Populus tree surrounding site in Tennessee, USA - Soil MetaG P. deltoides SBSDD5 | ecosystem: Environmental > Terrestrial > Soil > Tree plantation...
TCAACACATGCGCGTTGCCGGACATAGCTCGTTTGTAGGTCAGCGGTTCGCCCGCTGCCGTGCTGAGAGCATTTATCTTAGCTGCCTTGATCTGCCCATTGCGGTCTGTCGCGTTGACGGTAGCGCGGTACTTAATAATAATCTGGTTAGTCAATGGGTCGTCGGGGTTGATTTGGTGCTCGGGTTCGCCGAAGAGAACTGCACCAGGACCTACTAGCGCTGAGCCGAACCCGCCTGTGGAAACAATTGTTACGAGCAAAAGGGCTCCTACAGTCTGTTGCAGTTTGAACGGCCAACTATTCTTCATTGTTTGTTCTCCTTTGTGAGAAATACTTGCCAACTGCAAACCCCATGTCTGAAAATATGACGAGCGCAAGTCTGGCGTAGGGCAATCACAGCTTACGGATAAAGAACGGCTATGAGATACTTTCAGCAGACCTTTGATTATGGTGCCGAAGAAAGCCGGGGCGATACCTGCCAGATATGAATCGACCGCCCCGTTTCGTCGTGAAGTGGAAATGTGTGCACAACTGGAAAATTGGGTATCGAGTCATAAGTAGCATAATCCACTATGTAGTCAACGTTGTTTTCAAATAGATAATCTGCTAGGGAAACCGATCCATGCAAAACGCGCTCGTAATAATCGACACTATTGATCACTCCATCTAGATTAATAAATGTTCGATTGGAAAAATAGCCAAGTTGTCCAGTATTCCACGAGGCATAAACGGTATCAGGCGTAGAATTCTCCGCAATCCACAGAGCGGCGTTATAGCGAGCGACATACAACTTTGAGGTAAAGTTTATGCTTCTCGCAAACATATAAATGGCAACCAGAAAAATCAGGACACTCAAACTGACGGGCGTCCATCTAATAATGGTCAAGGAGGAGTTGACTTGCTGGAGCTTTTCAAAAGCAAAAAAGGCGACAAAGGAAGCCGTCATGATCCAGAAAATAAATGAAGGAGAGCGGTACCAGGCAAAATACAGCGTGTACTGTACTCCTGATACAGCAATGTAAATATGATAAAGCAACTCACCGACCAAGAGGCAGGACCACAGGTTTAAAAAGGCCCGTAGTTCTTCAGCGCGATTTGGTCTAGCTACTTGTGCTCTGATGACGAACAGTATACCGAAAATTCCCAACAAAATTAGCACAAGGCTAGAAAAACGGCCTTGAAGAATTGAGGGCATGCCCAGTATTAAAACCTCTACCAGCTTATCGATGGCTGCAGCACTTAACCCCCGGACTGCGCCGCTCGTCTTGACCAGGGCAGACACTGGCAGAAACGACCCGCCCATCAGCCGAAAGGCCGTCATTTGAATGATAAGGCCAAAACTAGCCAAGAGACTTGAGCCAGCAATGGCTTTGCTATGCTTCTGGAAAAATAATCCGAAGTTGTGTCGATAAGTATATGCCAGCATTCCCACGCAAAAAGTAAACAAAACGGCGGAGAGAAGGGCCGAATCGAGACGCGTCCATGCGTTAAGAATGAGTACGACTGTTAAACCCCAGAAATTCGGTCTATTCTTATTCTGGACCTGAATAAGAAATTCAACACTCTGCCAGATAACACACCAAAATACCAGAGCATGTAATGAATTTTCCATGCCCATTGAATAGATTCTAAAAGGAAGGCTTTGCAACGCCCACAAGCTGGCCATGAACAACGCCAGAACCGGTTGTTTTAGGATTGCACCTATTTTTAAAATAATTAGATAGCAAAGCCCATTTAGCAAAAAGCTCACAGCTAAGGTTGTAAATAAAAGAACGGCTTTTGATTTTGCCAGAATCGCGAGCAAAAAGATGATGATAAACCATAAGAGTTGTACGCCATTTGTCGCATGGAGACCGTCAAAAGTGACAAAGCCTAGCATTTTTGCGTTCCACGCAGTCTGCAAATAGTAGTAAGTATCATCAATAGTCAGTGAAGCTGCTGCATACTCTATTCCTTTAGTGAGGAGGCTCGCTTGGATGATGAATTGCACTACCCCTAAAATGACGATGATAAATGCGGCTTGCCGGAATGGAATGTTTTGACTCAACAGAAAGTCTCCTGTGTTGAAACTCCAAAAATGTAACTAGTCTTATGGCTTTCGTTTATACAACAACTTGATAATCATCGTACCTGCGAGTACCAGCAAAGTTGGAATTAATGCCATCCGAATGGGGAAATCCGGCGCAGGAACAGGCCCTAACGGGGGGTCTTCTGCAGACTCTAACGATGGGGCTGTCGCTGTCCACTTTAGCATTGGTGTCGGTTGCGCGGGCGTCGGGCTGGACATTGGAACCAGCGTTGTAATTGGAACTGGCGTTGGAATGTTCTCGAGAGGCAAGATATCGTCCAGCGTACGGTACATAGCGAATAGCCGACGGTTCGGATCTGCTGGACCGTCGGCGAAGGTCAGGACCAGTTGGTTGCCTGCCCTTACTACAGGAAGGCTGTGGTGAGCGTGAACTCGCTCGCCGACATCCTGTCCCGAGCCATCTATGGAGATCAGATAGACCAATGATGGTTTACTCCACTGCATATGATCCCAATATGCATGATAGATCCCCATTGGGTAGCGGATTTGGCCGAAAAAATGCACCCGGCCAGATCGGTCTACGGCTAAACCATCAAACGCTTGCCCGTGTAAATCGCCAAAAATGTGTACTGGTTCACTCCAACTAAGACCGGCATCTGTTGAAAAGCGATGATTACGATAGGGCAGGCTTCCAGCAGCCCAGATAACATGCACGGTTTGGCCCTGTACAGTCATTACGGGACCGGCAGTCGTCAGGTTGTGATCACTCGCCTCGTCATCCTTATCAATCATAAAGGGCGTTGACCAAGTATGGCCTCCATCGAGAGAATGGCTGTAGCGAATCCAATCAGGCCTCATGCTCGCTAACCTAGTGCCATACATCCAAACCGCATGCAAGCCATCATTCTTATCAAGCACAAAACTTAGACTATCGGGAATATAACCGGGCAGAATGTCAGGGTCTAGCCATACCGGTTCCGACCAGGTTATTCCCCTGTCCTCCGAACGTATATAGTAAAGGCCTGCTTCTGCTTCTGTTTGATTGATGTATAGCATATGTAATATACCCTTCGAATCGACTCGCAAGGAGACAACTCTCGCTGGTACATTGATTTGGATGGGTTTCGCCCAGTCCTGAGCTGATAAGGCGTTATTGGCTGGTGCATAGGTGTAATAGGCAGGACCAACGAGCCCCTCGGCCCAGGCGATGTGCATTATTCCCTGCTGATCTACAAAAGGTGATACATTCCTAATTCCCAGGTTTGTAACATAAATATCATTCGGTTTGGACCATGTTGCACCATCAAAGCGAGCATATTTGATAACCCAATGTCCGTTTACGAAAAGTGTCTCTGTCCAGAAGCAATGTACGTAGCCGTATTGGTCAGCCGCTAGGTAGCCCTCACTGGCCTTTCCGGCGTCACTTGATAGGCGGTATGGTTCAGACCATCCGCCATCTTGCCCCTGGGCGTGTGCTGGTGCGATCCATGATATGAATAGCAGTGTTATGGCCAATAAGGCAATGCCGATTTTTTGTTTGCTCACGTTTAAACCTCTGACTATTTCAAGACATCTCAACTGCAGGGAATCTGGATGAGGCATTTCCGAGTACACTGAGATATATCTCTTCAAGTTTCCTGGTGTACTGCTCCCAAGAGTATAGCTCGATAGTCCGCTGCCGCGCGTTTTGGCCCAGGCGCCTACGTTCGGCTGGATCGTTTAACAATGTCAAAATGGCCTCGGCAAACCTGTTGACGTTCCCAGCCTCAACCAACAAGCCAGTATTACTATTCTGGATCACTTCTGCAGCCTGGTCTAAAGCCGTGGCCACGATCGGTTTCCCTGCCGCCATAAATTCAAACAATTTAAGCGGCGTACCGGTTCCGCCTCGGCTAGCTGGAACAGGGGCAGAGGGTACAACCGCGATATCGGCAATAGACAGCATTCTTGGCACATCGGAATGGGCAATTGCGCCGGTCATAATTACGGACTGCTCGAGCCCGTTTGCCTGTACATTATGTGCTATTGATTGCCGCGTTTGGCCATCACCTACTAAGACTAACTTGGCATTAGGGTGTCTTTCCAGGACCAGCGTAAAGCTCTCAAGCAGTAGCTCAAGATCATGCCAAGGATAAAATCCTCCCACCCAGATCACCACCGGCTCAGTGGTCAAACCAAGGTCTCGTCTGACAAGCTCTGGGTTATTGTTCGGCCCAAGGGCATCCACGTCGGCTGCGCATGGAACGACGGTTAGCTTGCTATCTTCAATGTTCCACTTTCTGCTAAGGTGGTCTTTGAGGCTCCCGGATATGCAGATGATCTTCGCCGCGGTGTTAAAACAGATTCGAGTCGCCCAGACGGAGAATAGACGGCGCAAGCCTCTCTCTGGAGTGCCTTTAAACTTACGCTGCTCGAGTAAATCAGCATTGACTTCAAGCACAAAAGGGATGCCAAGCTTTCTGCTGGCCCACGCGCCGCCTAAGGATAACAGGTTAAATCGTTCGTGGATCAGGTCAAAGCTTTTTAGATTATTGAAGCCAGCCTCAGCCATGCGGAAGCTATCGAATAAGGCCAAATAGGGTAAGTGCAATTCTGACTGGAGGCGACGAACGCTGCTTTCAAATCGCTTGAATAAGGCATTTCCAGTCAATCCCAGCTGGCCATAATGGCTGGGAAGCAGCTTATTGCTTTCGAATACCTGGAGGTCCTCTGTACAGAGGACCTGTCTTCCCTGCAGGGCCAGGAGCGTGACGTCATGGCCTGCCTTCTGCAAGCCACGGATCGTGTGGTAGATATGAAGCTGTGCGGCCTGAGGTTCATAAAAGCGTATGCCGCTTTCCTGATATAAGTGCGCAATTTTCAAGGGAACTGACCTTACGTTAGTTATTCGGCCCTGTCCAACCCGAGGCCTTCGCACCTGGGTCTCCCTCGGAGCACGCCTGCTTTCCGCAGAAGTAAAAATCTCGTTCGGGTAGAGCATTTGGGCCAAACTGATCTTTTTTGGTTGGCTCCAAGAAGGAGCCATAATAACCCACAAATGCACTGACCATTTTGATCGGATGACAGTCCGGGCCAGCCGCCGCGCAACTCGGATTTAGATCGCCAAAGCGAGTGACATATCCCTCGGCTGTTATTCGACCTTTTCTCGGATCGGTATCGAACCCTTCCAGGTTATCCCAAGTAGGCGGGATCGTGCCATTTATCTCATGAACCTGAGTGGTAGTGTTGTTATAGCGACAACCGGCCATTGCACTATAAGTCACACCTTCATCCTGCGAACACATCCAGACAAAAGTGAATGGATAGGTCAGATCATCTCGATCAAGCACCTGATAGGTATCCCGGGCCCGAAACAGCAGCTCGAACAGATGTGAGCCTGACCCCGCGAGTTTCCCAGGGTCAGAAGTCCAAGTTGTAGAGGTGTTGGAATCTAAGGCCAAGATAGAATCCCGAGTCGGAGTCTTACTTGGACAGGATGTGCCGATACAGTCTATCGTGAAGTAGGGTGCAGCTCCCGATTTATAGGAGGGCTTAGGCTCATCCGGGTATGGCAGGACAATTCCCTGATAGCCAGATACCCGCTGCCCATAGTCCACGTGTTGAACTAGATAAACATAACCGTAGTCGGAAGGGTTTTCGGTGATGCACTGGCGTAAGAGGGCGACCGCGCTGTGAATGCGGGCCTCAAATTCTATGGAGTAATCACCAAAAGCGTGATACTGAATTACCGAGGCATCGACGCCTATGGGCGAGCCCTCATGCCCCGCACAGCCATTCGGGTGGGACAGCAGTACTTGCCACTTGAAACCACCGTGCTTGTGCGTGTTTTCCATCGGACCGGATGGGTTTGTATGTCCGATCCCCACACCTCCCAGCAGTGCCTTCAGGTCAAAGCTAGGGAAGGCCGCCGCTACCTCGGGCGTAAACGGATCCTGACCATGCTCGTGGTCGTAGTGGCAGCCACGAGTGCTGTCCCAGAGCGTATGGAATAGGCTGTGGTCATGCGATTCCCCGGAGTCTGCGCAGAGCGGCGCGTCTGCGAAGGGCGCAATCCGCCCAGACTCAGTCGTTGGAAAAGTCACCGGGGTCGGCAGCAATTTGGTCTCAGCAGATGGTGTCTCGGAAGGCCGGGATGGAACTGAGGAGGGCGTTGCTGTCTGGGAGGTGTTGCAGGCCGCCAGCAATAGGAATAGGGTAACGGACATCCCCAGCTTCTTCAGGTTCATCATCTAATCCTTATTGTTCAATCAACCCCTGAGCGTGAATGAATTCTGCAAAAAGCCTGGCCTTCACCAAAGCGCCTGCCTCATTGACGTGCCGTCCATCAGCCCAATATTTCGCATCTTGTGGCATGACTTCAACAAAATCGAAGAGAGGAAGCTGCTGGTCGGCGGCCACGTCTTTTACGACAGCATTATTTTCCTGAAACCCTTGCTGGTAATAGCCTTCGGAGGCGTAATCATTCAGGTATGGTGAATAGGCCCATGTCGAAAACATGATCTCCACGCCCTGTTCTTTTGCGATGGCGCTCATATTTTCCAAATTTCGACGGAAATAAATTGGGGGATTCTCCTTCAATATTTCAGTCGGATCAAGATTGTCTTCGCTGAGACGATATTCATACGGCCAACTTACATAGGTAGATGAACTCACAAAATCATCGATCGATATTTGCCGGGTAAGATTCATGGCCCTGCTCAGAATCCTTAACAGAGCGCTGTGTTCCCACAGAGCAACCGCGGGGACGTGCCACGCCTGGCGTCGTCCCAAATCATCACCGCGATAAGCAGATGGTTCAACCATTCGAGCATGAACATCGTTGGTGCCTTCATAAATGATTATCAGGTCTGGATCAAGATCCAGCACCCGAAATTCGAGATTGACTAAGATTTCCCAGGAGTTATACCCCGGAACTCCCGCGTTGATAACCTGTACATTCTGGTAACCATAGTCATCCTTAAGCAGCCGCTCGAGTTGGGCGGTGAAGGTGTTAGCATTATCTTTGATGCTCACATCATACGTCGATGAGCCACCCAGCGCTACGATCCGATATACCCCACTTGGTTTTTCTAAAGGAAATTCATCGTTGCGATAGCCCAAGGAATTGTGAGACGTAAGTCCCTTTCGATAATTCGGGGTGGGATAATAACTGAGGTAAGGATGGGGGGTAAAGGCAAATTCCTTTGGATCTATGCTCGTAAATAAGACATAGCGATCGAATTGATCAGGTGTAGCCAGGTAGTTCAACCACATTCTCGCACCGATCTCAAGCATGATAAATGTCAAAACCAAACTAAAAACTGGCAGGATGAGCTCAGTTTTTCCAGGACTTTTTATCAATGGTTGCTTTATAAGCAGAAAAATTCCTGAAGCGATCGCAAGAAGCTGAAACACGAAAAAGCAGGCAAGATAGATGGGCGACTCGATCCTCTGGTCGGCTACAAGCGTAAGCTCAACCAATCGCCTCAAGAAAATACCCGCGGCGATCAATATAAGACCCAAAAAGACTGGCGCTTTGTGACGAATCTTAAATGCATTCATTGTCGAATTTGAGTTTCCACACTTGGAATCTGGATCTTCTGAATTCTGTTCTTTTGCTGAGTCAGCTTCATTTGCATCTCCACCAGCGTAGTGCTCGCGAAGATGATCAGCACGGCATCGATAGGCAGGCGATATCGAATTAAGGTCCAGGAAAGCAGGTGAATAGCAGTGTAGATAATGATAAAAAGATATAGAATGAAAAGTTCGGACGAAAACGATCGGCGTCCTTGTGAGATAAGTCCGTAGGCCATCAAGGGCCACAACAGGCCAAAGGAGAAAACTCGCGAGACGTTGCTAACAAGTCCCGATTCAGATGTTGGCCAGAACATAAAATAATCATCTATCCGACTGATTGACAACATCAGATAACGTTGAGGGTCATCTTGAATAAAGCCCAATCCCCGTTTTAATAAGGCCTGATCCAATTCGGCCTCATTCAGCGATAATAATTCTGGTGGGATCAATTGGACATATGAGGACCAATCAGGTAGATCAGCTGGGAAATTTTGGCCATGAATGGGATGATTGGACCAGTAGAAGGCGAAGCCAGCATTAGTATTAAGCAACACAAAGCGATTAAACGCCAGATAATTGCGGACAGTCCAGGGGGAAATTGCGATCAGCAAAACGACAGTTGCTACCAGCATAATCCCCATCATGCGTACCACAGGTTTATTTCGCAAATGAGTTACCAGGCCTTGGATACTGGAAAATGATCCCCCAACCATTTGGTTTTTCTGAGGCATCATTTCAACATTCTTGAGGCTGGACTGATGACGATAGCTCCGCCACAGCAGCCATAAAAACAAGACCGGGATAAATAGCAAAAAAACTTGTCGCAGCAATACAGTCATGCCTAGCGCCAGGCCCAGGAGAAGACTTCGCTGACGTGCTGCCGAGTAACTCTCACCGGCCTGTCCCAACTGCCCAGCAAGATCCAGCACCCATAGGACGCCGATGATATAGAAGCCTTCGGTCATTAGTGCGGCGGCATAGTATATAAAGTAGGCGTAGCAGGCCATGACTCCAGCGGACACTAATCCAACCTGTCGTCCAAAATGGCGACAACCCAGTCGGTAAACCAGGAACGGCATAAGCGAGCCAACCAGGACTGCCTGGAGCAGACGGGCGATTAGTGGATGGTAACCCACTAGACCATACACAGCAACCAGGTAGAGCGTGTACAAATAAGACCAGTGCGCGGTTGGTTCTCCAGCGTGGGTATATGGCCACCACAACTTGTCAAAGGTGAAGCCATAGCCATCAAGAAGGCGCTGCGCCAGCCGATCATACGAAACTTGATCGTACGTTCCTGGCATTGGACCTACGTGATCGCCAAGATAGAAGGCCGCGGCCACTCGTAGTGAAATGGCAATGAGTACGATGACGATTAGCCAACGACGGTCGGAGTGAGATTGTTCTGTATCTGTTCTCAAGGCAAATTCTCTGTTGTGTGGCTCGTCCTTGTCGTGGGTAATCCCGCGGGACCGCCAGAGAGCAAGTTAACTCGGTTCACTTAATAAACTAGCTTCAGGAGTTTTGATTTCTTGAAATCGCATTCTGGCTAGAATAAACCATATGAGCATGACTCCGAGAAAAGGGAAGATCAGCAGATACCAGGGTAGGGCTTGCTTATCTGGATTTGCCAATGTCCAGATAACCCGATGTAGGTCGATCAACATAACGGACACCACCAAAACGGCAATTTGTCCCCAGGTTGTACTCCGTTCGCGTTGTAATTTAGCTGCGATAAAGAAATATGCTGGTAGTAAAAGCGTCAGATTGGACTCAAATAACCGCCCTGTGATCAGCATAGCAGCAATAACCACCATCATAAACTCAATTGAAAATTGTTCCCGATCCTTCAAGACAATCGGACGCGAACTTAGGAGGATTGTAGCACCGATCAATAACAAAGCGGCCAGGCGGCTGCCCTGTTGAGCCAGGATTGGATTCTGGATAAGTGGTTGAACGTAATTGGAGCGAGGCGCAAACATTTTCGCGAAGACACCGGGGATTGACTGGTTGAGATGGTCGATACCAGGTTCAGTACCACGAGAGATTTCTGGCAGCTTTTCTCTAAAAAAGCTTATTGTTTGTCCATCACCGGCGAGTGCAAATGTCAGGACTCCGATGAGAAGCAATCCAATCAATGCACCTGACACAACTTTCCATTCCCGTTTCCAGACAAAGTATGCAATTAGAATAATTGGCCAGAGCTTGATCCATACAGCCAAAGCCAGCACACCTCCAGAAGTGTATCGCTGCCCACCTACAAACGCCAGCCATACCAGAACGATCAGCACGAATATCAAGATATTCACTTGGCCAAGATATAAGGTCATGAGGACTGGTGTAAACACCACAGGCAGTAGCAACAAAGCAGCTCTCATGCGATGATCTCGCAGGTCGCTTTGCCTTAGAAGGAAGGCAACTCCGAGAAAAACAAGACCCACATTCACAAAGAACCAGCACAGCGATGCTGCATAGGGCGATACCAGGAGGAATGGCTGCATTAATAATGCAAGAGTTGGTGGATATAGATAACGACCAACCATCCTGATCCCGATCGATGCCAATACGCTGTCATGGGTCTCCAGAGTATAGAGCGGTTTTCCCTGCTCGATTGCTGAAGCACCCACATAATAACTGAGAAAATCCATGGACGCATCGCGCACCTCCCGCACGGCAAGATAAAACAATCCTGCCAGCGCTATCGCCCATACACAGGCGACCAGGAGATAGAGTCCACGAGGAGAGCTTAAGATATTCCTCTTTGAGGCGAGGTTCCACATAGTAGCAACTTGATGGGTGATCTTCGTTTTATTGACAAGCGGTCAGGCTCTGTAGCTTCATTGTTCAAGTACCCTGGCCAGGAGCGCGGGCTCCAAGCCAGGGTACTTTTGTCCAGCGATGCTATGGCTGATAGGTGATGTTCACTGCGATTCCGTCAAGCGAGAAGGTGTTAGTGGTGGAGCTAGCAATATCGATGATCCGGACGCGGAAATTCGTATTGGTGAAGTCGATCGGTGCCCAGGTGCGGCCCCATGTGTCCGTCGGCGAGCCGAGGACGTAAGCGCTATTGACCGTGGTCAATGGGATGGATTGGGCGGCTGTCCAAGCATCGCCGCGGCTCCAGGAGAGCTGGATGCAGAACCTGGGCGCACTGGCAGTGGTGGCAGCACTGCCGGTGAGCCGCACCTCGAT
>Ga0075421_100011937_pt1 | contig 10776 bp, 9 predicted proteins | sample SoiMetdeltSBSDD5_FD_75292 | JGI IMG/M metagenome (GOLD analysis project Ga0075421, IMG submission 75292) | Bulk soil microbial communities from a Populus tree surrounding site in Tennessee, USA - Soil MetaG P. deltoides SBSDD5 | ecosystem: Environmental > Terrestrial > Soil > Tree plantation...
GTGGCCGAGGCGCGGCGGCAACACCGCGACAGGTGTGCCAATCCCTGGTACGTTGACTTCGCCATGCCACCCACGCGTCTCTTCTGTTTCGGCTTCGGTTACTCGGCGGAAGCGCTGGCGCATCATCTGAGCGCACGCGAGATCACGCTCGCCGGCACCCGCACCAGCTTTGCCCAACCGCCGTTGCTGCGCGGAGTGCAGCTCGCCAAATTTCAGGGCGAGACACCCTCGGCCGAGGTGCGGGCGCTGTTGCAAGGGGCGACGCACATCCTGGTCAGCATTCCACCCGATCTGGAAGGCGACGTCGTGCTCCGATATTTCCGGGACGACCTGGGGGGGATGCCGGATCTGGCGTGGATCGGCTACCTGTCGACGGTCGGCGTGTACGGTGACTGGCACGGCGAATGGGTGGACGAGACCAGTGTGTGCCAGCCGGTCTCGGAGCGCAGCCTGATGCGGCTGAAAGCCGAACGGGCCTGGCTCGCGTTCGGCACCGAAACCGGCAAGCGCGTCGAGCTCTTCCGTTTGTCCGGCATTTATGGCCCAGGCCGTAGCAGCGTGATCGACAACCTGCGCGCGGGGACGGCGAGGCGCATCGTGAAGTCGGGCCAGGTGTTCAACCGCATCCACGTCGACGACATTGCCCGCGTGCTGGCGGCGGCGATGGACAAGGATGCCATGCATCGCATCTACAACGTGAGCGATGACGAGCCGGCGCCATCACAGGACGTGGTTGCCTACGCAGCGGAATTGCTGGGGTTGCCGGTGCCGCCCGAGGTGCCGTTTGCCGAGGCCGGTCTGCATGGCATGGCGGCGAGTTTCTGGGCGGAGAGCAAGCGGGTCAGGAACGACCGCATCAAGCGCGACCTCGGGGTGTCGCTCCTCTATCCGACCTACCGCGAAGGCTTGCGGGCGATTGCTGTAACTTGAGGCGACATTCAGCCGGCGTTCAGCCTCCCTCCCGCATTCCGCCGCAAACTCTCCCGAGATTGCCGGCCCGAAGCCGAGGGGAGGCCTCGCAGCCTGTCCCTCCAGGCCAAGCGCAGCGGCGCGCGAAATTTGCCGCACGGGATCATGTCTGGGAGACGGTAATGTCCACGAGTGCGATGGCGCGCTTTGCGTTGCTGGCGTGCGTCACGGCTTTTGTGCTGGCTCCTGCCTACGCCAACGAGGGCGCACACGCAGTGGCCGAAAGGTTTGCCGGCGAGGCGGAGCGCTCGGATGAGGCCAAGGCCGAGGATGCGCGCAAGCGTGAGGCCGAGCTGAAGGCCGACAAGGAGCGGAAAGAGGCGGCTGCTCGCCGTGCCGCTGCAGCGCTGAAGGCCGACAAGGAGAAGACCGACAAGGCGCGCCGTGCCAAAGCCGGCACGCCTGAGCCTGCGCGTGCGGCCCCCGATCGGCGCAAGGTTGACGAGGACGAGATGGTGGCCCGTGCCAAGCGCGAGGCCGAGGAGATGCAAGCCGCCGAGGAGGCGCGCATCCTGGCCGAGCAGGCCGATGCCATGCAGCGCGCCAAGAAGGAGCTGGAATCAAGCCAGGCTGCCGAGCGGGAGCGCAGCAGGACCGACGCGCAGCATCGCGAGGCGGCGCGAAGCAAGGACGCCGACATGGCCCGCGCCGAGCAGGAGCGGGCCAAGCTTGAGGAACTGGCCCGCGAGGCGGCGCGTGCGCAGCAGGCGGAGGCTGCGGCCCGTGCCGCCGAGTTGCGCGCCAAGGCCGAAGCGTCGGCTCGGGAGACCGAGCGCGCCAAGCAGGCTGAGGCTGCAGCCCGGGCTGCCGAGGAGCGTGTCAAGGCTGAGGCTCTGGTGCGCGAGGCCGAGGAGCGTGTGCAGCAGGCCGAGGCGGAAGCAAAGGGAAGGGCCGAGGCTGCTGCACGCGCCCAGGCAGAGGCGGAGCGATCGGCCAAGATGGATGCTGAACGGTTGGCGCAGGCCGAGGCCGACCGGCTGGCCGTGGAGTTCACCAAGCGGGCGGTCGCCAACCGGCAGGCCATGCAGAAGCTTGGGCGCATGCGCGACATCCGCGAGGCGCGGCTGGCGGCGCAGGCCCAGCGCATCGAGGCCGAGCGCCAAGTGGCCGAGGCACGGCGCCGGGCCGAGGATGAGCAGCGTTCTGCGGCCCCGGAGAATCGCAGGCCCGAGCTGGCCGAGGCGCCGCGGCCTGAGCGCGTGGAGCGCAGCGAAGGGGCAGCCAGGCAGACCGCTGGGCGAGGCGAAATCGATGTGAGAGAGCTACGCCTGCCCAAGCTCGGCGAGCGTGAGGCTGATCGCCCCGCGCCGCGTACGCCCGATGCATGGGAGCGCGCCTCGCGTGAGGCCGGATTGCCTGACAGGCCGATCGAGAGCGGCGTGCCCGGCGAACGGACCGTGACGGTGCTGTTGGTGATGGCGCCCGGCGACTACGGCATCCGCCGCAATGGGCCCAAGGTGGCCGATCCGATCCTGTGCACGGTGGCCGGGTGCTACGTCAGCACGGGGCCCGGCACGCCCGCCCGCTTCTTGCCCAGGCGCAAGGCGACGGGGATCGGCAACACCCTCGGCGGTCGTGCAGGGGCATGCCGGCAGAGCCTCAGCTGCATCTTCCGCGGCATCGATATTGACGAGCGCGAGAGCTACCTGCAGCCAGTCGACATGCACGTCTTCAAGCATGACCGCAGGCGGCCCCAGTTGATCGACCGCGATTCCGACTGCCGGTTCGCCGACGGCCGCCTGACTTGCCGCCGCGGTATCTACGCGGAGGACTACGCCATGTGGGTGATCCCGGAGCGCATGGCCGCCGACGTCGGCCTGGCTGTGCTGCAGCGGGCCCTCGAGGAGGGACTTGCTGCGCCGCGCTCGGCCGATCTGCAGCCGCGCCGTTGACGCAGGCACGGCTGGGAAGCCGGTGCGCTGTGTTCAGCGCCGGCCTCTCCAAGGTCAACGAGCTGCCGCAGCCACGCAAGGGTGCGGGATGCGGAACGGGCGCGAGGGCAGTGGCGCCAAGGGCACTGCGGCCCGCGTGTTCGTTACAGCTTGCAATGGTTGGTTGAGCGCCGGATTTGCCGGTGGTAGCTGCAGTGGCAGTGGATCAGGGGAGTGGGCCGGCGGGGGGCGCCTCTACTCGGAGATGTCCTGATGCAGAAGAGCACCTCATGCCCGCGCCTCCTTCTGCCGTTCCTCGCACCCATCTACGACCGCGTGTCGGGCTTCGCCTGGCCACTCGTGCGTGTTGCTGCCGGGCTGATCATGATCCCGCACGGGGTGCCCAAGCTGTTCGGGAATTTTGCCCCGGTGCTGGCGGAGAGGGTGCTCGCCCCGCTCGGCTTTCCTTCGCCGCTCTATTGGGCCTATTTCCTGGGTGCGCTTGAGATCTTCGGCGGTGCGCTGCTCGCCGCCGGCTGCCTAACGCGCCTGTTGGCCCTGATGTTCGCCGCCGAGACGGCCATCATCACGACGATGGTGAGCCTGCCCAAGGGATGGATCTACAGCGTACCTGGTGGCGGCGCCGAATTCCCTGCGCTTCTCACGGTCCTCTATATCGCGCTGGTTTTGCGGGGAGCAGGCCCCTATTCGCTCGACAGCAAGTGGGGTCGGGAGATTTAGCTGCAACCGGCGGGCGACCTGGTCTACGCCTTCACCAAGCCATCAACGATCTGCAGTAGCATGGCGATGTCCTCGGGGCGCGACAGGCGATGCTCGCCGTCGGGGATAGCGGAAACCCGCGTCCAGTCGCCCGACAGATGCGCGGCCAGATCGAGGGTATGCTCCCAAGGTACGTCGGGATCTTGCAGGCCATGCATGATGTGCACCGGCCGGCCAGGATCGAACGGCGCGGCACCGATCAGGTGGTTGCGGCCGTCCTCCAGGAAGGCCCGGGTGATCGGGTAGGGTCCATCTGCGTAGCGGGAAGGGCGCAGGTACACGCCCTTCTCCTCGATGTCCCTGCGGCCGGCGGCGGGCAGATTGCTCCACATCAGCTCGGTCATATCCCAGGCCGGTGCGATCAGGGCGAGCGCCTTGATGCGCTCTGCCTGCGCAGGCGCGTCGGCCATCAGCGCGCGCAAGAGCAGCAGGGCCATGTAGCCGCCCATGCTGGAGCCGACCAGGATCTGCGGACCCTTGGTCAGTGTCTCGAATACCGCGCGGGTCTCGGCGAGCCAGCGTGTTACCGTGCCGTCATCGAACAAGCCGTCGGACTGCCCGTGCCCCGAATAGTCAAAGCGCGTGCAGACCAGGCCCTGTTCGCGCGCCCATTGCGCCAGCGCCGAGGCCTTGGTGCTGGTCATCTCCGATTTGAGGCCGCACAGCCAGATCAGGCCCGGCCGGCCCGGCTGACCCGCCGGCTGCTGCAGGTAGGCTATCCGGCGCGCCTCAGCGCCGCTGCCAACGGTCAGGAATTGCGGTTGCTCGTCGGCCATCCTAAGAAGCCTCGTCGTGTCCAGGGTGAGAAGGACTGCGTGTGGGACAGAACCTGCCGACCATACTGCAGATCATTCCGCAACTCGACGCCGGCGGCGCGGAGCTTTCAGCGGTCGAGATCGCCGATGCCGTGGTGCGAGCCGGCGGGCGGGCAATCGTGCTGGCGGAACCTGGCCGGCTGGCGGCAGACATCGCGAAGGTGGGGGGCGAGGTGGTGCCGTTTCCGGCCGCCAGCAAGAACCCCGTGCGCATGCTGGCCAATGCGCGTGCCATTGCGCGCATCGTGCACAGCGAGCACGTCGATCTCGTGCACGCCCGCAGCCGCGCGCCGGCCTGGAGTGCCATGTGGGCGGCGCGGCGCACGGGCGTCAGGTTCGTGACGACCTATCACGGTGCCTACGGCGAGAAGAACGCGCTGAAGCGGCTCTACAACAGCGTGATGGCAAGGGGCGACGTAGTGATCGCCAATTCCCGCTACACCGCGCGCTTGATTGCCGAGCGCTATGCGACGCCGGGCGCGCGCATCGAGGTGATTGCGCGCGGTGTGGACGTGCGCAAGTTCGACCCGGAGAGCATAGCCCAGGCGCGAGTGGCCGCCCTGCGCGACCGCTGGGGTGTGGGGCCTGGTGAACCCGTCATACTGCTGGCGGCGCGCCTGACGGGCTGGAAGGGCCAGACAGCGCTGATCGCGGCGACAGCCAAGCTGCAGGCAATGGGTCGGCTTGGGTCGGCGGCGGTGGTGTTGGCAGGCGATGCGCAGGGGCGGACGGCCTATGTACGCATGTTAGAGGACCAGATCGACCGACTGGGCCTTAAGGGCCGTGTGCGGCTGGTCGGGCACGTCGAAGATGTGGCAGCCGCGTTCGCGGCTGCACACGTCACGGTTGTTGCTTCAACCGAGCCGGAGGCGTTTGGCCGGACGGCGATCGAGGCTGCCGCCGTCGGCTGTCCGGTGATCGCCACCGACATCGGCGCACCGCCGGAGACGGTGCTGGCCGAGCCCGCCGTGGCGGCCAATGCCATCACCGGCTGGCTGGTGCCGCCGGGCGACGCCGATGCCTTGGCCGCTCGCCTGGCGGATGCGCTGGCCCTTGCGCCGGCAGCGCGCCGGGATCTCGGCCAGCGCGCCCGCCGCCACATTCTTGGCACCTACACAGTGGAGGCTATGCAACGCCGCACACTAGCCGTTTATGACCGCCTGCTTGGAACGGCGCTTGAACATCGTTTTGGCCAGCGGCTTGCACAGCGATTTCCAGCCGCTGGACCGCGCCAAACTTGACTTGAGCGACCTTCTTCCCGATTTTACCAGGTATCGCGTGGACCCCAGCCCCGGAACGGCGGGGGGTTGCGGCATTGTGCATGGAGCAATCGCTTGAAGGAGACTGCCCAATACGTCGTCCAATGAGAGGCGCGCCGGAGCGCGCGCCATCCGGTCCGCGGATGAATGAAGACATCCGGGTCAAGGAAGTTCGGTTGATTGATGAAACTGGTCAGAACGTGGGGGTTGTCCTCACCGCTGATGCCTTGGCGAGGGCCATGGGTGTCGGTTTGGACCTTGTCGAGATTTCCCCGGACGCCGCCCCACCGGTGGCCAAGATTCTCGATTACGGCAAATTCAAATACCAAGAGCAGAAGAAGGCTGCTGAAGCCCGCAAGCGGCAGAAGGTCGTCGAGATCAAAGAGATCAAGATGCGTCCGAGCATCGACGATCACGACTATGACGTGAAGATGCGGGCCATTGCGCGCTTTTTCGACGAAGGCGACAAGGTGAAGGTGACGCTGCGCTTCCGCGGCCGCGAGATGGCTCACCAGGAGCTGGGCTGGCAGGTGCTGCAGCGGGTCAAGACCGACACCGAACCGATCGCCAAGGTCGAGTCCGAGCCGCGCATGGAAGGCCGGCAGATGGTGATGGTGCTGGCGCCGCGTTAGCAAGGCGCCTCCCAAGCGGCAGCATGTTGTGGTCTTGCGTCGTGTGGCCTCCGCTGGGCTCAGGCTTGCGAGATGGACATGCGCATCGTTCAGGTGCTGCCGCGCGGGATGCATTTCGGGCCCCGCCGCGCTACGGCCATCGATCTGTGCGCGCGCGATATTGTCGAGCATTCGCAATATGCGCGCTCCACGACCGTGCTCGGTGCTCCGGTGGAGCCGCCGTTCGAGGGCATTGCCTTCCAGGCGGTCGACGTGCACAAGCGTGCCTCGCAGGTCGCGGCGGCCGTTCGCTTCGCGCAGGTCGCCCGCGCGCTGTCACCCGATCTCGTCGTCGTGCCTCAAAACGTCATCAGTGGCGCCATCATCGGGCGCGTGCTGGCAGCGGTACCCGTGCTCTTGTACCGGCACAATCTGCACAAGCGTGTCCGGGCTTTCAGGCGGTTCTACCAGCGCTGGCAGTACAAGCAGTTCGCGCGCACCATCTGGGTGAGCGACGTGGCGCGGCTGTCGTTTCTGGCAAGCTTTCCGGAGTTCGGGGGCTCGGCTGTGACGGTGCACACGGGCCTCGATCTTGCCGCCTGGTCGCCGGCCCGGCAGAGGCAACAGGTGGTGCTGTGCGTCGGTCGCGACCACGCCTGACAAAGGCATATTGGAGGCGGCGGAGGCGCTCAGCGTTACGCTCGCCAATTCGACAGGCTGGCGGGCGCACTTCATCTTAAGCCGTCTGGATCGCAACGACGCATACCTGGAGCGTGTGCGCCGCGCCCTCGCCCCCCTCGGTGAGCGCGCCGACGTGCAAACCGATCAGCCGCACAGCGTCGTCAGGCGTGCTTACGAGACGGCGGCGATCGCCATCGTCCCATCTATCTTTCCAGAGCCGTTCGGCCGCACGGCCGTCGAAGCAATGGCCGGCGGTGCGGCGCTGGTATCCTCGCGGTCGGGTGCCCTTCCCGAGGTGGTGGGCGAGGCAGCGATCACGCTGGACAGAGTGATGCCCGAGGCCATCTGCGCGGCGGTCGGACGCCTGATTGCAGATGACAGCCTGCGCGCCCACTACGCTGCGCACGGACGGCGGCGCGTCGAGCGATACTTCCAGCTGCAAGAGCAGGCGCAGGTGCTCGACCGCCTCTATGCCACGGTTGCCGGCACACCCCAGGAGAGCTGGAGCAAGGTGGCGCCGGCCAGAGCCGCATAGCCTAGCGCTGCGGCCGGCGTGCGGTTGGCAGTTGGGCAAGGGCTCCCCCATGGCCTGACGCAAACGCCGGCGGAAAAAGCCGCACCGGTGACGCGCGCAGGCGTTGGCGCGGACCGGACGCGTGGTTTGCGCCAATGGGGAGCCAAGGGCCTTGCATGGTCCTGCCGTCGGGAGGGGCCGGATTGGCCATCCGATCAGTGCCTTGCCCGGTCGGATTGGCGGCAGGACGAAGGCGGAAAGGCATTGCACGGCGGCCCTATTGGCCTTATGAGATCGCCCGAAGTCGCCCGGCGGGGCATGCCGTGGCGACTTTTTACGCTTTCAAAGCGACGTCGCATCCAGCGACTTGGGCCTGCGCGCGACGCCGGCCGCCTAACAACAGGAGAGCCAAATGCCCAAGCTGAAGACCAAGAGCGGCGCCAAAAAGCGCTTCAAGATGACCGGAACGGGCAAGGTCAAGGCCCAAGCCCAGGGCAAGCGTCACGGCATGATCAAGCGCACGGCCAAGTTCGTGCGCTCGGCGCGCGGCACCATGGTGCTAACCGACAGCGACGCCAAGATCGTCAAGAAGTACATGCCCTACGCCCGCTGAACGACTGATCTTTGATCAGAGCCCAGCCCAGGAAGTTTCCAGTCTGATGGAGTGAACCGATGGCACGCGTGAAGCGCGGCGTTACCGCCCATGCCAAGCACAAGAAAGTCCTGAAAGCTGCGAAGGGCTATTATGGCCGTCGCAAGAACACTATCCGCATCGCCAAGCAGGCGGTCGAGAAGGCCCTGCAGTACGGCTATCGCGACCGCAAGCGCAAAAAGCGCACCTTCCGTGCGCTGTGGATCCAACGCATCAACGCAGCGGTGCGCGAGCACGGCCTGACCTACGGCCGATTTATCGACGGCCTGAACAAGGCCGGCATCGATGTTGACCGCAAGGTGTTGGCCGACATCGCCGTCAAGGACGCAGCGGGCTTCAAGGTTCTCTGCGACCAGGCGGCTGCCCAGATCAAGAAGGCGGCCTGAGCTGGGTGTCATGCCGGACGTCGCGCGGCGACGATCCGGGACCCAGGCGACCAAGCGTCAGGCGGCCGCGGCCGGGTCCCAGCGCCGCGCCGGAGGCATGCTTTCAGCATGACGCGCTGCGGCCGGGATGACAGGAGCGGATAGCGCCATGACCAACGATGCGGCCATCGCTGCGCTGGAAAAGTCCATCCTCGCCGAGATCGGCGGAGCGGGTGACCTGCGTGCGCTCGAAGAGATGCGTATCGCCGCGCTCGGCAAGAAGGGCCGTGTCAGCGAGCTGATGGCCATGCTCGCCAACATTGCGCCCGACCAGCGCAAGGTCTTTGGCCAATCGGTCAACACGCTCAAGGCTCGTGTGTCGGAGGCTCTCGAAGCCAAAAAAGCCGAGCTCGAGCGCAAGGCCCTTGCCGCCCGTCTCGCCACCGAGACGGGCGACATTACCCTGCCGGTGCGCCTTGGGCCGCTGCACGACGGACGCATCCATCCGGTCAGCCAGGTGTTCGACGAGGTGGCGGAAATCTTCGGCGATATGGGCTTCTCCATCGCCGAGGGGCCAGACATCGAAACCGACGATCTCAACTTCACCAAGCTCAACATCCCGCCCGAGCACCCGGCGCGGCAGGATCACGACACGTTCTACATGCGCACCCGGGTCGGCAGCAACGAGGCGCCGTTGGTGCTGCGCACGCACACGAGTCCTGTGCAGATCCGCACCATGATGAGGCAGAAGCCGCCCATCCGCATCATCGCGCCGGGCCGCGTCTATCGCATGGACAGCGACGCCACGCACACGCCGATGTTCCACCAGATCGAGGGGCTGGTGATCGACGAGGACACGCACCTGGGCCACCTGAAATGGTGCCTGGAGGAATTCTGCAAGGCGTTCTTCGAGGTCGATGCAGTGAAGATGCGCTTCCGCGCCTCGCACTTCCCCTTCACCGAGCCGTCGATGGAAGTCGACATCGACGCCGGCGCCATCGGCAAGCCAGGACAGTGGCTGGAGATTCTGGGTAGCGGCATGGTGCACCCGAACGTGATCCGCAACTGCGGGCTCGATCCAAACCGGTATCAGGGCTTCGCGTTCGGCATGGGCCTCGATCGCATTACCATGCTCAAGTACGGCATCCCCGATCTGCGCGACATGTTCGCAGCCGATCTGCGCTGGCTGCGTCACTTCGGATTCGCCGCGCTCGAGGTGCCGACGCTGGCTGGCGGGTTGTCCGGGTAGGTTGTCATGTCGCGCCGAGTCGCCGCACCCCGCCACGTCATGCCCGCAAAGGCGGGCACCCACGCAACCATCCGCGTCCTCGACCAGAGTGGCGTGGATCCCCGCCTGCGCGGGGATGACGGTGTGGATCACCCATGAAATTCACCCTTTCCTGGCTCAAGGATCACCTGCAGACGTCGGCGTCGGTCGAGGAACTGGCGGACAAGCTGTCGTCGATCGGGCTCGAGGTCGAGAGCGTCATCGATCCAGCCAAGCAGCTCGGGCCGTTCACCATCGCGCGCGTGCTGGAGGCCAAGCAGCATCCGAACGCCGACCGTCTGCGCGTGTGCCAGGTCGATACCGGCAGCGGCGTGGTCGAGGTGGTGTGCGGCGCGCCCAACGCCAAGACCGGCATGATCGGCGTGTTCGCGCCGATGGGCAGCTACATACCGGGCACCGGCATCACGCTCGAGAAAAAGCCTGTGCGCGGCGTGGTCTCGAACGGCATGCTGGTGTCGGAGCGCGAACTCGAGCTGTCTGACGATCACGAGGGCATCATCGAGCTGCCGGCCAAGTACGGTGAGCAGCTCGGCAAACGCTATGCTGACGTGATGGGCCTCGCCGACCCAGTGTTCGAGGTGAAGCTCACCCCGAATCGGCCTGACTGCACCGGCGTGCGCGGCATCGCCCGCGACTTGGCTGCAGCGGGGCTGGGCAAGCTGCAACCGGAAAGGAAGATCACCGGCGTCGAGGGCGATTACGAATGCCCCGTCGACATCAAGCTCGATTTTCCCAAGGAGGCGCGTGACGCCTGTCCGTGCTTTGCGGGCCGTTACCTGAAGGGGGTCAAGAACGGGCCGGCGCCGGCGTGGATGCAGCAGCGGCTCAAGGCCGTCGGGCTGCGCCCCATCAATGCCCTGGTGGACGTCACGAACTATGTCAGCATGGATCGCGGGCGGCCGCTGCACGTCTATGACGCCGATAAGCTGCAGGGCGCCATCCGCGCGCGGCTCGGCAAGAAGGGCGAGAGC
>Ga0075421_100011939_pt1 | contig 10775 bp, 7 predicted proteins | sample SoiMetdeltSBSDD5_FD_75292 | JGI IMG/M metagenome (GOLD analysis project Ga0075421, IMG submission 75292) | Bulk soil microbial communities from a Populus tree surrounding site in Tennessee, USA - Soil MetaG P. deltoides SBSDD5 | ecosystem: Environmental > Terrestrial > Soil > Tree plantation...
CCCTGCGGTCGCTCGTCGACCGGGATCCCCGCACGCACGTCGTCTGGGCGTTGCGCGCCGCCGATCCACCTTATCTGACGCGCTTCCCCGAGGATCCTCTCCCGGAGCGCGATCGGCTGATGGAGGAGGCCTCGGCCCTGTCGCAGGGCGCCGTCGTGAGGATGGAGGTGCTGCCGGGCGCGTTCGTGGAATCGCTCGCCGAGGCGCCGGGGCGCTCCGCGCCGGGTCCGGCCGAGCGCGCCGGTGGGCGCGGCCGGCCGCTGCGCGTGCGGCTGCGGACCTCGGAGGGCCTTGCGACCGTCGTCGTCGACCGCATCCTGGCCCACGTCGGCTTCCAGCCCGACCGCTCCCTCTACTCCGAGCTTCAGGTGCACGAGTGCTACGCCTCGGGAGGGCCGATGAAGCTGGCGGCGGCGCTCCTCGGAGTGGCCGGAGGGGACTGCCTGGCTCAGCCCGCGGCGAGCGCGGATATCCTGTCGAACCCCGAGCCGGGCTTTTACATCCTCGGAAGCAAGAGCTACGGACGGAACTCGAACTTCCTCCTGCGCGCGGGCCTGCAGCAGATCGAGACCCTCCTGGACGCACTCGGCCCCGCGGAGAGGGTGGCGTGACACGGGCGCCGCAGGCGCCGCTCCTCTGGCTCGACACACTCTGGCTCCAGGTCGCGGGGACGCTCTGTAACTTGAAATGCACGCATTGCTTCATCTCCTGCGCGCCGGACAACAACCAGCACGAGATGATGTCGCTCCTGGAGGTGCGCCGGCACGTCCGGGACGCGGCGGCGCTCGGCGCGCGCGAATACTATTTCACCGGCGGCGAGCCGTTCCTGAACCGCGACCTGCTCCCCATGATCGAGGAGACGCTGCTGCAGGGACCGGTCACGGTCCTGACCAACGGCCTGCTGCTCGATACCGCGACCTGCGCGTCCCTCCGCCGTCTCGCCGACGGCTCCGAATCGTCCCTCGATCTGCGCATCAGCCTGGACGGCTACGGTCCCGAGGACCACGATACGATCCGCGGACCGGGCACCTTCCGGCGCGCCATGGAAGGGGCGCTGCGGCTGAACGCCGCCGGCCTCAACCCGGTGATCACCGTCACCGAAGCCGCGGACGGCATCGCGTCGGGGGAGGGGAGGGCCCGCTTCCTCGAGCGCCTGCGCGCGTTGGGACTCGGCCGCCCGCGCCTCAAGGTGCTGCCGCTCTGGCGGCTGGGAGCCGAGACGACCCGCACCTCCGGCTACGCGTCAGAGGAGCGGCTGACCGAGGACGACGTGACTCGCGACGGCCTCGAACGGCTCCAGTGCGCCAGCGGCAGGATGGCCACCAGCCGCGGCGTCTACGTCTGTCCGCTCCTGATCGACGCGCCGGAGGCCCGGATGGGCGTGTCGCTCCAGGAAACGCTCCGTCCCTTCGAGCTGTCCCACGGCGCCTGCGTCACCTGCTACCGGAGCGGGGTCACGTGCCGGACCTGAGGCGTGCCGCCTTCTTCGGCGGCGTGTACGGGAACGACGCGGCGCTCCGGGAAGCGATCCGCGACGCGCGGGACCGTGGCGCCGAGCGGCTCTACTGCCTCGGCGACCTGGGCGGCTTCGGGCCCCACCCCGAGCGCATCCTGCCTCTGCTCCTCGAGCACGGGGTGATCGTGGTGCAGGGGAACTACGAGGATGCCGTCGGCAACGATCGGCCGGACTGCGGCTGCGGCTACACCGACCCGCGCGACAACCACTTCGCCCGGATCGCCTACGACTACACGCTGCGCCGGACGCCCTCCGATCAGAAGGCGCGGTTCCGCGCCCTGCCGGCGTCCCTGCGCCTGACGATGGGAGGCAGGCGGCTCCTCCTGTGCCACGGATCGCCGCGCCGGCAGAACGAGTTCCTGTGGGAGTCGACCTCGCCCGCGCCGTTTCTCGAGCGTCTCCTCCGGGAGGCCGCCGCCGACGTCCTGCTGTGCACCCACACCGGCATCCCCTGGAGCCGGACCACTCCGTCCTTCGGGCAGGTGGTGAACGCGGGCGTCCTCGGCCGTCCGGCGAACGACGGACGCACGACGGTGTCGTACGCGCTGCTCACGGCCGAAGAGGAGCACCAGCCGCTGCGCGTCGAGCAGGTGCCGATCGCCTACGATCACGAAGGCGTGGCGCGCGACATGCGGCGCCGTGGGCTGCCGGAGGAGTTCGTCGAGACGATCCTGACGGGGTGGTGGACCACCTGCCTCGAGATCCTCCCCGCCCGCGAGAGAGGGCGGGGCCGGCACTGAGATCCTTCCAGAGGAGAGGCGACATGGAATGGGGGAGTGCACGGAGCCGTAGGGGACGCGCCGGGACGCTGGTGTTGCCGATGATCGTCGCCGCGACGCTCGGCACAGCAGCTCCGCGGACGACGCCCGAGTCATCCGGACACGCGTCCGTCGCGGCCAAGGCGGCGTCCGGCGGGGCTTCCGACCTCGCCGCCGCCCGGCGGCTGTTCGAAGCCAACCTCGAGGCCATCCGCCGCAGGGACCGCGACGCCTACCTCGCCTGCTACTTGAAATCCGCCGGGCTCGTCCGGACCGGCCCGGAGGGGATGACGCTCGGGTACGAGGACTTCGTCAAGCAGGCCGGGGAGTGGCCCGACCTGTTCGAGGCCCAGGACCTGCAAGTGGTGCCGGTGCGGCCCGGCCTGGTCTACGGGACCTATCGCTACCGCGTGCGGTACGGGGAGCAGGAGCGCCAGGGATTGTCGGAGCGCTACTTCGTAGCCACTGCGGACGGCTGGAGGATCGCGGTCACCACCGCGTTCGAGGCGCCGGCCGGCACGCCGCCGCCGCCCAAAGCACTCGTCGGGGCGACGCTTCTCGATGGCGGCGGAAGCGCTCCGATCCCGGACTCCGTGGTCCTCCTGAGGGCCGGCCGGGTGGAGTGCGCGGGGACGCGCACGGCGTGCCCCGTGCCGGAGGGGGTCGGCGTGCTCGATCTCACGGGGCAGTTCATCACGCCCGGAATCGTGGACGCGCACGTCCACTTCTCCCAGACCGGCTGGGCCGACGGCCGGCCCGACGCGCTCGACGTCCGCGATCGCCATCCGTACGAGGAGGTCCAGGCCCGCCTGCGCGCCCACCCCGAGCCGTGGTTCGCCTCCTACCTGTGCTCTGGGGTGACCGCGGTCTTCGACGTCGGTGGCTACCCGTGGACCTGGGGACTGAGGTCGCGGGCCGAGGGGGACACGGGGGCGCCCCACGTGGCGGCTGCCGGCCCGCTTCTGTCGACCATCGACCACTGGTTGAACCTGCCGGCCGAGCGCCAGTTCATCTACCTGGCCGACGAGAAGGTGGCGCGCGCGGGGGTGGCCTACCTGGCGCTCCACGGGTCCGACGCCGTGAAGGTCTGGCTCATCCCGGGCGATGAGGCCGGGTTCGAGGCCCGGGCGGCGGCCGTCCAGGCTGCCGGCGACGAAGCGAAGCGGCGCGGCATCCCGCTCATCGTGCACGCGACGGAGCTGCGCGAGGCGAAGGCGGCGCTCCACGCAGGGGTCCGGCTCCTGGTGCACAGCGTCTGGGACCGGCCCGTGGACGAGGAGTTCCTCCGGATGGCGAAGGACCATGGCGCCATCTACTGTCCGACTCTCACCGTCATCGACGGGTATGTGCGCATGTTCGGGGCCGCGGTCGCAGGACAAGCGCCTGCGATCGACGACCCGAACGGCTGCGTCGATCCGGGGACGAGGGCGCTCGTCGCCGGCACGGCGGCGGACGGCGCCGGCAAGGTCGACGCGGCCGCCCTGGAGAAGCGCCGGGCGGCCTCCGCCGAGCGGCACGCGACCATGGCCGCGAACCTGATGGCTGTGTTCCGGGCGGGGATACCGGTCGCCATGGGGACCGACGCCGGCAATCCGCTCACCCTTCATGGTCCTTCCGTGTACGCCGAGATGGAGGCGATGCAGGCCGCCGGGATGTCGCCTATGGAGGTTTTGTCAGCCGCCACGCGCGGAGGCGCCCTGGCGATGCGACGCGAGGCCGACTTCGGCACAGTGGCGAAAGGGAAGATGGCCGACCTCATCGTGGTCGCGGCCGACCCCGGGGCCGACATCGCGAATCTCCGCGCGCTCCGCTACGTCGTCCGCGGGGGCGTCGTCCGCTCCCAGAAGGAACTGCGCGCGCCCGCCCGATGAGCGCGAGCGATGGTGCGGCATCCCAGGAGGGCCCCGCGGCCGGCCGGTTCCGGCGGTCCTTCTGGCTCCTCCTCCTGCTGACGCTCGCCGGCCTGGCTCCGCTGGTCCACGCGCACGTCTTTCAAGCCGGCAACGACGCCTCACGCTTCGCTCAGATAGAGGCCCTGGTCGACCTCGGCGAAGGGCCCATCGACGACACGCGCTACCGCTGGACCGTCGACCGGGTGATCATCGGAAGCCGGGTGTACAGCAACAAGCCCCCGCTGCTCTCCCTGCTGGGCGCCGTCGTCTACCTGGGGATCAGGACCGTCACGGGCCTGACCTTCGCCCGGAACGAAGCCGCGGTGATCTACCTCCTGAACCTCCTGCTGGCCGCCCTGCCGACGGCCTGGCTCGTGGCGCGGTTCCACGGAACGCTGGTGAGCCTCTGGAGCGCCCACGGGAACGAGGGTGGAGGCCCGGGGATCGCCCGGTCCGCGGCGCTCGTCACGGCGGCGCTGGCGGCCGGAACGATTCTCACCTCGTTCTCGACCGTGCTCAACAACCACACGATCGCCGCAGCGTGCCTCTTCGCGGCCTGCGCGGCGGCCTGGTCGGGCGGCGCCCTGGCGGCGGGGGCCTGGATCGCCCTCACCGCGTGCATCGATCAGGTGCCCGGCCTGGTCTTCGCCCCGGCGCTCGCCGTCATGGTGCGTGACCTGGGGGGCCGGCGGGGGCTGGTGCGCTACCTGGGTGCCCTGGCCGCGGGGGGGCTGGTCTTCGTGGTGGCCAACCTGCTCGTGACCGGGTCCCCCTGGCCGCCGAAGATGGTCCCGGGCGCGAGCGACTTCAGCAGCGGCATGGCCCCCAGCGTGGCCGGAGTCCTGCTGCCGAAGGACTGGACCTACCCACTGGCGGCGCTCTTCGGCTGGCACGGCTTCTTCAGCGTCTCGCCGGTGCTGTTGTTCGGAGCCGCCGGCATGGTCCGAGCCGCCCGCACCGGCGTGCCGCTGCGCCGGCTCTGGGTCGTGCTGCTGGGAGCCGCCTGCGCCGTGATGATCGCGGGGCACGCCCTGTTCGTGGGTTCCTACGGCGGCTGGTCGTACGGCTTCCGGTATCTCATCCCGATCGTTCCCGTTCTGTTGTTCTTCGCCCCGGCCATCCTGGGGGAGAAGGGGAGGTGGATCTTCGTGCCGATCCTGCTGATCTCCTGCTTCACGGCCTTGCTGGGAGCCTACCATCCCTGGCCGCCGGGTCACGAGCCGGAGACCGGGAGGCACCCTGTCGCCTCGGTCGTGACCAATCCGATCGGCGCCAACCTGGCGGCCTGGATGCGCCAGCACCTTCCTGGTGGTGGGCCTGCGGACCTGGCGGGGCGCCTGTTCATCAGCGCCGACCGGCAGGAGCGGGAGAGGTACCTGGCCCTGTTCTACGCGAGCAAGGGAGATCTGGCGATGGCGCAGCGGATCGTCGACGGCGGCCTCGATCCGTGACAGGGGCGAGGCCGTTGGCGAAGGCCCGCGGCCGCGTACATGATCAGCGGAGGACGGCGAGCCGGGCCAGAAGATTGGCCCCCGTCACGAAGGCCGCGAGGAGAGCGGGAGCCCATAGGCCCAGGCGACCCGTGAAGGCGACCGCGCCCGCCGCAGCCAGCATGGAGAGGCCCGAGACGGACGGCAGCAGATATCGTCCCTGAGGCTGGAAGTCCACGGCGTACGAATGCCAGAACGACAGCAGGCCGCCGATCGCCAGCAGAGGGAACGAGAACAGGAACGGCAGCCTGAGGGCGGGTGGTCGTCGATCCGGACCACCAATCAGGTGCCCCGCCAGCGAGATCGAGAAGACGAGGGCCGCCAGGGCATAAATCAGCAAAGGCAGCGGCTCGTCCATCCAGCCGAAGGCCCCGTAGAGGCTGAACAGGCTCGGCAGGAGCCAGGCGATGAGCGGGAACTCGAGGATGCCGCGGCCCGTCCGGAGCATCGAGCCGGTTTCCAGAAGGGTGGTCTGCCGGGCCAGGTCGGGGGGGAGCGCGGCGGTGAAATCCTGCAGCGCGGCGGACCTCGTGCCGCCACCAGGCACGCCGGAGGCGGGCGGCGGCTCGGCGAACAGGAACCACGCCCCCACGACGGCCAGCGCCACAGCGCCGCTCAGGAGAAAGGACCGGACGGCTCCCTTCCCCTGCGTCGCGCTGGAGCGGATGATCCAGAAGCCGACGAGGGGGAGGACGGCGCAGGCGTACGGCTTCGAGAGCGCGACCAGCCCGAGCGCCAGACCGAGCGCGGCGTTGCGGCCGGTGGAGACGCCATCCGTCTCCAAGAGCGTGCAGACGAGAAGCAGGAGCGCCGTCGTCGCGAGAGCGGGCGCGTCGTCGTTGACGTAAGCACCCACGAAGGTCACCTGCGGCCAGAGTCCGAACGTCACGCCCGCGAGCGACGCCAGGGCGAGCCGATCGGGCCAGAGCCGCAGCGCGGCCAGAAAGATCAGGACGGCGGCCGCGGCGACCCAGCAGGAGGAGATCGCCCGGGCCTTCCACAGGCTGAATCCTCCGGTCACCCTCTGGAGCGTGCCGGCGATCAGGTGCGCCGGCTGGGGCCAGAACAGGTACGGCTGGCGCACTTCGTACCTGTGGGCCGGGTGGATCTCCGTGCCGGCCGGAAAGATCATCCGGCCCTGCACGATCGACGGGTCGATCGGAACCCGGCACACGCTGTCCATCAGGTGGATCCGGAACCGTCCCTCGCCGAAGGAGGGCAATCGACCGCGCTCGGCCACGAAGCGCTGGGTGGCGATGTGCTCGTATTCGTCGGGGGCGCCGTTCTCCGGGATCGCGCGGGCCCACCAGGCGGCGTCGAGCAGGACGAGCAGGAACAGCGCGGCCGCCGCCGCGCCCGATCGTGCCGCGCGCGGAGCGAGCGCCGCCGCCGGGACGCCTGCCGCGATGGGGACCGGCCTCCCGGAGACGAGGCTCACCAGCGCTCCTACTCCTCCATGTATTTCTGCTTGAGGGCTTCCAGGACGGCCGCGTCCGCGAGCGTGGTCACGTCGCCGAGGGCGCGGCCTTCTGCGATGTCGCGCAGCAGCCGCCGCATGATCTTGCCGGAGCGGGTCTTGGGCAGCTCGGGGGTGAAGATCAGATCGTCGGGGCGGGCGAGGGCACCGATCTTGCGGACCACGTGCTGCTTCAGCTCGTCGGCCAGGCGCGCGTCGGAGGAGCGGCCCTCCTTGACCGTGACGAACGCGGAGATCGCCTGCCCCTTGAGATCGTGGTTCTTGCCGACGACCGCGGCCTCGGCGACGGCCGGGTGATCGACGAGGGCGCTCTCGACCTCCATGGTGCCGATCCTGTGCCCGGCGACGTTGAGGACGTCGTCGACGCGTCCCAGGAGCCAGAAGTTGCCGTGACGATCGCGCCGCGCGCCGTCGCCCGGGAAGTACGTCCTGGCATCCCACTTCGACCAGTAGGTCTGCACGTAGCGCTCGGGATCGCCGTAAATCGTCTGCATCATCGCCGGCCAGGGGCGCGTGATCGCCAGGTAGCCGCCCCCCTCCTTGACCGGCCGCCCCGTCTCGTCGAGGACGTCGGCGAACACGCCGGGGAAGGGGCGCGTCGCCGATCCGGGCGGGGTCGTCGTGACCCCCGGCAGCGGAGTGATCAGGATCATCCCGGTCTCCGTCTGCCACCAGGTGTCGACGACCGGACAGCGCTCGCCGCCAATGACCTTCTGGTACCAGACCCAGGCCTCCGGGTTGATCGGCTCGCCCACGCTGCCCAGGAGCCGCAGCCCGGACAGGTCGTGCTTCTCCGGCCACTCCGTCCCCCACCGCATGAAGGCGCGGATGGCGGTCGGGGCCGTGTAGAAGACGGTCACGCCGTACTTGGCGCACATCTGCCAGAAGCGGCCCCGATCGGGCCAGTCGGGCGCCCCCTCGTACATCAGGATGGTGGCCCCGTTCAGCATCGGCCCGTACACGACGTACGAGTGTCCCGTCACCCATCCGATGTCCGCGGTGCACCAGTAGACGTCCTGCGGCTTGAGGTCGAACACCCAGCGCGTCGTGGCGAAGGTGCCGACCATGTAGCCGCCGGTCGTGTGGACGATCCCCTTCGGCTTTCCCGTCGTGCCCGACGTATAGAGGATGAACAGCATGTCGGTCGACTCGACCGGCTCGGCGGGGCAGTCGGCCGAGGCGCCCTCCATGAGCCGGTGCCACCAGTGATCGCGCCCCTCCTGCACCTGGATCGGGAAGCGCCCTCGCATGACCACGACGACGTGCTTCACCGACGGCGCGCCCTCGAGCGCCTCGTCGGCGAACCGCTTCAGAGGCACGTGGGCGCCGCGCCGGTAGCCGCCGTCGGCGGTCACCAGCACCGTCGCCCGGGCGTCGTTCATCCGGTCGCGCAGCGCCTCCGCCGAGAAGCCGCCGAAGACCACGCTGTGCACGGCCCCGATGCGGGCGCAGGCCAGCATGGCGATTGCCAGCTCCGGGATCATCGGCAGGTAGAGCATGACGCGGTCGCCCTTCGAGACTCCGAGCCCCTTCAGGACGTTGGCGAACTTGCACACCTCCCGGTGGAGCTGCGCGTAGGTGAGGGTGCGCTCCTCTCCCGGCTCCCCCTCCCACAGAAGGGCGGCCTTGTTGCGCGTCGCCGTCGTCAGGTGGCGATCGAGGCAGTTGTAGGCGAGGTTCGTCCTGCCCCCCACGAACCAGCGGGCCTGGGGCGGCTTCCACTCGAGGATCGTCCGGAAGGGACGGTACCAGTGCAGCTCGCGGGCGATTGCGGCCCAGAAGGCGTCCGGATTCCTGGCGGCCTTCCTGTAGACGCCGGGGTCGGCGACGTTCGCCTGGCGCCGGAAGGCCGCCTTGGGACGGAACAGTCGGTTCTCGTGCAGGAGGACGTCGATGCCGGCGCCCCCGGCCGCAGGCGCTTTCCTCTTCGATCGGGCCACCGCTCGCACCTCGCGTCGGGACACTGAGGGGCCGCAATATAGCCAAGGCGCTCCGGGACGTCAATCAACGGCCGGGCGGGTCGCGGGCCGGCCCGGCCCCGCGCGGCGTGGTTCCCATGCGCTTTGACAGCGCTCGGGCGCTTGCGTAGACTCATGCCCCCTGTGAGGCCCGCGACGTCCGTGTCGGCCATCGACCAGATTCTTGCCCGCTCCCTGCCGTTGGTGCCGAAACCGATCGTGCGGCGCGTGTCCCGGCGCTACATCGCTGGAGACACGCTGCGCGAGGCGGTCCAGACGGTGCGCGAGCTCAACGGCTTTGGCCTCATGGCGACGCTCGACGTCCTCGGCGAGAGCGTCACCGATCGCTCGCTGGTCGAGGCTGCGGCCCGGGAGTACGAGGAGGCCCTGCGCGCGATCATCCAGGCGCGCCTCGATTCGAACCTGTCGGTCAAGCCGACCCAGTTCGGGATGAAGATCGATTTTGATCTCTGTCTCGCGAAGATCCGCGGCCTGGCCCGGCAGGCGCGCGAGGCGGGGAGCTTCCTCCGCCTCGACATGGAAGACTCCAGCTGCACCAGCCCGACGCTCGACCTGTATCGCCGCCTGGCGCCCGAATGCCCGGGAGCCATCGGCGTCGTCCTGCAGGCGTACATGCGGCGCAGCCTCAACGACGTCAAGGAGCTGCCGGATCAGGCCAATGTCCGCCTCTGCAAGGGAATCTACATCGAGCCGCCGGAGATCGCCTACCGCGACCGCGCCCTGGTGAACAAGAACTTCGTGCACCTCCTGGAGGCGCTCCTGGACCGTGGGGCCTACGTCGGGATCGCCACGCACGACGAGGAGTTGGTCTGGGAGGCGTATCGGATCATCGAGCGGCGCCGGCTCGCCCCCGCTGCGTACGAGTTCCAGATGCTGCTGGGGGTCGCTGAGCCGCTGCGCCGGCGCATCCGCGGAGACGGCCACCGGCTGCGCGTCTATGTCCCGTTCGGGGCGCACTGGTACGCCTACTCGCTGCGGCGCCTGAAGGAGAACCCGCGCATCGCGGGTTACATCCTGTCGAGCCTGTTCCGGCCCAGGACGTCGTAGCGACGGGTCGAGGACGGGCCCCGGCCGTTACGGGGCGCGGGTCGCAGGCGGTTCCCGGGTCAGGCCGTGTTCAGTTTCAGTTCGGGCGGGTGCTCGACGCCGGCGCGGCCGGCGGACAGAGGAGCCGATTGCGGGAAGCCGAGCGTGACCTCGGTCCCCTGCAGAGGCACGCTCTTGATGCCTATGGTGGCGCCGATCCTCTCCAGTGCCTGGCGCGTCTCCCAGAGTCCCAGACCGGCGCCTCCGCGGTCGGGCTTGGTGGTGAAGAAAGGGTCGTAGACCTTTCCCAGGTGCTCGGGCCGGATGCCGATGCCGGCGTCCCGCACGCGCGCCACCACGCGCTCCCCCTCGTGGGCGGTCTCCACGGTGATGGTGCCGCCCGCGTGCGGCATCGCCTCGACGGCGTTGATGATCACGTTGAGGAGCGCGCTCTGGATCCGGCCGGCAGAGCCGAACACCGGCGGCACGACGGCGAACCGCTCCTCGAACCGGATGCCTCGTTCCTGGGCGCGGTGACGGCAGAGGTCGATCGCCTCCTGCATGAGGTTGTTGAGGTTGAAGGGGGCCTTGGAAGGGGCCGTCAGGGAGTAGGACGCGAGCGGTCCGATGAGGCGCC
>Ga0075421_100011942_pt1 | contig 10772 bp, 8 predicted proteins | sample SoiMetdeltSBSDD5_FD_75292 | JGI IMG/M metagenome (GOLD analysis project Ga0075421, IMG submission 75292) | Bulk soil microbial communities from a Populus tree surrounding site in Tennessee, USA - Soil MetaG P. deltoides SBSDD5 | ecosystem: Environmental > Terrestrial > Soil > Tree plantation...
TCGTCGAGGCCTGCTTCACCCCCCAGCGAGACGAGCGAATCGCGGTCGAACACCGAGCGCTGCTCGGTGAAGTAGGCGCGATACAGCCGTTCGATGACAGCGTCCTGGACGTCGCGCGCCTTTCCCAGCTGCAGCAGTTGATGCGCATCGAGCGTGTTCCCGGTCACGCCGGCATCGGTCAGGTGATACTCGAGGCCCTCGATGTCGGCGAGGTGTTCCATCTGCGTGTCCATCTCCCGCACTCGCTCGTCCGAGAGGTGATATTTCGCTTTCAGCATCCCGCGCCGGTTGGTCGTCTCATGACGAGGGCGCGACGGATCGAGCTGAAACGATCGATGGGTGACGGTCACCGCGTCGCGATGATCGAACAGCGCCAGTGCGTGCTCGAAGCGGCGCTTGCCGAGATAGCACCACGGACAGACGATGTCGGACCAGATGTGAATGTCCATTGGAACGCGTCAAGACATTAGAACGTCGTCAGGTCAGCGGAAAGAATGGCGAGACAGGACGTGCAGACGATGACCCGTCCAGCACGCGGCAGTGACGAGGTGAAGCTCACTTGCGTGCGCTTGAGTCGCAGCACACGCAGACTGCGGATCAGCTCGCTGCAGTGCGGGCATCGCGCGGCTCGCTCGAGCGTGTAGATGGCCCCGCCTTCCCATTCCGGCGGAATCGACGTGCTCTCCGCGGAAAGATCGTAGATGTCCTCTTCATCGGGAACCGCCACCAGGCAGGCGTGGCACTTGGTTGCGCCGTCGACGAGATCCTTGCCGCAGGCATGGCACGTCTGCATTGGAGCGATCTTACCGCGCGTGTCCTTGCAATAGCGGGAAGCTCAGAAAACAATGACGCCGTGCTGCGGTTCGTGGCTCGCCGCGTGGCGCTGACCCTTCCGGTACTGCTCGGCGTTGCGACGCTGGTGTTCTCGCTGATACACGTCATTCCCGGCGACCCCGCCCAGGCGATGCTGGGTGAGGCCGCACCCGAGGCGGACGTCCTCGCGCTGCGCACGCAGCTCGGTCTCGATCGACCGCTGCTCGAGCAATACGCCGAGTTCCTGGGCGGCCTGATTCGAGGGAATCTCGGTACATCTCTCCGCACGGGGACATCGGTGAGCGGGCAGATCGCCGAGCGGCTTCCGGCGACATTCGAGCTCGCACTCGCCGCGATGATCGTTGCCGTGGTCGTTGCCATACCGCTCGGCATCGCCGCGGCCGCCTGGCGGGGCACCGTTGTCGATCATGCGGCGATGACGCTGGCGATGGCGGGCATGTCGATTCCCAACTTCTGGCTCGGTCCGCTGCTCGCGATCATTTTCGCTGTCGAACTGGGATGGCTGCCGGTGTCAGGTCGCGGTGGCGTGGAGTACCTGGTGTTGCCGGCGGTCTCGCTCGGCCTGGCGCTGGCGGCGATGCTGGCGCGGATGACGCGAGCGTCCCTGCTCGAGGAACTGCGTGAGCCCTATGTGCGCGCCGCGCGCGCTCGCGGCATCTCCCGTGTCCGGGCCGTCATCGTCCATGCGTTCCGCAACAGCCTCATTCCTGTCGTGACGATCCTCGGCCTGCAGTTCGGAGCGGTGCTGACGGGCGCGGTGATCACCGAGACGATCTTTGCCTGGCCGGGCATCGGCCGTCTGTTGATCCAGTCGATCGGCTTTCGCGATTACCCGCTCGTGCAAGGCTGCATCCTGTTGATTGCGATCACCTACGTCGTCGTGAACCTCGTCACCGATCTCGCGTACGGGCTTCTCGATCCGCGGATCCGTTACCAATGACGAGGGCTGGCGGCGCGATCGTCTGTCTCACCTTGCTGGCCGCGCTTCTCGGTCCGGCGATTTCCGGTGTCGATCCGGCATTTCAGGATCTCCCGCTGCGCCTCGAGGGGCCATCGACGGCCCATTGGTTCGGGCTCGACGAGCTGGGCCGAGACATCCTCGCGCGGCTGCTGGCCGGGGCGCGGATCTCGTTGCTCGTCGGCGCCGTGGTCGTCGGCATCTCGGCAACGCTCGGCACCTTGCTCGGATCGATCGCCGGCTACTACGGCGGCATCGTTGACGATGTGGTGAGCCGCGTCAGCGACATTCTCATGGCATTTCCAGGACTGCTGCTGGCGATTGCCGTGGTCGCCGTGCTTGGACCGAGCCTCACGAATGTCGTCTTCGCGCTCACGTTGATCGGGTGGGTCGGCTACGCGCGTGTGATTCGCGGTCAGGTGCTGCGTGTGCGTGAGCTGGAGTACGTGCAGGCGGCACGCGCCCTCGGCGCCGCGGCGCCGCGTATCCTGGCGCGGCACATTGTTCCGGCGGCGCTGCCAGCGCTCATCGTTCAGGCGACGCTCGGTATGGGTGGAGCAATCCTGGCCGAGGCATCGCTCAGTTTTCTCGGACTCGGTGTGCAGCCGCCGGCGCCGAGCTGGGGCACGATGCTCAATTACGGCCGCTCACACCTGCTGGACGCGCCGCATCTCACCATCTTTCCCGGCCTTGCGATCGCGGTACTCGTCCTGGGATTCAATTTTCTCGGTGATGGGTTGCGCGATTCGCTCGATCCCACACTGTCAGAGCGGCGCTAGGAGCGCATGCTTCGCGGCAGCATCCCGCGCAACGCTGGTGTGTCCGAGCCGCCGTGCGACTTCCGCGAGATAGCGATAGGCGGACGCATCGACCGGAGTTGTCGCGACCGCCTGAAGCAGCATGCGTTCGGCGGCGACCATGTTGCCTGAGAGCGCGAGCGCGCGGCCGTAGAGTGCGCGCGTTTCGCTGACCGCATCCGGCCGCGCGGCTGCCGGCTGAAGCGCTTCGATGGCCTTTCCGAGCGCGACCGGATCCTTCTGCGTCTCGGCCGATGTCAGCCAGATCCGGCCAAGCGCAGTGTAGACGGCGGTGGCGTCCGGATGACGTTCAGCGGCGCGTCCCAGCGTGAGCACGGCCGTATCCCGTCGTCCGATTCGCGCGTAGGCCAGGCCGACATTGACGAGCCGTTCCGCGCGAGTGGGCTCGAGCGCGGCCAGGGCCTCGAGCTGATCGATGGCGTCCTGCCATCGCCCCATCGATTCGTAGACTCGGGCCAGTTCCTCGCGCGCCGCCGCGAAGGTGGCGTTCACTTCCAGCGCACGACGAAGCGCGCGCAGCGATTGCTCGCGGTTGCTCTCGCGAAGACAGAGGCCGAGCAGGTAATGCGCCTCGGCGAAACGATCATCCATCGCCACCGCGCGGCGCAAGGGGTCCAGGGCGCGTGCGGCTGCCCCGTTGCGATAGTGGGCGAGGGCGAGCTTGTAGAGAACCGCGGGCGCGCGGTCGTCGAGCGCCAGGTAGCGCTGGTATTCGGAGGCGGCCGCCGCGTACTGGCCGAGGGCGATCTGCACGTCGCCGAGGAGCTCGATTGGGCGCGGGGCAGCCGGATCGAGAAACGCGGCTTGACCCAGATCACGCAGCGCGGCGGCGTACTCGCCGCGTCGCCGGTAGGTATCGCCCCGTTTGAGCGAGGCCAGCATCGATTGCGGCTTCAGGCCGAGGGCGCCGCTGAAGGCCTCGATCGCGTCGAAGGTCTGGCCGCTGGCGAGAGCGGCGTCGCCGACGGCAATCAGACGGCGGAATTCTCGCTCGCGCCGCGCGTCCACCGTCACGAGTGCGGCGGAGGTCACCACCGCCACGGCGGCGACGGCCAGAACGACCGAGCGCTTCATGTCGCCCACGATGGTAACCCGGGGGCTGGCCCGGGTCTGACGGGGGTCAGGCCCGGGCCTGGCACGAGCCTGACCCCGTCCTGACCCGGTCCTGACCCCGTCCGGCCCCAGGCCTGACCCCGAACCTGACCCTGAGGAACTTACGGGGACGGACGGGGTCTAATGCTTTCGAGGACGGTGTTAAACTTCATGGCGACGCCTATTTCCGGAGGCTTCGTGAAGAACGCTGGCGCGGTTGCCTGGTCGGAGGTCGATACCCAGGAGGCCGCACTCATCGCGCGCTGTAATACTGGCGACGAGGCCGCCTGCGCCGACCTCGTCTCGATCCACCAGCGGATGGTCTACTCCCTGGCGCTCCACCTGCTCGGAGACCGGGACGAAGCACTCGACCTGTCCCAGGAGGTGTTCCTCCGGGTCTTCCGCACGCTCTCCAGCTTCCGCGGCCAGTCGGCCCTGCGGACCTGGATCTATCGCATCGTCATCAATCAGGCGAGAAACCGGCAGCGATGGTGGCGGCGGCGTCACCGGTCGAGCCAGGTCTCGCTCGACGACCACCTGCAGCAGTTTGGAGACGTCGAATCCAAGACCGACGTCCTTCCCGATCGGCAGCTGGCCAGCAAGGAAACCTCGACGCGCATCTGGCAGGCGCTCGATCGGCTCCCGTTCGATCAACGGACGGCGTTGATCCTTCGTGAGATCGACGGGCTGCGCTACGACGAGATCGCCTTTTCGCTCGGCGTCGCAGTCGGCACGGTGAAGTCGCGGCTCACCCGCGCGCGGCAGACGCTGCGCGCCGAGCTGCTGGGTTTGCGCACATGATCCCCTACGTCGGATGCGAGTACGCGCGCGAGCACCTCGACGCGTTTGTCGATGGAGAGCTGTCAGTAGACGAACAGGTGGCTGTCGAGTCGCACCTGCGCTGGTGCCGGACGTGTGCGGCGCGTGTCGAGGACGTGCAGCTGATCGGCGACGCGATCCGTCTGGGCTCGCTGGTCCCGAACGCCGACGATGAAGAAGTGCAGACCGTCAATCACCTGCAGTCAAGCGTGCTCATTCGCGTGCGCACCGAGGAAGAGTTGTCCTTCGGTGCCCGCTTCCGTGACATGTTCACCGACATGCGCCTGCTGTGGCCGGCGCTTGGTGCGACGGCGGCGGTGACCGTCGGTCTGGCGCTGGCGTTGAGCGTGCTGTATAGCACCACGCTCGAGCGGCCGGAGTCGCTGGCCACGATGCTCGAGACGCTGGCCGATCCCGGCGGCGAGCGCAACCCGTTGATGCCCGGCAACAGCGCCCGCGTCGATCGGCTGTTCGGATACGTGGATAGCGACCGGGCCGGTGGCATCTCGATGCCGCGCGCGATGGATGACGGCACGGCGTTCGAGAGCATCCCTGAACAGGACGCGACATTCGCCGTTGCCGCGGTGGTCAACCGTGAAGGGCGCATCGCCAACTACGAGCTGCTCAAGTCCGAGCGCGGCGGCCGACAGGCTCGCGGCCTGCTCTTTGATGTCGAGATGCTCGACGCCGCCGTGCGTCAGTCGCGGTTCGCGCCAGCGCAGACTCCGGTCGGACGCGCGGTCGCGGTGAACATGGTGTGGTTGATTGTGATGACCACGGTGCAGACGCCGGATCCACACGCACTGCCGCTGCGCGTGCCCGCGGCGGTGGCACCGGCGACGCGCATCCCGCCTGCCGAGTCGATCGAAGAAGCCCCGCTCAAGCGGTCCGATCGGCTCGAGACCTCAACGACGGCCTGACGGCTCCGGCGTCGGCACTTCTCCCCGCGCACTCGCTACGTTGTTGAGCGCATCGGTTGCGCGCAGGATGAGGCCGCGCGCGCCCGCGTCTCCTTCGAGCACCAGCTCGAACTGCTCGAAGCGCGAGTCGGCGATGCCGTCCTTCGGATAGATTGTCTGCCAGCGATCGCCGTCGAGAGAGTAGTCGGCCTTCTGGACGGCGGAGTTCGCATCCCTCGCTTCGAACATGATCGTGACGCGCGAGCCTTCACGGCGCACCGACGTGACGGTGATCGTGGGCGGCGTGTTGTCGATCTCGAATGACGTGCTCTCCATGGCGCCGGTGAGGGCGGTGACGGGTGAGTTCGACGGCGTATCGGCGGCGACGACGCGCACGAAGTAGCGGCCGTTCGGGACCGACGAGGTATCCCACACCAGGATGGCTTCGCTCATTCCGCGCCTGAGGATCTTCCAGGACGTTTCCCCTTCGCGGCGATACTGCACGTCGTACGTCAGGTCGTCGCGATTGTCGTCTTCCGCGCGCCAGACCAGCGTCAGCAGGCCTTTCTGGTAGGTGCGGCGGCCGAGACTCGGCGGAGACGCGCTGGCAGCACCCGAGGCCGCCCTCTTCTCGGGGAGGTCCCCTTCGAAGCCGGCGATTTCCGGATCGACGGGGAAGGGCCGCTGGAACACGGTGCCCGGCGGGTGAATCGTGATCGAGGTCACGCGGGGACGCAGGTTCCGTGGGAGATACGCCGCGGTGACCGACGTCAGATAGGGCGACTCGGTGCGCGACGCGATGAGCACCGCCCGCCACTGCAGGTATCGTGCGCGCGGGCTCGTGATCGGGCTGCCGTCACGATCGGTGTACGGCGCGGTCCAATCGCTCCACGTCTCGTCTGGCGTGCGCGTGTTCCCCGACCTGGTCGAGATCTCGATACGACCGCCGGTTGATCCTTCCTGCCACTTGATGGTGCCCCACATCGCCACCGTCTGCGCATCGCGTACGTCGGACGTGTAGGTCCCGCGCTCCGCTCGTGTGGCCGACAGGCGCAGCAGCCGTCCGGGGTTCGACGTCGCGACGATCATCCGGCCCTCGCGCTCCGGCTGCAGACTCGTGACCTGCTGCGCGTTGATGCGCGCCACCAGCGTTGGCTGCAACGGGTCGCCCGACAGCCGATAGATCTTTCCCTTGTTCCCAGTCGCGACCAGCAGCGTGCCGCCGGGCTCGAAGGCGACGTCATAGGGCAGGTCTTCGCGTGACTCCCAAATCAGATCCGATGCGCCATCGGGCTGGATGCGGAAGAGCGCGCCGGCGGCCGGCCCCGATCGGGCGGGTGATGACGAGGAAGTGGGCTGCGCCGGAGACACCGGCGATTCAGCGATCGCCACGACGGTGATCTCGGTCGAGACGTTCGGTGTCAGCACCTGCGACGAAGGCTCGGGAGTCATCGTGGGCGCTCCCCGATCGCCGCCGGTGCCGCCGCGTCCGCTCACGGCGGCGACGTAGATGTTGCCCGCGGCATCGACGCGGATCGTGCGGATCTCGGTGTAGCTCGAGTCGAGCAGCACGAACGGTTTCCCCGACGCATCGATGCGGAACAACCGGCCCGGCGACTCGGTGCCGGCCAGCAGCCGGCCCTCGCGGTCGAAAGCGAGTGTCATCGCATGCGTGGCTTTCGTCTCGTAGAACGGCGCACCCTTGCCGTCAGGCGTGATCTTGTAGATCACGCCCTTGTCGCCGGTGGCCGCGAACACATTCCCCGCTCGATCGACGGCGAGGCTCCAGATATAGCGATCGGCAGGATCGAAGAAGACCGTCCCCTTGCCCGAGGCGTCGACCTTGTAGATCTTGCCGTCAGGCGACGATCCCACATAGACGCCGCCACCCGGCACGGGTGCAATCGCATGCACTTCGAGTTCGTCGGTATCGAAGAAGACGGTGCCGCGTCCGGATGAGTCGATGCGATAGACCTGTCCTTCGTTTCCGCTGCCGGCGAACAGCGATCCGTCCGGCGCGCTGACGACCGTCCACAGGAACGGTGCGCTGGCGTCGTAGATCGTCGAGGATGTCGGTCCGAGCGTCAGCCGCCCGAACGAATCGATCGCGAGGTTCTCCACTTCGCCGCGCAGCAGTTCGCTCTCGGTCGAAACCTGCCAGAAGGTGGGGAGCGCGGCGTGGGTAACGGTTGATCCGAAGATCAGGGCGCCGACGAGGAGCAGTCGTTTCATTCTTCGAGGGGCAACGTGAGCGTCCGTGAGCCGGTCACAGCGAGCCCTGGCGTGATTTCCCATTCACCGACGAGCGCGCTCTGGAGCGGCCGGAAGCTTCCGCCGTTGCGATCGGATTCCATCACCGCGAGCACCGAACTCGGAAGCGCCGCCAACGGCTCTCCCTTCACCACCGCGCCATCGTCGCGTGACACGAGGCGGACGTAGAGGCGATTGTTCTTCCGCGTGCTGTTCAGCGCGCGAATCATCTGCGGCAGGCCGTGCGTCTGCATCGGCTGCACCTGCAGCTCGCGCGACTCCCACTGCGAGAGACGGAGGCCATCGGCCACCATCACCTGCACGCTGCCACGCGCGTTGGGAGGAATCTGGATCGTCACGTCTTTGGTGATCTCGTCGCCGCGATACGTGCGCAGCAGTACCTTCAGCGTCGCCGGTCCGCCAGCCCTGACACGCGTCCCGTCGACCCACACCCGATCGAGCGTCGCGCTGCGCGGCTGCTCGCTGGCATCGATCTCCAGGTTCAGACCTTCGATGTCGACGTCTTCGAACGCGTTGCGCATCAGGAGATTGATGGGCGCGACGATGGACGCGGCAGCACCGACCGAGGGCTGATCGCCGGTGAAGAGGTCCTCGAAGTTCACCTTGCCATACTTCTTGAGCGTCGCCGCGCCCTTCAGCGCATATGTGGCGACACCGTTCTGCCGCTCGTAGGACGTCAGCGTGTTGAGGATCGCGACGTAGGCGAGCAGCGGCGTGAACAGCTGATCGCGCACGATCCCGATGTTGAACGACTTGCGCGTGCCGCGCTCCGAGTTCAACGTCAGCGTCACCGGGATCATCGACGGGCCAGGCCCGAGCGTTCCGGCAATCGTCGTCGCGCGATCCTGCTGGACGATGCCGACGACCTCACCGGTGCTCGCGATCTTCTGCGACGCGGCGAGGCTGGGCAGCACGGTGAACACGTGCGCACGGGTCATCGGGAACTGCGTGGGACCGAGCTGATAGAACGGATGGCCGAACGCATACACGCGGTCGCCATCGACCTCGGTGACCGTGCCCGTCGCGCCCACCTCGAAATCGCCGTTCATGAGTCCGACGCCGATCGGATCACCGGGCCGCAGTCGTGCCGCTGGCAGCGTCGAGCCGTTCGACTGCAGCGCGCTGTTCGGCCGCGATTGCGCGCTGCTGGCTTGTGACTGCGCCAGGGCAACCTGTTCGGCGCCTGCCATGATCGGCACGAAACCCTGATCGCGGAATGCCGAGACGATGGGATCGATCACGCCGGGATCGAAGCCACCGAACGACAGCGGCGTGGCGATCGGTCGCAGCATCGTACCGATGCCGGCATTCACCGAGCGATCGCCGAACACCTGCACATCGGAAGGACTGTCGGCGAACGGGCGAATCCACGAGAACGCCTGACGCAGCGACGCACGCAGGCTCTCGGGCGTCAGCGGCATCTGCAGATCGACGCGTGAGGCCTGCCGCCGCGGACCGGGCAGCGTCGCGTCTGCCGTCATCTCGCCAATCGGCGTGATGCCGGCGATTGGCTCCTTCGAGAACTGTCCCAGCGAGTACGAGACCGCGCCGACGAGTCGCCCATCGATGTACACCGGGCTTCCGCTCATCCCGGCGATGACGCCGGTGTTGGCGAGGGGGCCGCCCTCGAGCCTGGCGAGGATCAGGTCCCGCCGCGGGCCGATGCTGTTGCGCAGCACGCCGATGATGTGGACCTTGAACTCCTCGAGTCGATCGCCTTCGAAGACCGTGCGGCCGATACCGACCATTCCGGGCTTGATTTCATCGACGGGGAAGGTACGTGATTGGGCAGGCAGCCCGACTGCAATGGCCAGCAGAAGGGCGACAACAACGGCGCCGCGGAGAATATTCATGCGGGGGCTCAAGCCTGATGATACGGATAAACACCTGAAACTGCTAGGGTCCCGGCCCTGCCATCGTTGACAGCGCCCCAGAGGCTGAAGTACTGTCTACTCCTGAATTCGGTCGAGATGCGGCATTCGTTTAGCCCCTTCGTGTTCCCGGCCTCCGCCAGCTATTGGTGGTGGTACCGGTCTGCAACTGAAGGGGCGACTGCCTAGCGTCTGACACACGCATACGCAACTCGGCAAGATCCAAACGCCTCTTCAGCCTTCCGGTTGGAGAGGCGTTTTTGTTTATGTGCTGATTGCATCTGTTGATTATGACGACGGCCTTGCTTTGTGAGACGGTGACCGGCCGATCCATGGCCGAGCTCGTGGCGGCGCGCGATGGCGCGACCCATGGGGACATGATCGAATTGCGTCTCGATGGTGTCAGCGACCTCGACGTCGCCGGCGCCTTGCAGGGTCGCCGCGTGCCGGCCGTGGTCACCTGCCGGCCGACCTGGGAAGGCGGCCGCTTCGATGGGGCCGAGGACGAGCGGGTGCGGATTCTGGCGCGCGCACTCGATCTCGGCGCCGAGTTCGTGGACGTCGAGTGGCGCGCCACCACGTCGTCGAACGCCGAGTTTGCCGGCATCGTGCGCCGCGATCCGGCGCGCGTCGTCGTCTCCTCTCACGACTTCGAAGGTGTTCCTCGCGATCTGGACCATCGTGCGCGTGCGATGCGGGGCGTTGGCGCCGGCTCGATCAAGATCGCCGTCGCTGTCTCGCGTCTGAGCGAGACACTGCCGTTGAAAGCGATTGCCGCCGGCGGCGACGCGGTGGTGATCGGCATGGGGGAAGCCGGCGTTCCGTCACGCCTGCTCGCGGCGCACTACGGTTCGCGGTGGACCTACGCCGGCCGTGGCGTTGCGCCGGGCCAGCTTCCGGCCGAGACGATGGCCGACGATTTTCATTTCTTCCGTGTCGGTCCCGAGACAGCCGTCTATGGCGTGGTGAGCACGAACGCGCTGCATTCGCTGTCGCCGGTCATGCACAACGCGGCGTTCGAGGCCGCCGGTATCGACGCGGTGTATGTGCCGCTGCGCGCGTGCGACTTCGACGACTTTCTCTCGTACGCCACCGGGATGAGCGTCGAAGGTGCAAGCATCACCATTCCGTTCAAACTCGAGGCGCTCAAAGCGGCGAAGCAGGCGGATCGTCTGACACACGCCGTGGGCGCCGCCAACACGCTTCGTCG
>Ga0075421_100011946_pt1 | contig 10770 bp, 7 predicted proteins | sample SoiMetdeltSBSDD5_FD_75292 | JGI IMG/M metagenome (GOLD analysis project Ga0075421, IMG submission 75292) | Bulk soil microbial communities from a Populus tree surrounding site in Tennessee, USA - Soil MetaG P. deltoides SBSDD5 | ecosystem: Environmental > Terrestrial > Soil > Tree plantation...
CCAAAGAAAAAGCCTCCCGAGCGGACGCCGTATGAGAACGGCAAGCATGTCTCGACCGCTAAACTTTTAGTCATGAGATGACATGTTGAAAGGGCTGCCCGTAAGGCCCTCGCACACTGCCCCGGCTGCTGGCGATGGCATCGTAAAATTCCAGATGTTCAGGCTTGATTTCATCTCGGCTTAAATCGTCTAAGCGCGCCATGTGGATTCCTTTCCGGTCTTTTTGTAACAGTCATCAAATCGATTTTGCCAAGGCTGCATACTCATGGTATAGCGTTGGAATGACCGTGGCGTATTGCAGGGTTATACTGCAATACGTCATACGATCAAGGCACATTGTCACCTTAGAGTGAACTGTGCTGGTCCTGGCAAATCCGACCAGCGCTGCGCCTTGGCGTCTCCTGCGTCTGTATCGCTTTCCGATGACGGCACAACACCCTGCGCCGTTGAAAAAAAGCGTCGCCTCACCGTTTGCCATCAAGGGTTCGGTACCGCATTAGGCCGGTAAAAGGAAGATTCTCATGCGTTTTAGGCATGTTATCGCGATGTCTAATATCGTTGTGAAGATGTAAGGATATTGATAGTATCAATTCGTTGTAATCATCTTGACGGGCGTACTTTAAGGAGCGCGATAATGAATGCGTATGCCTTGAAAAACCGGTCGTGGAGCTCGGTTGTCTATGTCCTGGTAATGTTGAGCTTCTTGTGGATTCATCCACGTATCGGGTGGGGACAGTCAGACGAACCCCTACGCTACACGGTGCAACCCGGTGATACGCTATCACACATCTCGTTTAAGCTTTATCAAGATGCGTCCCAGTGGAAGGAGATCTACGAGGCCAATAAAGAACGGATTCAGAATCCCAGAGTGCTGGGAGTGGGATGGAAACTGATCATTCCAAATCTTGCCGCGCGGCCGGGCCGCGAGCCGGCGGTGCCAAAGACACCGCCCGAAACAGCCAGGCCCGAACTTGAAGTGGCGAAGGCGGAGCCCATGCCACCAGTAGTGCCCAAGCCGGGACCACTTGCCTCTGCGGACACCGGTCCACCTGCGGTAGAATCTCTGCCTGCGTCACCGCCTCTAGTGACCGATGGCGCCAACAAAGTCATCACGTTGGTAACGGGGCGCGAGGATCCACCTTTTACCGGCGAGGATCTGCCTCAACAAGGTATGCTCACGGAAGTCGTGCGCACGGCTTTTGAGTCGATGGGGTACGACGTCAAATTTGCCTTTTGGGAGCGGGAACAGGGGTGGAAGGCGGCCCAGGAGGGACGTTTTGCCGGCACTTTTCCATATTTGATCAACGGTGAATACCTGACACATTTTTTCTATTCAAAACCGTTATTTGGCCTATTGATCCGGGGCTTTGTAGATCAAAAAAAGCCTTTCCGGTTTGAGGACCTCCGGGACCTGAGTGGCCATGTGGTGTGCCGGCCTGATGGGCAGGATCTGTACGATTTGCAGCCTTTGTTGGTCAAGAGACTGATTACCCTCAAGACTCCCAAGACAATCGGAACCTGTTTTGACTTGCTGGTGCAGGGCAAGGTCGATGTGGTCTCGGTAAATGAGGTTGCCGGCCAGCGGGTGTTGCATGAGGCCGGCTTGACAGAAGGTGTGTGTATGCTCGATAAAGTGGTATCGATTGATACCGTACATCTGCTATTTTCGAAGCGGATTCCACAAAGCGAGGAGCTGATGAAGCAATTCGATCAGGCGCTCACGCATCTCGAAGCCAACGGTGCATTGCAAGACGTTCATTCGCGACATCTCAAACACTACTATGATCGATTCGGCATTTCTCCGGTTTATTGCTCCGGTAACTCGCCGTCCGATGCGCCGCTGACACAACGGCGCTAAACGGGCTGTGAGTCCATACAGTTGATGACCGTTCCATATCGCCCGACATCTGATGGTGCCGCGAGCCTTTGTCGTGCGACACTTCGTCTCACGATAGCGATAAGGTAATGGGCTCGCTACCCTAGATTTCCCTGGCGGCGCAGCGTGTTGACGGCATGTAAAACCTCGTCGATCTCAGTCTGTTGAGCCCATTCCTCCAGCGAGTAGCGGGCTTTGCGTTGCCAGTTGGGAAAGCCGTCTTGCGTGCCGGGCACGTTTTGCGGCTGAGTTTCGCCCCATAAATCTTCCAGATTAATCAGGACGATGTTGGCCGGACTGAGACTCAAAAAGGTAAGACAGGCACGCAACAACATGGCTGGCGCCTTGGCGTGTTCGGGCAGCAGTCCTTTGTGTACAAAAAAGCGGTGCAGGGTATCGATCGTGGCCATGCGTTCCCAGCGCTCGCGGTCGGCGTCATCCGAGTTGATGAGGCCTCGGACCCGCCGTTGCTCAATATCGAGTCCCTGGCAGTAGGCGGCAAACGGAAACAGGTCGTGGGTGTTGAGACTCGCCACGCTTGCCGCCGGCACCGGGCGTAGGGCTTGGGTGGGTTCGGGCCTAGTCTCAAAGGGCAAAACATACATGCGCTGCAAGTGATGGCGATCCATGGCCGTGTTGACGTAGGGCGGCACGGTACCGAGATTTTCGCCCACCAGGGTGACTTGATGGCGGTGCGATTCCAGGCTCAAAATGGCGTATAGCTCCTCGGCGGCATAGCGCAGATAAACGCCCTGTGTGCTTTCGAACCCTTGCGGGATGGCAAACAGGCGGTGCAGTCCCATGACGTGATCGAGCCGCAGCACGCCGGCATGGCGCATCTGCTGGCGCAAATAGGCGATACAGTAGCGGTATTCCTGCTGCCGCATGGCGAGTGGATTGAGGGGCGGAAAGCCCCAGTTTTGCCCCTGCGGCGCCAGCGCATCGGGCGGGGCACCGGTGGCTGTACCCCGGACAAATAACCCGGGTTCGTGCCAGACGTCATAGCCGTCCGGATGCACACCCAAGGGAAGATCGAGATAGAGCCGGATCGCCTGGTTGGCGCAGTGGTGCGACAGGGCGTCGAGCTGTTTATGCGCCATCCATTGGGCAAAGAGATGATAGCGGCGGTTCGGTTCGTGGTAGTCTCCGGCCTGAATATGCCCTTCGCGCTGCGCTGTGGGCCAGCTTGGCCAGGGGGCGCGCAGGCGCTCACCGACAGCGCGAAATGCCGCGTAGGGTTCGACGTGTGGGTGGGTCGCTAAAAACTGTTGCAGGGCCGCGTGCTGCCCATCGGATGGGTCTGCAAAAAACCGCTCGGCAAGGTCTTCGAGGCAGCGGCGTTTACAGGTCATGAGACGCGGGTAGTCGACCAGGGGGGCATGGCGCAGAGCCTCCGGTGCTTCGGGCATCATGAGCGGAGCGGTGGCAAACCCCAGCACGCGCTCTACATCGACATACATTTCATTCCACACCAGACGGCTCACCGGGGCGTAGGGGCTGGGATCGAGAATGTGATCCGCTTCCGCATCCAAAAACGCCGCCAGGATGGGTAGGGTGCCGATAATGCCGCCGCCGCGATCGGCGACCCAGGTGGCAAAGGACTGCAAATCCGTTAAGTCTCCAGCCCCCCAACTGCGCTGACTGTGCAGGGCGTAGAGGGGCAAAAAGACGCCCCAATCGCGTTGGGCTTTGACGGTCTCAGATGCGTAAGCGCGTGCTGGCGCAACCATCACCAGCGCTTGAAAGGTGTGGTCGTCGGTGTCTACCGTCAGGCGATGGTAGCCCCAGGGTATGGCGGGCGGCAGGAGCAGGCGTTTGCACCCGTAAGTTATCCCTTCGACGTCGGTGATAGACGTGGTTGGAAGGTCATCCGCATGGTGTTCCCAATGCTGCTCTTGACCCGTTTCCAGGTTCAGGTGGCAAGCCACGGAGGTTTTCAGGTGCACCATGGGAAGACGCAAATCAAACGGGGTAGGCTGGCCAGCCCAGGCGACGATGACTGGTTCGACACCGCGTTGCCAGATGTGTTGGCGATAGAGGCGCAGAGCGTCGGGTACATCTTTCACGGTCTCGATCGGTGCCCCGAGCCCCTGCAGCATTGCCAGCATGGCTTCCGGGGTGGCCCGGTGATAGTGCCAGTTATTGTCGCGGTACGCGGTTTGAATTCCATAACACCTGGCTAACAGCCGAAGGTGTCGGGAGTCGGCTGCATTGGAAACGTGTGTCGGCATGATCTGGCCTTACAATAAATGAGTTGTGTTAGATCTCTAATATGTTCCAGCGCCACCGCGCCTTCAAGGAATCGACGATGACCGTCAACGCTTTGTCATGGCATAGCTGCCGTCAACTTCAGGCATTATCCCGTCCATCACCATACACCGCAAGTCATTGGTGTGCGGCATGCCCATACCGATTGCCTCCTTCGAAACCATGAGGAAGGGGACAGATGGGTTATAAAATCTGCCTCCATGCTGTTTTATGGAGCTACAAGATACTAGGGAGCAAGATTTGTACCAAAGGCAAGAGCGCGATATAGTCTATCGACCTCGACACTTGGCACGGTCATATGATGCGCGTTTTTGCATGGCATAGAACTCGCCCATATATGCTGATATATGAGGTGGAAAATCTTCGGAGGTCAAGTTGTTAACACCTTGCAGGGCTTCGTTGCCATCGAGAAGAGATGCCATATCAGGCTCAATTGAACTATAGAGGAAGAAAGGAGCAGTTAAAGGTGGAAGGTGTAGAACGAAAGGTGGAGCCACTCTGGTATAAAGAAGCTGTTATTTATGAACTTCATGTACGCGCTTTTTACGATAGTAATGGCGATGGCACGGGCGATTTTCGGGGACTGACCCAAAAACTGGATTATCTACAGGATCTCGGCGTGACGGCGATTTGGCTGTTGCCGTTTTACCCTTCGCCCCTGCGTGATGACGGCTACGATATTGCCGATTATCGCAGTGTTCACCCGGATTATGGCTCCTTGCGCGATTTCAAACACTTCGTGCGCGAGGCCCATGCCCGCGGGCTCCGCATCATCACGGAACTGGTGGTGAATCACACCTCTGATCAACATCCCTGGTTCCAGGCCGCACGGCGCGCCAAGCCCGGTTCTAAGAAGCGCGATTTTTACGTTTGGAGCGACGACAACACCAAATACCAGGGCACCCGCATTATTTTTTGCGACACGGAAGAGTCGAATTGGACCTGGGATCCCATCGCGGGGGCATACTACTGGCATCGGTTTTTTTCCCACCAGCCGGATTTGAATTTTGACAACCTCCTGGTGCGGCAAGCGGTCTTTCGCAACATGCGGTTTTGGCTCGATATAGGGGTGGATGGCCTGCGGCTCGACGCCGTGCCGTACTTGTGTGAGCGCGAAGGCACCAATAATGAAAATTTACCGGAGACCCACGACGTCCTCAAAGAGTTGCGCCGTTGGCTCGACCAGCATTACGAAGATCGCATGCTCCTGGCCGAGGCCAACCAATGGCCCGATGATGTACGGCCCTACTTTGGCTCGGGCGATGAGTGCCACATGGCGTATCACTTTCCGCTGATGCCGCGCATCTTTATGGGGCTGCGCCAGGAGGACAACTATCCGATCATCGAAATTATGCATCGCACACCGGACATCCCGGACAACTGTCAGTGGGCGCTGTTTTTGCGCAATCACGACGAGTTGACGCTGGAAATGGTGACCGATGAAGAGCGCGACTACATGTACCGAGAGTACGCTGTCGATCCGCGTATGCGTCTGAATTTGGGCATTCGCCGCCGTCTCGCCCCCTTGCTCGAAGACTCTTTGGGCAGTATTCAATTGCTCTATAGCTTGTTGTTTTCACTGCCGGGTACACCAGTGCTCTATTACGGTGACGAAATCGGCATGGGCGACAATTTTTTCCTCGGCGACCGCCATGGCGTGCGCACCCCGATGCAGTGGTCCAGCGACCGCAATGCCGGCTTTTCCCGAGCCGACCCCCAGCGTCTCTATGCGCCACTGATCATGGACCCCATCTATGGCTATCAGGCGATTAATGTCGAGAGCCAACAACGTAATTCCACTTCGCTCTTGTGGTGGATGAAACGCGCCATTGCCCTGCGCAAACAACACCGGGTCTTCGGTCGCGGTCAGATCGCGTTCCTCAGCCCGACCAACCGGAAGATTCTGGCCTATATTCGCTACGATGAGACGGAAACCATTTTGGTGGTGGCGAACCTGTCGCGCTACGTGCAACCGGTGGCCTTGGAACTCGGCGACTACCGGGGCCTCTTGCCCAGAGAGATGTTTGGCCGCACCGAATTCCCCCCCATTGAGGAAACCCCCTACTTTCTTTCGCTCGGGCCGCATGCGTTCTACTGGTTTGAGCTCCTGCCTGCCCCCGAAACCGTGGTCATTCGCCAGCTCAACGGTGTCGATACCCCGCTAGCACTGGAAAAATCGCTACCGGTTTTACGCATTGCGGATGGCTGGGAGACGATGTTTGCCGGTGCGGCCAGGCGACGCCTCGAAACCGATGTGTTCCCGGCCATCCTCCCCCTGCAGCGCTGGTTTGGCGGCAAAGGCCGGGAGATACGGCGGGTGCAACTGATCGATCATGCGGTCCTGCACCAGGCTGCCCCGCCCTTGCTGTTTGCCCTGGTGGAGGTGACGTATGCCGAAGGTGCCTCCGAGCAGTACACCCTGTTTCTCGGGGTCTGTGAACTCGAGCAAGCCGAGTCGCTGATGCAACTTGAACCGGGCGCCATCATAGCGCGGGTGCGAGGGCCACAGGGCGAGGGCATTCTCCACAGTGCGCTGGCCGATGCCCAGGCCTGCGCCCTCCTGCTCGGCTTCATTCGTGAACAGCAGCATATCGCTACTGCACGTGGTGAGATTCGGGCGTTTACCGCTGCTGATGAGACGCTTGAGATTGCCACATCGGTTGGCGATATTCACCGCATTGTATCCGAGCAGAGCAACAGTTCCATCGTGTACGACAACCGTCATCTCCTCAAACTGTTTCGCCGCGTCGAGCCCGGCCTGAATCCCGATTTGGAGGTGAGCCGCTATCTCACTGAAACTGCCTCCTTTGCCCATACGCCCCCCTTGGAAGGCGGCATGGAATATCGCGGTCCGGGCGCCAAGGACATGACCCTCGCCATGTTGAGAGGCTACGTGCGTGATGCCGTGCGTGATGCCGATAGTGGCTGGGACTACACCCTCGATCTTCTCGGGCGCTACTATGAAGATGCGCTGGGCCAGATGGAACCGCCCGACGCGCTTGATCTCTCCATCACGCATCTGTTGGCGCGTGCCCAAGAACCGCTTCCCGAAGCCGCGTTCGCCAATAGTGGAATTTATGCGCTCACCGCCCAAAAACTGGGGGAACGCACCGCTGAGATGCACCTGGCCCTGGCACAGGCGAGCGATCAACCTGCCTTTTGCCCCGAGCCCATGAATCTCGCTGCCTTACGGCAGCTTTCGGCCACGTTGAGAGAGCATACCCAGTTGGTGCTCGGGAGCCTGCGCAACCGTTTGGGCATCATACCCGAGGCGTTGCGCGATCAGGTGCAGCACATCCTCGATCAGCGCCCAAGTATCCTGGAGCGCCTGCGCCGCATCACCAAGATCGATCGTGGCGTTACGCGTATTCGCTGCCATGGCGATTACCACCTCGGGCAAGTCTTATGGGTCGCCAATAACTTCGTCTTGTTCGATTTTGAAGGCGAGCCGGCGCGCTCTTTAGCCGAGCGTCGCCGCAAGCAATCCTCTCTCAAAGATGTGGCCAGCATGTTGCGATCGTTTAGTTACGCTGCGTACGCGGCCTTATTCGACTTTGTCGAAAGCCGCCCGGATGATTTTGTGCACCTGGAGCCCTGGGCCAATGTCTGGCAGCAGTGGGTCTCGATCGGCTTTTTGCAGAGCTACCTGGAGACCGCACGGGGGGCGTCTTTTATACCGGGTGATAGGCAGCACCTGGCCATTCTGCTAGAGGCATTCTTGCTGGATAAGGCATTGTATGAGCTGCATTATGAACTGAACCACCGCCCCGACTGGTTGCGCATTCCGCTGCAGGGGATAACGCAGTTGCTCGACCGCAATACCCTCATCGTGGGTTAACCTGGGACTTTCGGACACTTAGGGCCAAGCGTTGTGGATGCCGCGCTTGGCCCTTTACGCGCTTATTTCTCGATCTCGGCGGAGCGTCAGTATGGATACCAAAGCCTCGATTCCGGTGTCTCAGTTGCGTATGGGGCAGGTGGCACCCCTCATTGAAGCGTATTTCGAATTCAATCATCTCAAACAACTCTACCGCCAGGGCTGGTTGCTGCGTGGCGTCCCTCACGCGCGCTGCGAGAGCGTGGCCGAGCACACATTTGCTGTGGCCGTGCTGGCCCTGTTTTTAGCGGACGCCCATTTTCCCGAACTCGATGCCCCCAAGGTGCTACGCATGGCGTTGCTACATGATTTCGGCGAGATCTATGCCGGCGATATCACCCCGGCCGATGGCATCGACCGCAGCGACAAGCGGCGCTTAGAGCGGCATGCGGTGTGTCAGGTATTGAGCAAACTGCCGCACGGGTCAGACTATATTGACCTGTGGGAAGAATACGAGCGAGGCGCGTCCCCTGAAGCGCAGTTTGTGCGCCAGATCGACCGCCTGGAAATGGCGCTCCAGGCCAGCGTTTACGAGCACCAGGAGCTGGCCGATTTGAGTGAGTTTTATACCTCGGTTGAGCAGGCGCTCTCCGCCCCGGCGCTGCAGTCGATTCTGCACGAATTAAAAGCCATGCGCGTTGACGAGGTTGACACCGTATGACCGCCTTGGCGGTGACAATCAACTGTTGACGGGGCCGCTGGGCTGCGATACGTTAACCGTTCTGAAGGGGACAGATTTAAATCAATGGGAGAGCAAAACATCATGGCCGACACTCCGTTGCACTGGCAAACGATCAGCGCGTTGTCCGAGCAAATTCATCGTGGCACGTTGTCCCCGGTGGAGTTAATGGAGCATCTCCTGGCCCGTGCGGACGTCTTGGACGGCGGGCTCAACGCCTTTCGGCTGATCCCTCGCGAACGCGCCTTAGCTGCAGCGCAAGCCGCCGAACTCGATTTGCGGGCCGGTCGCGATACCGGGCTGTTGCACGGCATTCCGTACGCCTCGAAAGACATCATTGATGTGCAAGGCCTAGCCACCACCGCGGGCTCCCACCTCCTCGAAAACCATATCGTGTCGTCCGATGCCACGGTGGTGCGCCAGCTCAACCGTGCCGGTATGGTGCTGATGGGTAAAACCCAGACCGTGCAATTTGCCTTTGGCGCCCCGGGTATCAATCATCACCACGGCACGCCACACAACCCCTGGCACGCCACCCACCACGTGCCGGGCGGATCGAGCAATGGTTCCGGGGTGGCTGTGGGCGGAGGCCTGGTGCCTATGGCGCTGGGCACGGATACAGGAGGATCGGTACGCATTCCCGCGGCCTTGTGCGGCACTGTCGGCTTAAAGACCACGGTGGGACAGGTGAGCCGGGCGGGGGTATTTCCCCTGAGCTGGACGTTCGATTCGGTGGGGCCACTGACGCGCTCGGTGGAGGATGCCGCCCTGACCTATCAAGCCATGCGCGGAGCGGATGTCGCCGATGTCTCCACGCATGGCGTTGGCCCCCAAGACGTGCTGACCGGTCTCAAAGATGGCGTGCGCGGCCTGCGGCTGGCGTTTGCCGAGAGCGTATTTTGGGACGGTGTCGACCCCGAAGTCGAGCAGGCCGTGCGCGCCTGTGGTGACGTCTTTGCCAATTTGGGCGCCCATGTCGAAAGCATCGTTTTTCCTGAAGCCGAAGCATCGCAGGCGGCCAATCCCAACGGCAGCATTAATGCGGCGGAGGCCTACCTCCGGCATCTGGCGCTCATCGGCGACCGGTTTGACGAATACGACCCGGTCGTGACCTACCGCATTATGCTGGGTAAAGAGACGAAAGCGATCGATTATTTGCAAGCCATCGAGACGTGCAAGGCTTTAGAGGCCCAGACCCAGCGCGCCTTGCAGGATATCGACGCTTTGCTCGTGCCCACCACCATGATACCGTCCTTGCCGCTCGACGTGGTCGACGCCACCCTGGAAACCTATCAGGAATGGAACCCCTGCTACTCTCGCAACACACGGGTGGGCAATATCTTGCGTTTGTGCGGTCTGACAGTGCCATGCGGGTTTACTGAACAAGGCTTGCCAATCGGCCTGATGATCTACGGCAAGGCCTTTGATGAGGCCATGGTCTTGAGAGTTGGATATGCGTTTGAGCAGGCCACGGATTGGCATCGCCGCCGTCCGGACCTGGTCTGGGCCGGTGACGCATAAATCGTGTACCGCTAGCCTGCCGATTATGCGCCAGCTCTGCAGCCATGGCCTCTGGCCCTGTTGTTTATGGAAGCAGGCGTGCCGCTTGCGCCCCCAGCCAAGGCAGCTCCCTTGTTTACCTTCCCTGGCAGCTCTTCACGTAATCCCCATGTAATCCCCACGTCATCCTCATGTTCGCGCTCACGAACTTGGCTAAAATCGCACCAATCGCGAATTTTATGTCAACATATTCACAAACGCATGAACTCTGGTGTCTACTTATCAAAGAGGCAGCATTTTTGCTTTATCTCTCATTTGATGAATAACAGTGACGACAATGAGCCGAATGGATCCCGCAGTCGCGACAAAGGGGCTTAGAGGGAGATATAACAGCGGAACGACGAAGTTACATCGAACAAAGTAAGGTGGTTCGATCGCATTTGCAAAAATAATTTCAAAAAAATTGCAGAAATATATCACAAATGCCTAATCATATTAAATTATATTTATTTTCGAATTGCCCATAACGTGCTATAGTAGCACGCTCAATTGAACTTCGTAAGGATGATG
>Ga0075421_100011947_pt1 | contig 10770 bp, 4 predicted proteins | sample SoiMetdeltSBSDD5_FD_75292 | JGI IMG/M metagenome (GOLD analysis project Ga0075421, IMG submission 75292) | Bulk soil microbial communities from a Populus tree surrounding site in Tennessee, USA - Soil MetaG P. deltoides SBSDD5 | ecosystem: Environmental > Terrestrial > Soil > Tree plantation...
ATCTGGCGTCGCCCAGGCACAAACCGGAATCATCGCCGGCTCCGTCAGAGATACCACCGGCGCGGTGCTTCCTGGAGTCACTGTGGAGGCCTCGAGCCCTGCGCTCATCGAACGAGTCCGGACGGCGACGACCGACGGCGAGGGCCAGTACAAGATCGTCGATCTTCGGCCCGGCACCTATTCGATTGTGTTCGCGCTGGCCGGATTCAACACGGTGAAGCGCGATGGCGTGGAGCTGTCATCCGGCGTCACCGCGAACGTGACCATTGAGATGCGCGTCGGAGCCATGGAAGAGACGATCACCGTCACCGGGCTCAGTTCGCTGGTGGATGTTCAGAACACGCGGCAGCAGACCGTCATGACGCGCGACGTGATCGATACGATTCCGACCGGTAAGACCGCGCAGAATTTCGCGGTGCTGGTGCCCGGCGTGATCGCCGCCACCGCGGGAAGCGGCCTGACCGCGCAGGATGTCGGCGGCAGCGTGGGCGACAAGCAGGTCGCGTTGATCGTCCACGGCTCCCGCAGTCAGGAGATGCCGCTGCTCTTCGACGGCATGCGGTACAACAACATGAACGGGACGCCGGGAGGCAGCCACGTCATCTGGACCATCAATACCGGCACCGTTCAGGAGTACACCGTCGAAGTGGGCTCGCTGTCGGCCGAAGCGGACGTGAGCGGCGTTCGTCAGAACGTCATTCCGAAGGCCGGCGGCGATGTCTTTCGCGGTTCGCTGTTCGCCAACTACACGAACGACAAATTCGCCTCGACGTCCAACGTGTCGAACCCCGCGCTGGTGACGTTGAACGAGAAGCTCTGGGACATCAACCCCACCATGGGCGGACCGATCAAGCGCGAGAAGCTGTGGTTCTTCGGCGCGTACCGGTACTGGGGAAACGACGAGCGCCCGCCGGGAGCGTTTTACGACACGAATCCGTCCGACAACGTCTACACGCCCGACCTGAGTCGCCCCACGATCAACGAGAACTGGAATCAGAGCGAGGATTTCCGTCTGACCTGGCAGGCGTCGGCCCGGCACAAGTTCTCGCTGTGGGCCGACGACCTGCAGCGATGCACGTGTCACTGGTTCGCGGCGTCGAACGTGTCGCCGGATGCCGCGGCGGTACTGAGGACGTACCCGAATCTGATGGTTCAGGCGACCTGGAACGCGCCGATCACGAACAAGTTCCTGATCGACGCCGGCTTCACGTTCCATCCCGAGTCGTGGTCGCTCTGGCCGCAGCCGGACGTCCCGTGGAACACCTATCCGATCGTCGAGCTGTCCACGAACATGCAGTACCGCGCGCGTTCGTCGTACACGCGGCATCGCAGCAACACCGAGAACTCAAAGTTCAACGTGTCGTACGTCACGGGCTCGCATGCCTTCAAGGTCGGGTTCCAGGAGATGCACGGCTGGCGGACAATTTACAACGAGGCGCTGGGCACAGCCACGACGCTCCGGCTGCTCAACGGCGCGCCGAATTCGATCACGCAGTACACGTTTCCGTACACAACCAAGGTGAACATGAAGTACTACATCGGGTTGTTCGCCCAGGACCAGTGGACGGTACGCCGGATGACGCTCAACGCCGGTATCCGCCTCGATGCGATGAACGCTTATGTGCCGGCCCAGACCTACCCGGCCACACCTATCGTACCGAGTCGATCGTTCGGCGCCGTAGAGAACGTGCCGGACTGGAAGGACTTCAGTCCGCGATTAGGTGTGGCCTACGACCTGTTCGGCAACGGCAAGACCGCGATCAAGGCGAACCTCGGCCGCTTTGTGCAAGGCGTCACGACCGGGTATGCCGACCTTGTCAATCCGATCGTGACCTCAGTCAACAACGCGACGCGCGTGTGGCGCGACACGAACGGGAATTTCCTTCCGGACTGCGACCGCTCGAACGTATTGGCCAACGGCGAGTGCGATCAGCTGTCGAACCTCAACTTCGGCCGGAACGTCGCGACCACGACCTACGATCCGGATCTGCTGGAGGGGTGGGGCAAGCGTCCGTTCGACTGGGAGGTGCAGGCCGGCGTCCAGCAGGAGTTGCGTCAAGGCCTCTCGGTCACCGCGACCTACACGCGGCACTGGTGGGGCAACTTTCTGGTCACCGACAACCTGCGCGTGAGCCCGTCCGATTACAGTTCGTTCTGCGTGACGGCGCCGCAGGACGCGCGGTTACCAGGCGGGGGCGGCAACCAGATCTGCGGGTTCTACGACGTCAACCCGGACAAGTTCGGCCAGGTCCAGAACTTCGTCACCTACGCGAAGAACTACGGAAAGATGACCGACGCCTTCAATGGCGTCGACCTCAGCACGAATGTGCGGCTGCCGCGCGGGATCATGATGCAGGGCGGCTTCAGCGTCGGCCACGAGGTCTACGACAACTGCGACGTGGTCGGCAAGGTGGACAACGCGGCCGGTGGTCCGGTCGACATTCAGCGCGCCGGCATCGGGACACCGCAAATCAACAATATCAATGGCGTCGCCGCGCCGAGCTCGGTCTACTGCCACGTCGCGCCGCCGTTCCAGGCCCAGGTCAAGCTGCTCGGGTCGTATCCACTGCCCTGGAACATGGTCGCGAGCGCGACGTTCCAGAACGTACCGGGACCGCAGATCACCGCGGCGTATCAGGCGCGGAGCGCGGACATCGCCGGCTCCCTCGGACGCAGCCTTTCCGCCGGTACGACAGCCACGTTCACTGCTCCGCTCATCGCGCCTGGGACGATGTACGGCGATCGGCTGAATCAGCTGGACGCGAGGGTCACGAAGAGATTTGCGTTCCGTGGCAACCGCCGGATGCAGGCCCTGTTCGACTTCTACAATCTCCTGAACGTGGGCCCGATTCTGGTACTGAACAACGCGTACGGAGCAGCCTGGCAGACGCCGACGGCGATTCTTCCCGGTCGGCTCTTCAAGGTCGGCGTCCAGTTCGACTTTTGATTCACGATTGATCGGCGCCGCCACGGAGTTCGTGCGCGGCGGCGCCGGTAGTGTGCGGAGGTCATATGCGACGACTCGTTCAGGCGGCGTTCCTGCTCACCCTGCTGAGCGCCTTCGCTGCCGTCGCAGCGGCGCAGGCCGGCATCGACGATGCGAAGGACATCTTCGAGATCCGCGTGTACACGATCACGGCCGGCAGCATGGACGCGTTCGTCAAGTGGATGGAAGGCGTGACGCGGTGGCAGGAAAGCGTCGGGATGCAGATCGTCGGGCAGTTCGCCGCGCCGGGCGAGAATCGCTACGTCTGGATCCGCAAATACACGGACGAAGCCGCGCGCAAGAAACTCTTCGCAGCGGTCTACGGATCCGGCGGCATGAAGCAATTCGGTACGCCTCCGGGCTACGAGGGCGGAGACGTGTTCCTGGCGAGAGCGGCAAAGAATTCGAAGCTGCAGTTCGATGCCGCCGCGCCGAAGGCCATGCCGGTGCCTCAGGCGAGCGCCGCTGGGCCGGTGATTTACGAAACGCGCATCTACGACATCAAGCCGGGAAGCGGCGGCACGTTTGCGGCGTACATGGGCGAGCGGATGATTCCCTGGCAGGAGAGCGCGTGGAAAGCACGGATCCTCGCGCAGTTCGTGCCATACGCGCGGGTGACCGGCACCGCCGACGGCGGCACGATCACGCCGGAGGATCGGACCTACATCTGGATCCGCGTGTTCGCCAACGAGGCGACGCGCGTCGAGCAGTACAAGATGTATCAGGACCCGGCGTTCGCGAAGGTGGGACCGCCAGCCGATGCAGGGTTCGAGAAAGCGCGTCTGATCATTCGCGCCAACCCCACGCGATTTTCCAAGCTGCAGTAACCTCGGTTACCGTCCTCATTCGTCGGAACTCGGCTGGAGAAGTCCATGAAATCCGGATCTCGGAGTGACGTTTTGACGCGCGCGGCTGCCGCGCTCACGATGAGTGTGGGCCTGGCGATCGCGCTGGCCGCGGGCGGTCAGCAGAGCCAGCCATCGTCCGCTGCCGCTTCGGGTGGGCGCGCGCCGAGGAACCCGTCTGAGTACGACGAGATGTTCCACAAGATCAAGAACTGGGGGCGCTGGGGCCCGAGCGATCAGCGCGGCGCGGCGAACCTCATGACCGACGCCAAGCGGAAGCAGGCCGTCGGCCTGGTCAGGCTGGGCACGTCGGTGTCGATGTCGCACGATTATCTGAAGGACAAGGCTCCCGATAACCCGAGCCCGTTCGAGCATGTGATGAATCGAGGCTTGCAGAGCGACACCTACCGAGTGAGCTATCACGGCTACGCGCACAGCCACATGGACGGGTTGTGCCACATGCTGTATCAGGACAGGACCTACAACGGCTACGCTCGGGCCGAAGCGCTGACGGAAAGCGGCTGCACGAGGCTCGGGATCGAGAATCTCAAGAACGGCATCATCACGCGCGGGATCCTGATCGACATCCCGCGTTTGAAAGGAGTGCCGTACCTCGAGCCCAGCACGCCCGTCTACGTCGAGGATCTCGAAGCGTGGGAGAAGAAGGCCGGCGTGAAGGTCGGACCTGGTGATGCGGTTTTCCTGTATACGGGTCGGTGGGCGCGGCGCGAGAAGCTGGGGCCCTGGGAACTCATGCGGAACGCAGCGGGGTTTCACGCGTCCGTAGCGCCGTGGGTCAGAGCACGCGATATCGCGTTCATCGGCAGCGACGCCGTGTTGGACGTCTACCCGGAACTCGTTCTCGATGCGAACGGCCGAGACCAGGCCAATGCGTTCCACATTCTCATGATCGCGGCACTGGGTGTTGATATCTTCGACAATCTCGATCTCGAAGCGCTCGCGCAGACTGCCGGTCGGCTGAATCGGTGGGAGTTCATGCTGACGGTGGCGCCGCTCGCAGTGGCCGGCGGCACCGGTTCGCCTGCGAACCCGATTGCCACGTTTTGATCCGCATGGCGTCCACTCACATCGGACAGATCGCGCATCGGCAAGCGCTCCTACCAAACCCAGCTAACCGTCGAACCGGCCCTCAGCAATGACAGGAATCCAATGACTATCAGAGCATTTCACTTCGCTTCGTCGCTGCGGTGTTACGTCTCGCATATTCGCGTGGTCGCCATCCTAGTGACGTCGTTATTCCTGCTTCCTCACTCGGTCCGCGCGCAGGCAGTGGGTCTGGGTTCGATCACGGGTACTGTCACAGACGAATCGGGCGCGGCACTACCCGGCGCGACGCTGAAGCTGACGAGTCCTGCACTGCAGGTTCCGGAGATCGTCACCGTCAGCGACAGTCAGGGCCGCTATCGTTTCGCGGACCTTCGCGTCGGCGTCTATCGCGTGCAGGCCGAGCTCGATGGGTTCCGAATGACGATTCGGCAGAACATCGACATCCCTGCCGATTTCGTCGCACGCATCGACCTGACGATGGCGTTGGGCGGTCTCAACGAGACGATCACGGTGAGCGGAGCAAGTCCGGTTGTCGATCTCAGCACGACACGCGGTGGACAGATCGTCCGCGCCGAAGTGGTCGCGAGAGTTCTGCCGATGAGCGGCACGCCGGCGGACATGGCTCGCCTCGTTCCGGGAGTGTCGATCGCGCCGCGGCTCATGAATCCGGCAATGGGTGGCGCCGTTGGCACCGGAACGTACACGGCCTACGGCCAGGCGGGATCGACGGTGATGGTCGAAGAGATCCAGATGACCAACAACACGATCACCGGCAACATGAACGACACCGAGCAGGTGGATCTGAAGACGTTCGGCGGCAGCGCCGAGACCTGGGCGCCGGGCGTTCAGACCAACTTCATCCTCAAATCCGGAGGCAATCAGTTCCACGGTGCATCGAACCTCTTGTTCATGCATCACCGTTTCCAGAACAACAACCTCGACGACAATCTCCGCAGTCTGGGGTTCACGCAGCCTGAGTCGCTGGATTATTCGCGGGACGTCCACGGTAACATCGGCGGACCGATTCTCAACGACACACTGTGGTTCTTCGGGTCCGCCAAACAAAAGCGCATCGTGAAGTACCTGGGCGGATTCCAACAGAACCCCGGCCCCGACGGACAGTGGCTCACCGGCGACGAACCGACCGTGCCCAATTCGGTGTCGGACCCGTCCGGCGTCGCCAAGGTTTCATATCAGATGACGCCGAAATACCGATTGAGTGGGTTCGTCTGGCGCGACTTGATCTACGAGGACCCGGTTCCATTCGGCGGGATATTCGGTGGCGGGAACCAGCGGACCATTTCTTACGAACACAGCAGCACTTACAACATCGGCACCACGATCACGACCGGTGAGTTCCAGGGAACGCCGAAGAGCAATCTCGCATTCAACGTCAAAGTAGCCCACACCGACTACTACGCGAAGTGGGGCCTCATCGACAGCTCCAAACTCCTGCCCTCAGCGTGGGACCGCGCCACCGGGATGTACACCGGATCAGTGATCTCGACCGGAGCGCTGACGTCCGGCGAGCGCCATGGCACCGCGAAATGGAACACGGTGCTCGCGCGTCTCACCTACATCGCAGGACGGCACCAAATCAAAGTCGGATCCGACAACCAGTTCATCGTCGGGGGAGCCTCGGCGCCGAACCATCGCGCCGGCAATTACATCCTCACGTTCGACACCGTCAGCGGCGTTCCGCATCAGCCGGTTCAGATCCGGACGCTGAGTCTGCCGACGGACACCTCGAACAACTACAGCGATCAGACGACGCAGTACGTGACCGACCGATGGCAGATCATGTCTCGACTCACTTCGAACATCGGGATCAGATTCGAGCGTCAGAACTATTACGTCACGGCGTCGCAACACGAGGCCGGTCAGTTCGCGCAGGCGGCGGCGCTTCCCGTGGTCGATCTCGGAACGTGGCACACGATTGCGCCGCGCGCCGGAGTAGCGTGGGACGTGACCGGCAATGGAAAAACCGTCGTGAAAAGCACGTGGGGACGCTTCACCACGCCATTGCCGTACGGCGTCACGTCGTTCGGTGAAATGTTCAATCCGGCGACCACTATTCAAACCGACTATCGGTGGAACGATCGGAATCGTAACAACGACTACGATCCTGGCGAAGTTGATTTGAGCATCACGGGGCCTGATTTCATCAGCGCGACCGGTGGGTTGGGCAACACTGAGCCGCTGACCAACTTCGAGATCCCGCACACGAACGAATTCACCGCGTCGATCGAACGCGAGCTGGCGCCGTCGATCGCCGGACGCTTCATCTACGTGAACAAGATGTCCGTCGGCGCCTACGGCAACAACAATCCGGGACGGCCGCCGAGCGTGTTCAACATTCCGCTGCAGCGCCGCGATCCCGGTCCGGATGGAATCACCGGCAACGCCGACGATGGCCCGATGGTGACCATCTACGATTACGACGCGGCGTATCGCAGCGGCGTGTACAACAGGCAAGCCCGTGTCAACCGACCGGACGACAAAAGCGACATCGCCCAGACGCTGGAAGCATCGGTCAGCAAACGTTTGTCGGGCGGCTGGAGCATGGGATCCGCCGTCAACTTCATCAAGCAGCACCGGTGGCTGACACCAATTGTCCTCAGCCCCAACGACGAACCGTATCCGCTCGATACTACTTGGTACTACGAGTTCAAGTTGAACGGTAGCCTGCAGCTTCCTCGCAACTTTCTGCTCGGAGGGTCGCTGAATGTGTTGAGCGGTGTTCCAGGCGCCCGCACCAATGTCTTCCGCGCAACTGACCCGCTTGGCGGGCCGCCGCTCCGACAGCAGACCACGGTGACGATGCGGATGGAGGAATTCGGCGCACAGAAAGGCCCAGTGATGTCGTTTCTGAACCTTCGTCTCGGCCAGACGCTCAGTCTGCATCATGGACTGCAACTGGTGTTCAGCGTCGACGCGATCAATGCCCTGAATCAGAACACGGCGCAGATCACTACCTACGCGTCGGGTCCTACGTTTGGTTACGTCACGCAGATTCCGACGCCGCGGATTCTTCAGTTCGGCGTCGATTTTTCGTTCTAGGCCACCGAATCGAACGAACGATGGCGATTACAGCGGAGACGACATGCCTAAATCAGTCGATCGCACCCATCGAACGATCTCCCGTCGCCGGTTGATGAAACGTTGCGCGGCTGTTCTCGTGCCGGCGGCCTTGCCGGCGAATGCGCTCGCTGCCATCGTGTCGCGCGCGTCGTCGATGTCGAACCAATTCCAGCAGTCGTCCGCCAGGCCGAATTGGGCCGTGCCGTACAGTGCGTCAGTTCTGCCCGCGGGAGTTCGCTCACGTTTCGTCGAGAACGGAAACGGCGCGGTCATGCACACGCTGGAAGCCGGCTTCGAGACCAGGGGCCGTCCCGGTGTGTTGCTGCTTCACGGTTTTCCCGAGCTCGCATACAGCTGGCGAAAAGTGCTGCCGCGTCTAGCGGCGGCCGGCTATTACGCGTTCGCTCCTGATATGCGCGGATACGGACGAACGACGGGATGGGACGTCAAATACGACGATGATCTTGGACCGTACCGCGCACTTAATCACACGAGGGACATGCTCGGATTGGTCTCGGCTTTCGGCTACCGATCCCTCGCGGCCGTCGTCGGCCACGACGCGGGATCGGGTGTCGCCGGTTGGTGCGCGATTGTACGGCCTGACGTGTTCCGCTCCGTCGTGATGATGAGCAGTCCGTTTGGCGGACCGCCGGCGCTGCCGTTCGGCACCGCCGACGCGCCGCCACCCACTCGATCGTCGAGCGTGACCGAGCCTGACATTTACGAGCAGCTCGCGAAGTTGAATCCGCCGCGAAAACAATACGGACGCTATTACTCGACACGTCAGGCGGCCGAGGACATGCGAAACCCGCCGCAGGGCATGCATGCCTTTCTGCGGGCGTACTTCCACATGAAGAGCGCGGACTGGAAGGAGAACAAACCGTTCAGACTCAAAGAACGCAGTGCCACCGAACTCGCGAAGTTGCCGCCGTACTACATGATGGATTTGAACAAGACAATGCCGCAGACCGTGGCCGAGCACATGCCGTCCGCGGCCGAGACCGCGGCGAACAAGTGGCTCACCGAAGACGAACTCAGGGTTTACAGCACCGAGTACAGCAGAACGGGATTCCAGGGTGGACTTCAGGTCTATCGGGGCGGGAGCGGCGGATCGAACGAGTCACTGCTGTTCGCGGGCAGAACGATCGATCAGCCGTCGATGTTCATCTCGGGCAAGAGCGACTGGGGCGTGTTCCAGGGGCCAGGGGCGCTGGAACGTATGCAAACCATTGTGTGTACGAAGATGGTCGCCACGCATTTGCTCGATGGCGCTGGACACTGGGCGGATCAAGAACAACCCGAGCACGTGAGCAAGCTGATTGTGGAATTCCTCCAACAGAACGAACAGCGTCGGTCATGAACAGTAAGCTCGTAGTGTCCCACGACTAAGCCGAGCGTGCGACACGATGTTCGCTTCACCTCACGCTGCGCGATCGTGGTAGTTGAGGAGCCGACCAAGACGTTGACGTCGACGAATGCGACCGCGGCCATCATTCATCATGGTCGCGGTATCAATCAGTCCGTTTCCGATGCCTTGATGATTCCGCTCGCGGTGATAGTGCTCGACGAATTCGCTAATGGTGCGACGGATGTGACGAGCGCCCAACGGGAACGCCCGAGCAGTTTGCCAACTCCGTGAGCTGTCGGCCGTGAGCTACTCCGAAGTGCAGGGCTCCCTTAGGCGGACGGTAGGAACATTGGGGCCGTCTCGCGGTCAGCAAACCTCCGTTCTCAGCCTACATTCGCCGCGTAGTCGACCGAATATTCGGACACTACGGCCGTGCTGTTGCGCCGACTCAACGATCGGCGGTCAGTTGGTTCCGGAAACTCCTGCTACTGTTGCTGATAAATCCGGATGTAATCGACTTCCAGCTGACGCACCAGGGTTTGGGTCGACAGGACCGAACCCCAGTCCCGTTCCCACTGATTGTCGATCATCATGTGCAGGATCAGCTGCATCGGACCACTCTCGATGGTGTTCGCGTTGCCATTGAACTGACCGCATTTCACGCCGTCGACGTACCACGCGATGGAGGTGGGTTGCCAATCCATCCCGAACCTCACGAAGTCGGTCGAGTAGTTTTTCGTCTGGCACGCCCCGTTGTTGTGCAAACCATTGTTCGGTGTAAAAGACGTACTGCGACCGTTGTAGTGATATGTCATGAAGATCGTGTCGGGAAAGCCGCCGAGGATCTCGACGATGTCAATCTCGGTGTTGTAGGTAAAGCTCGGATTGGTCGGCAGCATCCAGAAGGCGGTGAAGAATCCTGCCGTGCCGGGGAACTTCACGCGCGACTCGACATACCCGTATGTAAACGGGAACAAGTACGGCGAACCGTTGTCCGCGCGTGGTCGTGCAGTCGAGACGAGACCGGCCTTGTAGGTGCACTGACCCTGGTAGCAGCTGTTGCTCGTGTAGGGCGGTGCGAGCGGTTCGGCCACGAGCTTGGCGGTGCCGTTGCCAACCTGCACTTGTGACGGCAAGTACCGCTCCTTGCCGGTATTGAAGGACGCCGTGCAGGCGCCAAAATTCCAGTCGAAGCAGGGTGTCAGTTTGGTCGGGTCGAGCGCGGTGCCGTTGAATTCTTCGGCGTAGGTCACCTTCCACTGCTTACCGGCGGCCGCCGGTGCAGGCGGGAGGGGGAAACAGTTTGGAGGAATCCCGATCTGACCAGCCGGGCAACCGCTGCCCTCAGCTATCCGGAGATTTCTGGGCGCCTGCGGGACGGTCGCCTGGGCCAGTGCCGCCGCGATCACCAACCATCGAAGACCCATCGTTTTGACCCTTGC
>Ga0075421_100011948_pt1 | contig 10769 bp, 10 predicted proteins | sample SoiMetdeltSBSDD5_FD_75292 | JGI IMG/M metagenome (GOLD analysis project Ga0075421, IMG submission 75292) | Bulk soil microbial communities from a Populus tree surrounding site in Tennessee, USA - Soil MetaG P. deltoides SBSDD5 | ecosystem: Environmental > Terrestrial > Soil > Tree plantation...
AATGACGAGAATGCACCGTACGTGTACGCGTGTGCCTCGCGCAGGTTGAGATTGATTCGCGACGAGAAGAGGCCACCGAGGATCGCGTTCATCACTACGATCGAGAAGTACTCCGGGTGCAGCCGCGGTACGCCGACGTGGCCAACGCGAAGCTCGGACTGCGGCGCGTCGGGTTTGCCGACGACGTGAACGATCCGCGTGGTTGCAGCCGGTCGATCGACCACCGCGACCGGCCTAACGCTGCGACCTGCCCACGAGCCGAACGTGTCGGTCACGAGCGTTCGCGCCTGGTCGACCGTGACATCGCCAACGACGATGACAGTCGTGCTGTTCGGGGAGTAGTGCTCCTCGTAGAACGCGCGAACCGCAACCCGATCGACGGATTCCACTGTCGACTCGCTGCCGCCATCAGGGAGCGCGTAACGTGAACCGGCGGCGTATACGAACTTGCCGAACATGTCGTCCGCGAGTCCGCGCGGCTCTGCGCGTTGCTGAAGCAGCTCGGCAAGTCGCTCCTGTCTCAGCCGTTCCACCTCGCGACCGGGAAAGTTCGGCGCGCGCACCACCTCGGCGAGGAGCGCAAGCGCGGCCGGTAATCGTTCGGTCGTCACCGTGATCCGCGCCGTGGCGCTGTCCCAATCTGCGCTCGAATCCAGCGCCGTTCCCAGGCGTTCGAATCGTTCGGCCAGTTGGGCTCCGTCACTTCGTTCCGTGCCCTCGGCAAGTGCGCGCGCCGTAAGAAGTGCCGCGCCTTCCTGTCCGGGCGGGTCTGCGGCAGCACCAGCATCAACCAGCGCGACGACTGTGGCGATCGGGAGCTTCGAGACCGGTGCGACGATGAGGTCAAGTCTGTTACCCAACGTTAGGCGCTCGAACACCGGGAATTGATAGGCCCGGCTTGGCCCCGGCGTGGGCCGCGAAACGGCATCGGCGACGCTCATACGCCCGTTACCGCCAGGGCGGCAGCTTCCTCGCTCTCCGTTCCTTCCTCACGCGGAACGTACAGAAGGCTGACGCGGTTGTCTGGCCCGAGCCGGCTTCGTATGAATGCGTTTACCCGGTCGGGCGTCATGGCGCGATACAGACTGACCTGCTCGTTCAACAACCGCGGGTCACCGAAATACGTTGCGAAGAGCGAGAGCTTGTCGGCACGCTCCCCGGCAGCCTGCATGGACGCGACGAAATCTGTCTCGATGAGAGCAACGGCACGCTCGACCTCCGCGGAGTCGACACCATCCGCTTGCAGTGCGTCAATCTCCGTCGTGACTTCACGTTCTAAAGTCTCTGCTTCGACCCCCGGCCGTGCCGTAACGTCTACAACGAGTAGATCGCTGCCCTTCGGTAAATCGAACGTGAATGCAGTTGCCTCCGATGCAATTTGCCGCTCGCGTACGAGCGTACGATGCAGCCGGCTTCCGCGTCGCATCCCGAGAATTGCACCGGTCACGCTCGCGGCGTAGTAGTCCGTGCTGCCGAACACAGGTGACCGGAACGCCAGGTAGAGTCGTGGGAGCATTACTGCGTCGGCCACAACTTCGCGCCGCCAGTCGCCGAATGTCGGAGGTAAGTCCATCGGCGGCAGAGGTGGTCGATTCGCTCCACGCGGAATTGCGCCGAAGTACTCCTCCACGAGATGTCGCGCCTCACTAGGCTCGAAGTCTCCAGCGATCGACAGCACGGCGTTGTCGGGCGTGTAATACGTCGCGAAGAATTGCGCGACGTCCTCGAGACTTGCCTCCGATAAGTCCTCCATCGAACCAATCAGCGAATGATGGAAAGGATGATCAGAAGGGAATGCGAGCGCTGGAAGCTTTTCCCACCACGTCCCGTATGGCTGATTGTCGACCGACCAGCGCCGTTCGTTCTTCACGACATCGCGCTGCGTGTCGAGCTTTTGCTGTGTCATCGCCGGCAACAGGCGACCCATTCGGTCAGCCTCCAGCCACAGCGCGAGCGCGAGCTGGTTCGACGGAACAGTCTCGAAGTAGTTGGTGCGGTCGAGCCAGGTCGAGCCGTTCAGAGTGCCACCGGCACGTTGAACCAGCTCGAAGTGCTCGTTCGCAGCGACGTTCGCCGAACCCTGGAAAAGCATGTGCTCGAACAGGTGCGCGAATCCGGTTCGACCCGCTCGTTCGTTCGCGGAACCCACGTGGTACCAAAGGTTCACGGCAACCAGCGGAGCTGTGTGGTCCTCGGACAGCGTGACGAACAACCCGTTCGGCAATCGAAAAGTGTCGATCGGAACTTGCATTGGTGTAAATGCACCTCTCGTTTCTGTCGAGGGACTCTGGGCAGCTGGGCAGCTGGTGAAGCGTTAGGCTCTACGGTTGATCCAATGAAAAAGTGTGGGCCACGATCATCATCGGAACCTTGATCGACTCACTCAGAACATACGCCAGTGCCTGCGCCTTGTTGGCGGAGATCGGGCTCGTCTTGGTGGGCGATGTGTACGCGTCCACGCCGTACTGTGTCGAGAGAATGCGCAGCCTCAGCATGTGGAACGGATCGCTCACGAGGATTGCTGTCCGCATTTGCCGCGCCCTCATGATTGCCGAGACGGCAGCAAGCGATTCACGCGTGGTGCGGCCTTCGTTTTCCATCAGGATCGCCGTGTCGGGAACGCCATGTCGTAAGGCATAATTACGGCTGACTGCGGCCTCGCTGGTTGTATCTCCGATGCCGGTCCCGCCCGTGAAGATTAGTCGGGGCGCCAGACCACGCTGCCATAGTTCCAGAGCGTGGTCGAGTCGCGCTCGCAATACCGGGGACGGTCGTCCGACATACTGCGCTGCACCGAGCACCACGATTGCGTCAGATGTGCGCGCCCGGTCCCGGGCTCCCCAGAGCAGCACCGAAGCTGCCGACGCTACCCACGCCACGATCACGGTGATCAGCGCTCCACGAAGGAGTCGACTACCGAGACGCGATGGCAGCTTCATCCAGCGAAACTAAGCAGACGAGACAAATAGGCGACAGAGCCACTACTCGGCGCTACGGGGCTATTGTCCCCTCTTCACGCTCAACTCATTCGGCAAGACTGAGCAGAGAAAGCCAGAGCACGTCGAACGCAACTCGATGATTAGCCTCGGGAGCAAGAGAGGCGTGGATCGCTAGGCCATCGATGAACGCGACGATGACATCGGCGAGTAGCTGAACCGGAACTCGCGGGCGTAGCTCCAGCAGCGCGAACAACCGGTCAACTGTGACCATCGCTGCCTCGCGACGTGCCCGCGCAGACCGACGGATCGCGTCGCTGATGAGGGGGCCTCGTTCCTGGGCGAGCTCGTTGAGCACGCGCAGGTGGCCGCGCTCGATCTCGCCAGCCACCCACATCCAGAGGTCGTCCACCGCAGTCTTCGGCGTGCTGCGCGCTAACGTCGATGCTTCTCGAGCCACAGACTCATGTGTCATCCACTCAATGAGCCGCGTCAGAAGCGTTTCCTTGTCGTGAAAATGGTAGTGAATCAGCCCCTTGCTGACGCCGGCGGCATCGGCGACGTCCTGCATGCTCAGGTTCGCCGTTCCGCTGGCGACGATGCGCGCCGCTGCGGCGTAGAGAATCCGCTCCGGTGTTGATAACCGCCGGTCGGCTGCCGGGGCGCCGGGGCGCGACGCAGAGGTCAAAAGGTCTGCCGCTCCTGTGGCGATGGACATCCGACTTTGAATCCCCTCGCGCGTAGGCTCGTCGCGAGTTCGTCCTGGGCTGGTGGCTCGCCGTGCACCAGCCAAACGTTCGACAACCCCGCCGACCGCTCACGAACACGGTCGATCCACGAGGCCAATTCTATACGATCCGCGTGTGCACTGTAGCCGTTGATCACTTCCACCTGGGCGCGGAGTGGCACCTCGTCACCGAAGATAGTCAGCATCGGACGACGTTCGACAATACGTCGGCCGAGAGTGTGCTCGGCCTGGAAGCCAACGATCAAGATGGTGTTCCTCGGGTCACTGGCACCTTGCGCCAGATGGTGCAGAATTCGCCCGCTTTCCGCCATGCCTGACGCCGCGATAATCACCATCGGTCCGTGCATCTTGGCAAGCGCTTTCGACTCCTCGACATCCCGCGTGTAGTGTACCAGCTCGAATCGGAACAGGTCTCGAACGGTCCGTACAAGGTCTTCGCCGTGATCGAACACGTCGGGGTGCATTTCGAACACCGACGTCGTGTCGATGGCAAGTGGGCTGTCGATGTAAATCGGGATGGGCGGGATCGCACCAGACCCGGCGAGTACATGAAGATCATACACCAGCTCCTGCGTGCGCCCTACGGCAAATGCGGGTATGAGAACCCGGCCACCCTTGCCCGCGGTTTCCCGAATCACGGTCGCTAGCCGTGCTCGTGCTCCTTCAGTCGATTCGTGAGTGCGGTTCCCGTAGGTGGATTCCATCACAACGACATCCGCTCCTTCCGGAGGCTCAGGGTCGCGAATGATGGGAAGGCCTGATCGGCCGATGTCCCCTGAGAAGATCAATCGCCCAGTCCTATTCCCGTCGGTGCAGTCGATCACCACTGACGCAGAGCCGAGTATGTGCCCCGCGTCCATGAACGATACACGAACACCCGGTACGACGTCGAACGTTCTATGGTAGGGAACGGAGCTCATGAGCTCTATCGTCCGCGTGCTGTGCCGCAGGGAGTAGAGAGGCTCGATTGGCTGCTTCCCTCGACGGGCCAGAAACTCGGCGTCCTTATCCTGGATGTGCGCGGAGTCGGCCAGCATGATGGCGCAAAGGTCCCGCGTCGCTGGGGTGCACCAGATTGTGCCCTGGTATCCGTGCCGGACGAGAAATGGAAGACGGCCTGCGTGGTCAATGTGCGCATGTGAAAGCACGACCGCATCAATTGCCTCGATAGGCACCGGGAGTCGTAGGTTCTTCGCGTGACTTTCACCACGCTTTCCCTGAAACAGACCGCAGTCGAGAATGACCGTCTTACCCGCAACACGAAGGATGTGACACGAACCGGTAACCTCTCGTGCGGCGCCGACGAATTCGATTTCCACGATTCGCTGGAAGACGGTGATGTGGCCGGTGGCGTTAGGGTGCAGCGAGCTGCTATATCAGCCTGACCGTAGAGGAAGGAAGCAACAACAAAAGGTGCATGCTCGTCGAGTTGCTACAAGTCAGGACTGCTCGGTGTCGGTCTGACGCTGGAAGATGATCGTCAGGCGCTGTTCGTCCTGCGACATCATCGCAGGCTCCCAGCCGCTTCGCATACGCTCATTCAGCAGGTCGGTCAGCGCATCCTCATCCTCACGAGTATGGCGCGTGAGCCGATGGATGACCGCTTGGTATTCTTTCATGGGCGCGAAGATAGTAGCTTCACGGCCATGGCCACCACCCCTGCGTTCGCGAACTTGACGCTCGTTCGTCATCCGCTTGTGCAGCACAAAATCACGCTGCTACGCGACCGCCGGACACCAACGAAGATCTTCAAAGAGCTCGTCGACGAGATCGCGATGCTCATGGCGTACGAAGCAACAGCCGAATTGTCGCTCGATCCAGTAACGGTACAGACTCCCCTCGAGCAGGCTACTGGGTATCAAGTCAGTGGGAAAAAACTCACGCTCGTTCCGATTCTCAGGGCCGGGCTTGGAATGGTCGAGGGTATTCTGCGGCTCGTCCCGTCCGCGCGTGTAGGTCACATCGGTCTGTATCGCGATCACGATACGCTGGAGCCGGTGGACTATTACTTCAAAGTTCCGAGCGATGCTGCTGAACGCGACTTCTTCGTGCTCGATCCAATGCTCGCGACCGGGGGCAGCGCAGTTTCCGCAGTGAGTTCTCTGAAGCGAGCCGGTGGCGTTCGAATCCGGTTTCTTTGCCTCGTAGCCGCGCCCGAGGGAGTGCATCGCCTCGGCGCAGCTCATCCCGATGTGCAGGTCTACTCGGCTGCCCTCGACCGAGAGCTGAACGCGCAGGGTTACATCCTTCCGGGACTGGGCGACGCCGGTGACCGCTTGTTTGGAACTCGCTAACTCCGACGTCAGACCTGCTCTACCCAAACCATTCCCGCGGGCAGTCGCGTTGTTGGCGCGCCGCGTCGAGAATCCACTGCTGCGTCTGTTCGTCCGTTATTTCTGGCGGAACCCGATTGAACCAGGCTACCGCAAGTGTCAGGTCACCAACACGCCGCCACAACTCGCCGACCAGGTAGGTGAGTACGGCGCGCTCCTCGGATACGACGCCGTCAAAGCTGTCCAGAGCTCGTTCGAGCGTCCACGCAGCTTTTCTGCGGAAGTATCGCTCGGCTTCGGTGTCCCCTTCATCAACGCAACACCACGCTGCCCGAAGCAGAAGATCGGCAATGTGCCGGGGCTCCATCGACTGCCATTCCGCAATCTTCGCCGCGAGTTCGTACTTCTCTGAGCCTGAGAGCGCTTCGATTGGCAGACGTGGTGTCAGTTCGTTCCAAACGTGCTCGCGGAGCATTGGAGTCACTTCTGCTTCTTCGCTGAAATCGCGCTCCGCTCCGGAGTAGCCACATCGGCTGCAGGTGTGCACCAGGTAGGGCAGAGGTTGCGTGCCCGCTGCGCGCTCGTGAAAGTCAGTCCGCTTTCCACCAAACGAGTTCGTCGACACGACAGCCTGGGAGCGGAAGGTCGACTCACAGATTGGGCAATGAAGTTCGATTTGCTGTAGCGTCGTCATCGTGCTGCACCTCGCCTACGTTCTTACCTCGTTCTGCGTATCTGACGCATCGAGGCACAAAGGCGAGTAAGAAAAATCTGTGCCACACCCGGGAAGCACTCTCTCTTGTTCGCATTACTCGTCACCACTATCTTGCCGCGCGTCCTGCCGAAAGACTCGCGCCGCTTCCTCGCGCTCAGGCTGAGATGCTGATCAATCTGCTACCTGACTTCTTCGCCGTACTCAATAGCACTGATCGCGTCGCAGCTTACCATCGCTACTTCGAAACCCACCGACGTCTCCTCGAAGCGTATTGGCACAACTACGTCCTCGATCCTGACGGTCCCCACTTCCGTGACGTAGTGCAGCTTGCTGCGCTCGCTGACCGTTCGGACCTCCGTGCCATGCTGGAGCGAACTGACGTCGTCTCGCTCGCCCGATCGACCTCAGAGCAGTGCAGCGCCCTGCTTGAATACGATACCGACATTGACGTCGTGTTAATGGTCGGAGTAGGCGCGGCTAACGCTGGCGAGCTTGTAGTCGACGGCCGAGGCATCGCGTTTGTTTGCCTGGAACACTTCACGAGCGTTGCGAATCCGGAGACACAGGGGCTCGGGCTTGAGCCGGAGTTGATCCCGCTGTGGCTCGCGCACGAAATCACGCACGCGGTTCGCTACACCTCGCCACGTAGTCGCAGCGAGATCCGGCGGCTCGTCGAGGAGGCAAATGGCTACTACTCCTATTGGGAGACCGGCAGGCGCGCCAATTTGCGCGAGCTGCTGATCAACGAGGGACTCGCGGTACAGACGTCGCGAGTTATCAGCCCTGGTCACGCTGCTTGGGAGTACTTCGGTTATGGCCGACGCCAGTATGCTCGAATCCGTGAGCTTGAACCTGTAATCGCTCGCGCTACAGCGGACGACTTGGATCGGTCGGGTCTTGGTCTACGGCTCCGCTATCTGTCCGGAGGGATGAGCGACGAGGCCCGGACTATCGAACGCTACGTAATGCCCGAACGGAGTGGGTACTACCTCGGTGCCCGAATGACCGACGCAGCCTTCTCTACGCGAGGCGCCGACTGGGCAGTCCGGGCAAGCGCGGCGGAGATATCTGCGATCGCCGAAGCGGCCGCTGCGACTGCATAACGTGCAGTCTACATAACGAGAGAACGCAGCTGTCGACCCTATTTGCCTATACAGAACGTGGCAAACAGCCGGTCGAGGATATCCTCTGTACTGACAACACCAATGAGTTCATCCAGGGCACCAATCGCCGACCGGATGTGAACTGCCGCGATTGGGGCAGGTAGGTCGGCTTTTTCCCAGTGCCGTTGGAACGCAGATAGCTCGTCCGAAGCCTGCTCAATAGCGATCCGTTGGCGTGCTCTGGTAAGCGCGGGATGTGTTACTGGAATAGTGCCATAGCGGGCCTCGAGCTCTTGCTCTAGCCGCTCTCCCAGTTCTGCGAGCCCTTCGCGGGTGTAAGCACTGACACGTACTGATCCGGAAATGTCCGTGGTCGGCACAGAATTGGGTTCTGAGCGTGACCCAAGATCTGCCTTCGTTAAAACGGCGATTGTTGGGGCTGAGCTAACTGCATTCACCGATTGGTGCGTCTTGGGGAGCTCAGCTGCATCGTCGTCACATACAATGACGATATGCGCCGCCTTGAGGTACCGTTCGCTCACCTCAATGCCTAACCGTTCGACAAGCTCGTCAGTTTGGCGGAGACCAGCAGTGTCGATTAGCCGTAACGGCCAGATGCGGAACTGAATGCGGGCTTCGATTGCATCACGGGTTGTTCCTGGTATGTCGGTGACAATTGCGCGTTTTTCACCGACGATGGCGTTGAATAGCGATGACTTCCCAACATTTGGACGCCCAGCGATGACCGTTAATGCTCCCTCCCGAGCGAGCTCAGTTGCCGGCGTTGTCTCGAGCAGACTTCGCAGCATTTGGTGCACAGCTTCGGCGCTTTCGCCTACACGTGTGCGCTTGATTGGCCCGTGATCTTCCTCGGGGAAATCAATGTCATACGCCAACAATGCCTCGAGGTCGAGCAGCCTGTGCCGAAGAGTTTCGATCTGACGTGATAGTCCTCCATCTAATTGATGGAGAACAACACGCCGCATACTGTCCGACGTGGCGTCGATAAGGTCTCCAATTGCCTCGGCCTGAACTAAGTCGAGCTTGCCATTGAGAACAGCCCGCCGAGTGAATTCACCAGGTCTTGCCTCACGCGAACCCATAAGTACGAGCGCAGTAACAAGTGCCCCCGTAACAGCACTCCCGCCATGAGTCGAGAATTCTACAGTATCGTCACCAGTGTATGAGCGTGGGGAAGGAAATGCCGAAACGATACACTCATCGATCAACGATCGATCGTTAGGATCATGTATGCGGCAGAGTACCGCCTGACGTGGCTGAAGCGGCCATGGTGTTACTAGCTGTTCCGCTACCGAAAACGCACCAGGTCCGCACAGGCGTACCATTGCAATGGCACTCCTGCCGGGTGCAGTTGAGAGAGCGACGATTGTGTCTTCTTCACCGGGAAGCAGTCTGGGCTTCGCCGGAGTTTCCATAGTCCGTGACATGCTCGAGGGAATCACCTGGCTCGAGGATGCGTACGTCCGCCCGGCGAACATATTCCGGTAGCAGGAGCTTCAATCTGTTGATCGCGTCGTACGCGCCGGATGTTACATGGTTGAAGGTCCCCCAGTGGTACGGAATCAAGTATCGGGCGTGGAGGCGATCGAACAGCGAGAGCGCGTCATCTGCACTCAAATGACCACGACGAAAACCTGGTTTCCACCAAGGTGCGTGGCCAATCGGGAGAAGCGCTATGTCAAGTTGCCGAGCGCTATGATGCACGATTTCGCTGACCACTTGGTGCGTCTCTGCAGTAAGCCCTGTATCACCAGCAAAAAAGCAGGTCTCATGGCTGGCATCCATCAGGTACATGTTTGCAGCGCTTCGCCAGCGGTCGATGGAGTAACGACTTCCTTGGTGCCGGGCTGCTGCTGCATGAATGACCACATCCCCAATTGCGACCTGACTATCTGCCGGAAGTGGCCGGGTCTGGGAGTACCCTAGCCTTATAAGCCAAGCGGCAACAGCTGGTGGGGCGAATAAAGGTACGCGACGCGGGAGAAGATCCAGCGACCGAAACGATAAATGGTCTGCGTGCGCGTGAGTAATGAGGATCGCATCGAGCGGCGGTAGATTCTCCACGGCGATCCCAGGCCGGCTTACCCGGGGTAGAAACCGGCCAAGTGAGTCATCGAAGTTTGGGTCAGTTAGCAGTCGTTGCTTACCAATGTCGATGAGAAGCGTGGCATGGCCGATGTACGTGACGCGCATGGACCGTATCTCTCTGCACGTCCGACACCAACGCGCCGTCAGTTCGGACGGTGTTTACGCACGTGCTGGCGTTGGCGTTCCGCTGCTTTTGGCTCGTTCGTTGGCGATTAGCCACTGCTGAGGAATCGCCGTGAGATTCTGAACTGCGTAGTACAGGTTCAGGCCAGACGCCAAGTTCAGGAAGAACACAGTCATCATGACCGGCAGCACGTAGGCCATCATTTTCGCCTGCGGATTTGGCGGTGAGTTCCGCATGCCAATGATGGATAGGACAAACATTGATAAGCCCATGATGATGGGCACGATGAAGTAGGGATCCTTGAGCGAGATGTCCGCTAACCACAGAAACGGAACGCCACGAAATTCAATTGTGTTCTGGAAGACAAAGAAAAGCGCGAACAGGATTGGCATCGGTAAGAGCATCGGCAAACAGCCTGAAAGAGAGCTGAATGGGCTCATACCATGGTCCCGATAGACACGCATGATCTCCGACTGCATACGCTGCGGGTCTGACTTGTAGCGCTTTTGAATCTCGGCAAGTTCAGGCTGAAGGCGGCTCATTTTCATGCTCGTCCGCATGGCTTTCTGATTGAGCGGCCAGAGGAGAAGCCTAACGGCAATTCCGAAGATTACGAGCACCCATCCATAGGTCAGGTTCAGCGTCGCGCGCATCCAGAGAAGGATCCGCATAACGATCGTCGCGAAAGGCTGCACGACGCCTTGCAGGAATCCGCCATAAGGATTCGAGTTTTCGAACCCACGGCCGAGTGAGAGAAGCCG
>Ga0075421_100011949_pt1 | contig 10769 bp, 10 predicted proteins | sample SoiMetdeltSBSDD5_FD_75292 | JGI IMG/M metagenome (GOLD analysis project Ga0075421, IMG submission 75292) | Bulk soil microbial communities from a Populus tree surrounding site in Tennessee, USA - Soil MetaG P. deltoides SBSDD5 | ecosystem: Environmental > Terrestrial > Soil > Tree plantation...
AGGCGTAATCGTGGGCGGCGGCTTGATTGCAGCGAGTTTTCTCGTTGCCGTCCTTCTCAACCGCTCGGCACACGAGGACGATGCGCCGGCTGTGCGCGAGCCGCCCGCACGTATCTGCGCGGATCCGGGTCCGCCGCCGCGCGGGGCCAGCCCCTTGGCCGACAGCAGCGCCGGTAAATGCGAGCGGCGCCCCGATTCGCTGCAGCGCTGACAGGAACGCGCAAACGTAGTATTCACCCGGACGAGCCGCCCATGCCGTCCGTCACCGGGAAAATACTTGCGCCTTTCTGCGCGCTGCTGGTCGCGGCCTGCGCACGATCGCCCCAGGAGCTCGAGCTGTCGGGCCCGACGATGGGCACGACGTACACCGTCAAAGTCGCAGCTCCGCCTGCGTCGCTCGACAGCGCGCAGCTGCGTGCAACCATCGACGACGTCCTCGCGCACATCGACCAGTCGATGTCGGGCTATCGGCCCGATTCCGAGGTGGCGCGCTTCAATGCGAGTGCTGCCACGCAGTGGTATGAAGTTTCCCCCGACCTCGCAGCGCTCGTACAAGCAGCGCTGGAAATCAGCGAGAAGTCCGGCGGCGCATTCGACATAACGGTTGCGCCACTGGTCACCGCCTGGGGCTTCGGCCCGTCCGGCGAGCCCAAGGTGCTGCCGAACGCTGCGGAGCTCGAGCAGATCGCTGCGTCGGTCGGCTATCGCAAGCTCCACGTCCGGCTCGCGCCGCCGGCGTTGCGCAAAGAGGTCGCGCAGCTGTCGATCGATCTCAACGGCATCGCGCCCGGATTCGCGGTCGATCAGCTGGCAGATCGATTGCTGGCGCTGCACGCGGAGAATTTCATGATCGACATCGGCGGCGAAATTCGCGCGCGCGGCCGCAGCGCTCGCGGCGAACCGTGGCACATCGCGATCGAGCGTCCGGTGGATACGCAGCGGGCGCCGTATGCCGGCGTGTGGCTCGACAGCGCTTCGGTCTCGACCTCCGGCGAATATCGCGACTACTACGAGCGCGACGGGCGTCGCTATTCGCACACGATCGATCCACGCACGCGGCAGCCGCTGGAGCGGGCGCCGGGCTCAGTGGTGGTCATCGCATCGTCGACTGCGTTGGCGGATGGTTGGGCCACTGCGCTCAACGTGCTCGGCCCGCACGATGGCCTGGCGCTCGCCTCGAAGGAACACATCGCCGTGCTGTTCATCGAGCGCGCGGGCGATGGGTGGCGATCGCAGTCGACGGCAGAGTTCGAGCACTATCGCTTGAAAGAATAGACAGGATGAACAGGATGAACAGGATAGAGGGATAGAGGGAGGAGAGAGAACTCGGGCACACCGTTTCTCCGGCTCTCACATCCTGTCCATCCTGTTCATCCTGTCAAAATCTCTCCAGTCACCTCGCCCAGCGTCGCGCCGATGCCGGCGTGAATCACCACGTCCGCGAGCTCGTCCATCTCGGTGGGGTCGCGATTGACGATCACGAGCGCAGCGCCGTTCTGCTTCGCGCGCAATGGAAAGTCCGCCGCGGGAAACACCGACAGCGACGAGCCGAGCACGATGAACAGATCGCAAGCCATCGTCTCTTCGTGGGCGCGTTGCATCGGCATCGCCGGCATCGGTTGACCGAACGAGATCGTCGCCGATTTCACGATGCCGCCGCAGGCCTTGCACGGACCGACCGTGCCGCTCGCCTGGAACTCGCGCTCGATCTCCACCAGTTCGATGCGCAGCGAGCAGCTGAGGCAGCGCGCGTAGGTTGCATTGCCGTGCAGCTCGATGACCTTGTCCTCGGGCACGCCCGAAGCCTGATGCAGGTTGTCGACGTTCTGCGTGATGACTGCGCTGGCCTTGCCGGCAGCGATCAGCCGGGCGACTGCGTGATGGCCGCTGTTCGGCTGGGCGCCGACCCAGCCGTCGCGGTTGTCGAACCGGCGCCGCCACGCCTCGCGACGCTTCTCTTCGGACGCGAGAAATTCCTGGAAATAAATCGGCTGCATCCGCGACCAGACGCCGCCGGGACTGCGAAAGTCGGGAATGCCGGACTCGGTGCTGATGCCCGCGCCGGTGAAGAAGAGCGAGCGGCGGCTGCGCTCGAGCAGCGCGCGCAGCGATTCGATGCTAACCGCTGTCTCCGCTGTCTGCGTCGTTCTTCGCCGCTTTCAGCTGGATCTCGTTGCGCAAGGTCGATTCCAGCCAGTCGTTCATCGTGATGATGCCGTTGCGCTTGTTGGCCTGGCCGTCGGTCTTGTCATTGCCGGGCAGGCGCGTGTGGATGCCGATGATGACGCCGGTGCGCTCGTCGATGACTGGTGCGCCGGGCGCGATGCCGCGCGAATCCATGTCGTGCGTGAAGCGCGCGACGTTCACGCCTTCGGCGCTGCGCTCGTACGCTATGCCGCTCGCCTTGCGCTTGCTGGTCGACCAGCCGATGTCCGCGCGATATCCGACCATGATCACCGGAGCTGTGTCGCCGGTGAATCGGCCGAGCGGCATGGTCTTCTGCGCGTAGCGCGAAGGCTGGCTCAAGCGGAACACCGCCACGTCTTTGCCCGGTTGCCCGAACGCGCCAGCTTCACCGGTCCATTCCGACTTCACGTAGGAGATCGGAATGCGCTCGCGGACCTGTCCGAGCGAGTCGATGCTCGTGTAAACGCAGTCGGTTGCCTCGACCCCGGTGCGCGAATCCTCGAACGTGTGCGCTACCGTGACGCCGATGTCGAAGGCGCCGACCAGGAAAGCAGTCGAGGTCTGGATGCCGGAGTCGGTGGTGCAGGCAAGCATCCCGATGCCGCTGAACGCGGAGATATCCTTGTCGCTGAGCTCCACTGCGGGAGGCACGGAAATGTCGGTGTTCGCAGCGCGCTGCAGAGCTACTTCGTAACGATCTGCCGGCCGCTCCTTGAGCTGCGCGACCGCGTGCGCGCACGGCGCGACCGCGAACCCTGCGAGAAGCAGAACCCAAGCCTTATTCATAGTGTCGCCCGCTGAACGCCCGTCGCCGACCCGAGACAAGGTCGCAAGACCCGGCACAATTTGCTTTAGGGTAATACCTTAAAGCTGCGTTCGTCCCGACCTGTCCGCCGAACTGGTACACGGCACCGTGTGCAGTTCGAATCAGCCTATGCCCAGCGGGGAGTGCGAGCGGTGATGGCGCTCACATAAAAGAAGCGCCCCCTGCCGCCAAAGGGGCGATCAGGGGGCGCACAGGCAGGAGCGCTGCCTGTCTACCTTGAAGCGTTCAGAAGGACTACGGGCCTTTCACCGCCTTCTGCTCCGCCTCGGTCAACTTGAACGTCACCGCGACCTGCGTGTAGGCCTGGATCTTGTTGGTGCCGTCGGTGGCCGCGACGAAGCGCCACTTGCGGACCGCATCCATGGCCGCCTCGTCCAGCCGCGTGAAGCCGCTGCTCTGCGTGACCTGCACGTTCGATGCGCGGCCGTTGGTATCGACCAGCACCTTCAGTCGCACCGTCCCTTGCTCACCCGCACGACGCGAAGCCGGCGGATAAGTCGGGTCGACGCGATTCGCCGTCTTGAGATCCTGCGCGGGCGCACCTTGCTGCTGCGAGCCGCTGATCGCGGTCGCAGAGGCCGGCACCGGCACATCGGACGGCGGCGTCACCGCTTCCTCGAACTGAACCTCGGGAGGCGGCTCGTTAGTGGCGACCGGCTGATCGATGTCGGGTTTGATCTTGATCTCGGGCTGTTGCTCCGGCTGCGTGGCTTCCGGAATGAAGACGGCTTCGAGCGGCGCCACGAACGCCGGCTGCCGCACCACGCCGGTTGCAACCATGAGGCCGTAGACGATCAGCACGTGCAGAGCTGCGACGACGATCAGCAAGCCCGTGCGGCGCGTTGTCCAGCCAGTGCCGGGCGCGCCGGGGCGCGAAGTAAGCGTTGCCATAGGCCAGAAACCTCCAAAATTCTTCGGACAGGTTCGCTCCTGCATGCTCGAAACGAATATGCACCGCAAAAGGTTCGATTCTGGCGGCGCGCGCGGACACGGCCATCTGCGAAAAAGTTCCCGTAAACTGCGCGCATGAGTGCAAGTTTGCCGGATACGCACCGGCTATTAGCTGACATGGAGACGCGATTAGCAGGCGCGCGCGAGCACGATGCCGATGCGTGGCAGGAAATTCTTGCGGAACAGCGCGTCGCCGAGACGTTGCCGCGCGTGTGGGCCTGCAGCGAGTTCGTCGCCACTGCCTGCCTGCGCGCCCCGGAGTTGCTGCGCGAGCTGGTCGGCAGCGGCGCACTCTTCGAGCGCGCGGCAGACGATGCGTTTGCTCGCGAGGTTGGCGAGCGGGTGAGCGGCGCGAGCGAAGCGGAAGTGCTCGAGTCGCTGCGTCGTTTCCGCAAGCGCCACACGGTACGGATCGCGTGGCGCGACATTGCCGGCTGGTCCGACCTCGACGAAACCCTGCGCGATCTTTCGGCGCTCGCCGATGCGTGCATCGGCTTCGCCTATACATATATGTATGCGGCCCTGACTGCCCGTTACGGCACGCCGCGCGGCGTGGACAGCCGGCAGCCCCAGCCGCTGATGATTCTGGCGATGGGCAAGCTCGGCGGCCGCGAGCTGAATTTCAGCTCCGATATCGATCTCATTCTTTTATACCCGGAGGACGGCGAATCCGATGGCGCGCGCGCGATCGACAACGCGGAGTTCTTCCTGCGGCTCGGACAGAAGATCGTGCAGCTGCTCGCGACCCCGACGGTCGAAGGATTCGTGTATCGCGTGGATCTGCGGCTGCGTCCGTTCGGCGACAGTGGCCGCGTCGCGCTCAGCTTCGCCGCGTTCGAGCACTATCTGCAGGAGCACGGCCGCGATTGGGAGCGCTATGCGTACGTCAAGGCGCGGCCGCTGACGGCGATCGAGCACTTCGCCGAGCTGTACGACGATGTGCTGCGGCCGTTCGTGTATCGGCGCTATCTCGATTACAGCGTGTTCGAATCGCTGCGCGAGATGAAAGGAATGATCTCGCGCGAAGTGGAGCGGCGTGAGCTGCAGGACAACGTCAAGCTCGGCCCCGGCGGCATTCGCGAGATCGAGTTCATCGTGCAGTCGTTCCAGCTGATGCGCGGCGGCAGCGATCGGCGCTTGCAGAGCCGTGAGCTGCGCGCCGTGCTGCCATTGCTCGTCGGTCAGCGGTTCCTGCGACGTGAAGCTGTCACCGAACTGGATGCCGCGTATCGATATCTGCGGGTGGTCGAGAACAGATTGCAGCAGTGGAACGACGAGCAGACTCACCAGCTGCCGGAGGACGAGCCCGGCCGCACGCGGCTCGCGCTCGCGATGGGTGCGAGCGATTGGCATGCATTGAGCGCGGAGTTGGCCGTGCACCGGCAGCGCGTCGCGCAGCACTTCGCGCAAACGGTGTTCGGCCCAGGTGCCAGCTCGCCGGAGCAGGAGAGCCGCACTGCGCTGGTGGACATGGATGTTCCGCCGCTCGATCAACTCCGCGATACCTCTTACTACCGCAGACTGGACGAAACCGGGCGGCGCAGACTGCACGAGCTGCTCGGACGACTGCTGCCGCTCGCTGCGCAGTCGAAGTCGTCCGAAACCACGCTGCTGCGCGTCTTCAAGATCCTGGAGCGCATCGGCGGCCGCACTGTGTATCTGGCTCTCCTGAACGAGAATGCGACGGCGATGCGCCGGCTCGTCTCCTTGTGCGAGCAAAGCCAGTTCCTCGCAGATCAGATCGCCGCGCAGCCGCTGCTGCTCGATGAGCTGATCGACGAGCGCCTGATCGAGGTAGAGCCCACACGCAGCGACTTCACCGAGGATCTGGCGCTGCGTCGTCAGAACATGCAGAACGAAGAGCCGGAGCGGCAGGTCGAGCTGCTGCGCGAATTTCAGAGCGCGGCCCTGTTCCGGGTCGCGGTCGCCGATCTGATCGGCGGCCTGCCGCTGATGAAAGTGAGCGACCGTCTCACGGACATCGCGGAATTACTCGTGCAGGAGACGTTGGTTCTGGCGCGGGCGCAGATCGAAGCGAAACACGGCGTGCCGCGATACACGGACGCGAGCCAGAGCGCGATCGCCGCCAACATGATCGTAGTCGCGTATGGCAAGCTCGGTGGCCTGGAACTCGGCTATAGCTCGGATCTGGACCTGGTGTTCCTGCATGACTCGCGTGGCGAGGCGCAGCGCACCGATGGACCGCAACCGATCGACAACACGCTGTTCTTCCAGCGCCTCGGTCAGCGCCTCGTTCACCTGCTCACCGTGCACAGCGCTTCGGGTCGGCTGTACGAGGTCGACACGCGGCTGCGGCCGGCGGGCAATCGCGGCCTGCTGGTGCAGTCGCTCGCGGCCTTTCGCGATTACGAATTCCAGGACGCCTGGACCTGGGAGCACCAATCGTTATTGCGTGCGCGGGCGATCGCCGGGCCGCCGCAGCTGTGCGAGCAGTTCGAAAGCGCACGCATCGAAGTGCTGCGCAAAGCCGTGAAGCGCGATGGCCTGCGCGACGAGGTGCGCCGCATGCGCAAGCGCATGCGCGAGAGCCTCTCGAAGGCGCGGCCCGGGCAAGTGGATCTCAAGCAGGACCCCGGCGGCATCGCCGACCTGGAGTTCCTGGTGCAGTTCTGGATGCTGAAGTGGGCGGACCGCTACCCCGAGATCGTCACGTTCTCGGACAACATCCGGCAGCTGGAGAGCCTGGCGTCCGGGGCGATCGTGCCGCAGGAGCGGGTCGACTTCCTGGTCGCGACCTACCGCGCTTACCGCCAGCGCCTGCACCGCTTGTCGCTGGACGGCACGAAGAACCTGGTCGGGGACGACGAGTTCGTGGCGGAGCGCCGCGGCGTGGTCGAGATCTGGGAAGAGGTCATGCGCGAGGCCCTGCGATAGAGCAGGTGTTCTGCGATAATCGCGCCCCATGGACACCGAACCTACGCCCGCGGCACCCGGCAAGAAGCTGATTCAGCCCAATGCCAAGAATCAGTACATGGTCACGGCGGCCGACCTGCCGCTGTCCTGTCCGATGCCGGACATGTACTTGTGGAACTCGCATCCGCGCGTGTTCCTGCCCATCGAGAAGACCGGTTGGGCGAAGTGTCCCTACTGCGGTGCCGAGTACACGCTGATCCGCTGAGACGCGGCGCGCCGCCATGTACGTACCCCGGCATTTCGCGGAGACCCGAGTCGAAGTCCTGCATGAGCTGATCCGCCGTCATCCGCTCGGCACGCTGGTCGTTGCCGCGCCGGATGGCCTGGAAGCGAGCCACGTGCCTTTCGAGATCAGTCCCGAGCCGGCGCCGTTCGGCACGCTGCGCTGTCATGTGGCGCGTGCCAATCCCATCTGGCAACAGATCGATCCGGACAAACCCGTGCTCGTGGTATTTCAGGGCGAGCAGGCTTACGTCTCGCCGAGCTGGTACGCGGCGAAGCAGGAAAACGGCAAAGTCGTGCCCACGTGGAATTACGCCGCCGTCCACGCTTACGGCAGCGCCAAGGCCGTGCAGGATGCGGCGTGGCTGCGGCGCATGGTCGAGGATCTGACCAGTCGCCACGAGCAGGGCCGCGCCGATCCGTGGCACGTGAGCGATGCGCCCGCCGACTACGTGGAAAAGCTGCTCGGCGCCATCGTCGGCGTGGAAATTCCGGTCACACGCATGCTCGGCAAATGGAAGTTCTCGCAGAACCGCTCGACTGCCGACCGGCAGGGCGTGATCTCCGGCCTGGAGCGCGACGGCACTGCGTCGCAAGCAGACGTGGCGGCCATCGTCAAAACCACGCTCTGATCATGGCCGGTTACTCGGGCACGCCGCTCGCGAAAAAGCTCGGCATCAAGCCCGGCACGAAGCTGTTCACCGTCGCTGCGCCCGGTCACTACGATGAGCTGTTGGCGCCGCTTCCCGCTGACGTCAAACGCGTGCGCAAGATCGACGCTGCCGACGTCGCGCATTTGTTCGTGACGACTCGCGCGCGGCTCGACAAGGAGCTGCGCGCGGCGCTGCCGAAGATGCAGCAGGACGCAGCGATCTGGATCTCCTGGCCGAAGAAGGCCGCCAAGGTCGAGACCGACATCACCGAGGACACGGTGCGCGAAGTCGCGCTGCCGCTCGGCCTCGTCGACATCAAGGTGTGCGCGGTCGACGAGACCTGGTCGGGGCTGAAGCTCGTCATCCGCAAGCAGCTGCGGCAGGCACCGGGCCGCTCTCGGTCCTGAAGCCCTCGTCGAGCCAGCCCGTCATTCCGCCGATCATGATCTTCACCGGCCGGCCGAGCCGCGCGAGCCGTATCGCTCCGCGGTGCGCGCCGTTGCAATGGGGACCGGCACAGTAGACGACGAAGACAGTCTCGCGCGGGTAGCGGCTCAACGTCGACTCGATCAGCTTGCGGTGAGGAATGTTGATGGCACCGGGCGCGTGGCCGTTGGCGTAGAGCGCGGGGCTGCGCACGTCGACGAGCACGAAGTCGTGCCGGCCGTTGCTCATGGAGTCGTTGACGTCCCAGCAATCGGTCTCGAAGCGGAAGGCGCTCTCGAAGTGCGCGAGGGCGCAGGCGCTGTCGGCGGGGGAAATTTCGGTGACGGCGGAGGGCATGGGGGATTCCTCGGAGATCAGGATGTCAGGGCTTTAGCCTGACGAGCATCCTAGCTTTCGAGCTCGCGCGCGTCGCTGGCGTAATCGTCAGGTTCCGGTAACATCACGCCATGCCGCGTTCCCACCTCGTCGTCGCGCTCGCCTACGACCGGCTCTGTACCTTCGAGTTCGGCTGCGTCGTCGAGCTGTTTGCTCTGCCGCGGCCGGAGCTCGACGTCCGCTGGTACGACTTCGCCGTCTGCGCTGCCGAACGCGGCCCACTGCGTGCGGCCGGCGGCATCACGGTCAACGCGCCACACTCCATCAAACTGCTGGATCGCGCCGATACGATCGTCATCCCGGGCTGGCGTGACGCGCACGAGCTGCCGCCGGAGCAGTTGCTGCAGCGGATTCGCGCAGCGCACGCTCGCGGTGCGCGGCTCTGTTCGATCTGCTCTGGTGTCTTCGTGCTCGCTGCCGCTGGAGTGCTCGACGGCAAGCGCGTCACGACACACTGGCGTTACGCGGAGCTGCTCGCCCAACGCTATCCATCGATTCGCGTCGAGCCGAACGCGCTGTACATCGACCAGGGACAGGTGCTGACCTCGGCGGGCTCGGCAGCAGGTCTCGACATGCTGCTGCATCTGGTACGGCGCGATCACGGGCCGAAGGTCGCGAATCAGGTCGCGCAGCGGCTGGTGATTCCACCGCACCGTGACGGCGACCAGGCGCAGTTCGTACCGCGCCCGGTCGCGCCCGACGAGTCGAGCCGGTTGGCGCGCCTGCTGGATTGGATTCGTGCGCATCTGGGCGAGGAGCACACGATCGCTGCGCTGTCGCGCCGTGCAGGCATGAGCCCGCGCACGCTTCTGCGTCGCTTCAAGGAAGCTACCGGGCTCGCACCGAATGAATGGCTGGTGCGCGAGCGCGTCGCGGCCGCGCGCGAGATGCTCGAATCCGGCCGAGTGACGCTCGGGCGCGTTGCCGAGCGCGCCGGGTTTGGATCGCAGGAGTCGTTCCGGAGGCATTTCCGAATCCAAGTTGGAATCCCGCCGGCGGCGTATCACAAGAGGTTTCGGGAGAGGAGTCGGACCGGCAGAGCCTGCTAACATCGCGGGAATGAGTGCAACTCTGACGACGACACCTGCCGCCGACGGCTTTCGCATGCCCGGCGAATTCGAGCCGCATTCCGGCTGCTGGCTGCTGTGGCCCGAGCGAACCAGCAACTGGCGCTGTGGAGCGAAGCCTGCACAGGCAGCATTCGCCGCCGTCGCCACTGCCATCGCCACCGGCGAGCCGGTCACGGTCGGTGCCTCGCGCGCGCAATTCGTACATGCGCGCTCGATGCTGCCGGATGCGATCCGCGTGGTCGAAATGTCGAGCGACGATTCCTGGATGCGCGACGTCGGTCCGACGTTCGTCGTCGACGGGCAGGGCGCAGTGCGCGGCGTCGACTGGATCTTCAATGCCTGGGGCGGACTCAGCGCCGGACTTTACTTTCCGTGGGACCAGGACGACCTGGTGGCGCGCAAGGTGCTGGAGATCGAAGGGCGCGATCGTTATCGAGCGCCGTTGGTGCTGGAAGGCGGCGCGATTCACGTCGATGGCGAAGGCACGCTGCTCGCCACCGAGGAATGCCTGCTGAACCCGAACCGCAATCCGCACCTGGATGCGGGCCAGCTGGAGATTCTGCTGCACGAATATCTCGGCATCAGCAGCGTGATCTGGCTCAGCAAAGGGGTCGTCGACGACGAAACCGGCGGGCACGTCGACAACCTGTGCTGCTTCGCGCGCCCCGGCGAAGTCGTGCTCACCTGGACCGACGACAAGCGCGATCCGCAATACAAGGTCTCGCTGGATGCATACGAGCGGCTCATGGACTCACGCGACGCCAGGGACCGGCGGCTGAAGATTCACAAGCTACCGCAGCCGGGGCCGTTGTTTCGCACCAAAGAGGAGGCGCGCGATATCGACGCGGTCGACGGCCGTCCCGGACGTCCGGTCGGCGAGCGTCTCGCCGGCTCCTACGTCAACTTCTATGTCGCGAACTCCACGGTCGTCGTGCCGCTGCTCGATTCGCGACGCGATCGTCATGCGATGCGGACGCTCGCGCGGATCTTTCCGGAGCGCCGGATCATTGGCGTCCAGGCGCGGGAGATCCTGCTCGGCGGCGGCAATATCCACTGCATCACGCAGCAGGTGCCGGCGGGTAAATGAGCGCGCGCGCTCGCGAC
>Ga0075421_100011950_pt1 | contig 10768 bp, 2 predicted proteins | sample SoiMetdeltSBSDD5_FD_75292 | JGI IMG/M metagenome (GOLD analysis project Ga0075421, IMG submission 75292) | Bulk soil microbial communities from a Populus tree surrounding site in Tennessee, USA - Soil MetaG P. deltoides SBSDD5 | ecosystem: Environmental > Terrestrial > Soil > Tree plantation...
CAGTCACCGTCACGGTGGGCGGCGCCGTCGCGCCTTGATCGAGGATCGCCATGCTCACACTCCTGGGCGTGCCGAGGTTGTAATTGGCGTCGGCTTGAATCGTGAGGGTTGCGGTTTCCGTTCCTTCAACCTCGGTATCGTCCACCGCCACGATCGTGACGGTCATCGAGCTGGCGCCGGCCGGAATCGTAAACGAGTCCGGCATGTCGCCCTGTGTGCGGCGGTAATCCATCCACTTCGTCGCCGTGCCGGTGGGCGCCAGCGTCACGGTCAGGTCGCCCGCCGTGCTGCCCGTGCGGGTGAGCGTGAACGAGGCCGTGTCAGTCGTTCCTTCCGTCGCGGCCCCGTCCGTGCCGGCGATGCTCACGGTCGGCAGATTGTTTTCGCCGAAGAGACTCGCCACGGCAAACACACGCCGGCCGTCCGGCCACTGCGCTTCGGCTTCCACCCATTGCGCGCCGTAGCTGGTCGGCACAAAGGTGAACGACGAACCGTAGGCCGGTTCCTGGCCGGTCGCTTCCCAGGCGATGCGCGCGCTGCTCAGGTCCATGCCCGGCACTTGCAACGTCGCCGTCACCGGCGTGTTGGTCGAGACTTGAGCGGGCAGGCCCACGATCTGCCCCGTGGCGGAAGTCCACGGTTGCGATTTGGTTGCCGTCCTTGAGGCGAGAAGGGAGTACATCATCAGGCCACGCGCCTGGTTCAAGTGAATGAACTCCGTCATCACGTTGAAACTGTCGCCCCACCGGTCGTAGAGAGGATAAGAACCGGCCATACCCGTATCCTGGGGATAACAGAGCGCCCGGAGTTCGCCCTTGTAGGTGTCCACATAGCCGAAGGTCGAATGGATGTTGCCGAGCGGAATCCCGATCGGCGGCAGCACGCGGCGGTCGTTTTGCGCGTATTGATGAACGATCTCGCGCTGGCGCTTCCACCCGAGGCCGGTGAGGTAGCTGACGTTCACCGGGTTGGCGCCGGCCTCGAAGTTCATGTTGGCGACCAGGATCTCGAGATACTCAGGCTTCGGGTCGATAAGGTAGCCGATTGCCGCATCCGCCGCGTGATCGCTGGAGAAAAACCAGCCGGCGGTGTTCAGGCGTTTGGTCGGCTCGGGGAAACTGCTGCCGTAAGCATTTTGATCCGACCAGGTGAAGGCGTCATTTGCCGCCGCGAGGATCTGTGCCTCACATTTCGCGAGAAAGGCCGCGTCGAGCTGGCCGGCCTGTCGGCGGCCGGTGCGGACGGCAAACGCGTAACTGCGGATGGCGTTGCCCCAGGATTCCGACATGCGCCACCAGCCCCAGCGCATCGTGTTCGGGTCCGACGGATCGAACCATTCCTTGAGTTTCTGGTGGTAGGCCGGGTCGCCGGTTGCGAGGAAGAGTTCGCACGCGGCCCAGGCCAGTTCGTCGTCGTGCATGTAGTTGTCACCGTAATGGGTGATCTTCTGGTACGCGCCGTCCTTGCCGTAACGGTTGATCGCGTTCGTGAGGAACTGCCAGCCGAGCTGCGCCTTTTGCAGGTAGAGCGCGGCCTCGTTCGGATAGCGTTGCTTGAGCGCGGGCGAGGAAGCCGCCTGCGCAAGGGCCGCCACAGCTGCCGCGGTGGCCGCCGTGGTTTTCGGCCAGACGATCTGCGGGTCGCCGTTGTCCGGAGTGACGTTGCTTTCGTAGCGACGGTCCCGCGGATACACCAGGAAGTAGAATCCACCGTCGGTGTCCTGCACCTTGGCGAGGAAGTCCGCCTCCCATTTGGCTTCCTGGAGCAGGTCGCCGATGCCGTCGCCGCTCTCGGGGAGACCGAGGTTATCCAACGCGGCGGCGCCGGGCATGGCATCCACGGCAAACGTGAGGAGGTGCGCCAGGCTCGCGCTGTTGACGGTGTATTTGCTGTAATCGCCCGCGTCGTGATGGCCGCGCGATACGTCGATCGGGTCCCTGTTCACGAAGGGATAAAGCATGGACGCTTCGTCCTTGAGCTGCGGCGCGGTGTGACGCGGGTTGTCCGTGTAATTCGCGCTCGACTGAGCGATGACGCCCCAGGTGAACGCGAACGAGGACTGCGGCGACGGGATGGAGGCCGGCGCGACGTGGCAGTCGTCGTGGGTGAAGCGCGTATGAGGCAATGCGTTGTCGGTGCCGCAGCGCTGATGATACATGCCGAGCGCGTAGGTGCGGAGGAAGTTCATTGCGATGCCCTCATCGATCAGGAACGGAAGGGACGCGCCGAGGCCGGGCACCACGAGCCGGTATTCACCCGGGGTGGTGAAGGCGCTGAAGTCGGCCTCGTAAACCTTCTGATAAGGCGCGGGCGTGTAGGAGTAACCGACGTCCGGCCGCGCAACCAGTGAACCTTGATGAACGACGACGCCACTATCGGCCTGGACCAGCTTGAATCCCGCCGTGGCCGGGATGTCCATTTCGCCCAAGCTGCCGAGGTAATGGCCGACCATGGCCTTCTTCTGGAACGCGGGCACATAGCCTTCCTGGTTCACGTGGATGGCCGGGCTGTAGCGTAGCGTCTCCGCCTTGGCCACGAACTGCTGGCTCGCGGACCAGAGCGAGCCGCTCGGGTTCTTCACCTCGACCGTTTGGTCGTCTGTGATCGGGCTGGACAATTTCAGGTAAAGGCAATTGTCGATGCGCAGGTCCCGCTGCACTAACGGCGCATAGAGCGGACGGCGTTTGAATCCGACCGACTGCACCGTCACCGGCTGTCCGTTGACCGTCACAGCGAACTGAGACAGGGCCGGCGCGCTCAACTGGAAGATCGAATCAACGAAGTTCCAGTTGGCCACCTGCGCCGGGTCCGGATCCTTGGTGTTGATCAGGTGCAACTCAAGGACCGTTGGTGACAGAATGTTCAATGCGGTGTCGCCAATCTGCGGCAACTCCAGCGACGTGTAATTCACCACACTGACGACTGGCGGAGGGTTGGTCGAGGGCGGAGGAGTCGTCGAATCATTGTCGGCGATCGTTATGGTCGCGCTGTTCGGTGAACCAATCGTGTAAGCGGCCTGGCTCGCCAGCGTGAGCACAACTGTTTCCGATCCTTCCGCGATCGAATCGTCCACCGGCGCTACGACGACGGTGGAGGAAGCCAGGCCAATCGGCAGCGTCACCGACGCGCTCAGCGCGTTGTAGTCGCTGCCGCCGGCCGTGCCGCTCAGGGCAAAATTTACCGTCAATGCGGCGGTCGTGCCACCGCTGCGGGTGATGGTGAACAGGCCCGGATTCAGTCCCGCCTCGGCTGCGGCGGCGTCCGTGACGGTCACCGTCACCGTCGGTGCAGGATCCGTCCCCGTGGACAAGGTGGTCGCTTTGCCCGCCTTGTCCCACGTAGCGCGGCCGTTGGAGAGCGTAAAGGCCATGCCTTTGAGCGTGCGGCCTTCAAGGAGTACGGCGCTCGCGGGCACTTCCAGCCGAGCCCATTGGCCGGCCGTCGGCAGAGCACCGGCGTAGTAGCGGCTGGCGGTGCCGTCGGCTCCCCAGGGAATGTCGTTTGCGCCCCAGTAAGCCCGATGTTCCCAGGAGCCATCGGTCCATTGGAGCATTACTTCCGTCGGTGGGTTGGCCGGATCGAGATAAACGTAGGCAAATAGTCTGTCGCCGGCGCTGACCGGCAGGGTGGCGGTAGCCCCATCGAAGTAATGCTGATGAAGTGCGGCGGCAATGGAAGACTGATGGGCGGTCGCGCCGGAGAACGGCGCGGGATTGCTGCTCACCCAGCTCCAGAGGTCGCCGCCCGTGGCTTCGGGCAACGCGCCAGCCGGGACCGCGTCCTCCACCCAAACAACATCGCTCGTTCCTCCGGCTGCGAGGCTCACTGTCACCGACACTGTCGCCGCCGTCGTTTGATTGCCGGCGAGGTCGCGAGCCACTGCCGTCAGTGTATGCAAACCGTTCGCCGCTGAGGCAATGTTCCAACTCACGCTGTACGGCGCGCTGGTGTCTTCCGCACCAAGATTGGCCCCATCGAGTTTGAACTGCACACCGACGATACCCACGTTGTCGGATGCGTTAGCCGAGACCGCGACGGATGAGCCGGACACCGTCGCGTTGTTCGCCGGCGCCGTCACGTTAATCGTGGGAGGCGTGGTGTCCACCGGATTGGGAGCGCCGCCGGCGGTCCAAAAGAGTCCCTGGCTGCCGTTGTAATAACTGCCGCTCGGCGTGTTTTCCAGTTTCACTGCGCGCACCATGTAGGTGGCTCCCGACGGCGCGCTCGTATCGACAAAGCTGGTCGCCGCGAGCAATGAACTTGTGAGTCTCGTGAAAGGTCCGGCGGCCGACGCCGCGCGATAGACATAGTAACCGGCCACCGAATCGGGCGACGAGGTCCAGCTCAGGCTGGCGCTGCCGGCGCCGGCCGTCCCACCCAGCGTGGCGGGAGGCGCGACTGGATGCAGCCGCAACGCCGGATCGCCCATGAGCGCGATGTGAATCTGGTTGGCCGAGCTGTTGACCTGCGTCTTATACAGCCCGCCGCTGCCGTTGTTCTGTGTCACGCGCGCGCTGAAGCCGATCGTTTCGCCGAGGCCCATGTGATGGACGAACCAGTGGGGACGGCCCGACCAGGCGCTGGCCAAACCATAGGTGCGGGTCGCAAGAACCGACCGCATGATATTGTCCTCGTGGTCCCAATCGCCCAGCCAACTGCCGAAGAGGAGCGTGAACACGGCGCGCGTGTCGTTGCCGACCATCTCGGTCGTGCTGCCATCGTTATACAATCCACTGTTGCCGAGACCGCTGATGGTCCAGTAACTGCCGGCGCCGCAACCGTAGGCCCACAGGTAATCGTTGGCCGCCAGTTCCGGAATCCATTTTCCTTTCGCGTCGTTGTAGGTGACGTTCAGGCTGTTGACGCCCGACGCGCCGAAGAACGGCGCGAAACTGCGGAAGCCGCTCGCCGCAAAAGCTTCGCCGCTGCGGACGCCAAAGTAGTCGCCTACGACCGCGCGGCGCTGCACGTTCAACCGCTTGTGGCGGAAGATGTGGTCCTTGTCCAGGTACTGCCGCAGCAGTTCCAACTCGCTCGGAAACGTCGGCGGGCCGCCCCAGGTCAATCGCCCCGGCATGTTCGCGAGGTCCACACGGCCGACTTGCAGTTCAACCGCGGAAGGAATTGTTGTCTGATCGAACTTGCCGTCACCGGGCACGTTGCTTAAACGCGCGGCATCGGCGGCGTCGGTGTTCACCGTCTGGCGATAGTTGACCGAGCTGTCGGTCCAGTTGCCATCCATGTCGCCGTAATAGACGTCGGCCGGCCAGCAGCCGTAATGATCGTTGTGACCGTCCGGGTTCAACAGGCCCGAGTACGGCACCGGCACGTGGCCGAACAGAAAGACCGCCTTCACGTTGGACGGGTCGGCGTTGTAGTCGGCCTTGATCAGGTTCTTCACGTTCGCGACCGAATCGCTGCGGCCAACGTCATGGCGGATCACCGTCCATCCGTCGCCGGTAAGATCCTGCTGCAACCGATTCAACTCGGCCCCGAGCTGGGACGCGTGCGTGCTGTCCACGATCAGAACCAGTTTGCCGCGATTCTCGACGAGCGGCACGTTGATGCCCGTCAGAATGTAACCGTAGCCGGTGTAACCCGAAGCAGCCTTTACGATCTGATACTCGTATGCGGTCCCAACCGTGACGCCCGTATCGACGTAGGTGGCGGCGGAACCGGCAATCGTGGCGCCGGTTCCCCACGAAGTAGCGCCCGGCGCTTTGCGATAGACCGTGTATCCGTTCGCGGTGGAATCCTGCGGCCAGGAAAAGGAGATTTGTGGTGGCGATACCTGAACGGTCGCGCTGACCTGGACCGCATAATTCCAGGTCGGTTCGACGGCCCATCCCAATTGGGTCGTTAACCCGATTGTGATCAGACCGACTACGGCGCCGAATAGGCTCTTCATCGCGCCGCCAGTCTGGATTTTGCAAATTATCTACATAATCGGTGCTGGTCTGATTGTTACGTCGGAGCGCGGGCAACTTCCTTGTCGGTGTCCCGCCTACAAGCGCGTCGGTGTTTGGCTACAACGGTGCATGGCTTCTCAAATCCGCGAACACGCCGAAACACAGTACGCGCTTGAAAGAGTCTCGAGGTCTCCCATGAACCGTCCCTCGCATTCGTCGTCGTTCTCGCCCTCGTCTGCCAGCCGGGCTTCGAGGACGATCGGGTTCCTGGTTTGCGGGCGGGCAAAGGACCGTGGAGAGGAACAGCCGGATTCGCGGACGTTTAGCGTTTTGTTTCGCTGGGCGAGCCGCTTTCCTCAGCATTCAACCAGCCATGGCGCAAAGCGTAGCGCACCATCTCCGTGCGGCTGCGCAGCCCCTGTTTTCTTCCCAAACGGAGCTTGTACGCTTCGATGGTCTTGACGCTGAGGGAGAGTTTCGCGGCGATCTCCTTGTTGGTGTAGCCCCAGGCAATCAGTCGCAGCACCGCTTCTTCCCGCTCCGTGAGGCGCCCCGCCGGCCTGTTTCCCTGGGCAGCCATGTCACCAAGCTTATCAAGGAATGCTGTGGTCACCAGAGTCGAGTCGAAGTGAGTACCGCCCGATGCCACCTCGCGGATGGCGCGAAGCAATTCTTCACTCGCCGCCCGCTTGAGTACGTATCCAGCGGCTTTCATCCTGACCAATTCGCGCAAATAGCTTTCGTCTTCGTGCATGGTCAGGGCCAGCACTTTGACGCGGGGACAATCCTGTTGCAGGATCTCAGCGGCTCGAATGCCGCTCACTTCAGGCATGGAGAGGTCCAGCACGACCACATCTGGCTTGAGAGACCGCGCCTTTTGGCAGGCGTCCCGGCCGTTGGCCGCCTCCGCCACGACATCCATGTCGCCTTGCGCGTTCAACAGCAGCGCCAGCGCTTCACGCATCGCCGTGTGATCATCGGCCAACAGGACGCGAATTTTTTTCATTTCCTTGCCCGTGCCTTGTCCGGTTGTGCTGCAAGCGGAATGCGCACAAACACGGTCGTACCTGAGCCCGGTGTCGATTCGATGTCCATGGCTCCACCCGCCAGCACGGCGCGCTCCCTCATGTCAATCAACCCAACGTGGCCCGGCGAACCGGCGCCATCCCTCGACAGTTTATCGATGCGAAAGCCACGCCCATCGTCTTCAATGATCAGTGCAACATGATTCCGCTTGTCTTCCAGCAGGACGCTGACGCGCCTGGCTCGAGCGTGTTTGAAAACGTTCGTGAGCGCTTCCTGTGCGATTCGATACAGCGTGATTTCGAGCTGTGGCGGCAGGACTCGCCCGGCCAGGCCGCCGCTGTGAAAGTCCAGCGGAATCCCGCTGAGTTTCATCCAGTCGGCGGTGTACCGCCGCAGGGCATTGAGCAGGCCCAGGTCGTCGAGCACAGGTGGGCGCAGCTTCCACACGAGAGTGTGCATGTCACGCAGCATTCCGTCCACGATGTTCGACAACCCGCCCAAGCGCAACCGGGACCGGGATTGCGCGGGCAATTCTTCTCCCAGTCCTTTCAGGCCGATGCTCAGCGCGGCCAGCTTTTGGCTGAACTCGTTGTGCAACTCGCGCGCCACGCGGCCGCGTTCGGCCTCCTGGGCTTCGACGACGCTTCGCAACACGCGCAAGTGGGACTCCTCAGCCTGCCTGCGCTGAGCGATTTCTGCCTCCAACGTTTGATTGGTTTGCAACAGCTCAGCCGTACGCAGTTGAACCCGCGATTCCAGATCCTCGTGGGTTTTTCGCAGCGCGTCTTCCGCTTTTTTTCGGGCGTCGATCTCCATGACGGCCGCGCGACAGCAGCTCACACGATCCCGGTCTTCTCGCCAGACCGTTTCCAGTTGGACGTGGAAAGAAGTGCCGTCGGCTTTCAAAAGGGTCAGGTCGCACAACTCGCGCGACCGATTCTTGAACACCTTCCGCAAGTGCAAAAAAAAGGCAGGCCGCGACTCGCGCGCCACGGAAGCCGAAAACGGTTGCCCGATCAGGTGCCGTCGTTCCACCCCCAGAAGGCAGCTGCCGGTCAGATTGACTTCGAGGACTCTGCCGCGCCGATCAAAACTGAAATACCCGACCGGAGCAAAGTCGTACAAATCGGCGAATCTGGAAAGCGACTCGTCGAGGTTCAGTTGAGTGGCACGCAATGCCGCGTTCTGCATTTCCAATTCGACCTGGTGAACCTCCAGTTGGTGAAGCAGCTTCCCGGCGTCATGCGACGGGACCGGCGATCCTTTCCTGCGTTTAGCTCCAGGAACGATTGGCGCCTTGCGGCGTAACGGAGCTGTCGGTTGCTCTCTCGAAATGGCCCGTCTTTTTATACACGCCTCCTTGCATTGATTCGTCTCATACCGGCCTCTGCTACGGGAATGGGGCGGACAATAGCAGACCGACCGGGAAACAAAAGGCGAATCTGTGCGGGGAATTCCATCAACCCGTGAAGGGATTTCCCTGCCGCAATTTGCGGTTTTCACCCCACTTCCCCCGCGCGCGATACAGTCCACACTCGCCGACGAATTCCGTGTTGAATTTTTCGGTCGCAGGCAAAAAGGGCGATCGGTGAAGAAATCTTGGCTGGCCAGTGCGTTGAATCATCCCAAAAACGGCGGGTCGGTGAGGAAGATCGAGAGACAGGGGCCGCCGGATGTGGTGTCCGGCGGCCCAGTTCATCCTCCATAGCCAGCACCTGCGAGGCCCGGAGAACCGCAGCGCGCCCGATAATGTTGTGCAGCCCGCGACAAACTCGGGAGTTTAATCGCGATCGTCTTGGCGGAAGGTGTCCACCCACGGGTTTGAAGCGCCGGTATGAATGAACCACGAGAACTCTTTGGCGCACGCGAGGACCGGTCGGATGTCACCGAGACCGCGGTAATGCGCGCAAGTGCCGGAATCGGATATCACGGAGCTGCAATTCGTTCGCCAGACGTCCCTCTTTTGCTGGGGTCACTGCTTCTTCTGATCTGGGGTTACGCGCGCCTGGCCAACAACTCGCCGCGGCGGCACTCTCGCGGACAACCTTCTGCCTCCCACGCTGGAAAACCGCCTTTAACACGTCACCAAGACAACACGAGTTGGTCGTAACTTATGGCGACCCTTTTTGAGAGAAAGCAACGAGGTCTTTTGGGGGATCGCTTCTTTGCACGCAGACGAGACCTCTTTTTCGCAGGGTAGTCCGGAAGAAACCGTGGACTTCTATCCGCGAAAATCTTCGCAGGCTGTGCAAATCCCGGTCGGCGCGGACCTTGGAGGTCGCCGCAATAGCCAAAAGGGAGGCAGCGGCGGAAAATTCGGAGTACTGTTGCCCGATCCGAGTTCCTGCGGTTCAAGAGCACCCGACGGCATGGACCGCGGTTCGGTCCTGCCAGTTACAGTCCAGTGACCGTCCCGTGGCGCTTCGATGGCACCTAACAGTGATGACCCCGAACAAGAACAGGGAATTCCCCGACAGCATTTACGCCGTTCACCCACCTTCTTTTTACGGGTATCACCCGCCTACTCTATTCCAGTCAGACCGATAGGCTCGCTAGGCTTGTTGGCGCCAGTGTGGGTCGGCAAGGAGCCGAACGAGGCAAGCGCACTCCCAAATGCGCTGCGAGACAGTGGATCGAAGCGATCCGAAACTGAAAAACTGAAATCACGATGTCGTGTCTGTTGTAACAGAGAAGGTTTGGTGATTTATGTCGTCAAGCGCACGTGTTCGGACAGGTGCAGCGGTGGCCGATCGAGCGGTCAGAGTCGAGGATCAGTGCGGCGCGGAGGACGCCGGGCTGCAACCGCGCACGCGCCCCGCCGCTGCTGCGCCGGGACTCCCAGGTAGACCTGATCGTTCCCACTCTCTGCCCGGTTCGACTTCGACACGGTCGCAGAGATAGGTGATCACGTGAACGCGGACATCGATCCAATCATCAAGGTGCCGAAAAAAATGGAACTACGTGAGAAAGGAACCCCATGAAAACCGCAAACGAAACCGCACCTACGACAACTCTGATGCCTGTCGGGACAAGTCAGAAGATGCGCGAACATCGCCGGCTGCAGCTGACACCGGATTCGCTGTGGGAGAATCTGACCCAAATCGAGCGCCCGGCGTTTCTCCGCTACCCGGCGTCGCGTCTCGCCACGCGTTTGAAACGGCTCCGAAATACCCTGCGACCCACGCCACATGTGCCGTTGCTAATGAAGGGAATGGATCTCTTTGCCAAACTCGAGTATGTCAACCCGGTTGGGAGCATCAAGGACCGCGCCGCCTACTGGATCCTTACGCGGGCGGCCGAGCGACGTGAGATCTGCGAGGAGACAACAGTTATCGAGTCCTCCTCCGGGAACTTCGCCGCCGCTCTCGCAACCTACACTCACCTGGTCGGCCTGCGGTTCATCCCGGTGATCGACCCCAATATCTCCGGCGCCTACGAGTCGTTCCTCCGGCGCATCTGTCCCACGGTGGTGAAGGTCGAGGACCGTGACGACACCGGCGGATTCCTGAAGACCCGCCTGCAGAAGGTCAAGGAACTATGTGCCACCGTTCCGAACGCCTACTGGCCGAACCAGTACGGAAATCTGGACGCCATGGAGGCGCACTACGAGCTCACGGCGACTGAGATCTGCGCCGATTTTGACTCGCTTGATTATGTCTTCATCGGCGTCAGCACGGCGGGAACGATCGCCGGCGTGTCTCGTCGACTCAAAGAACACTATCCCAACATTCGAGTCATCGCCGTCGACACCGAAGGCTCCGTTATCTTCGGTGGGCCACCGCGCAAGCGCTGTATTCCGGGTGTCGGATCGAGCATCGTCCCGCAGTTGCTGT
>Ga0075421_100011951_pt1 | contig 10767 bp, 10 predicted proteins | sample SoiMetdeltSBSDD5_FD_75292 | JGI IMG/M metagenome (GOLD analysis project Ga0075421, IMG submission 75292) | Bulk soil microbial communities from a Populus tree surrounding site in Tennessee, USA - Soil MetaG P. deltoides SBSDD5 | ecosystem: Environmental > Terrestrial > Soil > Tree plantation...
CCGTCCGGCGGGTTCGGGAGGGCCAGCACGGCCTCGGCGCCGGCCGACTTGGCGTTCAGGATCATCGGGGCGAAGTCGCGGGCGCCGGGTGCGTACTCCTCGTCGGTCACGATCTGGTAGCCGCGCTTCTGGGCCTCGGTCTTCCAGAGCGCCTTCAGCTCGGCGCCCCAGTCCGTCTTCTCGGCGAAGATCGCCACCTTCGTCGGCTTCGGCGAGAGGCTGTCCATGATGTCGAACGAGCTGACGGCGAGCGACGGCGACTTTGGGAACGGCGAGAACAGGTACTTGAGGCCGCGATCGTGGACCTGCTGGAGGGCGAACGCGACGCCGATGTACGGGGTCTTGTTCTTGTCGGCGATGGCGGCGGCGGCGGCGTGGAGGTCGCTGCCGAACCCGCCCAGGTACGCCAGCACGCCCTCGGTGGCGTGCGTCTCCAGCCGCTGGACCGTCTTCGTCGGGTCGGACTCGTCGTCGAGCAGCCGCAGCTCGAGCGGCACCTTGACGCCGAGATCCCTGACCATCACGCCGCCGGCGGTGTTGACGTCCTCGACGGCCAGCTCATACCCGTTCTTGATCTGCTCGCCGCCGGCGGCGTACCGACCCGTGATCGGGACGACCGCGCCGATCTTGATCGACGCCGGGGCCGGCCCGGAGGGCTTTGCGGCAGCCGGGGCAGCGGCCGGCGCGGCAGCCGCCGGTGAGGCGGCCGGGGACGCGGCCGGCGATGCCGCAGGAGAAGCCGCGGCGGCCGGCGATGCGGCTGCGACCGGCGACGCTGCTGCCGCCGCCGGTGAGGCTGCGGCTGCCGCGGGCGATGCGGGAGCCGCGGCCGGTGCGGCCGGCTTGGCGGGCTCGGCCGGCTTGGCAGTCGGGCTCGGCGCCGCCGATGGCGCGCACGCCAGCAGGAACACGGCGAGCGCCGTGACGATCGGGACGAGCCGCATGTGCGACGGTGCGGCGGCAGTCCGGAACATGGTCGTACCCTCCCAGGCTGCTCACGGTTCGGTCCTGAACGATGGACAGTGCGACAAGGCTACCGCACCGCCTCGATACGGTCAAGCACGACAAGTTCTCAGTCCTCAGTTGTCAGGAGACCGGTCGCGCCCTGACACCTAACCACCGAGCACTGGAACCTGAGAACTGATGACTCGTCTCACACGTACTGGAGCAGCTGGACGTTCACCCCGCTCGTCTGGGCGGCAGGGATCGTCGCCACGATCGTGCCCGGCAGCGTCCCGATCCGGCGATCGGCCACCGTGAAGCCGGCCGCCTCGACGTGGGCGACCGTCGCGTCGAGGTCCGGCACCTCCACGGAGAACATGCTGTTCAGGCCCGGCGGACGCTGACGGATCGGGCTGTCCGGGGTGGCCGGCCCGAGCAGCTCGAACATGGCGTCGCCGATCCGGAGCTGCCGCACCACCACGGTCGGTGAGACGACCTCGCCGACGGTCGGGATGCCCAACACTTCGTCCCAGAAGCGGCAGGAGCGTTCGAGGTCCGGGGCGACGGCCGCCAGGTGATCGAGGCGCTTCAGGGGCGTGGCGTGCTGCCGGCCGCCCGTGTGCTCGGCGAAGATCTCATCCCCGGACTGGTAGTGCTGGATCAGCCGCACTCGAACGCCAGCGTCTGGCATCTCGGGCAGGACGGCAAGCTCGCTGCGCTTCGATCCATCCGCGTTGGCGACCGTCTGTGTTTCCGTGGGCGCGATGCCGTGCTTCGCAAGCGCGGCCAGGGTCGCTTGCAGGTCCGCCACCCGCAGCACGATCGTGGAAAGCCCCTTGTCCGCGACGGCGGCGAAGGCGTCCCAGCCGGGGCCGCCCTCGTCGGTGCCGCCGATGATGTGGACCTCGAACAGGTTGTCGGGGCCGCCGATCGGCACGGCGCGGACGCGGAGGCCGCGCCCCTTCGGCCGTCGCTCGGGGGAGACGACGAACCCCAGGCGCTCAAACGGTGCGCAGGCGGCTGCCATATCGGAGACCGGCAGGATGGCGCGGTCGATGCCTTGGTACTGCACGAGCGGCTCCCCTCCAGCGTTGGCACGCGGTCTCGGGCATCATAGCGCGCACGCTACCATTCGTCTTCGAGATGCGTCTGCCTTACCCGGCCCGGCTCCTGGCGTTCGGCCTGACCGGTGCGCTGCTGCTCGGGGGTGGGCCGGGAACGCGCGCCGGCGCCCAGGCCGGCGTCCGGACCCTCGAGATCCAGGGGGCCGCCCACGTCTCCCCGCTCATCGGACAGCGCGTCGAGGGCGTGCCGGGCATCGTCACGGCGCTGCGCTCCAACGGGTTCTACCTCCAGGACGCCGAGGGCGACGGCCGAGCCGAGACTTCCGACGCCGTCTTCGTCTTCACGCAGGCCGATCCCACGGTCCTTCTGGGCGACAGCGTTCTGGTATCCGGACAGGTCCGCGAGTTCAGGCCGGGGGGCGACGAGACCAATCTCTCGATCACCGAGCTCGCCGAGCCCGTCGTCACGGTCGTGGCGCGGGAGCAGCCGCTGCCGCGTCCGGTCGTGCTCGGGCCGTCCGGGCGCACGGTCCCGGCGCGCCTGGTCCCCGAGGGTGTCGGCGGCGACGTCGAGGCAGCTCCGTCGCTCAGTCCGGATGGCGGTGCCATCGACCTCTTCGAGAGCCTCGAAGGCATGCGCGTCCAGGTGCAAGACGCTGTCGTGGTCGGGCCGCGCACCGGGAGCGGCGAGCTGCCGGTGCTGCCGGAGAACGGGGCCGGCGTGGCGCGACGCACCGTCAGGGGCGGGCTGCTGGCGGCGCCCCTCGGCGAGGCGCCGCCGCGCATCGTCCTGGCCGATGGCGCGGCGCGGACCCCGCAGGCCCGGACCGGCGACCGTTTCAGTGGCCCGATCGTCGGGGTGGTCGACTACGCGCTCGGCGGCTATCGCGTGCGCGTCAGCGACATCCCGCGGCTCGTCTCCGGCGGCGTCCAGGCTGAGCAGGCCACGGCCGCTCCGGCGAGGATGCTCTCCGCAGCGACGTTCAACCTGAGGAATCTGAGCGCCCGCGAGCCCCCGACGAGGTTGGCCGCGAGGGCGCAGACGATCGTGGAGCAGCTCGGCGGGCCGGACCTGGTGGTGCTCCAGGAGATCCAGGACGACAGCGGCACCGCCGACGACGGCGTGGTGACCGGGGGCCGCTCGGCAGGAGCCCTGGTCGAGGCTATCCGGCGCGCCGGCGGCCCGGCCTACGAGTATCGCGAGGTGCCCCCGGCCAACAACCAGGACGGCGGCGAGGCCGGCGCGAACATCCGCGTCGGCTTCCTGTTCCGGACCGATCGAGGCCTCGCCTTCGTCGAGCGGCCGGGCGCCGATGCCGCGACGCCGGTTTCGGTCGCCGTCGATGCTTCCGGTCCGTACCTCTCAGTCAGCCCGGGGCTGCTCGCGCCGAGCGATCCGGCCTGGACGGAGAGCCGCAAGCCGCTGGTCGGCGAGCTCACGTTCGACGGCCAGCGGGTCTTCGTGATCGGCTGTCACTTCGCCTCGAAACGCGACGATCAGCCGCTGTTCGGCCGCTTCCAGCCGCCGTCCCGCCCGAGCGAGGCCCGTCGGGTGGAGCAGGCGCGGCTGGTGCACGCCTTCGCGCGCGAGCTGCTGACCGCCGATCCCTCGGCGAAGCTGCTGGTCCTGGGCGACCTGAACGACGTCGCCGGCTCGGCCACGCTGGAGGCGCTGAAGGGCGGCCTGCTGACCGATCTGGTGGAGATGCTGCCGGAGCCCGAACGGTACACCTACGTCTTCAACGGCCAGTCCGACGCGATCGACCACATCCTCGTCAGCCCGGGGCTGCTCGCGGTCACGACGGAGACGGACGTGGTCCACGGCAACGCCGAGGTCGGCATCGGTGCCAGCGACCACGACCCGGTGCTGGCGCGCTTCGCGCTGCGACCGTAATGGCGCGGCGTCAGGCGGCCGGCGCCGGGGCCCAGGTCGGCGATGAACAGGCCGGCCTGCTCCTTCGGGTGGCGCCACTCGCGGCCAGCCACCCGGATCAGCGCGTCGGCCGCCTCCAGGTCGCCGGCCAGCCCCAGCAACACCTGGTTCTCGATCTGGGGGGACGGCGACTGCTCATCGTGTATGAACCGCAGACCATGACGCCGAATGCTGAACTCGCTTTCGAGCTGGCGTCCGGGCGGCGTCCGCGATACAGCTCGGCTGATCATGGGACGATCTGAGCCGAATGCCAGGCGGAGCCCATCAACACGCATAATGGAGTGTGGCATTCGAGAGGCTATCTGGCACGCGGTACGTCGTGCCGTTGCGCGAGGGCGGCTCGCTGCCGGCCGTCGTCGAGACCGTCCAGGAAAACGAGACGACGCCCGGCGGCGCATTCGTCGTCAAGTTCCAGGGCGCCGGCCAGGGCGCGAAGGCGCTCGTCGCCGAGGCGATCGTGGCCGGGCTGGCGCAGGCGCTCGACCTGCCGGTCCCCAGGCCGGCCGTCATCACCCTGACCGACGGCTTCGGCAACGCCGAGCCCGACCCGGAGATCCAGGACATCTTGCATGGCAGCGTTGGCGAGAACTTCGGGCTGGCATACCTCGCGGGCGCCCTCGCCTTCGACCCGGCCGCCGACGCCGACCGGGTCGGCCCGGACCTGGCGGCCGAGATCGTCTGGCTGGACGCGCTCACCACCAACGTGGACCGCACGCCCCGCAACACGAACATGCTGCTCTGGCACCATCGCCTCTGGCTGATCGACCACGGCGCGGCGCTCTACCTGCACCACCGCTGGGAAGGGTGGCAGGACCGCATCCAGTCGTCGTTCCCTCAGATCAAGGATCACGTCCTGCTGGGGCTGGCCGGCGACCTGGAAGCGGCCGACGCCCGCCTGCGCCCACGCCTGTCCGACTCCGCGCTGCGCCGGATCGTGGATGACCTGCCGGATGAGTGGCTCGGCGGCGAGGCGCTCTTCCCGACGCTCGCGGATCACCGCCGGGCGTACGTGACCTACCTCTCGGAGCGCCTGAACGGCCCGCGCCGCTGGCTCCAGGAGGCGATCGAGGCTCGCGGGCGCGGCCCCGAGCGGCTGGCCGTCCGTCAGACCCATCGCTACGACGTCGACGAGTAGGCAACGCCCGTGTTCGGCGACGAGTCCACCGGCGTCTGGTACAGCTACGCGATCGTGCGCGTCGTCCCGCGGGTCGAGCGCGGCGAGTGCGTCAACGTCGGCATCGTGCTGTTCGTGCGCGAGCGCCGGCATCTCGCGGCCCGGATCGAGCTTGACTCGGCCCGACTGCTGGCGCTGGCGCCCGACCTCGACCTCGCGCTGGTCGAGCGGCACCTGGCCTCATTCCAGGCGATCTGCGAGGGCGGGCCGGCCGGCGGGCCACTGGCCGACCTGCCGCCCGCCGAGCGGTTCCACTGGTTGACGGCGCCGCGCAGCACGATCATCCAGACCTCGCCCGCCCACGTCGGCCGGACGCTGGACCCCGCCGCCGAGCTGGACCGCCTGCTGGACGCCTACGTCCGCCTTCCACACGCACCATCCGTGCTACCATAGTAGCGACAGAGAGGTCGCTTCGTGATCGAGTGGGATAACGGCAACCTCGATCACATCGATATTCATGGCGTTTCGGCTGAGGAGGCGCTGCTCGACCCGCGGCGGATACGCGTGCCATCACACCATGGGTCGGACGAGCCGCGTTGGGCGATCCTTGGAGCCACCGAGAGTGGCCGAATCCTGTTCGTGGTGTACACGAGACGCGCTAACCGGGTGCGAGTCGTCGCGGCTCGCAACGCCACGCAGACTGAACGGCGTCGGTATCGGAGGCGATGATGGCACAGTCTGAAGATGACGAGCTTATCCCAGTCAACTCCTTGGACGAGATCCCCCGCTTCGCGAACGAGGACGAGGAGCATGAATTCTGGTCAACCCATAGCCTCGGACAGCCCCTCCTGGATCAGATGGGGCCGGTCGATGATGGGTCACTGCCGCCTCCGCGCTCGAGAACTAGGCCGGTCGCCGTACGCTTTGACGACGATACGATAAGACGCCTTCGGGGCCTGGCGCGCCTCAAGGGCAAGGGATACCAGACCCTCCTTAAGGAGTTCGTTGTCGAACGGCTCTACGAGGAAGAGAAGCGAGCTGGCCTCGTCGGCTGAGCACCCGATCGTTACAGATTCAGCTCTGGCCTCTGCCATCTTGACCGAGATGAGCGGGCGACTTCGTAAGCCTTACCGCGACTACCTCGACGAGTTGGCCCGAGCCGGCATCATCGACCATGTCCTGAACAATGCCATCCTCGAAGGGAAGACCGTCGAGGAGCACATCGTCGAAGTCCTCCACGCGGCCGGCCGGCTCCCCGAGGGCTGGGACAGCCAGCCCGACGCCGTGAGGCAGAAGAGTCAGGAGACTCGGCGCGTCGGTTGAGGCCACGCTGATGCCGCAGCCGGTACGGAACGTGCGCCTTTCAGGCTGAGGCGGGTCGCGCAGCAGCACGGCCCGCTTTGCGCACCCCGGGGAACCGGAGGCGCCGGCTCAGCCGCCACGAACGCCATCCCCGGCGCTCCGCGTCGGATGGCAGCACGTCCTCCTGGAGCCAGCCGATGCACCTCGTCACCTTTCGCCTCAACGGCGACGAGCGAGCCCTCGCCGTCGAGCCGCGCCGCACCCTCCTCGACGCCCTGCGAGTAGACCTGAATCTGACCGGCACCAAGAAGGTCTGCGACATGGGCGACTGCGGCGCCTGCACCGTTCTGCTGGACGGCCGCGCCGTCTACGCCTGCCTGACCCTCGCCGTCGACTGCGAAGGCCGCGAGGTCACCACCATCGAAGGGCTCGCGCACGGCAGCGAGCTGGACCCCGTCCCAGCAGGCGTTCGTCGAGGCCGACGCCTACCAGTGCGGCTTCTGCACGCCCGGCCAGATCATGAGCGTCACCGCTCTCCTGAGCGAGCAGCGCGCGCCCAGTGAGGAGGAGATCCGCCGAGCCGTCAGCGGCAACCTCTGCCGCTGCGGCGCCTACCAGAACATCGTGCGGGCCGGGCAGCGCGCCGCCGAGCTGGCCGCCGCCGCGGGAGGCCGGCGATGAGCATCGTCCACGTCGAGCGCCAGAAGACCGAGGACGGCCAGGAGCAGTACACCGTCGAAGAGACGCCGATGGCCCCGGCCTGGGCGCCGGACGAGCGCCTGAGCGTCGTCGGGAAACCGCTCCCGCGCGTCGAGGGCGACCTCAAAGTAACAGGACGCGCCCAGTACGCCTACGACGTGCGACTGCCCGGCCAGTTGTACGCCCGGGTGCTCAGAAGTCCCCATCCGCACGCCCGGATCAAGAAGATCGACACCTCCAGGGCCGAGGCGCTGAACGGCGTCCGGGCCGTCGTGAGCCGGGCCAACACGCCGGAGATCTCCTGGTTCCAGGACACCCACCTCTTCGAGCAGACCGTCCGCTTCGTCGGCGAGGAGGTCGCCGCCGTGGCGGCCGACTCCGAGGAGATCGCCGACGACGCGCTCAGATTGATCGAGGTCGAGTACGAGGTGCTGCCGTTCGTCGTGGACGCCGAGGCCGCCCTCAAGCCCGACGCTCCGAAGCTCCACCAGGACGGCAACCTGGCCGGCGAGCCGAAGGAGTACGAGCGCGGCGACGTCAAGGCCGGCGGGGGGCAGGCCGACGTCGTGATCGAGCAGACCTACGTCACCCAGGCGGCGCTCCACAACTGCCTGGAGCCGCACGGCTGCACCGCCACCTGGGAGGGCGACACCCTCACCATCTGGGACTCCACCCAGTCGATCTTCGACGTGCGCGACGAGGTCGCCACCCGGCTCGGCCTGCCGAAGCACCACGTCCGGGTCATCAAGCAGTTCATGGGCGGCGGCTTCGGCAGCAAGCAGATCGCCTGGAAGCACACCGCCCTCGCCGCGCTGCTCTCCAAGCAGTCCGGCCGGCCCGTCCAGCTGATGCTCGACCGCGAGGCCGAGAACCTTGCATCCGGCAACCGCAACCCGACCCGCCAGCGGGTCCGGCTCGGCGCGAAGCGCGACGGCACCCTCGTCTTCGTCGAGGCCGAGGCGATCATGGCGGTCGGCGCGTTCATGGTCGGCGGCGAGGCCTCGGACGTCGACGGGCCGTACCAGACGCTCTACCGCTGCCCGAACGTCAAGACCCGCCAGACCGCCGTCTACACCAACACCGGCCCGGCCGTGGCGTTCCGCGCGCCGGGCTACGTCGAAGGGGCGTTCGCGCTCGAATCGGCGATGGACGAGCTGGCCCGCGAGCTCGGGATGGACCCGCTGGCGCTGCGCCTGAAGAACTACTCGACGATGGACCAGAAGGAGGGCAAGCCGTACAGCTCCCCGGACGGGCTGCGCCGCTGCTACGAGGCCGTCGCCGAGGCGTTCGGCTGGAAGGAGGCGCGGACGCTCGATCCCCAGCCCGGCGACCATCCGGTCGGCGGCCCGAAACGGCGCGGCGTCGGCTTCGCCGGGCACGACTGGATCGGCGGGGCCGGCCACCCGCCGGGCTACGCCTGGGTCAAGCTGAACAACGACGGCACGGCCGACGTCGTCGCCGGCACCCACGACATCGGGACCGGCAGCCGGACCGGGCTGCTCCAGATCGCCGCCGAGGAGCTGGGGCTGCCGTTCGAGAAGCTGGCGCTGCACCTCGGCGACACGGCGTACGGGCCGTACGCCCCCGTCAGCTCCGGCAGTGCCACCCAGGCGACCATCGGGCCGGCCATCCAGGCCGCTGCGCTCGACGCGAAGCGCCAGTTGCTCGAGGTCGCCGCGCCCATGCTCGAAGTCGCGCCGCACGACCTGGAGCTGCGAGACGGCGAGGTCCGGGTGAAGGGCCAGCCGGGCAAGCAGATGGCCGTCTCCGACGTGCTGGAGAAGATCGACCCGCACATGATCCAGGGGCACGGCTCGCGCGGCCCGAACCCCTCGGACAAGACGATCCACACCTTCGGGGCGCAGGCCGTGGAGGTCGAGGTCGACGTCGAGACCGGCGAGGTGACCATCCTGCGCGTCGTCGCCGCCCACGACTGCGGCCGGGTCGTCAACCCGCTGATGGTCGACAGCCAGGTGATCGGCGCCGTGACCCAGGGCATCGGCTTCGCGCTGACCGAGGAGCGCCTGGTGGACGTGGGGCGGGGCGTCGTGGTGAACGCCAACCTGGAGCACTACCTGGTGCCGACCATGCTGGACGTCCCGGAGATCGTCAACGCTCGGGTGGACCTGCCGGATCCCGTCGCCAACCCGACCGGCGCCAAGGGGATCGGCGAGCCGCCGCTGATCCCGACCGCGCCCGCCATCGCGAACGCCGTCTACGACGCGATCGGCGTCAGAATCCGCCAGACGCCGCTCAGCCGGCAGCGCATCCTGAACGCGCTCGCCGAGGGGCGCACCAACGGCACCAGCCAGGATCGGGGAGGCCGACGATGAGAACGTTCGAGTACGCGCGCGCCTCCACCGTCGACGAGGCGCCGGGGATGGTCGCGGGCGAGCATTCGCTCCAAAACGGCTCGCGCTTCCTGGCCGGCGGCACCGATCTGTTGACCCTGATGAAGGCCGACGTCGTCCAGCCGTCGCTGCTCGTCGACATCAAGCGGACCGAGGGGCTGCCGCGCGGCATCGAGGAGACGAAGGACGGCCTGACGCTCGGTGCGCTCGTCACCCTCGGCGAGATCGAGCGCCACCCCGCCATCGCCGAGCGCTACCGGGCGCTCTGGGAGGCCGTGCGCCTCGCCGCGACGCCCCAGCTGCGGAACATGGCGACGATCGGCGGCAACCTGCTCCAGCGCCCGCGCTGCTGGTACTACCGGAGCAGCCTGTTCCACTGCTGGCTGAAGGGCGGGATGGAGTGCCAGGCCCGCGACGGCGAGAACCAGCATCACGCCCTCTTCGGGGAGTCGCCGTGCGTCGCCACGCACCCCTCCGACCCGGCCGCCGCGCTGATGGCGCTCGGGGCGGCGGTCCGCCTGCGAGGCCGCGCGGGTGAACGCACGCTCGCCGTGGAGGAGCTGTTCGCCGAGCCGACCGAGGAGCGCCGGACCGAGACGGCGATCCAGCCGGACGAGCTGCTGTTGGACGTCAACGTCCCCGCTCCGTCAGCCGGCGCCCGAAGCACCTACCTGAAGGCGATGGATCGCAAGGTCTGGGCGTTCGCGCTGGTCGGCGTGGCCGCGATGCTGCGCCTGGACGGCCGCACGGTCGCCGAGGCGCGGATCGTCCTGAGCGGCGTCGCGCCGATCCCCTGGCGCGCCCACGCCGCCGAGCACGAACTGATCGGCCAGGACGTGACCCCCGAACGCATCGCGTGTGCGGCCGAGCGGGCGCTGGAGGGCGCCCGGCCGCTGGAGCACAACGGCTACAAGGTACCGCTCGCGCAGAACCTGGTCCGCCGCGCCCTCACCGACCTCGCCGACTGACGGTTCACGAAGCACGGTCGGGCAGCCCCGCGTAGCCCTGACCGTGCTAAGCTTCGGACATGGTCGGTCTGGCGGCTGGCGGCGACAGGAAGAAGCGGCGGAAGGCGACGACCCCCCGGGAGCGGCGCGCCCTTGAGGTTGGTCGCGCCTTCGCCGAGATCATCCGCCACCAGCCCTTCGCTCGGGAGCTGCTGGTCACCGCAGACTGGCAGGAGCCGGGCATCTACCTCTGGCTCCTTACCGACCCGATTGGGGCGGACGAGGAGCGAGCCCTCTTCGAATCTCCGATGGATCAGCTCTGCGAGCGCTTTCCGGATGAGTACATCCTGATACTCCCGGTGCATAAAGAGAATACCATCGGCGATCCGCATGACGGTCCGCGCCGCGATGCAGT
>Ga0075421_100011952_pt1 | contig 10767 bp, 6 predicted proteins | sample SoiMetdeltSBSDD5_FD_75292 | JGI IMG/M metagenome (GOLD analysis project Ga0075421, IMG submission 75292) | Bulk soil microbial communities from a Populus tree surrounding site in Tennessee, USA - Soil MetaG P. deltoides SBSDD5 | ecosystem: Environmental > Terrestrial > Soil > Tree plantation...
CGCCAGCGCCCGCGCCCACCGGGCGAACGGGGTCGGCACCGGGGCAAGGCGGACCGGTCGACCTGCGGCGACGTCGGCGTTGGCCGCGTCCAGGTCGGGCAGCAGGATGCGCCACGACACCCCGTCCACGGCGAGGTGGTGCACCAGCAGGAGGAGCCGTCCGGGGGCCGAGGGGCCGGCGTCGAACCAGACGGCCTGGACCATCCGGCCGCCCTCGGGATCGAGCCGCGCCTCGGCGGCCCGGGCGTGCTCGGCGACGACCGCTCGCCGCGGCCCGTCCGCCAAGCCCGCCACGTCGATCCGGGTGAGCCACTCGTCGACGGCGGGCGTCCCCGGCGGGGCGACGTCGAGGCCCCACCCGTCGCCGTCACCGCCGTCGCTCGGGGGGGGACCGCCGCCAGCCCGGCCGGGTCGAGCCCGGCCGGCACCTGGACCAGGGCGGCCTGGGCGAACCGGTCGGTGGGTCCGTCGACCTCGGCCAGCCAGCGCATGATCGGCGTGAGCGGCACGAGGCCCGGACCGGGGTCGGCCGTGGCCACCTCGGCCAGCGCTTCGGCGGTCCGGTGGCGGAACACCTGGCGGGCGGTGAGGTGCAGCCCGACCGCCCGCGCCCGGCTGACGAGCTGCATCGAGAGCAGGCTGTCGCCGCCGAAGGCGAAGAAGTCGTCGTCGGCGCCGATGCCGGGCAGGTCCAGCACCTCGGCCGCCGCCGCGCAGAGCAGCCGCTCGCGCCGGGTCCGGGGCGGGCGTCCGGTGGCGAGCGCCGAGAGGTCGGGAGCGGGGAGCGCCCGCTGGTCGATCTTGCCGTTGGGCAGGACCGGCAGCCGCTCGAGCACGACCACCGCCGCCGGCACCATGTGGTCGGGCAGCGTCGCCGCCACGTGCGTCCGCTACTTCATGGGGTCAGCCGGCGGGACCGGGCGCTTCGCCCAGCCGATCGGCCGCCACGTCGTCGAGCCGGGTCTGCGTGCCGTCGGGGTAGTCGACGCCCAAGCTGCGCACCCGGGTCGCGTCGCCCAGCCCGAACAGCAGGCGGGGGTCCTCGGACGACAGGTAGCTGCCGCCGGCCTGCACCTGCCGGACCAGCTCGCGCCCGTCGGGCAGCACGGCGGTGACCCGCGCCCCGGGCCGGAACCCCGGCAGCCGCACGGTCAGCCAGTGCCCGCCGCTGGTGGTGTTCTCGAGCAGGAGCAGCGGGGCGCCGATCGAGTTGACCGCCACGTCGAGGTCGCCGTCGTTGTCGTAGTCGGCGGCCGCGAGGCCGCGCCCGTTGGTCTGCAGCCGGTCCTCGTCGCCGCCCTCGAGGCCCAGGTCGGCGAACCGCACCGCGCCGCCGGTCGACGACCGGTTCTCCAGGACCTGGATCGGCTCGGCGTCGTCGGCCAGGTTGGTGGTCGGGATGTCGCCGTTGGCCAGCACCAGGTCGAGGTCGGTGTCGAGGTCGAGGTCGAGCCACGAGTCGCCCCACCCGGTGAGCGCCGGCGCGGCCTCGAAGTCGTCCCGGCCGTCGGCGTAGACGGCGTCGGAACCCGAACCCGAACCCGTGCCGGCCGGCATCCCCCGGTACACCGCGTGCCCCTGGCCCCGGGAGTTCGAGACGAAGAGGTCGGTCAGGCCGTCGGCGTCGTAGTCGGCGGCGGCGATCCCCATGCCGGCGTTGGCGTCGTCGACGTCGGCGGGCCCGGCCACGTCGCGCAGGCGGAAGCCGAGGCCCTCCGGATCGGCCGCGGCCCCGCCCGGCCAGGGCTCGTTGCGGTAGAGGCGGTTGGGGTCCTCGTCGTTGGCCACGTAGACGTCGGGGTGGCCGTCGCCGTCGAGGTCGCTGATGACGACGCCGAGTCCGTGCCCGGGATCGCCCGGATCGACGCCGGCGATCTCGCCGACCTCGCGGAACCGCGGCCGGCCCGTGCGGTCATCGACGCCCTGGTTGAGGTAGAGCAGGTCGCGGACGCCGCGGTGGTTGGTGGGGTAGCCCTCGAACGACCCCTCGATCGGGGCGTTCTGGTCGGTGTACCCCGTCACGACGATGTCGGGGAGGCCGTCGGCGTTGAGGTCGCCGACGGCGGCGCCGGCGTGCCAGCCGTACACGTCGATGCCGGCCGGGCGGGCGATCTCGCTGAAGGTCCCGTCGCCCCGGTTCCACAGCAGCGCGTCGTAGGTGTAGGAGGTGACGTAGAGGTCGGTGCGGCCGTCGAGGTCGACGTCGGCGGCCACGCAGCCGTTGCCGCGCAGCGCCAGGTTCGTCCCCGAGCCCCGGCTGACGTCGGTGAACGTGCCGCCCTCGTTGTGGAAGAGGGCGCTGCGGGGGAGGTCGCCCTCGTCCCGCCAGCGGGCGACGTCCCGCTCTGCGTAGGAGTTGACGACGAACAGGTCCATCCAGCCGTCGGCGTCGTAGTCGATCCAGCAGAGCCCGCCGCCCATCATCGCCGGCGGGTCGGAGCCGGCGGAGAAGCGGAAGGCGCCGTGGCGGAACCGCAGCCCCACGTCGCCGGCCACGTCGTGGAGCTGCGGTGCGACGAAGCCGGCCGGGGTCAGCCGGGCCGCCGGCTCGGCCGAGGCGGAGGCGGACGCCGCGGACGATGCCGACGCCGAGCCCGATCCCTCACGCTCGCCGGTCACGGTGAAAGCACCGTCCTCGACCGAGAGCTCGAAGGTGCGCTCGAAGCGCAGCGGCTGCGACCCGAACAGCGTGGCGACGGCGACCGGCGGTCCCTGGCCCTCGCCCGGCTCGAGCGTGACCTCGGCCCGGTCGAGCTCGCCGGCGGGGACGCCGACGTGCGCCAGGGTGGCCAGCACGATCTGGTCGGCCGTCGCCTCGTCGAGCGGGGTGGACACGCCCTCCGACGGGAGGATCTCGACCTCGGGCAGATCCCCGGCCGACACGTCGACCAGGGCGGACCCGCCCAGGCGGGGCTCGGCGGCGACGCCGGCGAAGAACACGAGGCCGGTCGCGGCGACCGCGCTGGCGGCCGTCACCGCACCCAGGGCCGGACGCCCGGCGGTGCGGATCCGCAGGCGGGCGCGGTCGACGGCGGAGCGCGTCCGGTCGGCCGCGAGCGCCAGCTCGATCAGCGGCCGGGCCGCGCAGACCAGGGCGAGCGCCGAGAGCACCGCCACCTTCGTGGCGAACTCGGTGGTCTGGGGGGCGATCATGAGCACCGCGAGCAGGCCGATCGCCACGCCGAAGGCCCGCCGGGTGGGCGGCGACTCGGGCACCGTCTTCGGGTCGGTGATCATGAAGAACAGGAAGACCAGGATCTCGGGCGAGAACACGAGGATCCGCCACAGCTCGCCGCCCGTGATCGGACCCAGGTGCCAGCGGGCGGTCATCGCGTGCTCGGTCGTCGCCAGCACCGCGATGCCGGCCGAGAACACCAGCCAGAACCCGACCGCGACCCCCAGCAGGCGGAGCCGGCGCAGGATCGCGAAGCCCCCGGCGACGATCAGCGTGATCGCCAGCGCCAGCCAGACCGACATCGGTCCCCACCAGAAGTCGAGCGGCTCGGCCCGGGCGGAGCCGAGCGCCAGGAAGCACACGACGAGCCCGAAGTTCGACGGGTTGAAGACGTGCCGCCCGCGGAAGCGGATCACGTACTTCGACAGCAGCGAGATCGCCGCGGTCCCCGCGTAGATCCACCAGCCGTGCAGGCTCCACCAGTCGCCGTGCTCGGTGCCGGGGACCCGCAGGATGAACGCGACGCCGTTGCCGGTGAGCATCGCGCTCGCCGGCCACATGATCACGCTCTGGCGCCGGAAGGTGATCGCCACCTCGAGCACGGCCGACGTGAGCAGCGAGACGAGGATCTGGGCGATCGACAGCCGGAAGTCGAACGCGACCTGCCCCAGCACCTGCAGCGAGATGATGACGCCGGCCAGGTGCAGGCGCGGGTCGCGCACGTTCGGCAGCAGCACCGGGTACTCGGTGCCGCGGAGCCGGAGGGCTCGGGCCGCCGTCACCGGCTCAGTATGGCCCTTCCCCGAACGCGGGCCGGGGCCGGGTCACATGCCGAGCTGCTCGGACGCGAGCCGGGTGCCCTCGACCCGGGCGGCGATCTTGGCGAAGGCGACGTCCCGCGAGGTCGAGGTGTCGTCGGCGAAGGGCGAGAACCCGCAGTCGTCGCAGGTGCCCAGCCGGTCGGGGGGCAGGACGGCGGCCGCCTCGAGCACACGGTCGCGGACCTCGTCGGCGGACTCGACGCGCGGGTCGATCGGGTCGGTCACGCCCACGAAGATCCGCTGGTCGGGCCGCAGGTTCTCGGCGATCAGCCCGAGCGTGCGGGCCCGGTCGGCCTCGCCGGCGAGCATCACGTAGACGTTGCCGACGTCCAGCGCGAACAGGTCGGGCAGCAGCCCGGCGTAGTCGATGTCGGCGCTGTGGGTGGAGTCCTGGTCGCCGCCGGGGCAGGTGTGCACCCCGATGCGGGCCCGCTCGTCGGTGGAGAAGCGCTCGAGGACCCGGTTGTTGAGCGCCACGAAGTCCTTCAGCACGCCGCCCGAGGGATCGAGCTTGAGCGACAGGCGCCCCTCGGTGAAGTCGATCTGCACCCGGTGGGCGCCGAGGTCGAGCGACCGCCGGATGTCCTGCTCGCAGGCATCGACGAGGTCGTCGAGGAAGGCGTCGCGGCCGTAGCCGTCGATGCCGTCCTGCGGGTAGAGCAGGCTCAGCGCCGACGCGGCGATCACGGCCTGCTTGACCGGCACGTGCGCGTAGCGCTGCGCGGCCGCCAGGTAGCCGTCGGCGTGCCGGCCGAACCGGAACGGTCCCGCCGTGAGCCGGGGCAGCTGCCGGGTGTGGCCGTCGGCGAACGGGATCACGGCACCGTCGGGCGCCAGGTTCCCGATGCCCTCGAGCGGGTAGGTCGCGAAGCTCGACTTCGTCTGCTCGCCGTCGGAGACCACGGGCGAGCCCGTGGCCTCGAACCGCTCGATCGTGTCGCGCAGCGCTCGGTCCTGGAGCTGCTGCAGCCCGTCGGGCGAGAGCTCGCCGCTGGCGGCGGCCGCCGTGCCGTCGATCAGCTCTTGGGGCCGGGGGATGCTGCCGATGGGTTCGGTGGGGATCATGCGGCCGCGGAGCCTACCCGGACCAGGGAGTTCGTCCCGGGTGGCCGCGTTCCCGGGAACCGGGACCGGTCGCGGCACGACGCATGCAACAGGGATGCAAATAGCATTGGGCAGCGGCAGCCCGGTGACGGAGCTTGGGGGATGACGATGGTCGCTCGGCGAGGACGGTGGGCTGCGGTGGTGCTGATCGCGGCCGGCCTGCTGACGGTGGCCTGCTCGGGCGACGGCGGCGGGTCCGGCGGGTCGGCCGACAAGGACGGCGACGCGCCCGAGGCTCGGCTGGTCGACGTCGAGGGCACCGAGATCTACGCGTCGACCCATCCCGACCCCGGCAGCCTCGACATCGTCGAGGAGGCCGACCGGCCCGGCGTGCAGCACATGCAGTTCAAGCTGGGGCCGATCGACATCGAGCCCGGGCAGAACAACATCGACTACAGCGGCTTCCAGATCCCCAAGCCCGAGGTCGACGGCTACATCGTGAGCATCAAGCCCGACCTGATGCGCGAGGACGGCTCGGTGCCGCCGGTCGACGTGATCCACCTGCACCACGGCGTGTGGGTGAACCTCGGGGACTTCTCCTTCGGCGGTGGCGGTGGCGGTGCCGGCGGCGGTGGAGGCGGGGGTGGACGGCCCGGCGGCGGCGGAGGCGGCCCAGGTGGGGGCGGAGGTGGTGGCGGCTTCGCCGGCCTCGGCGGTGACGACGACAGCCTCGGCGGCGCGCTGTTCTTCGCGGCCGGCGAGGAGAAGACCCGGATGATCCTGCCGGCCGGCTACGGCTACGAGTACCACGCCAGCGACCGGTGGCTGATCAACTACATGATCCACAACCTGCTGTCGACGCCCGACAAGGTCTGGATCACCTACGACATCGGCTTCATCCCCAAGACCGACCCGGCCGCCGCCGACATCGTGCCGGCGCACCCGCTGTGGATGGACGTCCAGAAGGGCAACATCTACCCGGTCTTCGACGTCCTCAAGGGCACGGGCAGCGACGGCGAGTACACCTACCCCGACGACGCCGACGACCCCTACGGCGACGACCCGAAGCTCAACGAGTGGAAGGCGCCACGCGACGCCGTGCTGATCGGGGCCGGCGGTCACCTCCACCCCGGCGGCCACCACGTCGACCTGTGGCTCAGTCGCCAGGGCGAACCCGACCGGGCCCACGTGTTCCAGTCCGACGCCCTCTACTACGAACCCTCGGGCGCGGTGTCGTGGGACGTCACGATGACCGTGACCCCCGAGGACTGGCGCATCGCGGTGGAGAAGGACGACGTGCTGTCGATATCGACCACCTACGACAGCGAGCGCGCGTCGTGGTACGAGTCGATGGGCATCTCGGTCGTGTGGCTGATCGACGCCGCCGACCAGGCCAAGGCCGCGACGTTCGACGACGCCGCGCCGGTCGATCCGTTCGCCGACCCGGTCGATCCGCAGCGGGCGCTGCTGACCCACGGCCACCTGCCCGAGAACGACAACCACGGCGGCGAGCCCACCGACGAGTTCGTCGACGCCACCGAGCTGCCCGACGGCCCCGCGGCCAACGAGGTCACGATCGCCGACTTCACCTACGCCCCCGGCGACATCGGCGGCATCTACGACGCGGTGCCCACGGTCCAGGCCGGCCAGACGCTCAAGTTCTACAACCAGGACGCCCCGACCCCGCCCCACGGCATCTGGCACACGATCACCTCGTGCGCCGCGCCGTGCGACGACACCACGGGCGTGGCGTACCCGCTGGCCGACGCCGACGTGCAGTTCGACTCTGGCGAGCTGGGCATCGCCGGCCCGCCGACGGCCGGGCGGCTCGAGTGGTCGATCCCCGAGAACCTCGATCCCGGCACCTACACCTACTTCTGTCGCATCCACCCCTCGATGCGGGGGGCCTTCCGGGTCACCGACTGAGGTGCCCGGCCGATGCGCCGCCCTCTCGTCGTCGCCGTCGCGGCGGTCGCTGCCGCCGCCGTGACCGCCGCCGGCGGCGGCGGGATCTGGCTGGCGCTGAGCGACGGCGCCGCGCCCGAGGCCCGGCTCGGTGCGATCGACCGCGACCGTGCGACCGGGGATGCAGCCGGGGACGAGCCGGCACCGTCAAGCCCCGAGGGACGCTGGGCGGTCGTGGCCGACGACTCGGTGTTCGTCGGCTACCGGGTGACCGAGCGGTTCGTGGGCGGGCTGACCGACCGGGTCGCCACCGGCCGTACGGCCGCGGTCGTCGGCGGCGTCACCGTTGCAGGCGACCGGATCACCGCAGCCAGCTTCACCGCCGACCTGACCCAGCTCGACAGCAGCCAGGAGCGCCGCGACTCGGCGTTGCGCCACCGCGGCATCGAGACCGGGCGCTACCCCGAGGCGTCGTTCGAGCTGACCGTCCCGATCCGGCTGTCCGACGCACCGGCCCGGGGCGAGACGGTCGAGGTCACCGCGGTCGGCGGGCTCACCCTCCACGGCCGGACCGCCCCGGTGCGGGTCGCGCTCGAGGCCCGCTGGGACGGCGCCACCATCTCGATCGCCGGCGAGGCGCCGATCACCCTGGCCGACTTCGGCATCGACGCGATCGACGTCCACGGCCTGGTCCGCACCGACGACCGGGCGACCCTCGAGCTGCAGCTCCTGCTGGTGCCCGCGTGACCGCGGCCGGCAGGATGGCACGGTTCGGGAACCTGGGGTTCCTGCGCAGCGACCTATCCGAGAAGAGGACGGACGGTGCCCACACGCCGGGGGAGATCGATGAGCGGACAGGTCAGCGAGCTCAGCGAGCTCGGGGAGACGACGGCGGCCGGCGCAGGTAGGGCCGTCCGATGAGCCGACGCATCCTGGTCGTCGCCGCGGTCGTCCTGGTGGTGCTGGGCGTCGGCGGCGGCGTGTTCTGGTACACGGTGCTGCGCGACACCGCGGATCCCAAGGCCGACATCGACGCGGTGTCGAGCGCTGGCTCGGGCGACGGCGACAGCGCCGCGGGTGAGGGGCCGGCGACGCCCGACGGCACCTGGACGGTCCAGACCGAGGAGTCGGTGTTCGTGGGCTACCGGGTCGAGGAGCAGTTCGCCGGCGACAGGATCAAGAAGACCGCCACCGGCCGCACGCCCGCGGTCGAGGGCGACCTGACCATCGCGGGCGACCAGGTGACCGCGGCGAGCTTCACCGCCGACCTCACCCAGCTCGCCAGCGACCAGGCCCGGCGCGACTCGGCGCTGCTCACCCGGGGCATCCAGATCGAGCAGTTCCCGACCGCGACGTTCGAGCTCACCGCCCCCATCACGCTGCCCGAGACCCCGACCCGGGGCGAGACCGTCGAGGTCACCGCCACCGGCGACCTCACGCTCCACGGCCAGACCAAGCCGGTCGAGCTCCAGCTCGAGGGCCGCTGGGACGGCGCCACCCTCTCGGTCGCGGGCGAGACGCCGATCACGTTCGCCGACTTCGGCATCGAGCCCATCACGATCGGCGGGTTCGTCAGCACCGACGACCACGGGACCATGGAGCTGCAGCTCCTGCTCGTGCCGGCATGACCCGCACCGTCTCGCTCCGGGTCGCCCTGGCCGTGCTGGGGACGATCCTGGTCGTCGCCGTGGTGGCCGTGCTCTACGCGACCCGCGAGGGCGACGGCGGCGGCGACACCCGCGCCGGCTCGGGCGACGCGGGTGGCGAGGCCGAGGACGACGGCGGCTGGTACGGCGCCCTGGTGACCGACCCTGCCGCCCGGCCCGAGTTCACGTTGACCGACACCGCCGGCCAGCCCTACGACTTCGGGCAGGAGACGGCCGGCCAGCTCACCCTGCTGTTCTTCGGCTACACGAACTGCCCCGACGTCTGCCCCCTGCAGATGGCGACGCTGGCCACCGCGCTCGAGGAACCGGGCGTGCCCGACCCGGTCGTCGTGTTCGTGACCACCGACCCGGCCCGCGACACCCCCGACCACCTGCGCGAGTGGCTCGACAACTTCGACACCGACTTCGTGGGCCTCACCGGCACCGCCGAAGAGATCCGTGCTGCGGAGGACGCCGCGCTCGTCGAGCCGTCGATCCCCATCGACACCGAGGGCCGGCCCCTCGACGAACCGCCGGCCGGGGGCCAGAACTACGAGATCGGCCACGCCGCCCAGATCGTCGTCTACACCTCCGACGACCTCACCCACATCGTCTACCCCGCCGGCGTCCAGAGCGACGCCTGGGTCGCCGACCTGCCCCGCCTCGCCGAGGGCTGGACCGCCGCCTGACCCACCCCGGTTCGCCCTCCACCAACCGCGACTACCGGGCAATCCTGGTGGGAGCGCTCTGGGGGAGCTGGTGCGCGCCACGCAGCCGATGGCGTGGCGGTTCTGCCAGGGCCTGGGATCGCCGAGGTGCTCGACTGCCCGATCGGCACGATCCGCTCGCGGGTCGCCCGGGCCCGCGCCGACGTCCTCGCGGCCGTGCGCCAGGCCGAGGCCCGCTGATCGCCCGCCCACCTGGCGAGCGGCGCCTCGGTCAGCGCATGCCGAAGGCGGCGCGGAGGCGGGGCACCCGGCGGACCACGAAGCGGTCGACGAGCAGCACCACGGCCAGGCTGAGGCCCCAGAACGGGTAGACCACGGCGAGGACGAGGGCGGTGATGCCCAGGACGCGCTGCAGCCGCACGTCGACGGGCCGGCGGGGCAGGCCGAGGGTGCCCTGGCGGCGGCGCTTGTTCCACATGACCGCGGCGGTCGTGACGTTCCAGAGCACCAGCAGGCAGGCGCCGGTCATGAGGATGCGGGTGAACAGGCCGTACTGGGTGCCCATGTGGGTCTCGATGCCCCACTCGGTCATCCACTGGAGCTTGCCCCACGTGCTGGGGGTGCTCCTGGCGAGGGTCTTGCCGCTGAACTGGTCGAGGTAGAGCGCTCCCTGGTCGTGCATGCGGGTCGGCCACGGGTTGACGATCACGAACGAGCCGTAGGCGGGGTTCTCGGGGTCGTCGAGGGTGTCGACGGGCAGGTTGATCGTGTAGCCGGGCACCATGCGCTCCTCGGTGGCGGCGTCGACCACCAGGTCGAGCCCCACGGGCTCGGCCTTGGCCGCCGTGCCTTCGGCGGCGTCACCGCCAGCGTCGCCGCCGCCGTGGTGGGCCGCGCCGCCTCCGGAGGACGGGATGGCGTCGCCGCTGGCCGCCCAGGGGATGCGCTGGCCGGCCCGGTCGAGGTCGCCGGTGACCGGCTGGGTCGACGCGGGACCTTCCCACTCCCAGAAGCTGGTCGCCTTGTTCGGGGTGAGCTCCGAGGAGACGTAGGCCCAGTTGGCGCCCCACGCCGCCGACCACGGCAGGCCGGTGGTGATGAAGAACACCAGCAGGAACGCCAGCACGGTGCCCGCGATGGCGTGGAGGTCACGCCACCGGGCCCGCCCGGGCCTGGCGAGCCGGCTCGGCCGGGGCACGAACATCGGCTTGCCGGTGCCCTGCTTGCGGGGCCACCACAGGTAGGCGCCGGTGAACGCCAGCACCAGGCCCCACCCGGCGAAGATCTCGACGACCAGGTCGCCGACCGCGGCGTCGGCGAAGGCGGACCCGTCGCCGAAGATCCCCGGCAACGCCGGGACCGGCACGGTGACGGCCTCGTTGTTCAGGTTGCCGTGGAGCCGGTTGGCCAGACCGACCACGTCGTCCTCGGCCTTCTGCCGGCCCAGCACCTCGGCCGTGTAGGGGTCGACGTAGACGTCGACGAACGTGCCGTCGGGCTCGCTGGTC
>Ga0075421_100011953_pt1 | contig 10767 bp, 11 predicted proteins | sample SoiMetdeltSBSDD5_FD_75292 | JGI IMG/M metagenome (GOLD analysis project Ga0075421, IMG submission 75292) | Bulk soil microbial communities from a Populus tree surrounding site in Tennessee, USA - Soil MetaG P. deltoides SBSDD5 | ecosystem: Environmental > Terrestrial > Soil > Tree plantation...
GGAGGGCGCGGAGCTTGCGCTCGAGGTCGGCTGCGTCGGCCGTCGCGAAGCTGGCGAGCGCGCGGTGCTCGACCGGATACTCCTCCTCGAGCCCGGCGGCGACCTCTGCCAGGCCCGAGTGGCGAGCTACGAGGGGGAGCGAGCCGCCAGCCGCCGCCTCTGCCGCAACCATTCCGAACGCCTCCGGGAAGATCGAGGGGACCACGGACACGTCGGCGAGCGGCAGTAGATGGACGAGGTGGCGGTGCTCGAGCGGTCCGGTGAAGAGCGTGCCCGGCGGCGCCATCCGCTCGAGCTCTTCGCGGTAGTCACCGAACCCCACGATGACCGCGCGTGCGTCGAGGCCGCGCACCGCATCGAGCAGCAGCTGGACGCCCTTGTTGCGAATCAGCTTGCCGAAGTAGAGGACGATGGGGCCGTCACCGCCGAAGAACGCCTCGAAGCGCTCGGCGTTCCGGTCGTCCGGGAGCCGTTCGTTCGCGTTGTCCGCGTTCGACGGGTCCTCGCCCGCCTGTCGAATCAGGTGTTCGAGCGCAACGTCGCGCGGCTCCGGATGAAAGAGCTCCACGTCGACGCCCGGCGGGACCTCGTACACGCGGTCGACGTGGCCGACGACCTCTTCGAGGACGTCCCGGATGTGCTCGGACCCGACGACGACCGCTGCTGCCGAGGCGAGCGCCTCACGCCCCCACGCCGATAGCTCGGCGTTCCCGCGCATGGAGTACTCCAGCTCGGAGCCGTGCGCCTTCACCGTGAAGGGGACGCCGACGGCGGCGCCGACGGGCGCACCGAGCAGCACGTGATTGGTGAAGACGAGGTCGGCGGGAAGATGCTCTCGCACGGCCGAGGCGTTCAACCCGACGTAGCGCTCGCGCTCCGCGCGGCTGAAGTCCTGCAGCAGCTTCGCCTCGAGCCCTTCGTAACGGTCGAGCACGAAGACGGGCAGCAGCCCGCCGACGTCCGGCCGCACCACGTGCGCGCCGCCGACGTCGTATGCCTCCGGATGCCGCTCCTGGCAGAAGACGACGACGTCGTGTCCGGCGCGGGTCCACTCGCGCGCGAGTGCGCGCGTATAGACGTTCGATCCCGTCCCGCCGAGCAGGTAGCCGTGCCAGAGCAGGATGCGCATCCTGCTCGACGCTACGTCAAATAGAAGTAGAGCGCGTAGAGCAGCTCGACGGCAGGGTTGGACGTGTGCACAGCGACGTCCTGGGGCACGTCGAGCAGCGCTTCGGAGTAGTTGAAGATGATCTTGATCCCCGACGCGACGAGATCGTCTGCGACTCGCTGTGCGTTGTCGGCCGGAACCGCGACCACGCCGACGATGATGTTCTTCTCGCGGATCGCACCGGTGAGTCGCCCGTAGTCGCTGACGGGGACGTGCCCCACGGTGCGGCCGACCTTGTCGGGATCCGTGTCGAAGACCGCGGCGATGTTGATCCCGTGCTCCGCGAAGATCGGCGAGCTGGCGATCGCCTGGCCCAGGCGGCCCGCCCCGATCAGCGCGATGTTGTGCTGCCCTTGCGTCCGGAGGATCTTCCGGATCTCGCCGAGAAGCGAGTCGATGTTGTAGCCGACGCCGCGCTTGCCGAACTTGCCGAAGGCCGAGAGGTCACGCCTGATCTGCGTCGCATTGATGTTGGTGTAGTCGGCGATCTCCTGCGAAGAGATGCGCTCCTTGCCCATCTTCTTGGCCTGGGTGAGCACCTGCAGGTAGCGGGACAGGCGCGCGGCGACGCCGACGGTGAGCCGCTCGCCGCCCGGCATCGTGGGTCGCGTCTCGAGAGTTTGTGACACCCGGATTCCGTTGTAGCACGCGGCGCCGGGCCGGTGCGCCGGTTAACTTTGTGCGGCGATTTTTCGCCGGAATGCAGCCGGATCGACAAAGTAGACGAACGCCCGCTCGCCGTCGAGCTCCACCACCGGCAGCCATTCACGGTAGGCGGCCTCCAGCTGGGGGTCGCCGGTGATGTCCACCTCCTCGAAGGGCTGTCCGGTCTCGAGCAGCACCGCCCGTGCCTTCTCGCAGAGGTGGCAGCCCTGCGCGTGATAGAGGACGACCTTAGGGATAGATCCCGCGCGTCGTCGTTGCCTCGGCTACGCGCCGCACGGCGAGGCCGTAGGCGGCGAGGCGCATCGAGACGCCGCGGCTCTCCATCGTCGCCCAGGTCTCGTTGAACGCGCGCGTGATGATGTCGTTCAGCTTGGCGTTCACCTCGGCCTCCTTCCAGAAGTACTCCTGGAGGCCCTGCACCCACTCGAAGTACGAGACGACGACTCCCCCGGCGTTCGCGAGGATGTCCGGGAGAACGAGGATCCCCTTCTCCTCGAGAATCTCGTCCGCGGACGGAGTCACGGGCCCGTTCGCGCCCTCGACGACGATCTTGGCCTTGACCTGCGCGGCGTTGTCGGTCGTGATCACCTGCTCGAGCGCGCACGGCGCGAGCACATCGCACTCGACCAGGAGCAGCTCCTCGTTCGTGATCGCCTCAGCGCCGCGGAAACCGGCGAGCGTGCCGGTCTCGCGCTTGTGCGCGAAGGCAGCCTGCACGTCGATCCCCTTCGGATTGTGCAAGCCGGCAGTCGAGTCGGAGATCGCGATCACGTTGGCGCCGTCCTCGGCGAGGAACCTCGCCAGGAACGAGCCGACGTTGCCGAAGCCCTGAACGGCGGCCGACGCTCCCTGGAGCGAGATCTGCTTCTTGCGCACCGCCTCGCGCACGCAGTAGAGCGCCCCGCGCGCCGTCGCCTCCTCGCGGCCGAGCGAACCGCCGATCGTCAGCGGCTTGCCCGTGACGACGCCGAGCACCGAGTGGCCCTTGTTCATCGAATACGTGTCGAAGATCCACGCCATCACGCGTCCGTCGGTGCCGACGTCGGGTGCGGGGATGTCCTTCTCCGGACCGATCTCGTTGATGATCTCGGAGGTGAACCGGCGCGTCATGCGCTGCAGCTCGCCCTCCGACATCGTCTTCGGGCTGCAGACGACGCCGCCCTTTGCACCGCCGAACGGAATGCCTGACAGCGCGCACTTCCACGTCATCCACATCGCCAGCGACTTGACTTCGTCGAGCGTGACGTCCTGGTGGTAACGGATGCCGCCCTTCGACGGGCCGCGCGCGACGTTGTGCGTGACTCGATGCCCCTGAAAGACCTGAGTCGTGCCGTCGTCCATCGCAACGGGGATGGAGACGGAGACGGCCTTCTTGCACTCCTGCAGCACGTTGACGAGATTCGGGTCGATCGCGAAGACCTTGGCGACCCGGCGCAGCTGCTCGCGGGCGATCTCGAACGGGTTCTCTCGGAGATGCGAGACGGGGGCGTCGACAGTCGTCACTTCAACTCCTTTTTCCTCGCAAATCGGGGCATTTGGGCTGGGCGGGCGGAGCCTACTTGATGGTGAAGGTCACCGTCCTGATCGTCGGCGGACCGGGCTCGGTGCCGTACGCGAGCAGGCGCAGCTGGTAATCGCCGCTCGGGAGGACTTGCCCCGTGGGGTCACGTCCGGTGACGCCGAACGAGTAGCGGCCGGGGAGCACGTCACGCAACCGCGCAAGCAGCCCGATGCGACCACCGCCGGGGCTCCACAGATCGAGATCGAGACGCGACAGCGGCTGCACCGCTGCACGCCCCGCAACATCCCGCACCGAGCCGGCGACGAAGCTGAGCAGCGCAGGCGCGGCATCCGACGGGCGGAACGCTCGAATGGAGAGACGGACCGCCGCGAGCCCCGGGGTTGCCCGCGGCCCGAACAGGATCGTCCACGGCACGTGCACTTCTCGACCCGCGGCCGGCGTCGCGACGAAGCGGCCTTCGACGGGCGCGGTTCCCTGCGGCTTCGCCGACACACGCGCACGGATGTGCACGCGCACGGTGCGTCCGGAGGCAAGCGAGACGCGCAGCGGCCTGATGTCGAACTCCACCGGCGCCGCTCCCTCACGCGTCACGTCCGTGTGGAAGTCGAGGATCACGCGCCGGAACGAGACGTTGCGGATCGCGACGACCTGGCCCGCATGCCACTTCGCGCTCGTCGCCCGCCCGAACGCGAGCGACGCCGGCGCGGCCGCGACCTCCGTCGCAGTCGCGCCGCCGACGTCGACGAGGCCGGCGCCCTGCGCGCTGACGAAGTCGTCGGCGAGCGGACGCGCGGAGCCGACGATGAGCCCCTTGAGCGCGTCGGCATCGAGATACGGACGTGCCTGCGCGAGCAGTGCGGCGCCGCCCGCGACAAGCGCAGCGGCGACGCTCGTGCCGTTCACGGTGCCGTAGCGCGCAGAGCCGTCGCCGTTCGACCCGGGCTCGGCCGTTTCGAGCGCGACGCCGGGAGCGACGACGTCCGGCTTCACACGGCCGTCGAATGCGAGCCCCGAGGACGAGAACTGCGCGACGCGTCCCTCCCCCGCGTTCGAGGTCGTGCGAACCGACCCGAGCGACACGGTCCCTTGCAGCCCGTGCCGCAGTCGCGTCAGCAACCGCGCCGCGACGTCGTCGGAGATCGACACCGCGGGGATCGGCCCGTTCTGGTCGAGGCTGATCCCGCCCGCGGGGAGATCGGCGCCGTAGAAGAGCACCGCGACCGCACCGGCCCGCGCCGCGTTGACGAGGCTCCCGTTCGGGTCCGAACCGGTGGGCAGCACGGCCGCGCGGCCGGCGACGAGGCTGACGCCGCGCTGATCGAAGAAGTCGAGCAGCGGGACGGCGCCGCGGTATCCGACCGGTGCCGTCGACTGCGCCCGCGGGGCTCCGATCCCGACGTCGAGCGCTCTGCCCGGGGAGACGGCGCTCGCGAGCGGCCGCGTCCCGTCGAAGTCCACGTGCAGGCCGTCCCGCAGGACGACGCGAGCCTCGCCGTAGCGCGGACGCAAGTCGAGCGCCCCGACTGTGAGGGCGGCGGGCGCGCCGCCGGGCCCGGCGATGCTGCCGTAGCCCGGACCGACGGGCCCGTCGTTGCCCGCGGGGGCGACCACGAGCGTGTCGAGCCGCACCGCACCGGCAGCCGCGCGCGCGAGCGGGCCGTCCGCGAAGCCGTCGAACGGCTGCGCGACGCCCACCAGCGCGATGCGCGCCGCGTCGTGCGAATCGCCGTCGCCGTTCGGGTCGACGGCGCGCTCGAGGCCCGCGAGCACCTGGTCGGTGCGGGCGTAGACGGCCCAGCGCGCCGACGCGTCGCGCTGCCAGCCGGCGACGCGGATCGGCAACAGCGTGGCGCCCGGCGCGACTCCGGCGAGCGCACCCGGTCCACCGGAGCCCACGAGCAGGCCGGCCATCTCCGTCCCGTGCGCCTCGAGCTCGGCCGGGGCGTCCGGCTCCGGCGCGGCCGACGCGTCGGGATCTCCTCCGACGATGTCGACGCCCGCCGTCACGCGTCCGCGCAGGAAGGGATGGGCCCGGTCGACGCCCGTGTCGAGAAGCGCGACCGAGACACCCCGGCCGTCGCGATCGGAGAGCGCGATCTGCGGGCGCTCGCCGAACTGCGAGCCGAGGTCGATCGTCGCGGGGTACGCGGCCCGCACGGGGTAGACCCCGGCAACCTCCGGTGCGCGCTCGAGCACTGCGATCCCACGCGCGTCGAAGGCGGCCGAGAAGCCGTTGATCGTGTGCGTGTAGCTGAACTCCGGTTGGACGACGACGCCCTGCACGCGCAGCCGCGCGACGAGCAGCTTCTGGGCGGCGAGCGCGCTCTCCGTCCAGCGCTGCTCTTCCTCACCTGTGGCGAGCCCGCCGGCATTGCCGACACGGTCGGCGAGCGCAGCGGCCTTCAGCAGGACGATCACTCGCTGCCCGACGGCGACGCGCGGACGCTGCGCACCTGCAAGGCCCTGCCAGCTCGGGTCCCCCGCTGCGGCGGCGTGACGGCTACTGCCCCCGCCGGCCGCGATCAGGACCGCGGTGACGACGACTGCGAGAGCCGCAAGCACCAGCGCATTGAACGGCTCACGCGGTCGACGCGTAGGCATCGAGGCCAAGATAGCCGGGATACGGGAGAGGCTCGACGTACCTCGCAGCCGAGGCGATCATCGCCGCGTTGTCGGTGCAGAGCGGGAGCGGAGCAAGCACCGCACCGCCGAGCGAGGCACGCAGCTCCGAGTTCGCGGCGACTCCCCCAACGACTGCGACCTTCGTCGCGCCGGTCTGCTCCGCAGCCTGCTGCGTCCGCTCGACGAGCGCGCGGACGATCGCGCGCTGGTAGCTCGCAGCGAGGTCGGGTCGCGCCGCCTCGAGCCATGCAGCCGGCTTGTCGCGCACCGCATACAGCAGCGCCGTCTTCACGCCCGAGAAGGAGAAGTCGAGCCCCGGCACGCGCGCGACCGGAAAGTCGAACGCCTGGGGATCGCCGTCGCGCGCGAGCCGGTCGATCTCCGCCCCGCCGGGATAGCCGAGGCCGAGCAGCCGCGCGCCCTTGTCGAACGCCTCGCCGGCGGCATCGTCGATCGTCGTGCCGAGGGCGCGCGGCTTGCTGCCGTGGTCCTGCACGTCGAGCAGCAGCGTGTGCCCGCCGCTCGCGAGCAGACAGAGGAACGGCGGCTCGAGCGCGACGGGCTGCAGGTAGAGCGAGGCGACATGCCCGTGGAGGTGGTCGACCGCGGCGAGCGGCAGGCGGCGCGCCCATGCAATCGCCTTGGCCGCCGCGACGCCGACGAGCAATGCCCCGATCAAGCCGGGCCCCGTCGTCACCGCCACGAGCTCCACGTCGCCGAGCTCGGCTTTCGCTTCGCCCAGCGCCTCGCGGATGACAGGTGTGACGAGCTCGAGATGGCGTCTCGACGCGACCTCGGGGACGACGCCGCCGTAGCGCGCGTGCAGCTCGGCCTGCGACGAGACGACGTTCGCGAGAATCGCGCCCTCGCGAGTGACGAGCGCCGCAGCGGTCTCGTCACACGACGTCTCGAGCCCGAGGATCACGGCCTGCGCCAGTGCGCGCCGCCGTCGAGGGTCCGCCAGACGCGGCGACCCGCCACGATCCAGCCGCGGCGCGTGTCGAGGAAGTCGATGGCGGCCGGCGCGGGCCCGGGCCACGTTGCACGCGCGAACGTCGCGCCGCCGTCGCGTGTCCGGACGATCGTCGCCGTCCCGCGCCCGCCGCACGGCGCGCAGCTGCCGGTGAAGACCGCGGCGCCGTGGCCGAGGACGGTGAACGGTCCTGCGTAGTTGCTGATCGACGGCAGCCTGCGCTGGAACGGGCTCGCGAGCACGACGCCCCATGGGCCGCCGTCGAGCGAGCGGTAGACGTGGTAGCCCTCGGTGCCGGCAGCTGCTCCCTCGGCGAAGACGACCCATGCATCGCGCTCGTCACAGCCGAGGCTCGGCGCCTCCTGCGATCCGGTTCGCAGTCGCGCGCGCGTCCAGCCGCGGCCACCGTCGTGCGTCGTCCACACCGAGCCTCTGCGGGCCGTCCAGCCGTCGCGACGCGTGGAGAAGCATTCGGACTGCACGGGACCGGGCGCGCGCGCCTGCTTCCACGTCGCACCGGAGTCGGTGCTGCGCACGAGCACGCCGTCGCGTGTCAGCCCGAAACCCACCGCGGCATCGACGAACTGCACACCGACGAGGTGCGGCGCGCCGAGCCGCGACCACCGATGCCCGTCGGACGTGCGCAGCACGAGACCGTCGCCCGTGATCGCCCACGCACGCGCACGGTCGAACGCCGAGATCCCGATGATCGGCGCGCGCGCCTCGACGCGGAACGTCCGGCCGTCGGTCGTTCCGAGCAAGCCCCCGGCCGTGCCGACCCACCCGTGCCGCGCATCGACGAAGGCGATCGCGCTCGCCGGCGGCACCGGGACGATCACGAAGGCTGTCGCGCCTGCGCCGGCTCCGGGTCGCGCCACATGATCAGCGCGTCCTCGCGGTTGTCCGTGTAGTAGCCGCGCCGCACGCCGCGGGCCCTGAAGCCCGCCTGCTCGTAGAGGTTGATAGCCACGTCGTTGGAGACGCGCACCTCGAGCGTGTAGCCACGCCGTCCTTCGCCGGCGGTGACGACGAAGAGCTGCTCCAGCAAGCCGGCGGCGATGTGCTTGCGGCGGTGCTTCGGCGCGACGGCGAGGTTCATCACGTGCCACGCGTCGACGTAGCGGCTGATGATGAGGTAGCCGAGCAGCTCGCCGGCCTCGGGATCGAAGGCTCCCAGTGAGATCGACGACGGCTTCGCGAGCTCGCCGGCGAACATCGAGCGCGACCACGGAGTGCGGTACGACGCCCGCTCGATCTTCTCGATCGCGTTGAGGTCGCGCAGCTCCAGGCGACGGAAGTCCACCTTGTTCGCGGTGGCGCTCACAGCCTCGTTCTATCAGCGTCGGGCAGGCGCAGGTACAACGGCTCGACCTCCTCGGCCGGGCCGAAGTCCCGTGCGAGTTGGGCGTGGAACCGAGCCCGCGGGAGGTGGCGCTCGTCGCCGTCGGGCGGGATCTCGGCGCCTTTCCCCTCGAGCACGTCCCGGTAGCGCACGGCGCCGCTGCCGACACACAGGCGGCCCGGCTCGACGTCGAGCACTGCGGGCGCGAGCACGAGGCCCGGCGCGAAGACCTCGCGGCGGCGGGCGTCGATCACGGGCAACGCGCCGGGCGCACCTGCCGCGAGCGCGTCGAGGGTCGAGACGCCGGCGACGGGCACGCCCAATGCGAGGGCGAGCCCGCGCGCCGTGGAGAGCCCGATCCGCACCCCCGTGAAGCTCCCGGGGCCGATCCCGACGGCCAGCGCGTCGATGGCCCGCGTCTGCATCCCTGCCTGGCGGAGCAGCGCGTCGACGTCCTCGAGCAACGTCGCCGCCCGCGAGCCGCGCTCGCCCAGGACTTCGCCGTCGGCGACGAGCGCGCTCGTCGCGACGTCAGTCGCCGTGTCGAACGCCAGGATCACCATCACGCTCAATCGTGACAAGCCGCGTACCGCCGCCGCCGTGCTCGAGGCGCACGGCGACCCGTGCCGGCGGCAACACCCCGGCGCCCGCCTCCGGCCACTCGACGAACACGATCGCGTCGTCGAAGTAGGGCTCGAGGTCGCCCCATTCCGCTGCGGAGACGTCGCGAAAGCGGAAGAGGTCGAGGTGCGAGACCTCGACGCGTCCGTGGTAGCGGTGGCCGATCGTGAAGGTCGGGCTCGTGACGGGCTCCGTCACGCCAAGCGCGCGGCAGGCGCCGCGCACGAACGTCGTCTTCCCCGAGCCGAGCTCGCCCGAGACCGTGACGACATCGCCCGTCTCCAGGCCGGCGACGAGCTGCGCCGCGAGCTCTTCCGTTTCCTCGGGGGAGTGAGTCTCGGTCAGAAGAGGCCGAGCTGGACGGCCGGCTCGGCCGTCACCGGCGTGAGGAAGACCGCCGGCTCGGGCGTCGGGGCGACCTCTCGGCCGAGCAGCTCGGGGATGCGCGCGAAATCGGACTTCAGCACCTCGAGCATGCGCGGCGTGTAGAGCGCGGCGGCCGGGTGGTAGAGCGGGTAGAGCAGCACGCGCCGTCCGCCGAGCGTCGTCTCGTGTTCCTGCCCGTGCACGCGGGTGATCCCCGTGGGGCGGCCCGAGAGCAGCTTGGTGGCGAAGTTTCCGAGCGTCGCCACGACGCGCGGCTGGATCAGCTCGATCTGCCGCCAGAGATGTCCCTCGCAAGCCTCGATCTCGTCCGGCATGGGGTCGCGGTTCCCGGGAGGCCTGCACTTCAGGACGTTGCACACGTACACGTCCGCACGTGTGAGGCCGATCACCGAAAGGAGCTGGTCGAGCAGCTTGCCGGCGGCGCCGACGAACGGGATCCCCTGCTTGTCCTCGTGGAAGCCCGGCGCCTCGCCGACGAACATCAGGTCGGCCGCGGGATCTCCCGAGCCGAAGACGACCTGCGTGCGCCCGCCTGCGAGCGCGCAGCGCGTGCAGCCGGCGACGTCATCGCGATACGCGTGAAGATCAGTGCCCGCAGCCACAGCTCCCGCCGCAACAGCCGCCGCCACCACCACCGAGTGCGCCGGTCTGCCCGGCGGTGCCGATCATCGCGAACGTCGAGAGCTGGCGCGACACGTTCGTCGTCCCGCACTGCGGGCACGAGACCTCCTGGTCGCCGCGGACCAGCTCCTCGAAGTGCTCCTCGCACTTCATGCAGACGTACTCGTACATCGGCATCGCCCGGAGAGTTTAGGCCCGCGGGCGGATGCTTGGGAAACCAGCGAATAGCGGGTAGAAAAGCCCGAAACGCGCGACTCGTCGCGACGACCGAGGCCGGAGGCTAAGACAGGCGAAGCCGGCTTAGCCGGAGGCGGACTGATGCGGGCGGGGATGGCGAAGCCACCACCGCCCGCACCGCCACAGCCATCGCCCGAGTCGATCTAGGAGAAGCGACCGCTCGAGCGCGGAGGCGAGACCGCGTCTCGCCGCAGCGCTACAAACCAAGGGCCTCGCCGAGACAAGGAGGGGGCTCGTGGGGGAACCTCGGTTCCCCCACGGTTTGGTTCCCCCACGGCTCAGTAGCGGGCCGAAACGTGCCGGCCGCCGAGCGCGCCGGTGAGCTTCCCGTTCTTCGCGACCTTGAGCGTGCCGCCGACGGCGGCCGAGCCCGAGACCTTCACCGTCCCTTTGAAGGTCGAAGGTGGGCCGACGTCCACGAGCGTGAGCTTCCCGCTGACGAGGACGCCCGGCGCCGCGGCGTAGCGCGTCAACACGAACGAGTCGCCGCTCTTCGTGGTCGCAAGCTTGCCGCCGAACAGCCCGCGGGCCGTACGCGGCAGGAAGAACCACCACGTCGCCTCCGCCTCGCGGAGCGTCTGGCCGACGACCTTCAGCGTCGACGGAAC
>Ga0075421_100011954_pt1 | contig 10766 bp, 8 predicted proteins | sample SoiMetdeltSBSDD5_FD_75292 | JGI IMG/M metagenome (GOLD analysis project Ga0075421, IMG submission 75292) | Bulk soil microbial communities from a Populus tree surrounding site in Tennessee, USA - Soil MetaG P. deltoides SBSDD5 | ecosystem: Environmental > Terrestrial > Soil > Tree plantation...
GACCACTCGTCGCGCGAGACCCTCGCCGACTACAAGAGCCATCGCTTTCGCATGCTCTATCGCGACGCTGACGGCAATCCCGAGCAGCACGACACGATCATCGACATCGTCTACGTGAAGAGCGGTGAGGCGACGCTCATGCTGGGCGGGACGATGGCCGGGCGGCGGGCAACCGGGCCTGGTGAATTCGTCGGCACGCGGCTCGATGGTGGCGAACGTCATCCTCTCGGCGCCGGCGACATCGTGCACATTCCGGCCGGCATCCCGCACAGTTTCCTCGTGCCGGCGGGCAAGCACATGACCTACGTGCTGCTGAAGATTCCAGCTGCGGAAAAGTGAGCGAGATCACGAGATCCACAGAGCTCTTCCGGACAACACCGTCTGAAGATGGAATCGAGACAACCTGACATCAGACTGGCTGAACCGCAGGACGTTCCGTCCCTCCCTGAGATCGAGAGAGTCGCCGGGCTGCTGTTCAAGACTCATCCGGCAGACCTTGGAATTCCAGACGAAGTGTACGACCGGCCGAACTCAATCGAAACCTTCGAGGCGGCACAAAAGGCAGGACGCTTATGGGTGGCCTGTGGTCCGGCACGTGAGCCGATCGGATTCGCTCTGGTAGTCGACATCGCGGGGTTTGCGCATCTCGACGAACTCGACGTCCTTCCGTCGTACGGCCGTCAAGGTGTCGGCTCGGCGCTCCTGGCAACGGTGTGCAACTGGGCCAGCACCGCGGGCTATCCAGCCGTGACCCTCAGGACATTCCGTGATGTCCCCTGGAACGCGCCGTTCTACCATCGGCGCGGATTTCAGGTCGTCGAACGCGGCGCCTTGTCGGCCGAGCACATCCAACTCGAAGCCTCGGAAAGGCAGCGTGGGCTGCGAACAGATCTCCGCGTCACGATGGCCTTTGATACCTCCGGCCGACGGCAACTTCGATGAATCCTCTTGATCGTCTGTTCCAGTTCCCCGTTGTCGCAAAGAAATGTCCTGAACTCGCTCAGTTCGAGCCCATCACCTTGACGAAATCGCCCCACGCCATCACCGGCCCGTGGATGGGTGCGAGCGTCGTGATATCGAGCTTCAGGCGGCGCACGTTGTTCAGGAACGTCTTCGCCGCCGCGGTGGGCGGCGGTGTTGCCGCGCCGGCCGGCGGCGCGTTGTACAAGTCGGCTTCGACGACGATCTTTTCCTTCGGCAGGTGCGCGATCAGCATGCCGTCGACATGATTGAGGCCCTGGATGTGGTGAACGTCCATTGTTCGCGTCCCGTCGCTGAGCGTGTATTTCTCGACGACGGTTTCGAAGCGGTACCCCTCCGCGGCCTCTTCCGGCGGATACAGCGACAGCCGATCGGGCTCCAACGTCCGCTGCGCCTTGAGCGAGAACAGTTCCTGGCCGTAGAAGTCGCGGTTGCCGCGGTAGGTGATGATCGCCGACCCTTCGTCGTGGACGTAGGTGCGCAGCCCGCCGGAATGATCGAAATGATGGTGCGTGTTGACGACGTAGTCGACCGGCTTGTTCGGCATCAGCTTCCTGATCTCCGCGATCACCGCGAGCGAGCGCTCCTCGTTGAGCGGCGCCTCGACCACCGCGACGTAGTCTCGGAACTCGACCGCCACACTGTTGTGGGATCCGCCGCCGATCGAATAGACGCCATCGGCCAGTTTCTGCGATTCGACCCGCAGCGGCGGCGGGGTGAAGTTCCGGATCGCATCGGGGACGGCAATCGGATCTCCGCAAACGTTCGCTTCGACGCTCGCGACGGTCATGTCGAAGCCATGATGGCCGCCCCGGACGACGGGATTGCCGCTGGACTCGTCGTCGAGGTCATCGTGATGATGGAACCTGGTCGGGAACTTCACCGTTCCGAACGTCTTGTAGCTGCTGTACACCGTCTCGTAGTACATGTCGCCGACGACCGCATTGGGGATCCAGGTTTGCACTCTCTCGATCACGTTGTCGGCATTGACCGTCGCGTTCACCCTGTACTTGCCGAGCGCGGTGATCGAGATCATCGTGACGCGCTGCTTGCCCCCGCCCTCTCCGCCTTCATAGCGCGTCAGCATCACCGGGTTGGACGCCGCCAGAGCGGCCCTGACGAAGCCGTGCGGCGTCAGCCAGAGATCGAGCTGCCGGCGCGCGGCGGCAACCGGGGTCGGGTTCGTGCCCTGCACGACCCAGGCACGATCGCCGCTCACCATCGTCACCTGCCGCGCCTCGCCCTCGATCGGGACGCCTCCGCCGCGGGCCGGGTGCGTGCCCTGGCGCGTGACCTGTTCTTCGCGCGCGGATCTGGCCTCGAAGTTGACCGTCTTCTTGTAGCTCGCGAGCTCGACGCGCGGCCAGTCGTCTCTCGGCGTATAGTTCTGCCCGACGATTCCCAGGTAGCCGGTTCCCGAGTAGGTGACGCATCGCAGGGAATCTGCGCCGATGTTCGTCGCGACCGCCTGCAGCACCGCCTTCGCGTCCTGCGCGATCAGGGCTGGGCCGGTCAGCGCCGTGGGAATCAACACGAGACAAAGCAGTGCGAGCCGTCGGGTCATGATGCCTCCCTCTTGCCGGTGGCGGTGAGCGGCAACACGGTAACACTTTGAGCGGGGTCCTATGCGCGCTTTTACTTTCTGGCTTCCCGGGTTGCTGATCGCCGGCCTCGCGGCGCCGTTCGCGCAAAGCGTCGATCCCGGGCGCCAGACGTTCGTCACACGTTGCGCCAGCTGCCATGGCACCGACGGCAACGGCGGTGAGCTCGGGCCGAACATCACCGCCCGCGTCTCCGCGCGCACCGACGAGGAGCTGGCAGCCGTGATTCACGACGGCGCGCCGGCCTCGGGCATGCCGGCCTTTGCCGGCATCACCGGCAGGGATCAGGCCGATCTCATTCGCTTCCTGCGCACCCTGAAGCCGCGCGACGCCTTCGCGCCGACGCGGGCGAAGCTGGCGCTGGCCGGCGGCGGCGAGCTCGAGGGCCTGGTCTTGAACCAGAGCGCATCCGATCTCCAGCTGCTCGGCGACGATCGCCAGCTGCACCTGCTGCGCAAGGATGGCGCCCGCTACCGCCGGGTGACGACCGACGCCGACTGGCCGTCCTACAACGGCCTGACCAACGGCAGCCGCTACAGCACGCTCGCCGAGATCGACAAGAGCAACGTCGCGCGGCTGACGCCGAAATGGATCTTCAGCCTGCGCAACACCTCGAACCTGCAGGTGACGCCGATCGTCGTGCAGGGCGTGATGTACGTCACCAGCGCCAACGAGTGCTACGCGCTCGACGCCGGCAGCGGGCGTCCGATCTGGCACTATCAGCGCCCGCGAACCAAGGGGCTCATCGGCACGTCGGCCGGCGGCGCGAACCGCGGCGTGGCGATCGACGGCGATCGGCTGTTCATGCTCACCGATCACGCGCACCTCATCGCGCTCAACCGTCACACCGGCGCGCTCGTCTGGGACGTCCAGATGGCCGACTGGAAGCAGAACTACTACGGCTCGGGCGCGCCGCTGGTCGTCGGCGGCGTCGTGATCTCCGGCATCTCCGGCGGCGACGATGGCGCGCGCGGGTTCGTGGCCGGGTTCGACGGCGGAACCGGCAAAGAGCTCTGGCGCTTCTGGACCGTGCCCGGGCGGGGTGAGCCCGGGTTCGAGACCTGGCAGGGCAAGGCGGTCGAACACCCGGGCGCGGCGACCTGGATGACCGGCAGCTACGACGCGGAGCTGAACACGCTCTACTGGCCGGTCGGCAACCCCGGGCCCGACATGATCGGCGACGATCGGCTGGGCGACAACCTCTACTCCGATTCGATCGTCGCGCTCGACCCGAAGACCGGGCGCCTGAAGTGGCACTTCCAGTTCACGCCGCACGACGTCTGGGACTACGACGCGCAGCAGCCGCCGGTGCTCGTCGACGCCGCCTGGCAGGGACAGCCGCGCAAGCTGCTGGTGCAGGCGAACCGGAACGGCTTCTTCTACGTGATCGATCGGACGAACGGAAAATTCCTGCTCGGGAAGCAATTCGTGAAGAACGTCACCTGGGCGTCTGGGCTGACCGCGGAGGGACGTCCGATCGTCGTCCCCGGCATGGAGCCGACGCTCGAGGGGAAGCGCGTCTGCCCGTCGCTCGACGGCGCGTCCAACTGGTACTCGGCGTCCTACAACCTGACGACCAACCTGTTCTACGTCCAGACCAACGACAAGTGCGGCATCTTCACGCGCACCAACATGGAGTGGGCGGGCGGCAAGGGGTTCATGGGCGGATCGTTCGGCCCGGCGCCGGAGCCGGCGCAGCGGATTCTTCGCGCAATCGATATCCACACCGGGAAGGTGGTCTGGGAACTGCCGCAGTCCGGGGCGGTGGAGTCGTGGGGCGGCGTGCTCAGCACCGCCGGCGGCATCGTCGTGTTCGGCGAGGATAGCGGCGCGCTGATGGCGGCCGACGCGGCAACCGGCAAGGCGTTGTGGAGCTTCCAGACCAGCGCGCTGTGGAAGGCCTCGCCGATGACCTACATGTTCGACGACAAGCAGTACATCGCCATCGCGGCTGGTCCGAACATCCTGGCGTTCGGGCTCTGAGCGCGAATCCGCGGAGCTCAGGTGCCGGAGCACCTGCTCCGGCACCGTGCCGCAGTACCTACTCCGGCACCGTACTTCCGGCACCGTGCCGTGCAAGTACGGCGACGACGAGGTCGGCGTCAGTGTCCGAGCAGCAGGAGCGCCCCGGCGAGCGCGGCCAGGATCCACAAGGTCGGCGTCACTTCCCGCGCGCGGCCGGCGACGGCATAGAGCAGCGCATGCAGCAGGAACCCCCACAGGATTCCCTGAGTGATCGACAGCGTCAGCGGGATCAGCACCACGGTGACGAACGCCGGCAGCGCATCCTCGATCGCGGTGAAGTCGATCGTCGCGACCGACTGGAACATCGACACGCCGACGAGGATGAGCACCGCGGCGGTCGCGTAGGCCGGCACCGCGGCCGCCAGCGGCGCGAGAAAGAAGCACGGCACGAAGCAAAGCGCCGTCACGACCGATGCGCGCCCGGTGCGGGCGCCCATCCGGATCCCGGCGATGCTCTCCACGTAGGCCGTGCCCGGCGACGTGCCGGCAAGGCCGGAGCCCAGAGTCGCCACCGCGTCGACGATGAGGCCGCGGCGCAGGTTAATCGGGCGCCCGTCCCGATCCGTGAGGCCCGACGCCTTGGCGACGCCGATGAAAGTCGAGAGCGAATCGAAGAGATCGGTGAAGAGGATCGCGACAATCGCCGGCAGCAGCGCGAGCTTCAGCGCGCCGCGGATATCGAGCTTCAGGAACGCCGACGAAAAATCAGGCGCGCTGGTGAACTGAGCCGGCGGTGTCGCGTAGCCCAGCGTCCACGCGACCGCCGTCACCGAGAAAATCGCCGCGAGGAACGCCAGCGGGTTGTTCCGGCGCATCAGCGTCGCCGCGATCAGGATGCCGGCGAGCAGGAACGCGGCGCGGTGATCCAGCGTCCCCATCCGGACGATCGTCGCCGGGTCGGCGACGACCAGGCCGGTGTTGCGCAGGCCGATGAAGGTGAGGAGCAGGCCGATGCCGCCCGCCGCCGCTGAGCGGAGCCCGGTCGGGATCGCCAGCGCAATCCGCTCGCGGATCGGCGTCGTCGAGACGGCGAGGAACAGCACGCCGGCCCAGAACACCATGCCGAGCGCCGTCTGCCACGGCACCTTGTCCTGGAGCACGATCGTGAACGCGAAGAAGGCGTTGAGGCCCATGCCCGGCGCGACCGCGAAGGGCAACTTCGCGTAGAGGCCCATCAGCAGCGTCATGCTGCTCGCAATCAGCACCGTTGCTGTCAGCGCGCCCGAGAACGGCATGCCGGTCCCCGGCGTCGACAGGATGCCGGGGTTGACGACGACGATGTAGGCCATCGTGAAGAAGGTGGTGACGCCGCCGATTACGTCGGCATAGAGTAGACCCCGGCGATCGCCGGTCGGTTGAGTCGTCAAGGTTGGAATAGTAGTCGATGAGCAGAACCCTTCGCCGGCGCTCAGGGCAGGCGCGTCGAGCAATTGCGGCGGGTCTCGCGAGCCTGATGTTGTCGGCCTGTGTCGCCCACGACGCGGCGGCGCCCGCGCCGCCGCCAGCGCCGCCCCCGGTCGTCGTGCAGGGCGCAATGGACGTCGAGGTGCAGCGCCTCGTCGGCTCGCTCGACAATGCAAAGGAAGAAAAAGTCCGGGGCTGGACGTTCTGGCGCGGCACGGTCGACGGTTACCCGGTCGTCGTCTCGAAAACGCTGAAGGGGATGTCCAACGCCGCCGCCGCCACCGCGCTGGCCGCCCAGCTCTATCGCCCGGCAGCGATCATCAACCAGGGCACCTCGGGCGGGCATCAGCCGGACCTGCACGTCTACGACATCGTGCTGGGCACGCAGTCGGTGAACCTGGGCTCGTTCAAGACCGGGTACCGCCCGCGCGGCCGCGGCAGCGACCTGGCCGAGTGGGTGCCGCTCGACTTGAACCGGACCGAGGGCAGCGCCGGCGAGAATCCCGAGGCGCACCGGATGCGTCGGTTCAGCGGCGACGAAGGCCTGCTCGCCGCGGCGCGGAGCGTCAGCGGCAACTACCGGCAAGGCCGTGTCGTCGACGGCGTGATCGGATCGGCCGACGTGTGGAACAGCGAGATCGATCGCATCGATCGGTTCCGTGAGCAGTACGGCACGACCGTCGAAGAGATGGAAACCGCGTCAGCGGCGCAGATCGCGGCGCTCTTCAACGTCCCGTTCCTGGGCATCCGCGTCCTGTCGAACAACATCACCAACGACGGCAAGTACGATCCGCGCACCGGCGAGGCGTGCCAGGAGTACGTCGTCGAAGTCGTGAAGGCGTACATCGCACGGCGGCTGAAGCAGTGATCCGGACGTGGAGCGAGAGACATTCCATGAGCAATCGGACGAGTCACTTCGCCCGGGCCGCCTGTTGTGTACTCCTGTCGGTAGTCGCGGTTCACCAGGGCGTCGGTGCACACGGGTCTGAAGCCAGGTACGTGCAGCGGGTGCCGCTGCGGTTCCCGAACATCTCAAACATCTACGGCCTCAGCTACACCGAGCTGGGCCTCCAGGCAAACCGCATCCCGGTCTCGCTCCAGACGATTGCCGGCCGCCCGTGCGTGACCGGCACGACAATCGGCATCGACGTCGACGATAAATACGGCTTCGACGTCGACGAGCGCGTGACGTTGAAGGTGACCTACGCGGTCGGCAGGACGCGGCCGTTCGTCGTCTACTGGGACAAGAGCGACGGCGAGGGACTCGGCCGCACCGATCCCGTGGAGGTGAACGCATCCGGCACCGGCTTTGCCGACGCCGTCGTCCAGCTCGATCGGGCGCGGCTCGCCGGCCAGGGCTCGCTGGGAATCGACATCGCGGTCGGCACGCGCGACGGGCTCGCGGTGTGCGGGCTCGAAGTGGTGCGCTCGTTCGAAACTCGCGCGCCGGGCGAGATGGGGACAATCCGCCTCGAGGTTCGCGATCAGGCCAGCGGCAATCTCGTTCCCGCCCGCGTCGGCCTTTACGATGCGACCGGACGGCTGCCGCTGCCGTCGAACGACGCGGTCGTCATCCACCGCTTCGCCGACGATGTGCGGCGCGTGTGGGTGAGCCGCCGAGGTCTCTGGCCATCGGAGGGCCGGCAGGCCTTTTACGTCAATGGCGCCTATCAAGCGAAGGTGCCGGCCGGCACCTACACCGTCGTTGCGACGAGAGGGTTCGAGTACCGCGCGTTCCGCGGCACCGTGGATGTGAAGCCTGGCCGCACCGCGACCGTTGCCGCGAACCTCGCCCGCTACGCCGACCCCGCCGCGAGCGGATGGTTTTCATCCGACGGTCACATCCACATCCAGCGGATGAAAGTGGACGATCCGGAGGTGTGGACGCAGGTTGCCGCCGAGGATGTGCGCATAGGACACCTCGTGCAGATGGGCAACATTGCCGGAACTCATTTCGCGCAGCCGGCGTGGGGCAAGGCCGGGCGGTACGAAAAGAATGGGCACACGGTGATGTCGGGCCAGGAGGATCCGAGAACGGTGCAGCACGGCCACACGCTGCACCACAACCTGACGGAACCGGTTCACCTCTGGCCGGATCGGTATTTCGCGTACCAGGACGCCTTCGAGGAATCGCACCGCCAGGGCGGCGTGTCGGGCTACGCGCACCAGGCGGAGCTCTTCAACGGCCGCCGCGGCCTCGCGGTGGATGCGCCGTTCGGGCTCGTGGACTTCATCGAGATCCTCCAGAACGGGATGCTGCCGACCGAGCAGTGGTACGGATACCTGAACATGGGCTTCAAGATCTGGCCCGAGGCCGGGTCCGATTTCCCCTACATGGACCTGCCCGGCGTCGTCCGCAACTACGTCAAGGTGGACGGGCCGTTCAGCGTCGACGCCTGGTTCGACTCCTTTCGCAAAGGGCGCATCGTCGTCAGCAACGGTCCGCTCTTGACGCTGAAGGTGGACGAGCACGAGGTCGGCGACCAGTTCCGCGTCAACCGCGGCAGCAGCGTCCGCATCGCCGCGGACGCGCGCCTCAACCCCGACTTCGGTCCGCTCGAGCGGCTCGAGCTCGTCGTCTCGGGCGACGTCGTGCAGACGGCGGCAGGCGGCGGCGATCGGATCGAGCTGAAAAAGGATCTGACAATCGATCGCGGCGTGTGGATCGCGGCGAGGGCATACGGACCGGGCAGCGAACCGAGGAACCTGCGCGTGGCACACACCGCCCCGGTCTTCGTAACCGTGGACGACACCGGGTTCGTGAAGACCGAGGCGCTGGCAGAGCTGGTCGCCCGCCAGCGGAAGCTGCTGGCGGAGATGGCGAGCAGCCGCGTCGATCCAATGGGCGATCTGGAGCCGTGGGAAACGAAGGAGCTGCTCATCGAACAGTACGATGGGCAGCGCGCCATGCTGGCGTCACGCATCGAGGAAGCGGACCGCCGCTACGCCGCGATGCTCGCGCCGCCCGGCGCGCTTCGCGATCGCGCCGCAGGCGATGCCGCGTTGATGCTGGGCATCGCCGTGGCGGCGCTCGTGATGACGCGCCGGCGCCATTAGCCATCAGTCATTCACGGAGTGAGCACCGTCGAGTCGTTGATGAGCGCCCCCGGAGCGGCGTGCATATAGCGACTGGCGGAGAGCACGATCTGATCGATCGCGAGCCCGTCCTCGCGCGTCTGCACGCGGATCGTGTGCGTGCCGGTGTGCGCGAATACCAGCTCAGAGCCGAAGACGCCGTAGCCGTAGCCGTTGTCCTGCCAGCCCCAGCCGGCCATCACCGCGTTCGTCCCCCCTGTGCAGGTGTCGCGAACGGACGGAATGTAATGCCCCCCAGTTCTTGATTGCGGTCTTGCCTGGGCGCATGATGTGCGCATGCAGGACGCCGAAGAGTCCCGGCTTGGAACGGTCAGCCGGCGGGCTGCGCTCAGAGCGATCGGCACCGGCCTCGGCACGATGGTGGCGCTGCCGTGGCTGTCCGAGGAAGGGGCGCTCGCGTTCGCTCGCATCCAGGAGACGAATGCGGCGCCGCAGCTCAAAGTGCTCTCGCGGTCGCAGTTCAGGACGCTCGAGACGCTGGTTGAGGCGATCATTCCCACCGACGACCGATCTCCCGGCGCGAAGCAGGCGCGGGTGGCCGACTACATCGATCTGCTGCTCAGCGAGGCCGAGCCCGAGCTGACGCTGGAATGGCTCGGCGGGCTGGCGGCGCTCGATGGCGAAGCGACGGCGCGGTTCCGCGCGCCCTTCGACCGCCTGAGCGGCGGTCAGCTCGACACGATCCTCCAGAGCATCAGCCGCAATGAGCTTGCGCCGAAGACGCCGCTCGAAACGTTCTTCGTGATGGCGAAGCAGGCCACCGTTCGCGGCTACTACACGTCGAACATCGGCATCCACGAGGAGCTCCGCTACAAGGGCAATCAGTTCCTCAAGGAGTTCGTCGGCTGCCAGACCGAGGAGGGCAAGGACTGTCCACACTGCGGGCAGAAGCATCGGTAGCGGGGGACTCATGATGCAGGCTGATCCGACGCTCGACGTCAACCTGACGCGTGCGCTCGAGGAGTCGAAGCGGCTCGCCGACTCGATCAAACCCGGGAGCGATCGCTGGGACGTCATCGTCGTCGGCAGCGGCGCGGCGGGAGGGATGGCGGCGTTCCAGCTGGCGATGGCCGGCGTCAAGGTGCTGTTGCTCGAAGCCGGCCGGATGATCGACGTTCGCACCGAGTACAGGACGATGGAGTGGCCGTACGCATCGATGCGGCGAGGCCGGCTGCCGCCCGGCGAGCGCCCGGTCGACGTCGCTGAGTACAGCTTTCTCGATCGCCCGTACGGATCCAATCCCGCCTTCGCCAAGCAGAAAAAGGTGATGTCCTACGCGGCCAACCGGTTCACGCGAAACTGGCTGGTGGACGAGCGGCAGCACCCGACGACCGGCACGCCCTACGCATGGGTGCGCTCGAACATCCTCGGCGGCAAGACGAACTTCTGGGGGCGCGGCGCACTGCGGTACGGACCGCTGCAGTTCAACGCCGCCAGCCGCGACGGCTTCGACGTCGACTGGCCGATCTCGTACGACGACGTCAAGCCGTACTACGACAAGGTCGACGTGCTGCTCGGGTGCTCCGGCACGAACGAAGGGCTCGCGCAAGTGCCGGACGGCGTGTTCCAGCGCCCGTCGAAGCTGAATTGCGTCGAAGTGGCGTTCAAGCGGGCGATCGCACCGATGGGGCGCCATTACATTCCCGGACGCGCGGGCGT
>Ga0075421_100011956_pt1 | contig 10765 bp, 13 predicted proteins | sample SoiMetdeltSBSDD5_FD_75292 | JGI IMG/M metagenome (GOLD analysis project Ga0075421, IMG submission 75292) | Bulk soil microbial communities from a Populus tree surrounding site in Tennessee, USA - Soil MetaG P. deltoides SBSDD5 | ecosystem: Environmental > Terrestrial > Soil > Tree plantation...
CCGTCCATCGGCGTCTCGACGACGACCGGCGTGCCGGCCGCCGCGGCCACCGCCGCGATGAGCTCGGGGTCGATCTCGCCTTTGCTCATGTTCTCGTGGCGATCCCGGCTGGAGCCGAATGGGTCCTTGGAGTTGTTCGCGTGGACCAGGTCGATCCGGCCGGTGATGGCCTTGACCCGTTCGACGATGCCGGCCAGGTCCTCGCCGGCGGCGTGCGCGTGGCAGGTGTCCAGGCAGAACCCGGCATCGAAGTCGCCGATCGCCTCCCAGAGCCGAGCCACTGCGTCGAATGTGCGGGCCATCGCGTTGTCGCCACCCGCGGTGTTCTCGATGAGGACCGGGCAGCGCAACTCGGTCCGCTCGAACGTCTTGCGCCAGTTGTCGAAACCGATCGCCGGATCGTCGTCCCTGAGCACGTGCCCGCCGTGCACGATCAGCGCCTTCGCCCCGATCTCCGTGGCCGCGTCCACGTACTGCTGGAGGAACTTGCGGCTCGGGATGCGGATGCGATTGTTCGTGGTGGCGACATTGAGGACGTATGGCGCGTGCACGTATAGATCGATGCCCGCATCCTCGGCCGCGCTGCGCAGCGCCGCGGCGCCACCGGCATAGGCAATCTCCGGGCCTTTCCAGCCCTGCGGATCGCCGAGGAAGAACTGGGACAAGTCGGCCTTGCGAACGACCGCCTCGGTCACGGGGTCGGCCTGGTCGACATGGGCTCCGATACGCATGCGAGGCAGCCTACGCGCCGCTGCCGACACAAACCGGCGGTGCGGAACTCACGCGTAATCGGCCGGTGCGGGTCGCTAGAAGAAGCCGCCCTGCGCCATGTTGAGTCCCCAGCCGACGACCGCGGCGCCGATCGCGATCACGTTGACCGAGCGCTCGGCCGTCGTTGCGGAGATCAGCTGCGCGCCAAACCCGGTCACCGCGCCGAGCATGCCGGCCCACGACCCGAGGACGTGGCGGTCCGCATTCAATGCGCAGATCAGGGCTACCACGCCGAGTAGGACGGTGAGCGCGGTCAGCGTGTTCGCAAGCGGATGGCGCTGGCCGTCGGTGTTGAGAGTGGGATGCGGGATGTGGATCTTGCGGGTGGTGGTCGCCATCCGTACCTCCAGGCCACGGACGATCACGGTCCTGGTTGTGACTGTGGACAGAGTTCGCGGTGATTTCAAGACCTCGCGTCCGACCAGGTACCCTGGTCGCTCTGCTACGACGCAGTAGCCCTCCTGCCACGGAGAGACCGTGGCCGTTCAGTCCAGAGGAGGTGGGCCCGAGCATGCGTCGATATGAGGTAATGGTCATTCTCGATCCGGACCTCGAGGAGCGCACCGTCGCCCCCAGTCTCGATCAATTCCTCAAGGTGATTCGCACTGACGGCGGATCCGTGGAGAAGGTCGACATCTGGGGACGCCGGCGGCTCGCATTCGAGATCAAGAAGAAGGCCGAAGGCATTTACGCCGTAATCGACCTGGCGGCTGAGCCCGCCTCGGTCAAGGAACTCGACCGCCAGCTCAACCTCAACGAGGCTGTGCTGCGCACCAAGGTCATCCGCCCGGACGTGCGGTAACTCAGGAGGCCGTAGCAAATGGCAGCAGGCGACACTGTTATCACTCTCGTCGGCAACCTCGTTGACGACCCCGAGCTGCGGTTCACCCCGAGTGGGGCGGCCGTTGCCAAGTTCCGCGTCGCATCCACGCCCCGGTTCCTTGACCGCCAGACCAACGAGTGGAAGGACGGCGAGAGCCTGTTCCTGACCTGCAACGTCTGGCGGCAGGCGGCGGAGAACACCGCCGAGACACTCCAGCGCGGCATGCGAGTGATCGTGCAGGGCCGGCTCAAGCAGCGCTCGTACGAGACCAAGGAAGGCGAGAAGCGGACCGTCTACGAGGTCGAGGTCGACGAGGTGGGGCCGAGCCTGCGCAACGCCACGGCGAAGGTCAGCAAGACCACGCGTTCCGGCAGTGGCGGCAGCTTCGGCGGCTCGACCGGTGGCGACGACCCCTGGGCCTCGGCCGCGCCGGCCGGTGGCGACAGCTGGGGAGCGCCCGGTCCGGCGTCCTCCGATGAGCCGCCCTTCTAGATCTCCATCTCACACTCGTTCCAGGAGAACGTTCACCCATGGCTAAGCCAACGACCCGCAAGCCGAAGAAGAAGGTTTGCGTCTTCTGCAAGGAAAAGATCACCTACGTCGACTACAAGGACACCGGACTGCTGCGGAAATTCATCTCCGACCGCGGCAAGATCCGGGCTCGCCGGGTGACGGGCAACTGCACCCAGCACCAGCGCGACATCGCGGTTGCGATCAAGAACAGCCGCGAGATGGCGCTGCTGCCGTACACGAGCACCGCGCGCTGAGGGGGAGGTAGATCGTGAAGCTCATCCTCACGCAGGAAGTGACCGGTCTTGGTTCACCCGGCGACATCGTCGAGGTCAAGGACGGCTACGGCCGCAACTACCTGGTCCCGCGCGGTCTGGCGATCCGCTGGACCAAGGGCGGCGAGAAGCAGGTCAGCTCGATCAAGCGTGCCCGCGACGTGCGCGAGGTCCGCGACCTGGATCACGCCCAGGAGGTCAAGGCCCAGCTCGAGGCACTGCGGGTCAAGCTGCCCGCGCGCGCCGGCGAGGCCGGCCGGCTGTTCGGCTCCATCACCGTCGCTGACGTGGTCGGCGCGGTTCAGGCCGCCGGCGGTCCGCTGATCGACAAGCGCCGGCTCGAGCTCGGCGCGCCGATCAAGACGCTCGGCACCCACCAGGTCAGCGTGAAGCTGCACCCCGAGGTGTCGGCGAAGGTCGAGGTCGAGATCGTCTCGGCCTGAGGCGGCGCCCACCCGCACGCAAGCAGCACAAGATCGCTGTTTTCATGATCTCTCCGAACGCCCACCTGGGCTTTCAACCCAAAGAGATCATGGAAACGGCGATCTTGTTTGGATGCGCTGTAACGCCGAACAGGGCTCAGCGGACGGCGCCGGTCACTATCCAGCGCGTACCAAGCGCCCGGACACCGAGGAACGCGAGCCGGGCCAGCATGAACACGCCGATCGCCCACCACAGCCCGGTCAGCCCGAGGTCCCAGACGAGCACCGCCGCCGCGGCCGGCAGGAACGCGAGCATTGCGCCGACCCCGGCTAGCGCCAGGTAGCGCGTGTCACCGGCGCCGATCAGTACCCCGTCCAGCACGAACACGATGCCGGCCACCGGCTGGAACAGCGCGATCAGCGGCACCACCATGGCCAGCTCGGCGCGCAGTGCCTGGTCGGAGCTGAACAGCGGCAGGTACAGCGGGCTGGCCAGCAGCGCGCCGAGCCCGGTCAGGACGCCGGCGGCGATGCCCCACTCGACCATCCGCCGGCTGGCCGCGCGAGTGCCGTCGATATCGGCCGCGCCCAGGTAACGGCCGACGATGGCTTGACCGGCGATCGCGATCGCGTCGAGCGCGTACGCGAGCAGGATCCAGATGCCGAACGCGATCTGGTATGCGGCTACTGACACGGTCCCGATTCGGGCCGCCACGCCGGCCGCGGACACGAGCACGGCCTGCAGGGTCAGCGTTCGGATGATCAACGGAACGCCGGCCCGAGAGCTGGCCACCAGGCCGGACCAGTGCGGCCGGACCGAACTGCGGTGCCGCCGGGCCGCCCGGCCGACCACGACGCAGAGCACGGTGGCCGCGGCAGCCTGGGTGAGCACGGTGCCCAGCGCCGAGCCCGCGATGCCCATCTCCAGGCCGTACACGAACGTGAGGTTCAGCACCACGTTGACCACGCCCGCACTGACACTGACGGCGAGCGGGGTCCGGGTGTCCTGCAGGCCGCGCAGCACGCCGACCGCGGCCAGCACGATCAGCATGGCCGGCACCCCGAACAGGGACAGCCGCAGGTACGTCTCCGCATAGCCGGCGACGACCGCGGTCGTGTCGAACAGGCCGATGATCCGGTCGGCCAGCAGTTGGCCGAGCCCGATCGCGACCAGGCCGATCAGTAGCGCGAGCCACATGCCGTCGATGCCCTGCCGGATCGCGCCGGCCGGGTCGCCCGCGCCGATCCGGCGGGAGACCGCGGCCGTAGTGCCGTAAGCGAGGAAGATGCACAGCGATACCGACAGCGAGAGCACGGTTGCAGCCACGCCGAGACCAGCCAACTGCTCGGTGCCGAGATGTCCGATGATGGCCGAATCGGTGAGCAGAAACAGCGGCTCGGCGACCAATGCCGCAAACGCGGGCAGAGCCAGCCGGAAGATCTCGCGGTCGCGCTTGTGTCGCAGTGGCGGCCACCGCAGTCGCCGCTCGGAGACGGCGGTTGAGGGCCCCGGACCTTCCACTCCCGCGCCGACTGGGGACGGTGCGGAAGACATGATTCTGGAACCTAGCCGGGTCCACAAATTGTTGTCCACAGGATGTGATCGGGGGAGCCGGAGGCTGGCGTGCGGACTTCCGTGATCTAGGTTTGATATCCACAGCGTGGTCCCCAGGCACCGCACAGCCCGCTCCGCAGCGACACCGATGCTGTCCCCACGACGGCCCACAGCCGCTGTGGATAGCGAGCTTCCCCCGAGTACGAACAGCGCGTAACTTCGCTCGCACAGGCGTGGGCGGCGGGGAACCGCCGAGGCATCCGGTCCTGGACTTTCGAACAGTTGTTCGACAGTCTTGTCGTGCATGCGCCGATGCCCGGCAGTAGCGGGGGAGGTGTGATCGAGTGAGCGTGGCCGAACTGTCCGCCGTCCCACCCGAGTTCGAGCGCACGCCACCCCATGACGTGACCGCCGAGCAGTGTGCGCTCGGCGGCATGATGCTGTCCAAGGACGCGATCGCCGACGTGGTCGAGGTCCTCCGGTCCAGCGACTTTTACCGGCCCGCGCACCAGATCGTCTATGACGCGATCATCGACCTGTACGGGCGAGGCGAGCCTGCGGACGCGGTGACCGTCGCGGCCGAGCTCACCCGGCGTGGCGAGATGGGCAAGATGGGCGGCGCGCCCTACCTGCACACGCTGATCTCCTCGGTGCCGACCGCGGCCAACGCCGGGTACTACGCCAAGATCGTCGCGGAGCGGGCCATCCTGCGCCGCCTGGTCGAGGCGGGCACCCGGATCGTGCAACTGGCCTATGGCGCCGGCGGCGAAGTCGACGACATCGTCGACAGCGCGCAGGCCGAGGTGTACTCGGTCACCGAGCGCCGGAGCAGCGAGGACTACCTGCCGCTGGCCGACGTCATGGAGGGCGCGCTCGACGAGATCGAGGCGATCAACTCGCGCGGCGGCCAGCTCACTGGGGTGCCGACCGGGTTCGCCGACCTGGACCAGCTGACCAACGGTCTGCATCCCGGCCAGCTCATCGTGCTGGCCGCCCGGCCCGCTATTGGCAAGGCCCTGGCGCTCGACACGCCGCTCCCGACGCCCACCGGTTGGACAACCATGGCTGAGGTTCGGGTCGGTGATCAACTGCTGGGCGCTGACGGCCGGCCGACCACTGTGGTGGCGGCGACCGAGGTTTTGCAGGACCGACCGTGCTACGAGGTTGTCTTTTCCGACGGCACCGCAGTTGTCGCTGACGAGAACCATCAGTGGCTGACGGAGTCCAGAGCTGCTCGACGGTCCGCCCAAGCGGCCGAGGCGAAGTACAACCGCCAGCAGAATCAGCGGACGTTCCCTTCAGTCAAGACCACGGCCGAGATCCACGCCACGTTGCTCTGCGATACGGCAGATCGGCGCCGTAACCACGCAGTAGCCAACGCCGCGCCGCTCCAGTTGCAGGAGCGTCAGCTGCCCTTGCCGCCCTACACGTTGGGCGTTTGGCTTGGTGACGGACACACCGCCAGCGCCCGGTTCACGACGACCGATCCTGAGATCGCGATGCTGGTCGAGGCCGAGGGCCTCCGGGTGACCTCACACGGACGGTTCCTGTACGGGCTTCGCCTGCCGAAACTGCGCGGTTTGCCGCGACGAGCGTGTGTCGTCTGCGGGTCGATGTTCAGTCCCCGTACCTCGCAGGTCAGGACGTGTGGCCGGTCGTGTGGCGGCCGTGCTCGCTTCATGTCTGCGCCGATGCCTGCTCCCAGTTGTCCGGAGTGCGGCGGCCAGGCGACGGGTAGCGGTCGTTGTAAGGATTGCCACCTGCGGACCGGGTCAGTTCAAGCGATCCTGCGCAGCATGGACGTGCTCGGTGACAAGCACATCCCTACGGTGTATTTGAGGGCTTCAGAGTCTCAGCGACGTGCGCTGTTGGCTGGGCTTCTCGATACCGACGGCACAGTTAGTCCGACTGGTTCGGTGCAGCTGACGTTCACTTCACGTCGCCTAGCCCATGACGCTCAGGAGCTTGTGCTCAGCCTGGGATACCGATGCTCGGTCTCGACAAGGACAGTTCGGGGAAGGTCGGAGGCTAGCTCCGTTGCGTTTACGTTGACGTTCGCCGCATCAGACGAGGTGTTTCGCCTTCCCCGGAAAGCCTTGGCGCATAAGGAGCGCAACGGGCCGGGTCGCCGAACAACAAGGCGCTACATCAATGATGTCCGACCGATCCCGAGCGTTCCGGTGCGATGTGTCCAAGTGGACAACGCCGATCACATGTATCTGGCGAGCCGTTCGATGATCCCTACGCACAACTCCACGCTTGCGCTTGACCTCGCCCGGTCGGCGTCGATCAAGCACGGTCTGACCAGCTGCATCTTCTCGCTCGAGATGAGCCGCAACGAGATCGTCATGCGCTTGCTCTCCGCCGAGGCGCGGGTCGCGCTGCACACGATGCGGTCCGGCACGATGACCAACGACGACTGGAACCGGCTGGCCCGGCGGATGGGCGAGGTGTCCGGCGCTCCGCTGTTCATCGACGACTCGCCGAACATGTCGATGATGGAGATCCGGGCCAAGTGCCGGCGGCTGCGACAGCGGCACGACCTGCGGCTGGTGGTCGTGGACTACCTGCAGCTGATGTCCAGCCCGCGCCGGGTGGAGAACCGCCAGCAGGAGGTGTCCGAGTTCTCCCGGCAGCTCAAGCTGCTGGCCAAGGAACTGGACGTGCCGATCGTCGCGCTGTCCCAGCTCAACCGCGGTCCGGAGCAGCGCGCCGACAAGCGGCCGCAGCTTGCGGACCTGCGGGAAAGCGGCGCGATCGAGCAGGACAGCGACATGGTCGTGCTGCTGCACCGGGAGGATGCGTACGAGCGGGAGTCGCCGCGCGCGGGCGAGGCGGACCTGATCGTGGCCAAGCACCGCAACGGCCCGACCGCGACCGTGACGGTCGCGTTCCAGGGCCACTACAGCCGGTTCGTTGACATGGCCGGTGGCGGTTAGCCCACCGGCCGCGCGGCTAGCCACGCGGGCCACCGCATGGGCGCGCGGGCAGGCGGCGGTGGTCCGGGCCGCACTCGTCAGGGATCCGTTGCCCTAGCCGCCGAGCTCCTCGAACAGCGTGAGCTGCATGCCACCCGGTGCGTCCAGGCGGGAGTTGAGCGAGTCCCACGGCGTCCGGGTCGGTGGCGCGATGACAGTGGCACCGGCCGCCGCCAACGTCGCAGTCATCGCGGCCGAGTCGTCCACCTCGAACGCGATCCGGAACTGGCCGGCCACCCGGTGGCCGACCTCGACCTCGTCGATGTAGTCGGCATAGGTCGGGTCGACCAGCTCGAGCGTGGCCCGGCCCGCGCTCAAGATGGTGACCGAGCCGCCGTTTGCGGTGTACGTGCCGAGCTCGGTGAGCCCGAGCACGTCCCGGTAGAACCGCAACGCTTCCTCGTAGTCAGGCACGGTGACCGACAACCGCAGCTCCCGGACCGGACCGCCACGACCGCCGTCCGTCATCGTCGCCACCTCCCGCCGCTGCGCCTCAACCGTGCCCGCGCATGCTATGCGGGAGACTACGGGGTCATGGCGACCGCCACGATCGAGGTGCGCCCGGCGGGACCGGGTCGCTGGGCCGACGTCGAGCGGGTGCTCGGCCCGAAGGGCGCGTACGCCGGCTGCTGGTGCATGTTCTTCCGGCTGCCCGGACGCGAGTTCGAGGCCTGCTCAGGCGCGCCGAACCGGGACTCGCTGCGCGATCTCGTCGAAGCCGGCGAACGGCCACCCGGACTGCTTGCGTACGTCGATGGCGAGCCGGCCGGTTGGTGCGCGGTCGCGCCGCGCCCGGACTACCCGCGGATCCTGCGCTCCCCGGTGAATAGACCGGCGCCGGATGACGACCCGGCCGATTCCGCGGTCTGGTCGGTGACCTGCTTCTACGTACCGCGCGCACACCGTGGCTCAGGCGTGGCCAAGGCGCTGCTCACCGAGGCGGTCACGTTTGCGGCCAAGTACGGCGCACGGGTCGTCGAGGGGTACCCGCGGGACGCGACGCCGGGAGCGCACCCGTTGTCAGTGTTCATGGGTACGCCGGAGCTGTTCCGGTCCGCCGGGTTCGGCGACGCCGAGCGAAGGTCCGAGCGTCGCTCGATCATGCGCTACCGGATTCCATAGCGGCTGCCCAACCTTTCCGGTGGGCGATCGCGTCCTTCCCCTCGAGCGAGCACCGGGGAGAGCCGATGGCCGACAGGGCACTGTTCGACGAGTTCGTGGTGGCCCGATCACCACACCTGCTCCGCGTCGCCTACCTGTTGACCAGGAATCTGCCGAGCGCCCAGGACCTGCTCCAGGATGCGTTCCTGAAGTGCTGGTTCGCGTGGCCGCGGATTGCCGCCGACCCGGAGTCCTACGTGCGGAAGACGCTGGTCAACACCTACGTGTCCGGGCTGCGGCGGCGGTGGCGCGGGGAGATCGCCAGCGACCCGCTGCCGGAGCCCGCGGCCTGTGACGGCGCGAATGACCTCGCCGAGCGGCTCACGCTGTGGCGGGCACTCGGTTAGCTACCCCGCAAGCAGCGCGCATTGATCGTGTTGCGCTACTTCGAGGACTTGAGCGAGGCGCAGGCGGCGGATGCGCTTGGCGTGTCCGTGGGCACGGTGAAGAGCCAGACCAGCCGTGCACTGGCGCGCCTGCGCGTGGACGAGAACCTGCGAGACGCGGTCGGGCCCAGCTCCGGCCGCTCTTCGACTATTGGAGATGTGCGATGACCACGACCGAACACGACCTGCGCCGGTCGCTCGACCGACTGACTGCGGACCTCCGCGGCGGGATCGACGGCGGCCGCCTACACGAGCGGATCAGGACACGGATACGGCTGCGCCGCGGGATCGCAGCGGCCGCCGTCGTCGCGGTCGCGGCTACTCCGGGAGTCGCAGTCGTGCTGCCACTCGGCCACCAGCGCGATCACACACCTCGAGCCGCTGCCATCGGAGACGCACCCTCTTGGGTGCCCGGCTACGCGACGGTACGCGAGCGGCGCTACACCTACGCCCTTGATCAGGAGGAGTCGACGCCCGTCGAGTTCACGTTCATGTTGGGCTCCCCGGACGACCGCTTGAAGATCACCACGCGGGAGGACGTGAAATCAGTCGTCTTCTGTCACCTGGCGGTCAACGGCACCCAGATCCGGCTGCAGTGGGACCCACGGCTGGGGTCACGAGGCGGCAACTGTGCCCCGCCGGTGACCAGGCAGGTGTTCCGGACCCAGCTCGCTAGTTACGGGGATCTGAGCTGGGACGCCCCAGAACACTTCCGCGACCAGCCCCTCAGCCCGCTGTCCGTGCTCCACATGTTGGACCGGGAGTGGATCGACCTCGGGGTTCGGCCCGGCGACCCGGTCACGGTGGCATTCGACGTCTACTACTCTCCGGTTCACCCGTCGGCCGGCCCGGAGCACGTGACCGGCGACGTGTCAGTGGGCCTCTACCGGCCGGTGTAGTACTCGGCCTGCCAAGCCTGGACCCCGATCTTGACACCAGGGTCCGGGGTCAAACCGAGGCCCTTACCGTATACCTGTGACAAACCTCCCGGACGAGGGCGACACCGCCAGGGAGCCGATCACCGCCCAGCCGGTTGACGTCCGGCTGCCCACGCCGCCGATCGGTCCGTCGACGACGGCCTGGCAGCTGGTCCAGGCACGGCCGTGGGTCGCGGTCGGGGCGCTCATGTTCGCGACCGTGCTCGGCCTGACCCGCGGGCTGACCGCGCCGCCGCAGGTCATGCTCGCGATCCTCGGTTGGGGCTTGTGCGTTTGGCTCGCGGTCCGGCCGATGGAGCGGCGGCCGGCGCCGGAGCGGCTGAGCTGGGTCGGCAGCATCCCGTGGCTGGTCGTGATCCTCGCGATCGCCGCGCTGGAGCTGTACAGCTTCTTCCACGGTTCGACGTACGAGCACCCGACGCTGAGCGTGCTGACCGACCCGGCGTTCGACACGTTCGGGGTCCGGGTCGCGTTCGTGCTCAGCTGGCTTGCGGTCGGCTGGCACCTGGTGCGCCGATGAGTACGCACAATCTGACCGTGGCAGCGTTCGCGGTGATCCTGCTCGCGTTCGTCGTCGTGGACGCAATGGGTCGCCGGCCGCACTCGCGCATCCCCACGCTGTCGGACGTGCTCGCGTTCGCGATGCGGACCTGGCAGGGCCGGGTGGGCGTGCTGTTCTTCTGGTGGTGGTTCGGCTGGCACTTCATCGCGCGCTAGCCGACCACCGCGCCCCGATCTAGTCCCGGTCCGGCAGCACCACGCTCATCGCCAGGCTGACCAGCGAGATGATCAACGAACCGAGTAGTGCCGACCAGAAGCCCTCGACCGAGAACGACAGCCCGAGCCAGGATGAGATCGCTCCGGTGAGCCACAGCAGCAGCGCATTGATGACGAAGAGCACCAGGCCGAGTGTCAGGACGACCAGCGGTAGCGAGAGCAGCGTCAC
>Ga0075421_100011959_pt1 | contig 10764 bp, 7 predicted proteins | sample SoiMetdeltSBSDD5_FD_75292 | JGI IMG/M metagenome (GOLD analysis project Ga0075421, IMG submission 75292) | Bulk soil microbial communities from a Populus tree surrounding site in Tennessee, USA - Soil MetaG P. deltoides SBSDD5 | ecosystem: Environmental > Terrestrial > Soil > Tree plantation...
AACGGTCACCATGTGTGGAGCTTTTGCCCACACCACCTCCTGCCAGTCGAGATGCAAGTAAGTGTCGCCTACATTCCCAAATCCACAAGCCGACTGCCTGGCCTAAGTAAAGTGCCACGTCTCATCGAGCACAAAGCCCGTCGCCTCGTACTGCAGGAAGCAGTGGCAGTTGACATCGTGGACACCATGATGAACAAACTGCGCCTGCTGGGCTGTGCCTGCTTCATCAAGGGCCGGCACATGTGTATGACGATGAGGGGTGTCAAGACGGCTAGCATAGTAACAACGAGTGCCTTGCGTGGTGTCTTCCTCACGAAGCCAGAAGTCCGCCAGGAGTTCCTGAACCTAATACAGAATGGAGGTAATGGTGGAAAGGCACATTGACCTAGACCAGGCCATGATCAAGCACCTCGAGGACATGGGCTACACTGTCATACCTGAGGGCGAAGAAGTGCCCGCGCCCAACGAGTTGCCAGCCTTGTTTCACAAGTGCCTAGAGCGTAGCCGAGAGGCCAACAAGAAGTACAAGGATGCCTGGGACTACGTAAGCGACGTTGGCCTAGCCGAAATTATCGTCATGAAGGCCATGCGTCTGCGGGCTGCAGTAGAGAACAACGACGAGCCCACTGCACTAGACAGCATCGTCGACCTATGTAACTACGGTGCAAAGCTTTATGAGGAACTATCCATTGGTCCGGAAGCTTGATGCCGGGATGCCAAAAGTGTATACAGCTCCTGGTCCCTGAGGATCAGCGTACAGTGCCATGGCCACACGTGTACGAGTACCTGGAACACATGGCACGAGAGCACGGTATCAACATGCCCAGGCCGAAGCAAGAAGGTGCAGCGTTTGAAAGGTGGTTGCCATGGGAGGAACCATACAGGAAGTGAAGTGCGACTGCCAGTACAATAACTGGGACGGTACCACCCACGTATATGGCAAGGGTCCAACGAAGAGTCCTCGCCTGGCCATCATAGGTGAGGCACCTGGTGCAGAAGAAGATCAACAGGGCCTACCGTTTGCAGGTGGCAGTGGGCGCATACTAGACGTATGGCTGGCCAAGGTTGGCATACAGCGCAGCGAATGTTACATCGACAACGTGGTGCAACACAGGCCACCTAACAACGACATAGACCATGCTAACCTGCCTGAAGCTTACCGCAGCCTGTACAAGCGCCTAGCAGGCATACAACCCAACCTAGTGCTAGCCCTTGGGAACACAGCCTTGCGTGCCTTCCTGCCAGCTGCCAGCATCAGTGACTGGCGTGGCAGTCTGTTTCCAAGTGTAGTGCAGGACAAGCAAGTAAAAGTCCTAGCCACCCTACACCCAGCCTTCATCATGCGCCAGCGACGTATGTGGGACGTAGTGCTGCATGACCTGCAGCGGGCAGCAGAAGCCAGTCACCTGCCAAGGTACACTGAGCTGCCACACCACACATACTACATGGACCCACCACTTAAGGACCTAAGCAACCTACTAGACAAAGCACTAGCTGCACCCACTGTAGCCATCGACATAGAGACAGACTGGAACTGGGTGTCCATAGAGCGTATTGGTGTCAGTCATGAGCATGGGGTGGCTATCACAGCACCCCTTACTCCTGACACAGCCGAGGTGTGGGGCAACTTCTTCCTGAACGTCAAGAGCACAGTAATGCACAACGGCTTGTTTGATGCCTTCCAACTGCGTAAGATATTTCCGTGGGTCAAGATGTGCGACCATGACACCATGCTCTACCATCACCTACTATACCAACACCTACCGCACGACCTAGGCTTCCTATGTAGCGTATATACGTTGTACCCATACTACAAGAACATGATCAGTGTAAGGCCGGCCTGGTACAACTGTCGAGACGTAGACGTCACCCTGCGTTGCTACACACGCCTGACACAGGAACTGCAAGAGGCTAACCTCATATGAAATACCTCGTGACCCTAGTCGACAAACACTTCGACAAGCCACGCAGCCAGGAAACCCGCACAAAGGTCAAGCAGCGCATCTACGAACTCCTGTTGGACGAGTTTGGTGACAGCCTTGTCATGGTCTCGTATGTGGATAGGAGGAAAGATGAAACTGGCCAATCTCGTTAGCCAGGCACAGGCTGCTGTCCTACTGATGAAGGAACACGGTCTCCTCGTAGACAGGCAGCGTATGCAAGAGCTGCAGGTGCAACAGCTAGAGACGGGTGCACAGGCGGAGCGGCAGCTGCAGCAAGTCCTCAGTGACCCACTCTTCAACCCGAAGTCGCCACAGCAAGTAGCTGCCCTACTGTACGACAAGTTCAGCCTGCCAAAGCAGTACAACCGTGGCAAGGCCTCAGTCACCACAGATGACAGCGCCCTAGAGAAGATAAGCAAAGACTTCCCTGACGCTGCACCTATCTGTGACCTCATCCTGTCAGCCAGGCGGTCTACCAAGTTGGCCAGCACCTACTACAACCTAACGTTTCCAGACGCTGATGACCGTGTGCGGCCTGACTGGAAGATGCACGGCACTGAAACAGGCAGGTACAGCTGCAGTACGCCACCCATCCAGACATATCCGCCTGGTGCACCCCGTAGTATCTTCGTAGCACCACCCGGCAAGAAACTCGGCTACTATGACCTGTCCCAGATTGAGTTCCGGATCATGATGTGGGCAAGTCGAGACCCAGCTGGCATGGAGCTGCTAAGCAAGGGCGGAGACATCCACAAAGAAACAGCCAGCCTCATCTTCCAGAAGCCACAGTCAGACATTCAGAAGGAGGAGAGGTTCCAGGCCAAGTTCATCAACTACGGACTGCCTTACGGTCGGGGGCCCGAGTCCATGGCCCTACAACACAACCTCACTATTAGGGAGGCCCAAGACATCTATGACCGGCACCACCACAGGTTCCACAGGCTCTGGGACTGGCTTGCTGAGCTTAACGCGTTCAGCAAAGAAACCAAGCACATCGCCAACCCCTTCGGGCGTAAGCGTTGGTTCATTGAGGAGAGCGATCCAGAACGGGAACGCCAAACTCAGAACTTCATACCGCAAAGCACGGGCCACGACCTCCTAATGCACATGCACGTAGACGTGGTCAAAGAGCTGCCCCACATCAACATCATAGCTGACATGCATGACGCACTGCTGACTGAGCAGCCTGCCGACTTTGACCCACAGACCATCGTCCAAGTGTTCGAGCGTGAACGCTTGCCAGGCCTGGTAACGCCTGCCGAGTACAAACTCATGCGCGACTGGGGTGAGGGAGGGCGCTAGTGAAAGTAGCCTTTGAACTACCTTACCGACACATACGCCGACTCAAAGTGCACCAGGACTTCAACTTCCTGCTGGCCCACAAAGTCCTGGACGATGCAGCCTACCGTCAGGAGTATGGTGACGGAGGTGTCCTTGACAACGGCCAGTACGAGCTGGGCGAACCCCTTGACATCCGGCGCCTGCACATAGCCGAACGCATGTGCAAGCCTGAGATGGTCATAGCACCTGACTGGCTGGGCGAACGTGAGCGTACAATGGCAGCGTACAAAGAAGCCAGCACACTCCTAACGTCTGAGGTAGGTGGTGTTGTGCAGGGCAAAGACATCCTTGACATGCTCAAATGTTACGGTGAGTTGCTCAAGGAGGGCTGCCACTACATCTGCCTGCCCTTCAGGCTCGAGCGTGTAGAGCTAATGCAACTAATCACTACCCAGAAGCTCCTGAGCGAAGACGTATGGTACCACTTCCTCGGGCTAAAGTCAATGGCTGAGCTGCGTCAGATCCTAGCCCTCGACATGCCGTACACAAGTATTGACACCAGCAAGCCCATCAAGGCTGCACTGCACAACAAAGACCTGGACGACGACCTGCGTGGCCTGTCCGTGCCCTGGTCCTCTGTCCTGTCAGCTGAGCAGGTGGACGCCTGTGAAGACAAGATGAAAGAGTTCATGGCCCTCGTACAGGTGAACGACGTTGACTGACGAGGAGCTACCGTACGAGCACTTCAGTAAGCTGATGCCACGCAGTGGCTGGCTGGCCGAGTACGTTGCCTGGACACTGTGGAGCGAGGCACCGATGCCCTTCCACATGTTCGTGGGGGCTAGCACACTGGGTGCAGTGCTAGGCAGGCGTGCTTACTTTGACAAGGGCTACTACCGTATCTACCCCAACTACCAACTAGTCCTGGTTGCACCCACAGGCAAGTGCCGTAAGACCAGCGCCATTAACATCGGCCAGCGACTACTGCGAGAGCTAACTGACGTCAACGTGATGGCCAACAAGGCTACACCAGAGCAGATTGCACAGGAGCTAGCTACAGCCAAGCAAGGGGAAAGTGAAGGTGTCATCTATGCACCTGAGCTGGCCGTCTTCCTTGGCAAGCAGAAGTACAACGAAGGCCTAGTTACCCTACTGACAGACCTGTTCGACAACCCAGATAAGTGGGAAGCTGCTACCAAAGGGCAAGGCAAGTTCCCGCTCACAAACGTGTGCCTCAGCTTCATTGGTGCCAGTACACCAGACTGGCTCATGAGTGCCATACCACAGGATGCCTTCGGTGGAGGGTTCATGAGCCGTATCCTGTTCATCGTACAGACAGATACGCCTCGCTGCTACCCAGTTCCCAAGCCCAGGCCTCAGCCAAGTATCCTGCTGAACTACCTCAAGCGCCTCCGTCAGGTACAGGCTCCCCGTCAAATGTCTTTCCATGACAGTGAGGCAGCTGAGTGGTTCAACATGTGGTATGTGGGCAACAAGGGCAACGTACCCGAAGATGAGAAGATGGCAGGCTATCATGAGCGCAAGCCTGACCACCTAATCCGTCTGTCAATGATCCTGGCCATCAGTAGTGACAGGTGGACCATCAACAGGGAAGACCTAGTACGGGCCAGTCTGATGCTCAGCTTCCTGGAAGAGCAGATGCTAGAGACGTTTAAGTGGCTGGGTGTGCGGCCAATCGGCCAGGACCAGGAACGTGTGCTGCGAGTGCTGCGGGCCAACGGTGGAGTCCTCGATAGCAGTGAGCTCCTCCGCAAGGTCCTCAACTACATGCATGTGGGGCAGTTCAACCTCGTGATGGACACCTTGACTAAGGCGAAGCTTGTCGAGCAAATGCCCAAACCTGGCCATCAAGAGTCTATCTACAGGATCATCCCCCAATAACCTATCATACGAGTAGGGGTTGCTGGTGGAGATGGGACCACGGTGCGTGAGGTCGATGTTAAGGTGTGGCACCCATCTCCTCCAGCGCTCGCTGTCCAGCTGGTGTCTTCATGATCTTGTACACCTTAGGCATCTGGGCGCCCTTGAACTGCATCTGCAGCTGCTTATCAGTGATGGGCGGACTGCCCTTGACAGCCCACTCTGCATTAAACCTCAGCACTGAATCCAAGTCCTGGCCGCCACTCTTATTAAACCGTCCAATTGCATTCCTGCGTGCCACACTATACTCGCGGTCCTCCTTATGCGACAGGCGTATGGCTTCCTTCTGCCTCCAAGGCTCGCCAAACTCAATGCCGAAGGCACGCATCATCTCGTGGAAGCCAGTAGTCTCATACTGGGCTACACCGTAGGCATCCTTAAACACACCTTCCTGGCCTGCAGTGTAGGCGCCCGCAGCCTTCAGCGGCCACCTAGTCGGCACACCGGCCAACATGTTAATTACTGACGACCAGGTGTTGGCCCACTTATGATCAGGCAACGGATCGTCACCCAGCGTAACATTGTACAGGTTGCCAATGGACTGTAGCACAGGGCTCATAAGACTGGGTATCATACCTGCGCCGAACATCCTGGCCAGGTTCAGTCCCAGCTCCTTGCCAGCATACACGCCACCAAAAATTGCACCCGTCAACACCGCATAACGCATCCACCTAGCTGCATCTGGGTCTGCGCCTGCCCGCCAATTCCTATAATACGTCTCACCCAGTAGCAGCTGGCTTGCCTTTGACGGATAGTTCCAGAACATGGCCAGCGACCGCATCAGCGGATTCCTGAACGCCGTAGGCTGCATCGAAGGCAAATGTCCGAACTGTGTCTTCAGCGTGCGCAACATGGCTGCCTGCTGCTGCCCAGTCAACACATAGTCTGGCCTGACAGTGGCCAGCTTCTCCAGAGCATTAACCGTGGCATAGTTGAAGGGCAGGCCCAGATGCAGGCCTTCGTCCAGGGCAGCTATCAGGCTCATGCCCTTACCAAGATTATCTGTGAAGTGCATGGGCATCATGACTGCGTCAGTGAACACCTTATCCGCATAATCGAACCTATCCCTGGTAATGCCCAGCTTGTCAGCCATAAAGTTCCTAAACGCGTTGCCATCCTTAGGCACGCCAGCCTTGCCATACTGCAGGTCCCACATTACATCCGACATGATGCCAGTGCGGTTCTTAGTCTGCTCGTAGTAGGCCCGCAGGTCATCAGTGTTGGCCATATAAGACCGCAGGCCCTTCAGTATACGCGTGGGCCCGTACTCAGCAAAGTTGTAGATGATGCTGGTGGAGTTGTTAATGGAAGAGTCAGGTGCGACACCAAGCAGCCCTCTGTACAGGTTGCGGTTAGCCCGGTTGGCCAGATTGTCAAGCAAATAATCGTCGGCTATAGCCTTGCCCATAGCATTCTCTACCATGCGTACGTACTTGTCAACCTGAAGTGTGATACCGCTACGCTCGGCACCGCCCCTGACCATTGCCATATACGAGTCGCCCCACTTCCGCACAGGATGGCCTGGCTCAAGCAGGTCGAAGAACGGGCGCCATCTAGCCTCCCATGGGTCCTGGAACACAGCGCTCATGATCTCGGGTATGAGGGCCTTCTGGAAGGCAGGCAAACTCTCGACTGCAGGTTGCCCACCCTGCAGAGCAAACTTGTGCCACACACTGGGCGGAACCAAGTCATGCATCTCAATAGGCAGCAGATCATACGAGGCACTGCTGCCTTCCCAGGTCATCCAGTTCTTATTGACAATGTCTCTGGCATCCCTGGGCAGCCGCTTCCACTCATCCTGCTTCATAATATTGTTGTAGAAGGTCTTCCACTGTGCAGGACCGTTGACCCAGCTACTCCATGGCTCAGGCACATTGTTATAGTCACTGCCGAAGTCAGAAATCAGGTTACGCATACTGGTATAGGACTTCTGCTTGTCAGCTGCACCAGCCAGGTACTCCTGCCAATTACTGGGCAGGCCAGTCAAGGCACTAACATCCTCACGCCAGCCATCGAACTGCCGAACTGCCTGCAACACAACTGGGTCCCTGGACTCCTGTATGCCCCGCATATGCAGGTAGGCAGCCCTGTCCTGTGCAGGTGTCAAATGTACGTAGTCGTTGTTAGCCTTCTGTAGCTGGCGCTGGTGCTCCTGCATCCTGGGCGTCTCATTGCTGATGAGCGCATCAGTAGACACAGCGCGCACGGCTGGGTTGCTCGAGAACTGTGGTGAGCCCAGGTGATCAAGTGGGTTATCATACAAGATGTTGTGCTGGGCAGCCTCCACAAAGGCATTGACTGCACCAGGGTTCGTGCGCTCAACGTCCATTATGTGGCGCATGCGGTTCATTGCATCCTGCGGACCCAGGCCCTTCTGTGCCAACATCCTCATAATAGCACCATACGCAGGCGCCATCCGTCTATGCAAGTCTGGACTGCTAAAGACTCTGGGCAGCATGGGCGGTACACCCACAAACATACCGAGTGTGGGGCCTGGCTCAGGTGGCCTTACTGCCTCAGGTGGTACGTCTATAGGTTGTGGGTTACGCACGGCATTAGGTCTGATAACATTCTGCTCGCCACGTATGCGCTGGGCAGCACTGGCAGACGGCTTCTCGCCCTGTACAACTGCACTAAAGTCCGTCGCAGTTGCACCTGTGCCCTTAGCCTTATTCTGCAACCAGATGGCCGCCTTATTCATGTCATCGAAGTCAAACCTGCCCTCAGGCCCATGCAACCGCATTACGTAAGGTGTGCCAGGTGCAGACGGCTCACTAAGAGTGTAGCCCTGCTGGTCAGCCATATCCCTTACGTCACTGCGCTTCAGCACTGTCATAGGCCGGGGAATAGCTTCCTCAGGCCTCACTGGCACAGTCACTGCTTCGGGCTGGCGTCGCTGTCTGACTACGGTGGGCTTGCCAGTCACTGCCTCACTGGGCGTCGTCGTGACTGGTTCCTCAGCTGGCCGACGTGCAGGTCTGCCAGGCCGTTGCCTGCTACCCTGCATCTCCTCAAAGGCACTGACAGGTGCAGCTGGCTCAACCGTAGGCTTCCTATAGGGCGCATATGCCCTGACTTCTCCACCGATATTCTCAGCACCTGTAACCTCGGCCATATGCTTCACTTGCCTAAAGTACTCTTCGGCCTCTGCCAGGCTCCTAAAGTCCTTAGCGTCTACAAACTCACCCATATGGTAAATGGCCACCTGATGGGTGTAAGGCTTCCTAGCTTCCTCGGCAGCCTTGGCCTCTGCCTCTGCCCTATACTTTGCCTGTACCTCAGGGCGGCCTTCAGGCATTGGACTGGGTGGCATACGCTCACGCTCTGGCACGCGAGGTGGATACTCAACAACACCAGGCGGCGGAGGTATGACCTCCTCTGGCATAATACCATACTGCTGGAGTGTCTCTGGCGAGTAGCCGTCTAGCTGGGCGCGCTCGGTTTCCAGATGCTGCACGTTCTGGCCCTTACGCTTCAGTGAGTCGACAACTCGCTCCATGCGTTCAACAAGTGCAGGATCCCTAACAATGGTAGTAGGCGCTTCAGGTACCAGCGCTTTGATGGCACGCTCTGCCATGTCTCGGCCCCAGCCAGTAGCCCTCATAACGTCTGCTAGGCTGGCGAAGGGTGGCATCTTCTCTGGCTTGACAGGCACGCCAGGGCGCTGCATCGAAGGCCTGGCTTTAGGCGTCTCACCCAAATGCCTGGTCCTGACCGTATCAGCTACGTACTGCAGGAACTCCTCCTCAACCGTCAGATCCAGCCTGGAACGGTCAGTGCCATACTTAAGTTTGCCGCGCCAGTCAACCTTGGGATAGTCCTCATGGGATATCCATATGTCGCCCATCGACACATTCTTACCCTCGGGCAAGCTGAAAATCAGCTCCACCCTATGCCCACGCTTTGGGTGCGAGCCATGATACCTGGCCTCAGAAACATACTGCGCATCTATCTCAGACAACGGCACCTTACCCCAGTCCCAGATACCTCGATCAGAAGCTGCAGCCTCCAGCTGCTCAAGCGCCTGGTACATGGACTGTTTGAAGGGCCTGCCCTCAGGCTCAGTCTCCGGCTTCTTCCCTTCCAACACAAACTTAACAGGCTTACCCAACCTGTCAGTGTAGGTACGTGTCTTGGAGCCAGCCAACCTGGTACGCAAGTAGCCACGTGCAGCATTAATCTCATCGTCAGTCAGAGTGCCAAGGTTGGGATGCAGGAATCCCTTCTCAATCTGGTCCATCACCCATTTAGCCTTGGCCACACCTACTTCAGTGGGCTTAGTGGGCAACGCAGGCGGTAGCTTGCGCTCCTTGAACTCTGTCTCCGCCTTTATCATGTCATTAGTGACACGTGACTTGAAGTACATGCTGCGGTTTGCACGCTCACCAGCTGCCTCGGCCACACTGTCACTCAACCTCCCCGTCAACAGGATATCATTCTTAACTGCGTTCAAGATGGTGTCGTCGCCTACGAGGGGCGGCTTTGGCTCAGCGCCTGGCGGTGTCGGGTCAGCATACACGTTGCCACCCAACGTAATCGTCTTGCCAGGTGCAGGTGTCGCCCTAGTCCTAGGCTGACTCAAACGTACCTTCATGCGCTCAGCTGCTAGTATCTTCCTCTGCTCGGCCTCTACCTGCTCACCCAGCTGGGCAGCCTCTTGCAGCGCAATATCCTGAGAGCGCGCATCGTTGGCTGGATCTACGCCTCGCTGCAGAGCCTCAGTCTGGCGTCTCTCCAAGTCAGCCTGCCTGACCTGGGCCTCCTTAATAGTCTGCGTGTGCTGCTCCCTGAGTGTCTGCGCATTCCTAGCTGCCTCACTGGCGTACAGCTCTTGTGGGACTGTGGGCTCTGCTCTAGGAGCTGCAGGCGGCTCAGGCAGCCTACTAGTGGGCAGCACCTGCCTAGGCATGGGGTCAGTGACACGTCGCCCAGGTGCCGTAGGAGCAGGAGCAGGAGGCGTAGGTGCTCGTGTAGGCAGCGGCTCACCTATATCCATGACTGGCCCGGCTGTCTTCGTAACTTTGGGCGCCGGCTTCTGGAACTTGGCACCAACAGCTGCGCCACCACCAGTCAACAGCAAGTTGAGGGGATCAGTGAGCATCTCCTCAACGGCAGCGCCCCTGCTCGCCAGGTCTGGCGCCTGTGAAGCACCCGTCTGCACAATGTTGGCAGCCATGCCCTCGGCTGTGCCAGCTGCAGTGCGCCCCAAGAACGTGGCAGGCACACCAATCAAGGCACGGCTCGCGCTGCTAATCTTGCTGCCAATATTGACACCCTGGCCGCCACCGCCAACAAATCTGCCAGCTTCCTTAGCCACATACCCCTGGCGCGTGGTAGGCTCAGTCGGGTTTGGATCGTAGTAACCAAGGGTAGCACCGTGCACTAGACCCTCTGCAAACCTTTCCTTGCCCTCAGGTGTACCAGGCTGACTAATAGCCTCGTATAGAGTTTTGGCAAGGTTCTTTGCCTGGCCACCTATACTGCGCTTGGCGGGTACATTGGTCTGCTGCCTGACCTCGTCAGGTGTGAGACCCTCTTCATCCACCCTGCGCTGCATGTCCTTGACAATAAGGACCTCAATCTGATCCTCAGGCAGGCC
>Ga0075421_100011960_pt1 | contig 10764 bp, 19 predicted proteins | sample SoiMetdeltSBSDD5_FD_75292 | JGI IMG/M metagenome (GOLD analysis project Ga0075421, IMG submission 75292) | Bulk soil microbial communities from a Populus tree surrounding site in Tennessee, USA - Soil MetaG P. deltoides SBSDD5 | ecosystem: Environmental > Terrestrial > Soil > Tree plantation...
GGCCGGCGTCAGGTTCCAGTCCACCCAGGTGAGCGGCGAGTCGTGACAGTAGGCGTTGTTATTCCCCAGCTGGGTGCGCCCCACTTCGTCACCATGGGAGAGCATGGGGATACCGTGAGAGAAGGCCAGCGTCGCGAGAAAGTTGCGCTTCATGCGCTCCCGCATGTGTACCGTACGCGCCGCATCTGTTGGCCCTTCCACACCCCAGTTACGGCTGAGATTATGGTCGGACCCGTCACGGTTCTCCTCACCGTTGGCGAGATTGTGCTTGGTCTCATAGCTGACCAGGTCGTGCAGGGTGAATCCATCATGACACGTCACGAAGTTGACACTCGCCTGCGGTGTCCGACCCGCAGTCTGGTATAGGTCTCGACTGCCCGTCAGCCGGGTAGCCAGCTCGCCGAGCTGACCCTGGTCGCCCCGCCAGAAGCTCCGGACCGTGTTCCGATATTTGTCATTCCACTCACTCCACCCCGGCGGAAAGCGCCCGGTCTGATAGCCTCCGGGTCCCAGATCCCACGGCTCCGCTATGAGCTTGACGCCGGACACAACCGGGTCCTGCCGCACGGCTGTCATGAACTCTCCCGCCATGTTGACCCCGTTGTCTTCTCGGGCCAGGACGGGAGCGATGTCGAAGCGAAACCCGTCGACATGCATCTCGGTGATCCAGTATCGCAGGCTGTCCAGGACCAGCTGTCGGGTTTGCCGGTGCTGCAGGTCTAGGGTGTTGCCGCAGCCGGTGTAATCGGCGTAGAGCCGCCGACTGCCAGGGTGGGGCCAGTAGTACGTGGTATTGTCGATGCCCCGGAACGACAGTGTCGGTCCGAAGTGATTTCCTTCTCCAGTGTGATTGTAGACCACGTCCAGAATGACTTCGATGTTGGCCTGGTGGAAACGCTTGACCATGGCCTTGAACTCGGTGACCTGCTCGCCCCGTCCGCCTGTGGCATATCGGGTATCGGGAGCGAAGTATCCGATCGAGCTGTACCCCCAATAGTTGGTGAGACCCAGCTGGGCAAGCCGGCGTTCACCGGCAATGTGGTGCACCGGCATCAGCTCGATGGCGGTGACACCCAAGCCGGTGAGATGATCGAGGATGGGGTCACTGCAAAGGCCCAGGTAGGTTCCCCGCAGATGCTCCGGCACCTGGGGGTGAAGCATGGTCATTCCCTTTACATGACATTCGTAGATGAGGGTGGACTCCCGCGGCGTGCCGGGCGGGCGATCGCCCGCCCAGTCAAAAGACGGATCGATCACCACACATTTCGGAATGACTCCAGCGCTGTCCTGGACATCGGGAGTTAGGTCCCGGTCTGCGCCGCTTGCTGACAGCGGATAGCCCGAGAGGGCCTCATGACTGGGGACTCTCCCGCCGATGGCCCTGGCATACGGATCGAGCAACAGCTTGGCCGGATTGAACCGAAGACCTTCTGCCGGCGCGTAGGGGCCGAGCATCCGGTAGCCGTAATACTGTCCAGGCCGCACTCCAGGCTGAAAAGTCCGCCACACATCGTCGCTTCCCCGGGAGAGACCGATTCGCCGAGTCTCGGAGCCCGCAGCATCAAAGAGACACAGCTGGGCTCCGGTGGCATGCCCGGAGTAAATCGCGAAATGGGTGCCCTGGCCGTCCCAGGTGGCACCCAGCCCAGCGGAAATGTTCGAGGTGAGGGGGGTCAGAGGCGGATGTCTTTGCTTTCGAATCGCACCCGCCGGATCCGGGAGAGCCCTCGGAGCACTACGACCAGCGTGACCAGCGTCCACCCCATCGTAAACGCCACCTTCGCCGCATCGGTCGTGCTCCGTAACCCGGCAAGGAAGTAGGTCGCGACAAAGAGCGCATCAACCAGAAGGACAGCGCCGACCAGCCACAGGACCTCTCGCTTCAATCCCTCGGCCATGGCTACCCCACCGCCTGCCGGGCGGAGCTGAGTTCCGCCGGCCGCACGGCACCCACGCCCTGATCGCTTCCGGTGATCACCCGCCGGAGGTAATCGATCTGTCCCAGGTGATAGGTCGCGTGAGTGAGGAGATGGAGGAGATACTCGCCGGTAGCGACCCTGCTTCCACCGATGGGCTCGGGGTACTCGGCCGTAAGCTGCTCGGGTGAGAGCCGGCTGAGTGCGGTCCGCACCGCCTGCCGGGCAGCCTCGATTTCCGCGAGCAGCTCGACTCGGGGCACATTGCGCCGGGAAAATTCCGCCGGGCGATCGCGGACGTAGCCAGTGCCTCCGAGCACTGCGCCGAAGAAGTGCTGCAGGTTTCCCGCGAGGTGGAGCGCCAGGTTCCCGGCGCTGTTGGGCACCCCCGGCAGGGTGACCCACAGTTGTGAATCATCAGTAAAGGCCACCACTTCGCGGCCGAGGGCTGACAGATCGCGTTCGAGGATGGAGCCGATTGCGGCTTTGATGCCGGCACCGCTGTTGATGGGCTCGAGGCCCCCGCTGGTGGGTCCGGTCATTCCTGCAGGTCGATGCGGTCCAACTCTCGATCGGTGGCGCCTTCGCGCAGTCGGCGGAATACCGATTCCAGAAGCTCGACTCCGGTAAGCAGGCCCACGGTCAGAAAGGTCAGGACAATTGACGCCAGCAGATGTCCCAGACCAATCAGGGAGCCCAGAGCCGCCAGCACCCAGATGACCGCCGCCGAGGTCACGCCGACAACGGCGCCTTCCCGTGCGAGGATTACCCCGCCGCCGAGGAAGCCAATGCCGGTGACGACCTGGGCTAATACCCGGGTGGGATCCACCCTCTCGCCGCCAAAGGACGAGCCCAGTCCGACAAACAGCTCGGTGCCGAGACAGATCAGAATGCTGGTCCGGATGCCGGCAGCCTTGCCTCGCAGCTGCCGCTCGAGCCCGATGATGCCGCCGCAGAAAATCGCGGTTCCGATGCGGAGCCAAAACTCCACACTTTCCGGGTCGAGTGGATCGAAGGAGGCGTCCATTTATCGGCGGCGAGGAACCACGACCGGAACGATTCCAAAGACCTGTTCATCTACCCACTGGAGGAGCGCGTTGTCCAGTTCCGGGAGCTCCTGTCCCGGAACGTGGGGCAAAACCGGCCGGCGTTTCCCCTCGTTCATCAGATACCACATCGGCGGTATTGCCTGGACTCCACGTCGCTCGTTGGCGACCTGCGCCTCGTAGGAGACGAAGTGAAATTCCCGGCCCCGGTGGTGCAGGCGTCGCTGCTCGACTTTATGGTTGCTCACGTGTGCTCGCTCGCTGGATTCGAAGGCCGGTCGCCCGCTCGAGCCCGGGACCGTACGCGGAGAGAGCCCGCGTGCCGCGAAATCTAATCGCGATCACCCTCCGCCGAGGATGATCTGGTCCCGATCCAGCAGATCGGGATGAGCCTGGAGCCAGGCCTGAACTTTCTCCCGGACCGACTGCTCGGTGTCGGCCGGGCCGGCAGGGAGCTTGGTCAAAGCGGTTCCGCCAATGGTGACATACCACATCGGGGGCTCCCGGCGGGACAGGGGTGCACCCGAGTCGGTTTGCGCCTCATTGAGTGCCGCGGTGATCTGCTTGCCCCGGTACTCGAAGTCCACCTGCTTCATGCTGGCTCCCTCAATTGACGCCCCCGGCCGCAGGCTTGGAAGGCTGGCCAAAGCGGACCTCCACCTCATAGCCATCTGGATGGATCAGCGCTCCCAGCAATCGGCGCGCGCTTTCCTCGGCGTGGGTAACGACGCCCAGCTCTCCCGCCGCTGCGGTCAACTGGGTCCGGGCCAGGTCATAGATGGTGTCACGGTCCTCCGGGCGAAACGGATTCCACAACCCGCTGCGCTCGTCATAGGTACGCAGCTGGGTTACCTCCACCGCGAGTACTTTGGCGTGGGGCAGCACGATTCGCACCCGACGGCTCGCGTGGTCCACATCCACCTGGGTTCCTTCATCCAGGTCCATGCCGGCTAGGACCTTCCCGGTCACCACGACCAGCGAGCGCTTGGTCGACCCCATTCGCCGGTTCTGGTACACCACGACATCCCGCACGCTGGTCTCGCTGGACACCAGCCGGGCCACGGCCCGCATCTGTTCAACCACGACGCCGTGAGTAACCGTGGTCTCGCCCCTTCCGGGAAGCAATCCTGCCCCAGGAGCGAAGTGCCGAATGGCTGTAGCGATGAGCAGGAGGGCCCCACCGAGGAGCAGGAGAGTGACAAGGATGGTGGCGAGCGGCCGGGGCTCGCGGGGTGCCGGCATCGGCCGCTCAGAATTCCCTGCGCTTCATTTCCTTGAACAGGCGCTCGGTCTCCGCCTTATCCTCTTCCGGGGGAGGACGCAGCGTGGGATCGAACTGCCTCGATCGGTCCCGTTTGGGCTGAACCGATTTCTGCGCGTTCTTCTTGGCCAGTCTCTCGATCCGGGCATCATCCCGTTTGGACATCGCAACTCCCGATGGGGTTACCCTGGAATCTAAACACCGTCCACCACCAGCATCTCGGTCTCGGCACAGGACTGCCGCAGAGCCTTAGCGGGGGCGTACTCAGGCGACGCCCACCAGGCTCTCCCCGCGGCTGCGTCGGGAAATTCGAGCACTACCAACCGGGCCGGTTTCCAGGATCCCTCCAGCGTCTCCGTCGCCCCGCCCCGAACGACGTAGCGCCCTCCGTAAGCAGCGACCGTCGGGGCAGCAAGCTGTTTGTAGCGCTCGTACGATTCCCGGTCGAGGATCGTGATATCAACAATTACGTAGGCGGGCATCTCAGGCTCCAATGCCTCGGGCCATGGCCGTCGCGGCAAGCACCATGAGAACAATGAGCCAGGCCTGAATGAAGCTGATGGTTCCCAGTCGGCGGGCCGAGCTGGTATCGAGCGGCTGCCCCAGCCGCACCAGGCGCCTCCACCTGACCAGCGTCAGCATGGGAGAGATCTCCAGTGCCAGGATCACGAGCAGCAACCCCATCTTCGTAAGAAACACGTGATTGGCTAGGTAGTAGCCGGTCGGCTTCTCCAGGCCAGCCAGGAGCCGCCAAACGCCGGTGCCGATCCAGAGCGCAGCGGCGGCGCCCCACAGGCCGTCCGCCAGAAAGACTCGCCGCAGCCCATCACGGTCCAGAACCGACTGGAGTGCCCGCCCGCGCACCCAGACGGCTCCGAGACCGATGCCGAGGGCGAGGAGATGAAGTGCGGCGAGCAACCAGCGAAGAACTATGGCTTCCGCTCCATGTAAATGAGGGACCCAGGTCCCACGGTAAACCCCATGCCCGAGTACAGCGACTCGGCGTCCCGCGTCAGCAGGGCCACCCGGCGGAATCCCTGAAGGGCCGGATGGCTCAACATGCATTCCGAGAGCCAGCGCCCCAGACCGCGCCCCCGGTAGGGCTCGGCAACCACGACGTCGGTCCAATAGGCGTAGGTGGCCAGATCGGTCACGACTCGCCCCAGTCCAATCAACTGGTTGCGCTCGAGCAAGCCAAAGCTGACCGAGTTGGTCAATGCCCGATCCAGGACTTCGCGGGTCAGGTCCCGAGCCCAAAAGGTGGCGCGGAGCAGCTCCAGTGCCGCGTTCACGTCGATCCGCGCCCGATCGGTGGTGACGAGAAAGTCACCCCGCTGGAAGGTGACCGGCGAATCGTTCACGAGCTTGGTCGCAGCCGGGCAAGTATCTAGGCGCGACGGTCCGACAGGGGAGCGCCCCCACGGGACCGGCGCCACAATAGCAGCAGCATTGCCAGCAGATTGGCTCCGGCTAAACCCGCCCCAACCAGGATCATCCCGCGGGCCAATGCCCGCAGAATCCCCAATTGTCGCACATCGATCACGAACAGCAACACCTTGGCGGTGAGGAATGCGGCAGCCCCGGAGAAGAGTAGCAGCTGCAACAGCAACAGTGGCCGGTAGCCCATACCGGCATAGAGCCAATAGAGCGCCAGCGCCACGAGCATCCAGGCCAGGAGAGCGGTCCGGGTACTGTGGCCCAGGGGAAGCTCCTTCAGGATGGGGACCACCAACAGTGCCAGAGCCCCCAGCATGAGAAGCAGCCTCCAGCTGGCACGCCAAAGCTGACGCGGCGTGGCGTCCTCGGCGGTTGGCAATGTCGGTTCGCGCTCCACAAGGCCTCGTTGTAGTGTCAGGTTCATTCTACGCGCGAGGAGCGCGTTCGGGAACGGCTGGCTCCCGGATTCCACGCCACCTCCCAGAGGAACCCATCAGGATCAGCGAAATAGCCGACGTATCCCCCCCAACTGGTGGGACCCGCCGGCCGAGTGATGCGCCCACCCGCGGCGGTGATTCCGTGCAGCAGGCGATCCGCTTCTTCGCGAGAACCGACATTGTGAGCCAGGGCAAATCCGGAGAAGCCTGAGCCCCCGGCCGAGACCCCGGCATCCGCGGCGAGCTGGGCTCGCGGGTACAGAGCCAGCCGGCTTTCCCCCAGGTCGAAGAATGCGACACCCGGAGGTGATTTCAGCTGGGACAGGCCCAGGCCGCCGGCATAGAACCGGATGGAGCGGGTCAGATCCTCCACCCCGAGGGTGATATAGCTGATTCGGCGCTGCATGCTACGGGCTCCTCTGGTAAATCCACGTCCGGTCGGCTATGAAGCACGGACGCCAACGTGCCGATGATTGAAGGGCCATGACCATACCCCCGCAGAACCCCAACACCGCCCTGGAGCGAATTCCGACCGTCATTGTAGCGGATCACGATGAGGTGGGAATACGGGTTGCCCAGCGGATCGCCGACCTGATCCGATCCCGCGCGGCCGCGGGCCAGCCGACCGTGCTGGGACTCGCCACTGGCTCGACTCCTATTGGAGTGTATCGCGAGCTGATCCGGATGCACCAGCAAGAAGGGTTGAGCTTCGCCCAGGTCGTCACCTTCAATCTGGACGAATACTACCCGATGGACCGGCGGAGCATTCACTCCTACCATCGGTTCATGTGGGAGAATTTCTTCGACCAGCTGGACATCATTCCCGCCAACGTCCACCTCCCCCCTGGCGATCTGCCTCGCGAACAGGTCGACGCCGAATGCCAGCGCTACGAGGAAGCCATTGAGGCCGCGGGTGGGATCGACCTTCAGATCCTGGGGATCGGCAGAACCGGACACATTGGCTTCAACGAGCCGGGCTCGGGAGCGGAAAGCCGTACCCGCCTGGTGACCCTGGATCTGGTGACCCGGAAGGACACCGCCGCCGATTTCTTCGGAGAGGAGAACGTTCCCCGCGAGGCCATCACCATGGGAGTGGAAACGATCTTCGAGGCGCGGGAGATTCTCATCCTGGCCACTGGAGAGCACAAAGCGGAGATCGTGAGGCGGGCGGTAGAGGGCGAGGTCGACCACGAGGTGGCCGCAACGTTCCTCCAGCGGCACCCGAACACCACGTTTTACCTGGACCAGGCGGCCGGGGCAGGACTCACCCGTATTGCGACGCCCTGGCTGCTGGGGTCGGTGAAGTGGACCGACTCCCTCGCGGTTGCGGCCGTCGTCTGGCTCTCGAAGCAGACCGGCAAAGCAATTCTGAAATTGACCCAGCGCGACTACGCCGAGCACCATCTCTCTTCTCTAGTGGCACGCCATGGCTCGCCCGGTGCGCTCAATGGCGAGGTCTTCAACGCGCTGGGAGCCAAGATCCGCGGCCGTTCCAAGCTGCCGCGCCAGAGCCGCATCGTCTGCTTCTCTCCCCATCCGGATGATGACGTGATCTCGATGGGTGGGATCCTGCACAAGCTGGCGGTGAACGCCAACGATCTCACGGTGGCGTACATGACCAGCGGCAACCTTGCGGTCTTCGACCACGACGTACGCCGGCACCTGGATTTCATCGGACGACTCGCCTCCGAGCGGCGAGTACCGCCGGAAGCGGCCCTGGAGCTGCAACGCTGCGTCAACCAGTTTCTGGCGCAGAAGCGTCCCGGCGACGTTGATATTCCCGAGGTACAGGACACCAAGCGGCTCATTCGCGAGTCGGAGGCCGTAGCGGGGATCGGCACGCTGGGACTGGAGGAGCGCTCCGCCCGGTTCCTCAATCTGCCGTTCTACCAGACCGGCAAGGTGAAGAAGGACCCCATCGGTCCGGACGATGTTGCCATCGTGCGGCATCTCCTGGAGGAGACCAGGCCCGCGATCGTGTTCGTAGCGGGCGATTTGTCCGATCCGCATGGAACCCACCGCCTCTGCAAGGAGGCCGTCTCCCGGGCCCTGGACGAGTACGTGAGCGGAGGGAATCCGCGTCCCGAGGTTTGGCTCTATCGGGGAGCCTGGCAGGAGTGGTCGGTCACCGACGCCACCTGGCTGGTGCCCCTCTCGCAGGAGGAGCTTCGGCTCAAGATCCAGGCGATCTTCAAGCACCAGTCCCAGAAGGACACGGCGCCCTTCCCCGGACCCGACGAACGGGAGTTCTGGCAGCGGGTCGAGGCGCGCAATAAGGGGACTGCCGCGGAGCTCGACCGCCTGGGCCTGGCGGAATACTTCGCCATGGAGGCTTATGTAGTGGAAAGGTGACCGACCTCACGATGCAGAGATTCCTCCCGGCATAGACTGAGACGATGACCTGCTCGAGATTGATTGCGATCAGGCGGGCTCGAGCACCCTATGAACGACCCAGTGCTGCGATCCCGGCACGATCAGCGGGCCCAGTGCGTCCGAATGCGCGCGGAACTGCGGCGAAGACATGCCGGCCAGGGCGGCTTCGAAGTCGGCCAGCGACTCGAAGAGGTACTCATCGATCAGGTGAGAGGCGGAGGCGCCAACCAGGCCGGCCAGTAAGCGGGTGCCCCGCGCTCTGCGGAACTCGGAGCTGGCAAACTTCTCCGCACCCCATGCTCGCATGATCCGAACCGCCTCCGCTTGTTTGCCATAGAGGATATCGAGGTGCCACTGACACACGAGCATCGAACCCCCGCGTTGTTGGTCTAAGGCCTCCAGCTGTCTCGCCGGATTCCCAGCTCGTTCTGGATGAGATCCACCACCTGTTGCGGTGTTCCCGCGTGAAGCAGCCGGGATCGGCCGCGAATTCCCTGGAACAGCGCCCGAGCCGGCTCCGAAGCTCCTAGCAGGATCACCGGCTTCTCCGCCCTCAACCCGAGCGCGATCTCGGAGACGGTGCCCGGCCCCTCGACCCCGCAGGCCACGATCACATCACTGGAAAGCACGTTTATCATGTTGCGCGCTTCACCCATCCCGGTGAAGACCGCAATGTCCAGGTCCCTGCCTTCGCCGCCGCCGGCGCCGGGGAGGATGCCCAACGTCAGGCTCCCGGGTACCCCCTTGGCTCCGGCGGAGGCGGCGCCCATGACCCCCTCCGGGCGCCCGCCGGTCAGCAGGACCCACCCCCGCTCCGCCACCAGCCGGCCCAGCTCGCGCGCAGCTGTCAGGTTCCCGGCACTGGGCTCACCCGCCCCCATCACACCGATCACTGGTCGTCGCATGAACCAACATGCTTGCGAGGGCCGCTTAGCTTTGATGCATGCGAAAGTCTTTCCGCCACGCCGTCCGCCTCTTCTGGCGAGCCATCCGGCTGCGCTGCCCGAACTGTGGAGGACGGCCCATCTTTCACAGCTGGTTTCGGATGCGCCGGCACTGCCCGGCCTGCGGACTTCCCTTGGAGCGGGGCGAGCAGGGCTACCAGGTCGGATCGTACATGTTCAATATCGTTGCCGCCGAGCTGATTTTTGCCCTGTGCTTCCTCGCCATACTGCTGTGGACCTGGCCGTCCCCACCCTGGTCGCTGCTGCAGTGGGGCGGCGTCATTCTCATGGTGCTCGCCCCGCTGCTGTTCTATCCGTTTTCCAAGACCCTCTTCCTTGCCTTTGACCTCTTGTTCCGGCCCGCCACACCGGATGAGCTAGCGTGAGCCGGCCCTTGGCCGGAGCAGCCACCACACCAGCGCCGCGATAGTCAGACTCAGCAGGGCCACGGCGGTGTTCTCCAGAAATGACTGCCGGTAGGCGCCGGCACTCGAAGGATCCAGCGCAGACCAGCGCTGCCACTCCATCCACGACTGCGCCGCTCCCACGATGCGGCTCCCGGCAATGAACCCGGTCAGCAGCACAACCAGGTAGCGGATGGCCTGCACCATCCGGCTGGGCGTCAAACGTGATCCACGACCGCCCGAACCCCGCTCTCTCGCGCGCAATGTGCGCAACAGTAGAACGTCCCGTCCGCTTCGATGCCGTGTCCCACGATCTTGCAGCCGCAGTGTTCGCAGACCGGGGCGAGCTTGTGAATGGCACACTCGAAGCTGTCGAAGGTATGGGTGTTGCCGGCGGCCACGACCTGGAAAGACAGGTAGTAGTCGTTGCCGCAAACTTCGCATCGAGCCATTTGGAACCTCCTTTTCAGTAGGGCAGCACTACGCTGCCCACGTCCGAAGACTGTCCCGGGAACACCCGAATCACCAGCCTACCTCGAGGCAGCTCTACTTCATCTGTTTCCACATGCCGAGCACCCGTCCGTCCGGATCCTCGAACAGTGCCAGCTGTCCCACGCCCGGCACCTCGACGTTCTCAACTACCATCCGGCCTCCAGCCTGCTGGATCTTCCGGCTATACTGCTCGAGGTCGTCCACATCGATGTAGAAGGCGAGCTTCCCTGGCCAGGGACCGCGTTGTGGTTTCATGATCCCTCCATTGATTCCACCCTCACCGCCGGTCTCCACCAGACGATAGTTCAGCTCCGGTATGGCCCGGATAGTCCAGCCGAAGACCTTCTGATAGAACTCAGCGATTTGCGCCGGCTCCTCCGACCACAGCTCCCAATGCACAACCGGTTGTCCCATAGTCCGCTCCTGGCTAAGCGTCTCCGGTGGAATCGCGCTC
>Ga0075421_100011961_pt1 | contig 10764 bp, 9 predicted proteins | sample SoiMetdeltSBSDD5_FD_75292 | JGI IMG/M metagenome (GOLD analysis project Ga0075421, IMG submission 75292) | Bulk soil microbial communities from a Populus tree surrounding site in Tennessee, USA - Soil MetaG P. deltoides SBSDD5 | ecosystem: Environmental > Terrestrial > Soil > Tree plantation...
CCGGTGAAATAGCCCCAGCGGCCGAACATCGGCGTGATGCGCACGCCGGGCCACTCGCCAAGTGTGCGATTGAGGCGGGCGGCGGCCCCGGCGCCACCACGCTCGAGCACGCGGCGCGTCTTGCGTCCCTTGCCGAGGCCGCGAAACCGTCGCCCGCTCGCCATGGCGAGCCATTCTGCCATTGACAGCCGCGGAGCGGCCATGCGAAAACGGGCGGGTTTCCGACCCTCGCCGCACAGGAGACGCCCACTCGATGACGCCAACATCCCGCGTGCACGTCGAGCCGGTGGAGGGCGCGGCCGCGCTCTTCACGCCGGCCTTCACCGAATTCTTGACCGCGCTGCACGATCGGCTCCACACGCGGGCGGTCGCGCTGCGGACCGCACGCGGACGGCTGCTGCAGGACGCGCTCCACCACGGCAAGCCCCCCGCGCCGCTGTCGCCCAGCGCCGCCAACGGTGACTGGAAGGTGCCGGACGTGCCCGACGAGCTGCGGAAGCCCGGCATCGAGATCTCCGGGCCGTGCTCGATCACGTCGATGTTCATCAACGCCCTGAATCCCGGTCCGGAGGGCGAGCGTGCCGAGGGCGACCTCGACGACGACGAGGACTCGGGCGGGCATCGCCTCGTCGATACCGTGCGCGCGGCGCAGAACCGCCTGGCCGCCGTGAACCGCGAGCTGTACTTCAAGGACGCCGAGCGGAACAAGGAGTACAAGATCGCGCCCGGCGAGCTGCCGTTCTTCATGCACCGCGAGCGCGGCATCCATCTCGACGAGCCCGACGTCCGCATCGACAAGACGCCCGTCAACGCGGCCATTCTCGGCACCGCGCTCACGCTGTTCTACGCCGGACGCGCGCAGGCCGACCGCGGCCAGGGCATCTACTTCTACCTGCCGAAGCTCGAGACGGCCGACGAGGCGCGCTTCTATCGCGATCTGTTCGACGCCGCGCGGACACTGCTGCCGTTTCTGTCCAAGGCCACCATTCGCGGCATCATCCTCGTGGAGTCGCTGCCGTGCGTGTACCAGATGGAAGAGATGCTGTACGCGCTCGGCCCCTACGCGGCCGGCCTCAACGCCGCCCGCTGGGATCTCAAGGCGTCGATCTTCGAGTACGTGATGACCGATCCCAAGTCGGTGTGGCCCGATCGCTTCGGCGTCGACATCAAGACCACGCCGTTCCTGGCCAACATCTTCCGCCGACTGGTCGCCATCTGCCTCAAGCACGGCGCCGTGCCCATCGGCGGCATGGCCACCGCGCTGCCGAGCAACGATCCCGAGGTGAACCGTGTGGCCGGCGAGGCGATCCGCAAGGACAAGGAGTGGGAGGCGGCGCAGGGATTCCTGCGCGGCTGGGTGGCCCACATCTTCCACATGAAGACCGCCGCCGATCCGTTCCGCACGCTCATCGGCTCGGGCTTCAAGCCGACACCGGCCATGGCCGATCCCGCGAATTATCCGGTACGGATCGAGGTCCCGGCCGGCCCGATCACGCTCGAGGGCACCCGCCGCAACGCGCGCATGGTCATCGAGTACGTGGAGGGCTGGCTCAATGGCCGCGGCGCCAAGGGGATCGACAGCCTCGAGGGCAAGCCGGGCGTCCATCCCGCGCTCATGGAGGATCTGGCCACCGGCCGCATGTCGGTCGCCCAGATCGCGCAGCGCGTGCGGCACCGCGCGCGCACCACGGAAGGTCCGGAGGCCACGCACGACTTCACCGTGGTGAAGCGGCTGCTGCAGGGGGAGGTCGACGACATCCTCGGGCGGCGGCCGAAGGATCCAGCCACCCAGGACCGCTACCGCAAGGCGCTGAAGATCACGCTTCGCTGGATCAAGAACTACACCGATCTCGACTTCCGATCGCTCGGCTCCTACACGCGCGCGGACCTCGACCGCGTTGCGGCGGAGCCGGACGCGTTCTAGGCGGGCGCGCCTCCGCTGCAGGATCCCGGCGCGACGGCATGATGGAGTCGTAGAGTCCGCTGCACCGTGCTCCTTCCGTATCGACGGCGGGACGGACGGCCGGCGTGTCGCGCGCTCACGGAAAGTTGTAGCGGCTGATGTGCAAGTGCACGCCGTGGCTGCCTTTCGGCTCCACGGTCACCTCGCCGGTGCCGTCGAGCCGCGGCGTCCCGGCCTTGCGCAGCGCGGCCGTGAGCCCGAAGAAATCCTCCGCGACCAGCGAGAGCGCCACCATGCCCTCGGTGCCGCCCACCTCGGCCGCCGGCACGACGAGCAGGGCGCCGTTGCCGACGCCGAGCATCGTGCGCGGGCCGCCGTTCATGGCCATCTCGGGGAAGCCGAAGAGGGCCTGGAAGCGGCCGGCCGTCTGCTTGACGTCCTTGGCGCCGATCACGAGCCGCTTGAGCCGCAGGGGCGAGGCGTGACTGGTCGCGGTCTCCGAGGCCGGCGGCGTTGCAAGCTCGACCAGCACGCCGGCGCAGGTGCGCGGATGCAGGAACGCGATCTGCCCGGCCAGCCCCGCGCGCGGCGTCTCGTCGATGAGCTCCGCGTTCTTCTGCTTGAGGTCGGCCAGGGAGGCGGAGACGTCGGCCGTCTCGAAGCACAGATGGTGCAGCCCTTCGCCGTGGCGGGCGAGGAAGCGCGCCACGCCGGTGGAGGGCGAGAGCGGCTCGAGCAGCTCGATCTCGGTATCGCCCGCGGCCAGCAGCGCTGCCCGCACGCCCTGATCCTCGATCGTGCGCTCCTTGAGCAGTGGCAACTCGAGTACATCGCGGTAGAACCGGTACGCCTCCGAGATCTGTTTCACCACGACCCCGACGTGATGAATCCGGCGCATCACCTGGACATCCTCCTCAGCGAACGAATGCCGCGACCCGTCGCGTGCGCGCGTCGCGGATGCGGATACGATGGTTGGGCAGCAGCGTCGACGGCAGGCGCGATGGCGAAAACCACTCGAGCGCCAGCGTCTCGGCGCACGTGGTCAGCTCGCCGCCGCGGACGACGCACTCGAACAGGCAGCTCACGTAGTGCCAGACGTTGCCGTCGGGATAGCGGACGACCTGCAGCGCGGGCTCGGAATAGACGCCGATCAAGCGGCGGGGCGTGACGATGAGTCCCGTCTCCTCACGCACCTCGCGGATCACCGCGCTCGCGACGGATTCACCGATTTCCACCGAGCCGCCGGGCAGGCCCCACTGGCCGCCGTCGGAGCGCTGCTGCAGCAGCAGGCGGCCACGACGGTCGAAGATCACGGCCGACGCGCTCGGCCGGACGCCAAGCGCCCGCTCGTGCTCGCGCTCGAGCGTGGTCACGCGCACACCGTACCGGACGGCCGGCAGCTCTGCAAGCGCGGAGCCGGTCGAAAGAAGAGGAGCGCCACGGCTTCGCCGGGGCGCGACGAAGGTCGGGGGGTGTGGGGGGCCATTTCGGGGCCCCCCACGTAAGTCAAGCGGCGGTGAACAGCTTCTGGAACTGCTCCCACGGCACCGGCGGCGCCGCCGCCACGCCGGCGTTTTCCTCCACGTGGCCGAGCGACTTCATTCCCACCAGCGCGGTACCAACGCCAGGCGTCGAGCGCACGAACTGAAGGGCGCGCTGCGCGTCGGTGGCGAGGCCCGGCAGGAACTCGGCCACCACCGGCGGCAGATTCTGGGCAAGCCGGCCCTGGTACATCGGCGCCGAGGCCATCGTGTAGATGCCGAGCTTGCCGGCGGCGTCGAGCGTCGACACCACCGCCTCGCCGAGCTTCTGGTTGCCGCGCGTGAACGCTTCCGGCATGGCGAGGTTGTAGGGCAGCTGGATGACGCGGAAGTGATGGGCGTCGCCGGCGATCTGACGCGCGAGCGTGGTCAGCTCCACGAGGGAGAGATAATCGGCGTCGGCCGGATCCTGCCGGTAGCCGTTCCAGGTGGCGGTGCCGTACACGCCGATGCGCCCGTCCCCGGCGGCGCGCTCGAGCGCCGTGAATGCCTCGCGCAGGCGACCCATGAACGCCTCGCGGTCGAGCTCGCCGAGCTCGCTCTCCGGATTGTGCACGTAGTAGACGTCGATCGTCTCCACGCCGAGGTTGGCGCGGCTGCGCTCGATCTGGTCGGCGAGGTAGCGCGGCGTCATGCAGTGGGCGCCGCCCGCGATGTCACCGGGCTTCACGATTCCCGTGCGCACGTACGTGTCGCTGAAGTAGCCGCGCGGGTCGGGCGGCACGTCCTTGTCGAACGGGATGAAGCCGCCCTTGGTCGCGACGAGGATCTCGTCGCGCGCGAACGCACGCCGCGCGATCCCCGCCGCCAGCGCGCGGCCGATGGCGCGCTCGCTGCGCTGGTGACGATAGTTCACGGCCGTGTCGACGACGTTGATGCCGCGCTCGAGCGCGCGCGTGACCGCCTTCTCGTACGCCTGGTCGGTGGCGTCGTCCTCGCGGCCGAGGTAGGTGCCGATGCCGAGGCTCGACGCGCGCAGGCCGCCGTGGAACGCGCGGAAATGATCGGCGGGTAGACGGTTGGCGAACCGCGTGACAAAGCGTGCGGTGCCTTCGGCGGTGGCCCGGCCCGGGAGCATCGCGGCCATTATGCGGCTGTCAGCCCTCGCGATAGAAGAGGAGGAGCAAGCCCACGGCGGTGAAGCAACCGCGCCAGGTCCACGCCGGCCAGCGGCCGGCCTCGGGCAGCCGCAGCTCGAGCCAGCGGCCCCAGCCGGCGAATGCGCCCAGGATGCCGAGCGGGGCGTGCGTGACCTCGGTCAGGAATTCTTCCTTGAGGTTGAACATCGCGTGCGAGTGCGTGAGGAGCAGCCCGCCGCCGACCGCGCAGAGCAGCGGAAACACGTAGGCCCACGGCCGCTCGGCCAGACGGTTCGTGCGGACCATCCACTCGAAGATGGCGAAGGCGACGACCAGCAGCACGAAGGTCCGGTGCTGCAGCACGTCGGGCAGCGCGAGGCTCTCCCAGAACCCCGCCGGCCCGAGCGGCCACGCCCGCGGATCGTTCCGGATGAACAGGAACGTGGCGAGCCCGAGAAAGACCAGTGGCCAGTGGCGCGCGCCGCGGACGCCGATGCGCTCCAGCATCGTCAGCAGTCCCATGGTGACGACGAACAGTCCGGCCCAGTGGTGGTTGTACTCCGACCACGCCCGCTCGATGGGCTTGCGCGTGATCTGCCGCTCCATGAGCGGATCGGCCGTCCGCAGCAGCTCGTCGATGGGCGGGCTCGTCAGCCGCGGCGGCGCCGGCGCAAACCGCCCCGCCACCTCGGCCACGGTGGCCCGATCGGTGGTCACGTCGACCGCCGGCGGGAGCGAGGTCAGCGAGGCCGCCGCGAAGAGGATGGTGATGCCGAGGCCGAGCTCGACCTCGACGAAGCGGAAGAGCCGCGTGGCTGGCTCCCCCGCCGCTCGCCGCACGGCCCGCATGTTCGCGAAGGCCAGTGCGAGCGCGGCGACCAGCAAGATGAGCTTGCTCAGGATCATCACTCCGTAGGCGGTGCCCACCAGCGCCGATGGCTCGCCGACGTACAGCCACGTCAACGCGCCGCCGGCCACGACGATGGCCGCCATGGCGCGAAACGCGAGAGTCGAGAAGCGCCGCACGATTGGACCGGCGGCGTGGAGCTGAAGCTCCGGCCGCGTCGGCCGCAGGCCGGCGTGGCGGCGACGCCAGGCGGCGTAGAGCGCCAGATGCGCGAGACCACCGACCCAGACGGCCGCCGCCAGCTGGTGCGCGGCGTCGAGCAGCAGCAACGGCACGCGGTACTCCACGCGGGCCACGGCATGGCTCAGGACGGCCGACGAGGCCACGAGCCCGGCGGCCCCGAGCGCCAGCGCCAGCCAGGCCGCACGACCAGCCGAGCCGGCGACCATGCGCGAGGCGAGCAGCGCCAGTCCGAGCGCCCATACCACGCGTCCCGTCGCCGTGAGCGCGAAGGTGGTCGTGAAGAAGTCGGTGGCAGGCACGCCGCCGTGCGCGGTGGCCACCGCGCCGAAGCTGACGAGGACGACCGCCGCCTGCGCCGCCGCCGTGCCGACCGCGGCCGCGCTGATCGTCGTGAGCGCCAGCACGCCGGGGCCGTCGGGCTTGACGTGCGGCTCGGCGCGCAGGACGTACCGCAGCCACACCGCGCCGCCGAGGGCGATGCTGCTCAGCACGAGGATCAGGCCGCGGAGGAGGACGTCGACGAAGCCGGCCATGGCTCAGGGCTCCAGCCGGAAGCCGTAGGTGCCGCTGACGACGTGCCCGTCCGTGGAGAAGACCTGCCACTCCACCCGCCACGCGCCCGCCGCCAGCGGCGGGACTCGCGCCACCAGACTGTCTGCCGGAGTCTCGTCGCGCGCGTCGATCAGCGCCGCCGCCACCGCGCCGCGCTCGTCCACCAGCCGGACGCGCGAGAGGCGCTTCTCGATCCGGTTGTTGAAGCGGAGACGCACCTGCAGCGGGGACGCGGTCAGCACGGCATCGGGGGCAGGTGTGGCGCCGAGGAGGAGCGAGTGCGCGGCGATCGGCTCAGCGCCGGCGAGCACGACCAGAGTCGTCAGGGCCAGGAGCCGCGTCACCGCCAGTCGTCGAGGACGAGATGCGTGGGATCCTCGTAATCCTCCTGCTTGCCCTTCTGCATGCGCAGCATCGTGAAGTCCGTCTGGTAGCCGCACCTCACCAGAGTGCTGTAGGCCAGCCAGTAGCGCAAGTATACGGGCACGATCACCCGCTGCACACCGAGGTCGTGGCCAAAGTCTTCCACGGCCGCCACGAACTGCTCGAGGTGCTCGACGCGCCTGTGCGGCGGATCGATGGCCAGGTACTTGACGTAGAGGGCCCCCGTCGGCGCCTCGCTCACACCGGGCGTGTGCACGATGGCGAAGCCGATGAGGTCGCGCCCGCGCTCGAGCAGCAGCGTGTCGCCGAGAGCGAGGCCGTCGACGATCTCGACTTCCTTGGCGAGGTCCATCCCGCGGCAGATGCCGTTGGTGATCTTGTGGAAGCGCACCAGCGAGGCTTTCTTCTTCGTCTCCTCGAGCGTCGAGAAGCGGCGGATGGTCAGCGGCCCCTTGGCGAGCTTGGTGGCCGGACGCGGCGCGCCGCGGTCGAGCTGCCGGTGCATGAGCGCCGTCAGGTACTTCGGCTGATACCCGAACTTGTGATAGAGCGCCAGATGCTTGGGGCTCGTCGGATACGTCATCACGCCCTGCAGCGTCGTCTTGTTCTCGTCGAAGAACTCCTGCGTGGCGCGGATGAGCTGCTGGCCGATGGTCTGGTTGTGATAGTTCGTCAGGACGGCCACCGGGCCCAGGAGGCCGACGGAGCCCCAGCACACCGCGAGCGCGGCGCCGACGATCTTGGCGTTGTCCTCCTCGGCGACGTAGCAGCCCCACGGCTCCATCAGCCACCGATGGTGCACGTACTGCGCGCCGCCGAACGCCTGGCGCGGCCGCGTGCCGAGCTGCCGCTCGAGGAAGTCGCCGAACGTGTGCTCGAGGACGTCCTTCACGCGCGAGAGATCGCCCTTGCGCACGCGACGGACCTGGACCTTCGGCAGACGGCCCTGCGGGTCGAGCCCCGCGCGATCGACGGTCGCCCTCACGAGGCCCCTGCGAGATCTTCCAGCAGCGTGATGATGCCGGAGTGATCGAGGCCGCCACGCCCCTTGACGCGCATGGCGCTGAAGAGCTCCTGCACCACCGCCGTGGCCGGCAGCGGCACGCCAAGCGCGCGCGCCGACTCCATGATGAGCCCGAGGTCCTTGAAGTGGAGATCGATCTTGAAGCCGGGATTGTAGGTACCGGCGATATAGTTCGGTTTCTTCTGCTCGAGACACTTCGAGCCGGCCAGCCCGCCGCCGAGTGCGGTCAACAGAAGCTCGCGATCGAGCCCCGCCTTCTTGCCGAGCGTGAGCGCCTCCGCGAGCGCGGTCAGGTTCACGGCCACGATGATCTGGTTGGCCAGCTTCGTGAAGCCGCCCATGCCGAGCGGGCCGAGCAGCGTGATCGTCTTGCCCATGGCCTGGAAGATCGGCAGCACGGTGTCGAAGGTCGCCTTGTCGCCGCCGACCATGATCGACAGCGCCGCGTCGATGGCGCCCTTCTCGCCGCCCGACACGGGCGCGTCGAGCATCTTCACGCCCTTGGCGGCGAGCGCCTCGCCGACCTTCTTCGAGACGATCGGCGAGATCGTCGACATGTCGATGAACACCAGCCCGGGCTTGGCGCCCTCGATGATCCCGTCCTTGCCCAGCGCGACCCGCTCGACGTCGGGGGAGTTCGGCAGCATGCTGATCAGCACATCGCACTGCGCGGCGACTTCCTTGGGCGTCGTGGCCGCCTTGGCGCCTGCCTTGACGACCTCGTCGACCGGGCCGCGGCTGCGGCTGTGGACGACCAGTGGATAACCGGCCTTGAGGAGGTTCTTGGACATAGGTTTGCCCATGATGCCGAGGCCGATGAATCCGATCGTCTGAGCCATGAACCCCCCTGGGAGCTAAGAGCCGATGCGCGTGGAAACCCGCACGAGGAAAGACCTTCCCCCCGCCGCGCCGCAGAGAAGTATCACGATAAGCGCTACAGGGTCAAGGCGCATTCCGCTGACGGACGCCCTTGAGCCACGTCTCCTCGACGAGGATGTGGGCAATCTCGGTGGGCGCGACCGCGAGAGGGTCTGCCGATAAGACGAGCAAGTCCGCGCGTTTGCCGGTTTCCAGACTGCCGCAGACGGCATCGACGCCCGCCGCGTGCGCGGCGCCGAGCGTGTATGCCTCGAGCGCTTCCGCCGCGGTCAGCGCCTCGTCGAGTGCGGCCACCTGGCCGCTCCGGCTCGTCCGGGTGACGGCAGCGGCGATGCCGAGGAGCGGCGCGTTCGAGCCGCACGGGAAGTCCGACGAGAACGCCTGCCGGACGCCGGCGCGCCGCGTGCTCCCGAACGGTCGCGGGAGCACCTCGGGATCGGCGAAGGGTCCTCGCGACAGCGGCAGGCCCATGTCCCAGAGGAACGACGGCTGCGCCACGACCCAGATCTGAAGCTCGGCCATCCGCCTGATCAGCTCGCCGGTGAGGAAGATCGCGTGATCGAGCCTCACGCGCGTCCGGCCCTCCGGCATGGTCCGCACGGCATCCTCGATCGCTCCGACGGCCGTCTCGATCCCGAGGTTGCCGATCGCGTGACAGACGACGTGCCGGCCGGCGCGCCAGGCCTGCAGGAGCAGCGTCGCCAGCTCGGCGCGCTCGTAGAACAGAACCCCGCTCGTCCGCGACGTCCCGTCGCGCATGACCCGCATCGCGCAGCGGTAGCCGCCGTCGACGAAGATCTTGAGCGTGCCCGGCGCCGCGTCGTCCGGCCGCTCGAACCAGCCACGCGAGCCGACCATCACCTCACCGACCTCGATGGCCAGCGCCCGCGCCGCGCGCGCCTCGGCGTACCGCCTGGCCATGGCGGGCGTCACCGCGGCGTCCTGGATGGTGGTGATCCCGAGCCGCGCGTAGCGCTGGCTGGCCGCGGCCGCCACCTCCACGAAGCGCGTCTCCGCACCGGCGCGCGAGGCGGTCTCCACCGCGCTCATCGCGCGCTCGAACAGCAGCCCCGTCGGCTCCCCGCTCTTGTCGCGGGCAATCTCCCCCCCGGGCGGATCCGGCGTCCCGCGCGCGATCCCGGCCGCGGCCAGCGCCCGCGAATTGGCGACGCACTGATGATGCGAGAAGTGCATGGCGATGGCCGGCCGATCGGGAACGGCCTCGTCGAGATCGTGACGCGTGGGATGGAGGCCGAGCAGCGAATGGTCGTAGCCGACGACCCGCACCCACTCGCCGGGCGGTGTCGTGGCGGCCCCGGCGCGCAGCGCCTGCTGCACCTCGGCCACCGTCCGCGCGGCCCGGCAGTCCGCCCAGAACGTCTCGTAGGCGCCGATCGAGAAGTGGTTGTGCGGATCGACGAACCCCGGGATGACCGTGCGGCCATCGAGGTCGACGAGCTCGTAGTCCCCCTCGCGCAGCCAGAGGATCTCGTCGGTGCCGCCGACCTCGACGATGCGGCCGTCCTTCACCGCCAGCGCCTGTGCGACCGGCAGCGTGTCGTCCAGCGTGCGGACGACCGCGTTGACGAGAAGGTGGATCAGGCTAGGCCTTGCTGCCCCAGAGCTCTTTCGCGAGCCAGTCGAGCCCGAGATTCTTCAGCGTTGTCGGCAGTGGCTTGCCGGTCTTGCGGTCGTAGCCGACCTCGCGGTACCAGGTGTCGACCATGCTCTCCCACTGCGCGCCGACCGCCTGGCCCTTGGCGGGGCCGTCGTGCGGCGTGGAGCCGTAGCGCTCGGACGGAAACTCGAGATCCGGCGTGAGGCCGCAGCGAAGCGCGACCGCGCGATTGATGGCCGCCGTGCGACGTCCGAACTTCATCGCCTCGTCGACCGTGTAATACCAGCCGGTGGCCGCCGACAGCGCGCGGCAGACGTTCTCCAGACGCGTGCGGGTGGTGAAGATGCAGATGCCGAGCGAGTCCTCGAAGTTGCGCCGGCCGCGGCAGCCGGCCACGAGCTTCGCGACCTCTTCGCCGTTGAACGGATTGATTCGCGCCGGCAGGCCGACCTCCGTCTGGTGGACGGGGTTGCCCGTCTCCATGGTCGCCGTCGACGACGTCGCCGTGTCGAGCATCTCCTCCCAGCGGGCGCGGTGGTCGTGGCCGCGCGGCGAGGCACCTTTGCCCGTGTACACGGCGGCCGCCTTCGCGGGGCCGCCGAGCTTCTCGGCCGCGCGCTTGACGCCTTCGGCCAGCAAGTCGCCGAACCCTTCCCGCTTGCTGATCATCTGCAGCAGGCGATTGGCGCCCTGT
>Ga0075421_100011963_pt1 | contig 10763 bp, 7 predicted proteins | sample SoiMetdeltSBSDD5_FD_75292 | JGI IMG/M metagenome (GOLD analysis project Ga0075421, IMG submission 75292) | Bulk soil microbial communities from a Populus tree surrounding site in Tennessee, USA - Soil MetaG P. deltoides SBSDD5 | ecosystem: Environmental > Terrestrial > Soil > Tree plantation...
CGAGAAGACGGCGCACATTGGCCGCATCGTCGTTCACCCGACCAATCCGAACATCGCCTACGTCGCGGCGCTCGGTGCGCTGTACGGACCGAATCCCGAACGTGGGCTTTACAAGACGACGGACGGCGGACAGACCTGGACGCTCGCGAAGTTCGTGAGCAACCGCGCGGGGTTCGTGGACGTCGCCATGGATCCGCGAGACCCGAACGTCCTCTACGCCGCGAGCTACGAGCGCCGCCGCACGCCGTACATGCTCGAGAGCGGTGGTCCCGGCTCCGGTCTCTGGAAGACGACGGACGGCGGCGCGACGTGGACCGAGATCGTGGGCAACGGGTTCCCGAGCGGCGTGAAAGGCCGCATCGGCCTCGCCATTGCGCCGAGTGCACCGGACATCGTGTACGCAATGGTGGAGGCGGCACGCCCGTCGCCTAACAAGACGTACGTGCCCGAGTACCACGCGCCGTACAGCGGACTCTATCGGTCGCCCGACGCCGGGCGAACCTGGGTCAAGGTGAACGACTACAACGACCGCCCATTCTACTACTCGCAGGTACGTGTCGATCCGAAGAACAGCGAGCGCGTGTACTTCTCGTCAACGCCACTGCAGGTGTCGGATGACGGCGGGAAGACGTCTCGAATGGGCGACAACGGGGTACACGTCGATACGCACGGGCAGTGGATCGACCCGAACGACCCGGAGCGGTGGGCGATCGCCAACGACGGCGGCTTCTCGATCACCTTCGACAAGGGCGGGACGTTCTTTTCGCCCATGAACCTGCCGCTCACGCAGTTCTATCACATCTCGCTCGACAACGCGGTCCCGTACAACGTCTGCGGCGGCACGCAGGACAACGGCAACTTCTGCGGACCGAGCCGACGCATCGCGGGGGCGGTGAGCAGCGCCTACTGGACGATGTACCAGGGTGGCGACGCGACGTATTCGATCCCGGACCCCACTGACCCCGACGTCCGATACTCGCAGACCGTCAGCGGGAACTTGAGCCGCCTCAACCTCGCCACCGGGCAGCGCGCCCCAATTCGGAAGCCGCACTGGGAAACGCGCTATCAGATCTGGGAGGATTCGATCGCGAAGGTACGGGGCGACCCACTGAACCCCGCGTCGCGAGACGTAGCAGCGGCGGTGCGCGCGCTCCGCGCGAAGCAACGTCAGGACTCGCTCGACCTGGATCTCCGATTCGGGTGGGAGGCCGCGGTCCTCGTCTCGTCGCACGGCCCCGCGACCGTGTACTGGGGCGGCAGTCGCGTGCTCAAGTCGACGAATCGCGGCGACGACATGACGATCATCTCGCCCGACCTGACGAAGATGCTGTATGCGAAGATCGACACGTCGCGACACCGCACGGGCGGCGTGAACCTGGAGACGACGCAGACGGAGCTGTTCGGTTATACGACCGCGTTGGCGGAATCGTTCGTGAAGCCAGGCATCCTCTACGCCGGCACCGACGACGGCAACGTGTGGAAGACACATAACGACGGCGGCACGTGGGAGAACCTGACGGCACGATTCCCCGGTTTGCCGGCAGGCACGCCGTATGTCGCTGGTATCGAGGCCTCGCACTTCGACACGCTCACGTTCTACGTCGCGTTCGACAACCACCGTCAGAACGACGGCCGGCCCCATCTCTACGTGACGCACGATGGCGGGAAGACGTTCACGAACATCACGAGCAACCTGCCGGCGGACGGTCCTGCGGACTATCTGCATGTGGTTCGTGAAGACCCGCGCAACCGCAATCTGCTGTTCGTGGGCACGTCCATTGGCGTCTACGCCTCGCTCGACCGCGGCAAGACGTGGACACGGTTCATGACGGGCATGCCGTCGGTGCCGGTGTTCGACCTGAAGATTCACGAACGCGATCGTGAGCTCGTCGCTGGCACGCACGGGCGGAGTGTCTGGATCGTCGACATCGCACCGCTCCAGGACCTCAGTGCGCAGGCGGTCGCGAGCGGCACACACCTTTTCCCGCCGAAGTCGGCGATGCAGTGGTCGGAGCCGACGCCCCGTGGGAACGCCGAGGGACACTCGACGTTCGAGGTCCAGAATCCGCCGTACGGCGCTGCGATCTCGTATCGACTCGCTACACCCACTCCAGACGGCGTGACGCGCATCGTCATCACGGCCACGTCAGGCGACACGGCGGGCACGCTTCGCGGGCCGGGAAGCGCAGGGCTCCACACGGTGACGTGGAACTACACGCGACCAGTCGCTCCGCGCCCGCCGATCGTGACCGAGTCGATGCGCCGCGACAGCGTACTGCGCGTGTCGCGCGCGCCGCACGTGTTCGATTCTCTCATGAAGGCTGGGTTCGACACCGTGGCCATCGGCCGCGCGCGCGATCTCCTCGCCGGGCCGGGTGCAGGCGTCCGCGGCCAGGCGGTTGGCCGTGGCGGCGCCGGCGGTGGCGGCCGTGGGAGCGGTGGCGTGGTCGCGGCGCCGCCGCTCACGTCGTGCGAGCGCCCGCTCACGCAGTGGGACCGATTCTGCGCGCGCCCGGGGGAAGGCGCAGTACAGGGCCCGCGAACGAATCAGGGACCGTTCACGAGCCCCCTTGTAGTGAACGGCGCCGACCCGAAGAAGGTCCTTCAGGTGCTCGACATCGTCGGCGTCTCCTATTTCAATCTGGCGGCAGCGCGTGGCGGCTACCTCTCGTCCGGCAACGGGGCGCCACCTCCACCGGCGGTCGCCGCGCCAGGGGAGTACGTCGTCACCCTGGTAGCAGGAAGTGAGACGAAGACCCAGCGCCTGCGCGTGATTCGCGGGGGAACGGCGCCGGCATCGCGCGGCGCCGGCAGCCAGCGACCCTAACGAGGCCCCGTGACCCCTGCCTCCGGCCTGGCGGCGCAGTCGTGGACGGACGTTCGCTCCGACTTTCCCTACGCGAGCGAGTGCGTTTACCTGAACACAGCCGCCGCCGGCCTGTCGTGGACGGGCCAGGGAGCCGCGGCGGCCGCGTTCTACGACGACGCGAAGCGCTACGGTTACAATGGCATGGATCGGTGGCGCGTTTCCCTCGCCGCCGCCAGGGCGAAGCTGGCGCCGCTGCTGGGCGCAACCGAGGACGAGCTCCGCTTCGTCGCGAGCACCACCGAGGGGCTGTATCTCGTCACCGGCGCGATTCGCTGGCGGCGCGGAGACCAGATCGTCCTGGCGGCGGATGAGTTCCCGTCGGTGGTGCTGGCCTGCGAGGCGGCAGAGCGCCAGGGTGTCGTACTGCGGCGCGTTGCGGTTCCGTCGGAAGGTGAGCGCGAGGCTGCCCTCATCGACGCGATCGCGGCCAAAACCCGTCTCGTCGCCGTGTCGCACGTGCACTGGGCGACCGGAACGCGACTCGACCTGGCGCGCCTGTCCGCCGCCTGTCACGACCGACACGCGATGCTGATGGTAGATGGCGTGCAGGCCCTCGGCGCATCGCCGGCGAACGCCGGCGGCGCCGACTTCTACTGTGCGTCGGTCTTCAAGTGGCTGCTTTCGGGATTCGGGCTTGCGGTGCTCATGGTTCGTGACCGAGTGCGTGCTGACCTGTCGCCCCGGGTTCGCGGCTACAACAATCCGCCGCCGTCGACCGACCTGCAGTACGCACACACGAACTATCCGGGGCTCGCCGCACTGGCCGCAACGCTCGACTATCTCGAGCTCCGCGTCGGCTGGGACCGCGTCTTCGAACGCGTCGCCGAGCTCACCGAGCTACTTCACGACGCGTTAGGCCGTCGGGGCCTCACCGTGGTCACACCTCGCGACGCGCGGGCAGGAATCGTGAGTTGTGTCTCCGACGACGCATCGCGTATTCGGGACGGACTGGCGCACGAAGCCATCTTTGTCGAGGCACGAAACGGGTTGATTCGCGTCTCGCCGCACTTCTACAACACACCCGAGGACATCGAGGCAGTCGTCGATGCGCTCGGCCGAGCGACATGAGCGATCCGACGGCGGACCGCTGTCATTTGGAGGAGCCCCGATGATTCGCACGAGTACGACCTCTCTGCACGCCGCGCTCGCGACTGTGGCGATCCTGACGCTGGCCGGCACGCCAGCCGCGGCCCAGGAGGAGCCCATCGTCACGACGCGCCACACCATGACGGTTGGTGGCCGAACACTCCGATACACGGCGCGCGCCGGCCGTATCCCGATTCGTGACAACGAAGCCGGCGACGTCCACGGGCAGATGTTCTTCGTGTCGTACACCCTCGATCGCGGGAGCGGCGAGCCGCCTCGCCCGCTGACATTCGCCTGGAACGGCGGGCCCGGCTCGAACGCCGCGCTCGTTCATCTGATCGGCTTCGGACCAAAGCGGATGGCCCCGCGCCCTGGTGCGAAGCCCGATGGTGGCTCCCGCTGGATCATCGAGCCGAACCCCGGCACGTGGCTGGAAGAGACTGACCTCGTGTTCGTGGACCCGATCGGCACCGGCTACAGCCGCCCAACACGCGCCGAGTACGGGGCGGAGTTCTATCAGACACGGGGCGATGCCGAGTCGGTGGCCGAGTTCATTCGCATCTACCGCACGCGATTCGACGCACTCGATGGACCGCTGTTCCTCGCCGGTGAGAGCTACGGCGTGACACGCGCGTCCGGAGTGGCCCAGGCGCTGCAGGCGCGAGGGACCGAGGTGCGTGGGGTGATCCTCATTGGGCTCGCGTTACCGCTTGGCTCGGTGCCGCCGACGATGCGCACGGCACTCGCTCTCCCGACGCTCACCGTCGCCGCATACACGAACGGGAAGCTCGCGCCGGATCTCCAGCGGGATCTGGCCGCGACCCAGAAGCAAGTGGAAGCGTGGACAGCGGGCGAGTACGCGAGAGCGCTCGCGCGACGCGACAGCCTGACGGATGCGGAGCGCGACTCGGTGATCCGCGCCCTGTCGCGGTTCACAGGTCTCGACGCCTCGTTGATCGATCGCCGCACGCTCACGGTGGGCCGCATGCAGCTCGGGAACTACCTGCTCCGACGAGAAGGGAAGTTCGTCGGGCAGTACGACTCGCGCATGGTCGGGCCTCTCGATACGATGCCGGGTCCGTACGATCCGACGAAGGATCCGAGTCTGCAGAATCTGCTCGATGACGTGATGGTCCTGCGCTATCTGCGCAATGACCTCGGCTACAAGAGCGACTTGCGCTATCAAGGCCCGTTCGGCGGCGGCTACCCTCCACCCACGACGTTCCGCGGCGACTGGATGTCCACGCGGTGGAACCGCCCGTCGCCTAACACGACGGCGGGCACGCCCGCCGCTGGAAACACGCCGGCCGGTGCGCCAGATGCGACCCCGCCCGCGAACACTCCCACCAACGCGCCCGCAAACGCGGGACAGGGAGGGCGCGGAGGGGGAGCAGGGCGCGACACGACCGCGCCACCACAGCCACTTCGCAATGCGATGCGATCGAACCCATCGCTTCGCGTACTGGTCGGGTGCGGAATCTACGACCTCGTCTGCGACTACTTCGGGAACGAGTGGAACGCGAGCAATCTCGAGCCGGCCATTCGACGCAACGTCGTCGCGCGCAGCTACCCCGGCGGACACGCGATGTACACTGACCCGCGCGCGCAGATGCAGCTCAAACGTGACGTGGCGGAATTCATTCGCGGCGCGGTGTCACCGGCTGCACAATGAGTCCGCGCGGGAAGGGACTCGTGACGTGGGGAGCGGCGGTACTCGTCGTTACCGCCAGCGCGCGCGAGCTCAATGCACAGACGGATACCGTGCCGGGCGTCTCGACGCCGATCGCGACGACGACGCATCGCATCACTCTGAACGGAAAACCGCTCGGGTACACGGCGCGCGCGGGCGTTCTTCCCATCCGGCATAACGATACCGGCGAGCCACGCGCGTACATCTTCTTCGTCGCGTACACCGTGGATCGCGCGCCCGGCCAGCCGGCGCGCCCTCTGACGTTCGCGTGGAACGGTGGCCCTGGGGCGAACTCGCTGCTCCTCCATCTCAGCGCGCTCGGCCCGCGTCGACTGACGTCGGGCGAAGATGGGGAGCGGACGCTCCCCGCGCTCGAGGAGAACCAGGCCACGTGGCTCTCGGAGACGGACCTCGTGTTCGTCGATCCGGTGGGGACAGGGTTCAGTCGTCCTGCGAAGCCGGAATACGCGGCGGACTTCTACGGGGTCCTCGGTGACATTGCGGCGACAGTGGAGTTCATCCGCACGTACCGCACGCGCTTCGACGCGTGGGACGCGCCGCTGTATCTCGCCGGCGAGAGCTACGGTGTGTGGCGCGCGGCTGGGGCGGCCGAAGCGCTCGAGAAGGGCGAGCATCGCGTCGCCGGCGTGATCCTCATCTCCGGCGGTATTCCGCTCGGCCCCGTGGTTCCGGAGGAGATGCGCACCGCGCTCTTCATTCCCACACGTACTGCATCGGCGTTCCATCATCGCAAACTGCCGCCGGATCTGCAGGCCGACCGGGACCGCGCCGTGGCCGAAGCGGAACGGTGGGCGCGAACGGTCTACGCGCCAGCGCTTGCGCGCCGGGATTCGCTCAATGATGCGGAACGTAGCGCGATCGTCGTGCAGCTCGCGCGCTTCACAGGGCTCGACACGAGCCTGATCGACAAGAAGACGCTCGTGGTCGACCGGCAGTTCCTGATGGACAACCTGCTCAAGGACCGTGGGCAGGGCGCGTTAGGCCGCTTCGACACGCGCCAGGTCGGCGGTGTGGTGCCGGTCGATCGTGAACGCCAGGCGCGACGGAGGTTCATCATCAATCGCTACCTGCGCGCTGACCTCGCCTTCAAGACGGATCTCGTGTACCAGGGGCTCGAGACGGGCTATTCGTCGTCCCCCAACCCCCGCGGCGTGGGCGGGCGCTGGAAGTACGATCAGGGCGATCCGAACGTCCCCGTCGTCGTGCGCAACACGGACGCGCCGCCCGGCGGGACGCCGCCGTGGCTCAAGCGCACGATGGACATCAATGAGGCGCTCCGCACGTTCGTCGCGACCGGCGTGTTCGACTCGCTGAATAGCTGCTCCGCGAACATGTATCTCCTGAGCCAGATCCCGCCGGAGCGATCGAGCCAGATCACGTTCCGCTGCTACGAGGGCGGGCACATGATGTACGAGGACCGGGACGCGCGCTTCGGACTGAAGCGGGACATCGCGCGGTTCTATCAGTCCGCGCGGTAGTACTCGGCGACGAACCAGGCGACGACCAGGGTCGCGAGGCGTTCGGACCCTTGCGGGCCGGGGACGGGGAGGGGCGTCACAGTTGGAACGCCCACAACGGTCTTCACTCGCTTCAAGGCCTGTTCGGGAGGGACGTCGGCGGCCTTGAGCGCGCGAACGTAGGCGCGGACGATCCGCTCGAGCTCCTCGGTGGACCCCCCGGCCTCCAGAGCGGCCGACACCGCGCGCGTGACGTCCGCGGGGATCGGTCGCGGTGGGGTGTCGGAATGTTCGGGAGTATCCATCCGCGCTCGGAGAGGGGGGTCGGCGGTGGCTGAGGCGGCCGGCCGATGGTGGGATTGCCACCGCGAACTTGCAGCGGACTCGACCGTGCGTCAATGGGCTGCAGGCCGGGGTCATTCGGCGGCGGTGATCGGTTGGAGCGGTCTCGGCCTTGCAACGGAGATCGGTATGCCCGGCCCGCTCTCCCGTCAGCGCATGCAGCGTCCGATCGAATACCGAGACCGCCAGGGTCGGACATGGCGAGTCTCGGAAGTCGCGGAGCTCCAGGTCGTATCCCCGGCGATCGATGGGCCCAACCGCTGCCTCGTGATTCGTTTCGAGCGCGAGGGCGAAGAGCGCTTCGCGCGGTGGCTGGGCGACAGTCCCGGATGGCGCGGCCAGCAGACGTTGCACAGGTTGTTCGCGAGTACGTACCCCTGAGCGTGGTGTGTCACTAGGCACGTGACGGTGTGTGACGCGGCCCGTCGCGCCCGGTCATTGATCGAACCGTGCGGAGTAATCCGCGAGCGCAGCCTGCACGACGCGGTGGGCGTGAGCCGCGTCATACGTGGCGCGAACATCGACGCCCGACGCACGACCCGGCTCGCTCTTGTACGTGGCGAAGTAGTGACGCAACCGGAGGACGAGCGCGTCAGGCACGCTCGTGATGTCCCTCGCGTCGCCCCAGACCGCGTCGCCCGCGAGCACGGCGACGATCTTGTCGTCCGCGGCGCCTCGATCCACCGTGGCGAAGCCGCCGACGACGATGCAGCGGATGAGTATCTCGGCTCGGTCAATGGGACGCTCGCTGAGCACACAGATGTCGAGCGGATCGCCGTCACCATCGGTGGCGCCGTCGGTGAGCGCGGCGACACGCGTGCCGCAGTACGTGCGTGGGATGAAGCCGTACAGCGTCGGCGGCAGTGATGACGTCCGCTGAGGGCGATCGACCCGAAGGTAGCCGCTCTCCTTGTCGATCTCGTACTTGATCGCGTCGAACGGCGTGATCTCGATGTACGCGTTCACGCGCTCGGGCGGTGCTTCGCCGGAAGAGAGACCATGCCATGGATGCGGTCGCCAGCGATCGAACGATTGCGTGTTCATAGGGCCGCTTGAGCGCGTTAGGTGAAGGCACCGAACTCAGCTTGCGAAAAACCAAATGTAACCGAAGTGCTCGCTGGCGGCGCCGAGCTCGCTGGATACGTCCGAGCATTTCGATTCGTAACTCGCCGCCTAACGATTCGATCTGGCGCACCGCTTGCGACTGTGCTTATTGCTGTGGCGGCTCGTCGGTATGGCGGGCCCCAGGAGGAGCGAACCCGAGTACACGAGCGCTTTGAGGCGGGAGGGAATATGCGCGTGATTCGACCGACCGTGCTCGCCGCGACGAGCGTGCTGATCTGTCTCTCGGCGTCAACGGCCGCCGCACAGGTCCGCGTGACGACGTCGAAGGGCGACGTGGAGATCTACACCGAGAAGAACCTTGCCGAGCACCTGATCCTCGCCGATTCGGTTGAGCTCGAGATGGCCCAGCTCGCCGCGTCGCGAACGAAGAACACCGCAGTCCGCGATTTCGCCGACATGCTGATCACCGAACACAAGGGCCATCTCGAATCGCTGCGGAAGATCGCGGCGGACGACGATGTCGGCCGGCAGGCGAGTGCATCGGATACCGGCGCGGCCGCGGCCATTCGTGCGCTCGCGAGCCTTCGCGACATGCCAGCCGATTCGGGGTTCGACAAGGCGTTCATTCGCGAACAGATGCGTTTCCATCAGCAGGAGATCGTCGCCCTCAAGATGTTCGGCGGCGCCGCCGAGGACGACGAGTTCAAGGACGAGGTGAAACGCACCTTGCCCATCATCGAGCGACACCTGGCCCGCGCCCGCGAGGTCGCCGCGACGCTCGGCATGCCGGCCGACCCGACGGCAACGCCGACCGATTCTGCCGCGAAGCGCGATACCACGAAGCCGCCTACGACGACCACCACCAAGCCGCCACGCTGACACCCGGTGGACGCGGGAATCATTGAGTACGAACGGCGAGAGGCCTTCGATGATCGAGGGCCTCTCGTTCGCTCGATGCGCTTTGCGATCCTTCGCCATCGTGTCCTCCTGTGATACAACACCGGTCCCGGTAGCGCACACGACACGTGCCGTATCGCCACGGGGTCGCCGGTTGCATGGAGTCACGGAATGCGGTATCGCTTCCGGCCACGGCTGTGCTCGAAGGCGGCTCGATGGCCCAGTCCACCACGAAATACTTGCGATTGCAATCACCGGGCTGGGCGGCGCGCAGGTGGAAAGTCGCGATCGTAGGCGCGATCGCGTGTGGGACCGATGCCGACACGGAGACGCGACGCCTCAGTGACGCTGAGACGACCGCCGTCGCCGAAGTCTGGGTGACGACGCGGGATCGGGCCAGGCTGCTCGCGCGCGAGCCTGATGTGTCTATCGTCGTCGCCGACACGACGGGCGGGCTCGCCCGCATCGACGTCGACGAGACCGTGGTCCATCAGGAAATGGTTGGCTTCGGCGCCGCGATCACCGACGCCTCGGCCCTGTTGATCCAGCGGCTGCCGCCGGCTCGACGTGATTCGCTCCTCCGGGACATCTTCGGCACGAGTCCGGGGATGGGCTCGAGCTTCACGCGCCTAACGATCGGTGCGTCCGACTTCTCGCCGGCGCACTACAGTCTGGACGACATGCCGGCGGGTCGGACCGACCCGACGCTCGAGCGTTTCTCCATCGAGCCGAATCGCGCCGCCGTGCTGCCGGTGGTGAAGCGCGCGCTGGAGATCAATCCGCAGCTCGCCGTCATGGCGACGCCATGGAGCGCGCCCGCGTGGATGAAGACATCCGGGAGCCTGATCAAGGGCACGCTGCGTCGCGAGGCGTATCCTGCGTTCGCGGACTATCTGCGCCGCTACGTGGAGGCATACACGGCGGAAGGCATACCCATTCTCGCCATCACGCTGCAGAACGAGCCGCACCATGAGCCGAATGACTATCCGGGCATGCGCCTCACGCCGGCGCAGCGTGCCGAGGTCGTCGCGCGGCATGTCGGGCCGTTGTTCGAGCGTCATGGGATTCGGACGCAGCTTCTGGAGTGGGACCACAACTGGGACGAGGCCGGATCGCCACTCGCGGTCCTCGCCGATACCGCCGCGCGACGGTACGTGTCGGGCGTGGCGTGGCACTGCTATGCCGGCGACGTCTCCGCGCAGACCACCGTACACGATGCCCATCCGGACAAGGACGTGTACTTCACCGAGTGCTCGGGCGGTGAGTGGGCGCCGACCTGGGGTGACAACCTGGTGTGGACCACGCGGACGCTCGTCATCGGCGCGACACGTGGCTG
>Ga0075421_100011964_pt1 | contig 10763 bp, 8 predicted proteins | sample SoiMetdeltSBSDD5_FD_75292 | JGI IMG/M metagenome (GOLD analysis project Ga0075421, IMG submission 75292) | Bulk soil microbial communities from a Populus tree surrounding site in Tennessee, USA - Soil MetaG P. deltoides SBSDD5 | ecosystem: Environmental > Terrestrial > Soil > Tree plantation...
TGATCACCAGCTGGGGCGGCGGTGCGTTCGGTTTTCTGCGAAGCCTCGCGCTGCTCGGTCGCCTGACGGTGCCCCAGATCGCCGAAATGCGGCCGACCAGCCGGCAACGCATGCAGCGGTTGGCGGACGAACTTGCGGCTGACGGGCTGGTCACGTTCATCGACAACCCCAAGCACCGGCGCTCGAAGCTCGTGCAGCTGACGCCCAAAGGCGACGGGCGCTACCGCGAGATGCACACCCGCTTCCTGGCGATCGCGGCGACCATGGGCGCCACACTCAGTGAAACGGATATCCGCAGGACGACGGGTACCGTGCGGCGGCTGAGTGATGATGTGAAAGCGTCTGACCTGTCCAGCCGGTCGTAGTACACTCCGCCGGTGCGCCGGTTCGTGGCATGCGCGCTCGTTCAGGCCCTGGTCCTGTCGACGTCCGTGGCGTCGTCTCTGCACGTCCACGAGTACGTCGGGCACGATCATCCGGATCACCATCATGGACCCGCCGCGCACGATCACGATCATCCGGCAGTAGAGGATCGCGATCATCAGGTGCACCCAGGCGACGAGCACGGCCCTGCCTGGGAGGCCAACTCGTGCGAGCCTGGTCGACACGCGGTCACCGTCGGCATCGGGTCCGCGTGCATCTCGCAGGTGCACGTCGATCTTGCCGGGCTGCCAGGGCCCACGATCGCGGTAACGAGCGCCCCGGTTCGCTCTGCGGTGCCTTTCACCGACGTCCGGGTTCACGGTCCGCCGTTCGACGCTCGAACCCCGTCTCGTGCCCCGCCTTCCACCCCGCACGCCTGATCATCTGACCGGCGCTTTGCCCGCCTACGCCCAATTGGGCTGCGGCGCGGCAGGCTTGGTCGTCCGTCAGTTCGAATAACCGAGGACCGTTCATATGCCGACCCGAGCCCAGGTCTGTGCCTGGATCGCTGCGGTCGGCCTGCTGGCGCCATCCATGGCCGCCGGCCAGGGCCGAACCGAGCGCGACGTCGTGGAGCTGATCGTGCGGGATGGGCCTCCGGCCAGGGCCATCCGCGCGGAGTCGGAGGTGACGCGGCGTGAGCAGCTCGCACGCCTCGCGTATCCGAACCCTTCGGTCACGTACAGCCGCGAAGGGGCGGGCTTCACCGAGTTCTTCCAGGCCGAGCAATCGCTGCCCCTGTTCGGAACGCGTCGAGCCCTGTCACGAGCAGGCGTCGCCGCAACCGCCGCCGCCGAGGCGGAGCGCGATCTGCGGCTGTGGCTGCTGCGGTCCGACGCTGCCGCCGCCGTCGCCCGGCTCGTGGCCGGGCAGACACGGCTCGAGTCCGTACGAGCCCAGGTGCGCGAGGTGGAACGGCTCATTGAGATTCTTCGCACCCGCGAGCGCGAAGGGGAAGGCTCGCGATTCGATCGGTTGCGCGCCGAACAGGAGCTCCGCGACGCCCACCAGCTCGTGACATCCGCGTCTGTCGCGTTGACTGAGGCGCGCGCGACGGTCTCGAGCATGCTGCCCGCCGACGCTTCGCTGAGCACGATCGCCGCCGCGCCGATCGCGCAGCAGCCGTCCGTACCGATTGAAACCTTGTTCGCTCGAGCGACCGCGACGCGCGCAGAGCTCCGTGCACTTCAGCAGCTCGGTCAACGCGCAACGTTCGAGGCCGATGCCGCTCGACGGTCGCGCCTCCCGACGCCGAGCGTGTCTGGTGGCATGAAGCGAGCCGACGATGGGTCGGGACGCGAGACGGGCGGTGTGTTGGGCGTGAGCGTCGCGCTGCCGTTGTTCGATGCCGGCGGGCGCGAAGCCGCGCGGTGGGAGGCCGAACGCGCGCGCGTCGACGCGGAGCGCGTGTCTCTCGAATCCCGCATCCGCAGCGAGATCACCGGCGCCTCGGAGGTGCTGGCGGTCCGGCAGGCGGCGCTGTCGCAAGAGCAGCAAGGAGCTGCCGAGGAGCTCGTGCAGATCGCGGAAGTCGCGTACCGCGACGGTGAAGTCGGCATTCTGGAGCTGCTCGACGCGGTTCGTACTGCCACGCGCGCACGCATTCGCAGCATCGACGTGCGGCTGGACGCCCGTCTGGCACAGATCGCCCTGGAACGCGCAGTGGGAGACACTTTATGGCCCTGAAATCTCTCGTCTCGACGCTCCTGATTGCGGTTCTGGCGGCTGCGTGCAATCGTGCCGAGCCACCCAAGCCCGCGGCGGAAGAACCGGAGGCGCTGAGCGTCACGCGATGGACGGACAAGACAGAGCTCTTTGCCGAGTACCCGCCGCTCGCCGTCGGCTCGACCTCACGATTTGCCATTCACCTCACACGCCTGAGCGACTTCAAGGCGCTCACTGAAGGACACGTTGAGGTTCGGCTCGAGGGCGGCTCCGGGCCACCGGAAGTGTTCGCCGTGGAGGCGCCGTCTCGCCCGGGGATCTTCGGGGTTGACGTGAAACCGGCGCATGCCGGCAAGCGCCAGCTCGTGATCGCCCTGAGAGCGGCCAGCGTGAACGATGAACACCGCGTTGGTGCCGTCGAGGTGCATCCCACTGCCGACGCGGCCCGCGCCGCCGCGCCTGCGGCGGGCGCGGAGGCACCCGGCATCCGTTTCTTGAAGGAGCAGCAATGGAGCCTGGACTTCGGGACCGCAGTCGTGAAGGAACAGGCGGTCCGCGAATCGATCCGGGTGCCGGCGCGCATCGACGCCAGACCCGGCGGCGCCGCCGATGTCGTCGCGCCCATTGACGGTCGTCTCGCGCGCGTAGTCGAAGTCGCGCCGGGAGCGAGCGTGTCTCGCGGGCAGGAGCTGGCCCGCCTGCTGCCTCCGCCCACGGCGCCGGCCGATCTTCCACAGCTCCAACGAGCGCGCGCGGAGGCCCGGACGGCGCTGGCACTGGCCACGCGCGACCGCGAGCGCGCCGAACGGCTGACGAGCGCAGGGGCGGCGCCGGGTAAACGCCTGGACGAAGCCCGATCCGTGGAGGAGCAGGCGAAGGCCCGTCTCACTGCAGCCGAGGCAAGTCTGACGCAGGACAACGCTGCGCGCTCTGGAGGTGCCACCGACGCCGACGGGCTGTTCATCATCCGGGCCCCATTCAACGGCGTGATCGCTCAGCGCGACGCCGCGACGGGTTCGAACGTCACAGCCGGACGCGTGTTGTTCCGCGTCGTGGACGTCGCGCACGTGCACGTCGTCGGTCAGGTTCCGGAGGCTCAGGCATCGCGCGCGCGCCTCGCGCGGGCGGCCGAGATCGACATCACCGGACAACCGGATCGCGTGCCGACAGGCCGCCTCGTGAGCGTCGGCAAAGTGCTGGATCCACAGTCACGGACTCTGCCCATCACGTTCGCGTTCGACAACCGGATGCTCGGACTCCCGGTCGGGCAAGGCGCGTTCCTGCATTTGCTGATGGACACCACACCGCCGCGCCCCGTCGTGCCCGCGGCAGCCATCGTCGACGATGCGGGACGGCCGATCGTGTTCGTGCAGCGCGAGGGAGAAAGCTTCGAGCGGCGAGCGGTAACACTTGGACCCCGATCGGGCGATCTCGTGCAGATCACCGAAGGGGTCAAGGCGGGCGATCGCGTGGTGACTAAAGGCGCTTATCTCGTGCGCCTGGCGTCGTTGTCCACGTCGGTGCCGGCACACGGCCACGTGCACTAGGACTTGGCGGGCAGAGGTTGAAGATGATTGATGGACTGATTCGCTGGTCGCTCCGGCATCGCCCGATTGTGGTTGCCCTCGCCGCCGGGTTCCTTATCTGGGGCGGCTGGACGGCTGCTCGCATTCCTCTGGACGTGCTGCCGGATCTCACCGCGCCGACGGTGACCATCCTCGCCGAAGCGCCGGGCATGGATCCGCTCGAAATCGAATCGCTGGTCACCTTCCCCATCGAATCCGCGCTGAATGGCGCCGCGGGAGTTCGGCGCGTGCGCTCGGCCACTGCGGTTGGGGTCGCCGTCGTTTGGGTGGAGTTCGACTGGGGGCAGGACATCAACCGCGCCCGTCAAACCGTCACGGAGAAGCTGACGCTGGTCTCGGGTTCGCTGCCGCCAAACGTCGAGCCACCGTTCCTCGCACCCGTCTCCTCGATCATGGGCGAGGTCCTCTTCATCGACCTGGAATCGGACCGCCACTCGCCGCTGGAGCTCCGCACGATTGCGGACACCGTCGTCAGGCGACGGCTCCTGGCCGTTGCCGGTGTGTCGCAGGTGATCGCGACGGGAGGCGAGCAGAAGCAGTACGAAGTCGTCCTCGATCCCGCACGGCTGGCGGCACACCGGGTGACGCTCGAAGACGTCGAGCACGCGCTGACCGCCGCGAACCAGAACGCGACCGCCGGATTTCAGGTCGCGCAGGGACAGGAGTACCTCGTGCGCGGCGTAGGACGACTGGGCGATGTCGAGGCTATTGCCGCGGTGAGTGTCAAGGCCACAGACGCCGCCCCCGTGCTCATACGTGACGTGGGAATCGTTCGTGAAGGCGCGGCGATCAAGCGTGGCGAAGGCTCGCACAATGCCAAGCCGGCCGTCATTGTTGGCATTCAGAAGCAGCCCGCGGTCAACACGCTGGAACTGACCGAACGCATCGACGCCACGCTCGAAGACATCCAACGAGCCCTTCCGCCGGGCATGCAGATTCATCGCGATCTGTTCAGGCAGGCGGATTTCATCGAGCAATCGCTGGAGAACCTGTTCACCGCGTTCATCGAGGGCGCGGTCCTCGTCATCCTCGTCGTCGTCGTGTTCCTGATGAACGTTCGGGCGGCAGCTATTACGTTGCTCGCACTGCCGTTGTCGCTGGTCGCCGCCGTCATCGCGATGGACCGATTCGGTCTCACGATCAACAGCATGAGTCTGGGCGGGCTGGCGATTGCCATCGGCGAGTTGGTCGACGACGCCATCATCGACGTAGAGAACGTGGTCCGGCGACTCCGAGAGAATGCGACACGGGCGGAGCCCGAGCGATTGCCTGTGCTCGAGGTCGTCTACCGCGCGAGCACGGAGATTCGGCACTCGGTTGTCTTCGCCACGGTGATCGTCGCGCTCGTCTTCCTGCCGCTGTTCATGTTGAGCAGCGTCGAAGGGCGCCTCCTGCAACCGCTCGGGTTCGGTTACGTCGTGGCTCTGACGGCGTCGCTCGTCGTCGCGCTCACGGTTACGCCAGTGCTGTGTTCGTGGCTGCTGCCAACGTCACGACTGATTGCGTCGGGTAGCGAGCCCAAGCTGACGCAACGCCTCAAAGCCGCCTATGAGCGGTGGCTCGGACACGCGTTCACCTATTGGCGAACCGTTCTGACCGCGGCCGTCGCCCTTTTCGTAGCGGCGCTCATCGGCATGCTTGCGGCGGGCAGATCGTTCCTTCCTGAGTTCAACGAAGGTGCCTTGACGGTGAGCGCGGTGACGATTCCGGGCACGAGCCTGGCTGATTCGAATGCCCTCGGCAATGCCCTCGAGCGCCTGATGCTCAGCGTCCCCGAAGTCACCTCGACAGCGCGTCGGACCGGGAGAGCCGAATTGGACGAGCACGTGCAGGGCGTCGAATCCGCGGAAATCGACGTCCGTCTCGAGATGAAGGACCGGCCGCGCGACGCGGTGCTCGAGGAGCTGCGACAGAAGGTATCGCTCCTTCCGGGGACCAACGTCACGATCGGCCAGCCGATCTCGCACCGTATCGACCACATGCTCTCCGGCACACGCGCGAACATCGCCGTCAAGATCTTCGGTGACGATCTCCCCACATTGCGTCAGCTGGCGGGTCAGGTGCAGGGCCAGATGTCGCAAGTGGAGGGAGTGGTCGACCTCGCGACAGAAGCACAGACGGACATTCCGACCCTCAAGGTGCGCGTCGATCCGGCAGCGGCGGCGCGGCAGGGACTGGAATCGGGCGCGGTCGCCGAGGCCTTGCAGACGGCACGCGTCGGCCATCCTGTCGGCCAGATTCTTCAGAACCAAATCGCCTTTCCATTGGTCGTTCGCTACGCCCTCGAGGACTCAACGGCGCTCGACGCGATTGCCGAGACGCCAATCCAAACACCGGACCGCCGCCAGGTTCCCCTATCGGCGGTCGCCACGATTCAGGAAGACCGCGGGCCGAACTTCGTCATGCGGGAGAACGTCCAGCGCCGAATGGTCGTCCAGAGCAACGTCTCCGGCCGCGACCTGCGCAGCGTCGTCAACGACATTCAGGAGCGCGTCACGCACAACGTCAAGCTGCCGCAGGGATATCACGTCGAGTATGGTGGTCAATTTGAAAGCGAGGCACAAGCATCGACTCAGCTCCTGTGGCTGTCGCTGGGTGTCGTCGTCGCGATCTTTTTCATCCTCTCGGCCGCATTCGGCTCATCGCGTGACGGGCTGTTCATCATGCTCAACCTCCCGCTTGCCTTGATCGGCGGCGTGCTCGGCGTCTACCTGGCCGGCGGCGTGTTGTCGGTCGCGTCGATGGTGGGATTCATTACGTTGTTCGGCATCGCGACCCGGAACGGCATCATGCTCGTGTCCCACATCCGGCACCTGCAAGAGCAGGAAGGGGTGACCGACTTCCGGACGGCGGTCATACGGGGTGCAACCGAACGCCTGGTGCCGATATTGATGACCGCGCTTGCCGCGGGGCTCGCGCTCGTGCCGATTGCGTTGTCGGCCGGAGAACCCGGCAGCGAGATTCAGGCCCCGATGGCGATGGTCATCATGTTCGGTCTGTTGAGCTCGACGGCACTGAACATGATCGTGGTCCCGATTCTGTACGAACGCTTCGGCCGACCGCCTGCGCGGCTGACTTCCGGCTGAGACAAGCAGGGCCCGTTGACCAGCCTTACTGGGCGGTGCGCGGTCACTTGCTCGCGCAAGCGGGTCGCAAGACAGAAGCGCACGAGGCACTGACGCTCGCCAGGGGACTCTCAACCGACGAAGCCGTCAGGCGCTATCTCGAGGGCAAGCGCGAGGCGCTCGGCCCTCTGGAATAGCGGGTCGCTGTGGCCTTCGAACAGCCCCGAAGGAGAGGTTTTCTGATGAGCCTGCAGTCACTCGTGGAGAGCGGGCACCGGGCGCGCCGCGCCAGAATGACGTCAGGATCGGCGATTGGCGCTGAGGTCCTCGAGCGCGCGCTCGCCGTCCCGACCGCTGCACGGAGTCGCTATTGGGCGGGACGGACGTTCTCGGCGCGCGGACCCTTCGGACCCTGTCCACGCTCGAAGGTCACCGTCTGGCCTTCGCGAAGTTCGTCGAAGCGTACCCCCGTGCACGCGGACTGGTGAAAGAAGTACTCGCTGCCGTCGCTGGCCGCGATAAAGCCGAATCCCTTGTCGGTCAACCGTTTGATAGAGCCGTTCATCGCCATCGTCGCCTCGCTAGTGAACCGTCAGTTGAAAGTGGGCTCGAGTTGTTCCCCCGGAACCGCCAGATCCGGCATCGGTTTCCCGAGGAACAATCGCCGGCACGCGTAGCCGATCCAGCGTGCCCACCGCGTCGATCGCTGGATACGCGCACTGTCTGTCGCAATCCCGGTATTCGCGTACATCTGTCGATAGAGCTTCGAGATCAACACGAACGCGATGCGCGCGCGCGTGGATTCGACGACCCGCGAGCGGGCCCACACGTGGCGCCAGCTGTAGAACTGGTCCCACGCCCGCTGCGTGCCGAGCCGGATCTCTTCGAGCGACATCGTCGGGTGTGCGGTGTAGAGTCGTGGCCGGCGATTCTCAGGAATCAGCCAGTGCTTGGTCAGCGGCACACCGTCGACGACCGTGCCGCGGCGGTTTTCGTCGACCGCCCACTTCTCGAAGTCCACGGTCCCCGGGAACGGCGTGAGGAGCACGAATTGCGCGAACGTCAAATCCGCGCGTTCCGCGAGCGCGACCGTCGCGTCGAAACTGTCCTTCGTATCGCTCGGCAGACCAAAGATGAACGAACCCAGGACGTGGATCCCGTGGTGGCGAAATGTCCGCAGTCGCTCGGCGAGCGCATCGCCGGCAAGATTGAATCCCTTGTAGACGTCCTTCAGGCCGTCGACCGTGACCGATTCGACGCCGACCAGCGCACCGCGGATCTTCGCGCGGCGCATCGCCTCGAGGAACGCCGGATCTTCGGCGGCTTCCATGGTGATCTGCGTATAGAACACGAGATCGTTCGGCAGCTCGGCGAGGCGCGACATCAGCGCGAATCGTTCGGCGCGCAGCGCCTCGAGCTCGCGGAGCCGTGAGTCGTCTTCCCGTCGCTTCGCCTGCGCCAGGTCGCCGAGCGTCACCGGATAAAAGTTGTCGTCGGCAAGGGCGATGAACCGGAAGCCGAGACGGCGCAACTCGACGATCTCGCGGACGACGCGATCGACGCCGCGCTGCCGTGGCTTCTGGCCATCAGTGCGCCAGACGGAGCAGAACGAGCAGTGCTTCGGGCAGCCCCGCACCGTCTGGACCGACGCCCACATGTAGCGCCCGCTCGGCAGCAGATCCCATCGCGCCGAGGCGAACTCGTCGCCCGCGATGCGTCCGCCCTCGTAGACGGCGCGCGGCTGTCCGGCGAGGCAATCGTCGACGACGCGCGGCCACACGAGGTCGCCGTCGCCGCGCACGACGGCATGCGCCGCTCCGTGTTCGACCGCTTCCTCCGGGAACAGCGTTGCGTGAATGCCGCCGAAGACGACCCACGCCCCGCGTTGGCGCACCTGGCGCCCAATCTCGTACCCGCGCCGTGCATTCCCTGTATGGATGCCGATGCCGACCACGTCGCCCGGTTCGATCGTGTCGAGCTCAAACGGCTCGAGCGTCTCATCGACAATCCGAGGATCGCCCCAACGCGTACCAGTGGCCGCCGCCAGCACGTACAGCCAGCGGGGCGTGATGACGGCGACGCCGAACGATTTGGTGCTCGGATTGACGAGATGAACGCGCGACATCGCCTCTATTCGGTGGCCTGCGAAACCGGTTCGGCGACCGCGCGCACAGCCAGCACCTTGCGCGCGGCGACTTCCTGTTGGGCGGTTACCGCGGCCTTCTCGGCTTGCTCGACGCGTGGCGTACAGCCGCGGTGCAATTGCGCCGCCCGCAGGCCGGACAACACGGCGAATTCGAAGGCATTCATGTCGCTGGGACGTTTCACCATGATAGACCTCTCAGCAGGTGAGCAAGGGGTGGCAAGTCACGGCGACGACAACGGCCCAACGGGCATCAATGTCCGGATCAGATTCTCTGGGAAGTGCCATCAAGCCCTCACAAGCGCCGCGGCTTTGGTGAGGGCTCGGGCCAGCATGGCCGAAGGCTCAGAAAAGCGGAGGCGACAGTATACGCTCTTTTCAGCGTTGCGGCCGCCTCGCTCGGACATCGGTTGTGTAATACTGGGATACTCAGCTTTTGTGAGCCTGCCGGCCAGTGCAGACCTCTCCAGACTCATTGAAGCCACGCCGGTCTGGAGGTTTTCCGTGCCCAAGCACGCGCGGTGCGCGCGTTCAGCGAAACCTGCCACGCGTATTGTGTGTCTGGGCGGGTCTGCAGGCGCGCTGGCCGCTTACCGGACGATCCTCCGCGCCGTACCGCCCGACTCCGGTATGGCGTTCATCATCGTCGCCCACCGACGGCTTGGGTTCGATCACCTGCTCGGGCCGCTGCTCGAAGCCGTCACGTCAATGCCCGTGAGCGCGATCACCCAGCGCCAACGCGTTCAGCCGAATACGGTCGTCCTGCTGCCGGCCGCGCACGACGTCGCGATTGCCGGCGGACGATTGGTGCTCAGTCCACGACGGCGATCGGGAAGGCGGCCAACGACGATTACGAGATTCCTGCAGTCCTTGGCAATCGAGGCAGGGGGGCGTGCGGTCGCGGTGATCCTGTCAGGGTTCGCCGATGACGGCAGTGCGGCGCTCGGTTCCATCAAGATCGTGGGCGGCACCACGTTCGCACAGGCCAACGCGCCGTACGCAGACATGCCGCGACACGCGATCGAAACCGGTCACGTCGATTTCGTGCTCTCGAGTGAGGAGATTGGCCGCGCCCTCGCCCTGTTATCCGAGGCACCAGCGCCGCTATCTTTGATGTAATCGGGGATGTAATCGGGGTAATCGGGCGCCGTCTTGCGGACAGCGCCTCGTGTGTACCCGCCCGCCCGTTACCAGCGCGGTTCCGACCGTCGATGCGACCGGCCGCCACCGTAACCGCCACCACCACCACCTGACGCGGCCTTCGGCCGAGCTTCGTTGACGGTGAGGCTGCGGCCGCCGAGCTGGCTGGCGTTCAACTCGCGAATCGCCTGCTGTGCCTCGTCGTCGCTGCCCATCTCGACGAACGCAAAGCCACGCGCGCGTCCGGTCGCCTGGTCGCGCATCACTGTGACCGATTCCACCGATCCGGCTTTCGAAAACAGCTCCTGCAGCTCGGTTTCACCGATTTCGTAAGGCAGATTTCCTACGTACAACTTTCGACCCATGACTACTGACTCCTCTGTCGCAATCGCGACGTTCCCGATCACCTGATGTGATAACGGGTGGATGTCGTCTCGTAACTAGGCTGAACTTCAGGAGGAGCGAGTCAGAAGTGGCTCGATACGCTGGAGGCCGGCACAGTACGCGGCAAAATCCGAAGTTTCAGCATAGCACGGATGGCCGCCGCTGCAACCGGGCGCCCGGGTCGTCGGTCTTCCGCTAAGATGGGCGACCACGACAGCGGGGCTTGCCCGCGTTGTCCCGAGCCCTCACCATGAACTTCCGGAAGACCCTCGACTGGCTACTACGCCGGTGCGGGCTCGGTCGACTACGGCGGTCAAACCGTCGAGGGGCTCGCGCTGCCGCCAGCGGCACTCGAGA
>Ga0075421_100011966_pt1 | contig 10762 bp, 9 predicted proteins | sample SoiMetdeltSBSDD5_FD_75292 | JGI IMG/M metagenome (GOLD analysis project Ga0075421, IMG submission 75292) | Bulk soil microbial communities from a Populus tree surrounding site in Tennessee, USA - Soil MetaG P. deltoides SBSDD5 | ecosystem: Environmental > Terrestrial > Soil > Tree plantation...
CCCACGGCCACGACCAGGGCGATGAAGACGATCAGGAACGCGTACTCGACGAGATCCTGGCCTTCCTCTTCACGAACGAAACGAGCCAACAGTTTTTCCATCTCTTCCTCCAAGGTTGTCTCGCGGAGGACCCCCTCCGCCGGGTTCGGATCGGCGCGCCCACTCGACAGGTGTTGGCCGTGCGCATGCACGGTGCTCCACCAGATGTGGTGAACGTCCTGGTGTGGGTAACCAATCCTTGCGCAGTGCAACGGCGTCCGCGGTCGTGCTGCGCCTCACGTCCGCGTTTCTGCCGCCCGACCTCAGCATCGGACAGCAACCTCAACTCGCCAGCGCGGTTGCCCGCGTCAGTCCATCGCGCTCGGCCGCCGTCCGACCCGGCGAATACCGAGTGCGTCCGCGGCCAACCCCGCGGCATAGCGTCGTAGCGAGCGATTGCCCGGGAGGTGCAGCGTCAGGAACTCCACCCCAACTCGATGGGTGTCTCCGGCGCCGGGCACCAACTGGCAGCGAACGACTCGCACTTCGTCGTCGTATTCGGTGCCATCCACAACCACTGACAGCGCGCCCAACGTGCCCACCGGCACGTGATGCGAGCTTTCGAGCAGACAGCCGCCGCGGCTGATTTCGAGCAGGCGCACGGTCATATCGCGCGCCAGCACGCCGAGCTCGACCTCACTCGCCAGAAACGACTTCACATAAGTCATCGATGGCCCCGGGTTCTCCGTCTTAGGTTGTTCCGTCGAGCATCAACAGCCGCAGCCGGTGACGCACGATGCCGTCCACGACCTGTGGATGGCTTTCCAGTACCCGAACTCGCAGATCGCGGCGGCCTTCCGGGCCGGCCAGGCCGAGCGTCATTTCCTCGTGCACCACGCCGGGCTCGTCGCTGACGATCGACAGTTCCTTGTCGACGCCGTCGGCCCCGACCGACACGTCGCGCCAGATCCGCATCGTGCCGCTCCACGCCGCCAACGTCCTCAGCCGCGAATGTCGTCGACGTCCTGACACAAGTACCCTCGTCTGGTGTCCACACCCGTGCCTTGCGACGCGGGGTGGGGCTGAAGTCTTCGTTGTTCGGAGTAACCGCGGGTCACGCGGTCGCTCGTCCATTCCGCAACGAGAGTGCCGTTTTTGGCAACGACGGGAAGGCGGCGGTTAAGTCGTTGCGGAGAGGCGTGTTCGGACCGTAACGAGCGATCGGCGGGTAGACGGGGGCGAGGGAAGAGTTGTGGCGCGAGGCATAACATGGTCCGCCGGCCGGTACCTTTAATTGATTCCATCACCGTCGCCCGTGCACGCACGCCGCACGGCGCTCGCTGAAGGTGGGCTAAGATACGGGCACGTGAGGAGACCACCGTCGTGCATTTCGATCCCGTCGGGCCCGAAGAAACGTCCAGCGCTGATCTCGGTCGTTTTGACGCGGAAGAGCTGAGTGATCGGGAGGAGACGCCGTCACGCCCCGCGCGCGAAGGCCTTCCCAAACGGTTTCGGATGCGGCATGGCCGCCATTACGTCGACGAGCTGCTCGGCGACGCTCCGCTCCGAACGGTCAGAGCTATTCCCATCTCGGAAATCGAACCGCCGCCAGACGAGGCGCTGAACCTCGAGCGCCTCGAGGACTCGATTCGTGAGGTGGGCGTGCTCGAGCCGCTGGTCGTCATCAGGCGCGGCCTGGAATACCGCGTCATCGCGGGCATGCGCCGCCTGCGCGCGGCGCGCACGATAGGACTCAGCACGGTGCCCTGCCTGGTGCAGGACGTCGACGAGGAGAAGGCGATGGAGCTGCGCCAGGCCGTGGTGGGGCGCATCGGGGCACCGGTCCCGATCGGATCCGCAGCGGCGCCGGCACGTGAACCGGCTGCCACCCAGCCGAGCATGGACGTCGGCACCCTACCGGCCGCCGCCATCGATCCCGGCCTCCGCCGGATGGTGCTCGAGGATCTCGGCGCCGTCGAGTCGCTCCGCGCGGTAATTGCGTCGGCGGCGGGCGATCTGCTGTCGCGCACGACCATCCTTGTCGACCGGGACGCGGCGTCGCCGTCGGCGATCCTCAGCGACGCGCTCGCCGCCGTTGCCCTCGAGGCGCGGCTTCGCGGCGTGCGGCTCGAAATGCTCTGGCCGGACAACGACACGTCGATGAGCCTCGACGGTGCACGCTGCCGTACGGTGTTGATCGGCCTGCTGCAGAGCATGCTCTCGCTCACCACCCGAGAGACCACCGCGCTCGAAGTCAAGATACTGATGACGATCGTCCGGCCGGCGCTGATCGTCGAGTGCCGCCTGCGTCAGGATGGCCGCGAGCAAGTCATCGCGGACGATGCGGCGCTGGATCGGTTCTTCGACGCCGAGTGGGCGGAGCACCCGTGCGGTGCTTCCGGAGCGCAATCGCTCGCCGCGTTGCTCCGCGTCGCGCGCGCCCACGGCGGCCGCGTGCAGGCATCACCGAACGTGGTGACGTTCGTCCTGCCCAAGCTGCTGACGGAGTGGTGAAAACCCCCGTGCGGATGTTGACTGCGTCGCCGGTCCGACGTGGCGGCTCAACCATCGCTGTGGTCACCGTCACATAGGCGCGTTCAACGCACCTCGCATGATTCCGTTTGTCTTTTTGAGGCTGGCAGCCGATTGGAACCCCACGGGCAGCACCGGGGAGCCTCGAGTCTGCGTCGGCGTCAGCGCTTGGCCGGCGCCGTCGTGATGAGCTCGGCTTCGGGCGTCTCGATCGTTGAGTACTTCGGAACGGCGCGGCCGTTCACCACCTCGTAGGTGCGATAGATGCGTTTCGGTTTCGGCGCCGCTTCGATTGACTTGGTGATGCGGCTGACGTAATTGCGAGTTTCGCGGTAGGGCGGAATCGCGCCGTATTTCGCAACGGCGGTCGGTCCTGCGTTGTAGGCGGCCAGCGCGAGCTGGATGTCGTCCTTGAATTTCACCAGCAGACCCTTCAGATACGCGACGCCGGCGCGGATGTTCTGGGCAGGATCGTAGGGGTCGCTCACGCCTTGTTCGGTTGCCGTCACCGGCATCAGCTGCATCAACCCCATCGCGCCCTTGTGCGAGACCGCGCGGGGATTGAACCCCGACTCCTGCTGGATGACGGCGCGAACCAGGTGCGGGCTGACGCCGTGGACCGCCGCGTTCTGCTCGATCATCGCGTCGAAGACCACCGCCCGGCGGCTGAGGGGTTTCGTCGTCCGGAACTCGGTGGTGGCCGCCGGCGCGCTGTTGGGCACTCGAACCGCAAAGGTTTGCGCCGAAGGGCTCTTCTGCTTGTCGGAGAGCACCAGATTCCCATCCGCGTCGCGCCAGACGTAGATCTGCGCCTGCGCGGCCGTGGGCAGCACGGCAACCAACACCAACGCGATCAGGACGCGGCGCATCGTCATGGGGCTCGGCGGATTGATCCGAGCGACCCTTCCGCAAGGCCGATGCCGCGTGAAATCAACGAGTTAGGCGGTATTCTCGCGCTGCGCTGTCCCGAAACGGAACGCCGCTCGCGCACTTCTGTAACCGCCAGTTGTCACCCGGCCGGGGGAATGGGGTCTGACCCCATACAACTGGCGGTCGGCGTTAGGGTTGGGAGAGTTGCGACTGGACCACCGTGGGAGCCTGGGCGAGCAACTCGGCGATACGGGACGCGTCGCGGCCTCCGGCTTCGGCGAAATCGGCCCGGCCCCCGCCGCCACCGCCGACGATCGGCGCGAGCGCCTTGACCAGCCGGCCCGCCTGAATTCGCTTGGTGAGATCCGACGACACCGATACGACCAGCGCGACCTTGCCGTCGACTTCCGACACGATCACGACGACGCCGCTGCCGAGCCGATCGCGGAGCGAGTCGGACAATCCGCGCAGCGCGCCCTTCTCGAGGCCCTCGACGCGCCGCACGATCAGCTTCACGCCGGCGACGTCAATCACATCGCTGTCCGCTTTCTCCGCGCCGACTGACGCACCCCCCGCCTTCGCCGGGGCTCCGGTGGACAAGCCACCGAGCGCCAGCTTCATCTTCAATTGCTCGACCTCGCGGCCGAGCCGCTTCGCGTCGGCCTGCAGCCGCTGCACGTGTTCGACCGCGTGCGCGGGCGTCGCGTTCAACGCTCCAAGGATCGCCTGCAGCGCGCCGCGCTGTTCCTGCATCCAGGCAATCGCTCCCATTCCGGTGATCGCTTCGATGCGCCTGACACCGGCCGCCACGCCGCTTTCCTCGATGAGGACGAAGGCGCCGATATCGCCGGTCGCGCGCACGTGCGTGCCTCCGCACAGCTCGACGCTGAATCCCGGCACTGACACGACCCTGACGCGATCGCCGTACTTCTCGCCGAAGAGCGCCATCGCACCCTGCGCGATCGCCTCGTCGGTGCGCTTGACCTCGGTGACCACCGTCGTATTGCGCACGATCTGCTCGTTGACGATGCGTTCGATACGCGTCAGTTCGTCACGCGTGACCGCCGACAGGTGCACGAAGTCGAAGCGCAGGCGATCGGGCGCGACCAGCGACCCCGCCTGTTTGACGTGCGGCCCGAGCACGCTGCGCAGCGCCGCGTGCAGGAGGTGCGTGGCGGTGTGATTGCGCCGCGTGGCGTCGCGGATGTCGTCGGTCACTTCGGCGGTGACGATCTGACCGCGTCGGAACGAGCCCGACTCGACGCGCACCAGGTGCAGCCGCGGCCGGCTCTGCAGCGGCCGGATGAGCCCTTCCACGACCGCGACCGAGCCATCGGCCCCGAGCACACGACCGCTGTCCGAGATCTGTCCGCCCGCCTCGAGATAGAACGGCGTTCGCCCGATCGCCAGGTAGCCGCGCGCGCCGGCCGACATCGACTCCACCGACGTGCCTTCCTCGTCCAGAATGGCGAGGATGGGCGTGCCTTGAACGATCGTCGTGTCGTAGCCGGCGAACTGATCGCCGGTTTCCTCGAGGGTGCGTTCGAGATCCGGTGGCAGCGTCAACGTCAGCGATCGCGCCGCGCGCTTGAAGGCGCTCCCGGCGCGGGCCTTTTCGCGCTGTCCTTCGATCGCGCGCTCGAACCCGTCACCATCGATCGTCAGCCCCCGCTGGCTCGCGAGGTCCTCGATGAAATCGAGCGGCACGCCGAGCGAGTCGTAGAGGCGGAACGCTTCGTCGCCGGGCACCACGCCACCGGAGTGCGCCGCGCGATCGAGTACGTCTTCCAGACGCGGCAGCCCGGAGGTCAACACCGCGTCGAAGCGCTCCTCTTCGCTGCGCACCACCCGAACGATGGCCGCGCGGCTGCTCGGCAGTTCCGGATAGGCATCGCCCATCTCGGCGACGATCACGTCGACGAACGTGTGCAGCACCGGGTCGGTGAAGCCGAGCTTCTTGCCGTGGCGCATCGCCCGCCGCATGATCTTGCGCAGCACGTAACCGCGCCACTCGTTCGACGGCACGACCCCGTCGGCGATCAGGAACGTCATCGCCCGCAGATGGTCGGCGATCACCCGCATCGAAACATCGCCGCGATCGTCGAGCGTCGCGCCGTATCGGCGTCCGGCGCGGTCGCCGATCGCCGCCAGGATGGGCGTGAACAGATCGGTATCGTAGTTGGCGAGCTTCCCCTGCAGCACCGCGGTGATGCGCTCGAGCCCCATGCCGGTGTCGATCGACGGCGCGGGCAGCGGCGTCAGCGCCCCATCGGGCTGGCGATCGAACTCCATGAACACGTTGTTCCACACCTCGACGAACCGGTCGCAGCTGCAGTCGATGCCCAGGCACGTCCGCCCCTGGCGCTCCTCGTCACAGGGAACGTGCCCGCCCCGGAAGTAGTGAATCTCGGAGCAGCGGCCGCACGGGCCGGTTTCTCCCATGGCCCAGAAGTTCTCGGCCAGGCCCAGCTCGGTGATGCGATCGGCGGGCACCAGCCTGGTCCAGATCGCATGCGCGTCCTCATCGCGTGGAATGCCCGCGTCGCCGGCGAAGATGGTGGGGAACAGGCGATCCGGCGCCAGCCGCCACACCGTGGTCAGCAGCTCCCACGCAAAGGGAATCGCGTCGCGCTTGAAGTAATCGCCGAACGAGAAGTTCCCCAGCATCTCGAAGAAGGTGTGGTGGCGGAGCGACGGGCCGACGTTGTCGAGATCGTTGTGCTTGCCGCTGACCCGCATGCACTTCTGCGACGTGGTGGCGCGCGTGTAGGCGCGTTTCTCGCGCCCGAGGAACGTGTCCTTGAACTGATTCATGCCGGCGTTGGTGAACAGCAGCGTGGGGTCGTCGCCGGGCACGAGCGAGGAGCTGGGAACGATCGTGTGGCCGTTACGCTGGAAGTAGTCGAGGAAGCTGCTGCGGATCTCGCGCGAGTTCATGCGTCTAATCTTAATCCGAGGGGCTGCGCCCCTCGGACTCCCCTTGGCGCTCGCGGGGGCCCCTCGCCCCGCTTCCGCCTCCGCTAAAGCTACGGCGAGACCTCGCCGAAGCGCCTTCGGCGCGAAGGCGGGCCGCTCGCCAGGCTCGCTCGCTATCGCTCGCTCGCATCTGTTGATGCGATGAGTTCTAGTCTTCGTCACCGGAGCCGCGCAGCCGGCGAATCGCGGCGCCGACGATCGCGGGCGAAAAGCCCTGGCGCATCAGATGCTGGTAGAGCCGCGCCAGCTCCTCGATCGATGGCCGCGATCGACCGCGCAGCTTCTTCTGGACGGCGCGGTTGACCAAGGTGCGTTCGTCGCGGCCCTCGAACACGTCGGCCACGGCCCGAGACGCGGTTTCGTGATCGATGCCGCGCGCGGCGAGCTCGCGCAGGATTCGCAGCCGTCCGCGTCCTTTCACGTCGACCGCGGTCTGGGCCTGCGCCCGCGCGACTTTCTCATCGTCGAGCCCTCCGGTCTCCCGCAAGTGCTCGAGCGCCGCGTCGATTTCGCCGTTCGGATGTCCGCGGTCGGTGAGCCGGGCCCGGCACTCGGCGACGGTCAACGCGCGCCGCGCCAGCATGTGGAGAGCGTCGAGGTACGCGGAAGGCATCGCCGACACGCCGTGGGTGGAACCTGGAGCGTTAGCCGCCGAATCGCGTGATCTCAGGCTGGACGATGCCGCGGGTTTGCGCCATTTCGTCGCGGGCCAATTCGGCGGTGGTGGCGATCCCCTGGACTTTCAGCTTGAACTCGTCGACGTTCGACGCCCACCGCAGGGCTTCTTCGAGCGTCACGAAGCCCTGTTGATAGAGACCGAAGATCGATTGATCGAACGTCTGCATCCCGTACTGCGACGTGCCCGAGGCGATCGCTCCAGGAATGTTGTGCGTCCGGTCCTTGTCGACGATGCAGTCGCGGATGAACGGCGTGGTCACCATGACCTCGACGGCGGGCACGCGGCCGAGGCCGTCGGCGCGCGGCATCAGGCGCTGGGAGATGGCGGCCTTCAGCACCGTCGCCAGCTGAATGCGGACCTGGCGCTGCTGGTGCGGCGGGAACACCGAGATGATGCGGTTGATGGTCTCCGTCGCGTCGAGCGTGTGCAGCGTCGAGAACACGAGATGGCCGGTTTCGGCGGCGAGCAGCGCCGTTTCGATGGTCTCGAAGTCGCGCATTTCGCCGACCAGGATGACGTCGGGGTCCTGGCGCAGCGCGCTGCGCAAGGCCTGCGAGAACGACGCCGTATCGACCGCGACTTCGCGCTGGTTGACGATCGACTGGTAGTCGCGGTGCAGGTACTCGATCGGATCCTCGACCGTCATGATGTGCGTCGACCGCGTCGCGTTGATGTGGTCGATCATCGCGGCCAGCGTCGTGCTCTTGCCGCTGCCGGTCGTGCCGGTGACGAGGACGAGCCCGCGGCTCTCGTCGGCGATGCGCTTGAGCACCGGCGGTAGGCCGAGCTCGTCGACCGATCGGATTCGCGTGGGAATGACGCGCAGACACAATCCCACGGTGCCGCGCTGTTGAAAGACGTTGCAGCGGAAGCGGCCGAGCCCGGGAACGCTGTAGGCGAGGTCGACTTCCTGGACGCGCCGGAATTTCTCCAGTTGCTCCGGCGTGAAGAGCAGTCCCGCCATCGTCTCGGTGTCGTTGCGGTCGAGGCGCTTCTCTTCCGACGCCATCACGAGCGCGCCATTGATGCGCATCATCGGGTAGCTGCCGACCTTGAGATGCAGGTCGGACGCACCCGAGGCCGCAGCGATCTTCAGCAGATCGTTGAGATCCACGTCGCGGCTGCTACCGGCTCACGGCCGGCGACTGCGCCGCCGCGACCGCCGTCCGTGGTTCGCCCGGATAGACGTAGGTGAGCCAGCCATAGCGATCGGGCGTCGCGCCATTGATGACGTCGAAGAACGCGGTGCGGACGGCGTCGGTGACCGGTCCGCGGCGTCCGGAGCCCACGACGATCTTGTCGACCGAGCGAATCGGCGTGATCTCGACCGCCGTGCCGACGAAGAACGCCTCGTCTGCGATGTAGAGCGTTTCGCGGGGCAGCACTTCCTCCCGCACCTCGAAGCCGAGGTCACGCGCGATGCGTACCACCGAGTTGCGCGTGATGCCGGGCAGCACCGCCGAGCTGAGCGGCGGCGTGTAGATCACCTCGTCGCGGACGATGAACAGGTTCTGGCCGCTCCCCTCGCTGAGGTAGCCGAACGAATCGAGGGCGATCCCTTCGGTGTAGCCCTCGACGATCGCCGCCATCTTGATGAGCTGCGAGTTGGCGTAGTTGGCCGACGTTTTCGCCAGCGTCGGGAACGTGTTCGGGGCGGCGCGCGCCCAGGAGCTGACCTCCACGTCGACGCCCTTCTCGATGGCGTCGTCGCCGAGATACGCGCCCCATTCCCATAGAAGAACCGCCGCGTCCACCGGGCAGGGGAGCGGATTGACGCCCAGGGTGTGATAGCCGCGATACACGAGCGGGCGGATGTAGCAGGCTTTGTAGGTGTTGGCGCGAATGGTGTCGAGTACCGCCGTGGTCAGCGTGGCCTGATCGATGGGCGGCTCCATCCGGTAAATCTTGGCCGAGTCGTACAGCCGGCGCATGTGCGCGTCGAGCTGGAAGCAGGCGGTGCCGCGCGGCGTGTCGTAGCACCGGGCACCCTCGAAGACCGCGCTCCCGTAGTGAACGACGTGCGAGGCGATGTGGATCTTCGCGTCGGGCCAATCGACGAGCGATCCGTTCATCCAGATCTTCCCGGTGCCGAACGACATCAGCTACTCCATGGAAATTGTTAAAACGCTAAGGAAATTTTAACACAGGCTGTCTACTGCGATTCGCCGCAGAACGGACAGCGATCACTGCGCGCGTGGAGCGGCTTGCGGCACTGCCAGCAGAACCTGGCCGCGCCCTGGCCCGCGCCGTGTCGAGCCGATTGCCCGTCGCGGGGCCGCGGCTGAGCACTCGCCCCATCGTGACGCGAGCCGCGTGCGCGCCCGGGATCGTCGGCGATCGTCCCCCCCGGTGACGAATGCCGGCTCTTCGGCACGGTGCGGATGGCGAGGACGTCTTCCAGAAGATCGGTCGCGCGTTGATACCGGGCGGCGACGTCCGGCGCCATCGCGCGCATGACGATGTCGCTGACGGCTTTCGGGATCGATGGGTTCTTGAGGCGCGGCGGCGACACCAGCTCGCCGGACATCAGCTTGTCGAGATCGGCCGGTGCCGGCGCGTCGTAGGGCAGTACGCCGGTCAACATCTGGTACATCGTCACGCCGAGCGAGTAGATGTCGGAGGCGAAGACCGCCTTGCCGTGGAACTGCTCGGGCGCCATGTACGGCGGGCTGCCGATGACCGTCGTGCCATGCGCGGCGATTTCGAGGTAGCGCGAGGTCCCGAAGTCGGCGACCTTCAGCATGTCGTTTTCGGTCACCATCACGTTCGCCGGGCGCAGATCGCGATGGATGACGCCCTGGCGATGGGCGTGATCGATGGCGTTGCAGATCTGGCAGGTGAAGTCGAGCGCGCGGTTGAGCTCGAGCGCGCCGTGGAGCGCGATGATGTTCTCGAGCGTCTCGCCTTGCACGTACTCCATCACGATGAAGAAGACGTTGTCCTGCTTCTCGGCGGTGGTGATGGCGACGATGTTGGGATGACTGACGCTGGCGAGCAGGCGAGGTTCACGGAGCAGCTCGCCGAAATCGAGTCCCTGACGATGGGGCACCTTGATTGCGACCTTCTTGTCGATCCAGGTGTCGTGCGCGAGGTAAACGGTACCGAATCCACCGCTGCCGAGCGGCGCGGCAATCTTGTACTTCCCGAGCGTCTGGCCTCTGAACAGCAAGGGTTCGAAGCACAGTATAGCGCGTTGGTCGTAGAATTTCGGCGTGAGCGCGCCGAGATTCTTCGTGCCCGGCCTCGATCCGTCAGGCGATGAGGTCGTGCTGCCGCCGGACGAATCGCATCACCTCGCGCGTGTCCTGCGGTTGCATGCCGAAGACGATCTCATCGTCTTCGATGGACTGGGACGAGCGTGGCGCGCGCGCATTGCCGTCTCCGACCATCGCCGGTCGACGGTACGGCTCGGCAATGCGCTGCCGCCGGACACCGAGCCCCGTGTGCCAATCGTAATCGTCCAGGCCGTCCTGAAAGGCGAAGGGATGGATACCGCCGTGCGCGACGTCACGATGGCCGGCGCATCGCGAATCGTGCCGGTGATTGCCGAGCGATCGCAGGTACGGCTCGCGTCGCTCGAGCGATCGCGTGCCAGCCAGCGCTGGATGAGGCTCGCGATTGCGTCCGCCAAGCAATGCGGCCGTGCCCGGTTGCCGATCATCGACCCTCCGCGAGGGTTGGTCGAATGGCTGGCCGATCCCTTCGACGGAATTCGCCTGTTGCTCG
>Ga0075421_100011967_pt1 | contig 10762 bp, 11 predicted proteins | sample SoiMetdeltSBSDD5_FD_75292 | JGI IMG/M metagenome (GOLD analysis project Ga0075421, IMG submission 75292) | Bulk soil microbial communities from a Populus tree surrounding site in Tennessee, USA - Soil MetaG P. deltoides SBSDD5 | ecosystem: Environmental > Terrestrial > Soil > Tree plantation...
CATGAAATATGGAAACTATATCACGAATGGAGTGACTTGGGTGGGCGGATGGGAAATATATACCAACACATCAGGGCAAAAAACCGGGTAATCTATGCACAGGAAGACTAGATACCGTGCCGCGCATGGGAGTGATTCATTGCGGCACTGGTCAGTACACAATATACTTGCTCGGATAAGTATTGGAATTATCGGGAGTAATGGAGGTTTACGGATGCGTAACGCCCTGAAATCAACTTTATACATGGTACTAGTCGCACTTGCGGTAATGATTATCCCCGTCGCTGCCGCACATGCCTTTGCCCCGGCTCATGCTCCCGCAACAACCGTCACAGCGAATGTAGCGGTACGGGTGCGGACAGGTCCCGCTACGACTTACCCACAGATCGGCGTGGTTTATCCGAGCGTCACTGTGCCTGTCACGGGGCGAAACAGCAGCATCTCATGGCTGTACGTCGAGTACCTCCCCGGAAAAACGGGGTGGCTCGCGGCGTGGCTGGTCACTCCGAATGGTGATCTGAGCAGCCTGCCCGTTGTGACTTCTGGCTCTACAACGCAGCCACCGGTATCGACCCCGCCGCCTGGCCCGGCTTTCAACCCGACTGGATATGTGGGTCACTACTCGAATGTATCAACGAACGTCAAAACGATCTATTCGCTCGGACAGCAGATGGGCAACAACTCCTACGCTTTCTCGAAGGTCGGCGACTGCGAGGCGTCATTCCCCGATTTTCTGCAAGATTTCGACAAGGGTACTTACAATCTCGGCTCGTACTCATATCTACAGCCAGTGATTGCACGCTACCCCGGATCGTTCGGGCACGTTGGTCAGGCGGCTAATGCTGGTATGTCATCAATGGCGCTGCTGCAACCGATCTTCGCCGATCCCAAGTACTGCAATGCGGGCGAAACGCCTCTAGCCTGCGAGTATCGCCTGCAAAAGCCAAGCGTCGCGCTGATCATGGTGCGGACACTCGATCAGAATTCGATTGCGAACGGCACGTTCTACTACGAAGTGAACCAGATCGTGCAGTACTCGACCAGTCATGGCGTGATTCCGGTTCTTTCCACGATGCCCTATTGGGGGCCGTACAACCCTGATACGAACGTGATTAATGATGTCATCCGGCGTGTCGCCAATGCCAACAATATCCCTCTGTGGGATTTCTATGCCAGTGCCGAAACGCTTCCCGGTCGCGGGGTGACACAGGATTATCACATCAACGATCCGGCTTATACACGCGCTGGTTACTTCGATGCGACCTCGCTGCAAATGGGTGTGACTCGGCGCAACCTCGAAGCGCTGGAAGTGCTGCACGCCGTTCTCGCACAGATACAATAGCCTCACCCCCTGTCCCCCTCTCCCTCGCTGGCGATTGCTAACGGCTGCAATCGCTTGGCGGCTCAGGAAGAGGGGGGATTTGTAGATAGACCACTGCGGTTGCCCCACTGCAAAGATCAAATTATGTCTGTTATAATCGCGCCCTTTGGAAAGCAAATCGAAGGGCGTTTCGTTGCAATTGTACAAGTTAGCGCTGATTGTATTGGTAAGTGGAGTGCTGCTGGGCGGCTGCGCGACCGCTTCACTGATCCCCGAACCCACATCGACGGCAGAACCACCGACTACGATCCCGACTGCCGAGCCGACCGATCCACCACTCACATCGACGCAGGAATCAGATGTGACGCTGCTCACCGCACCGATTGTGCCAGAAGCAGTACCGGATCGAATGAGGGATGTGTACGCGCAAGGACTTGCCGAGGGTCGCAGCCCGGATGTGTTCACGAAGGTGGGCGACTGCATGTCCGCCTCGGAGACGTTCCTGTTCCCCTACGCGACTAAGAATTACAATCTAGGCGAGTACAGCCAGCTTCAGGAGGTCATCGATCATTTCAGCACGGCGACGATCCGCGAAGTTGATGGGGAGCAAGTCAACTCGTTCTCCAATCCGAGTCTGTCGGTGTCGTGCGGGTTCAACAGCGCGGGGCCGATTGATCCCTTGTGGGCTGATCCCAAATTCTGCGAGCCGGGTGAGGACTCGCTGAAGTGCGAGTTACGGGTATCTAATGCCTCGTTTGTGCTGATCATGTTGGGCACGCACGATATGCACTTCCCGAAGGAGCGCTTCAAGGAGTATCTGACGCAGATGATTAGTGAGGCGGTCGATGAGGGGGTTGTGCCGATCCTGACGACCTTCCCGCCGCGCTCGGATGATCTGGAAAACGCTCAGGATTACAATGGGGTGGTCGTGGAAGTGGCGCAGGAGCAGCAAGTTCCGCTAGCGAATCTGTGGCGGGCGCTTGTCGATCAGCCGAACTATGGCGTTCAGCCCGAACACACGACGGCGCTGAGTCTTCCATCGGATGGGTGCGCGGCGTGCTTTACGGAGGACAATCTACAGGCCGGAGCCACGATGCAGAATTGGGTCGTGCTGATGGCGCTCGATGCGGTGTGGCACGATTTGTCTAATAAATAGCGAGGAGGGGCATCCCTCGTGGATGCCCATTGGGCGCACCGCCGTGCGCCCCTACGAAAGAGTCATTGAGGAGAAGAGTACGATGAATAAACACATAATCGCAGCAGGAGCCGCGCTCCTGATTTTGCTCACGATGATTGTGGGGTGTGCTCCGGCGACATCCGCGACGGAGGCAACTGAAGCTCAAACTGAGGAGCCTACCGCCACGCTGACGAATACGCCGAAACCAAGCAATACTCCAAAGCCAAGCAACACGCCCAAGCCAACGGCGACGAAAACGCCTAAGCCGACGGCAACTAATACACCGAAGCCCTCGGAGAAACCGACGACCGCCGCTCCTGCCACACAGGAGGCGACCACCAAGCCGACTGAGCAGGGTGCTGCCGAACTCATTCCGCCGGGGCAATCGATATGGGTGCTGGATACCACCGCTTCCGAGCACGGTTCCGCCGCAGAGTGCCCTGCGCCGTTCCAGGCTGATTTCTATGGGCTAGTCGCGATCAACACGATTGACAATGGTATCACATGGATGCGCGCTCAGGATGGCATCACCTATACGCTGCTGCGGCAGAGTCCGAACGTGTATTGGGGTACAGGTCAGAGTATTTACCCCGGCTATACCTTGACGATCAGCGTGGTGTTCGCCAGCCCAACCGGACTCGGCGCAACGTTTGTGCTGATCGATCAGGCGGTTCAGGGGTGCAATCACTACTGGAAGTACGGCGGCACGCTGCGATAGACCTAGACAAATAACTTTGGGAAAAGGGCGACGAGTGATTTCATTGCGTCGCCCTTTTCTATTTGGTGTATCATGTTGTGTAAATTGTAATCTCAATGCGAGATTCAACATGACGGATACAAAAGCAAAGGTAACTATCTATACTGACGGTGGCGCTGATCCGAATCCTGGCCCCGGTGGATGGGCTGCGATTCTCATTCATGAAGCAAGTAGCACAACAAAAGAACTTTCAGGTGGGGAGCCGAACACCACAAATAACCGCATGGAATTGATGGCTGCTATACGAGGATTAGAAGCGCTGACCAAAGATTGCTATGTTACGCTATTTACTGACTCTGAGTATTTACAGAAGGGAATCACAGAATGGATAGATGCTTGGGTCAAAAAAGGATGGTTTCGCGGCAAAAAGGAAGTGAAAAACGCTGACTTGTGGAAGCGATTGGCAGAGCTTCGCGAACAGCATAATATCACTTTTGAATGGGTTAAAGGCCACGCTGGCAATAGATATAATGAGCGGGCGGATGCTCTGGCTTCTGAGCAGATCGGTATTCAGTATCAAACCTACAAACAGCTTCATCCTGCCGATGTAGAAATTATTTTGCATGTAGCTTGTCTTGGGAATAAAGGTGGTTGGGCTGCACTCCTGCGACATGGTGATAGTGATCGCATTATCTCCGGCAGGATGCCGGATACAACCTCAAACCGTGTTGATATTATCGCTGCAACTGAAGCACTAAAATTAACGCCTGATGGCGTGACAGCCCGTATTTACACGGCCTCTGACTACTTACGAAATGGGGCCACAACATGGCTCCCACAGTGGAAAGAGAGTCATTGGCTTACCAAGTGCGATAACACTGTGAAAAATAGAAATCTATGGGAAAAGTTAGATCACCTTCTTGAAAGTCGCCAAGTGGATTGGATTCCGTTTAAGAACAACCCACCGCCAGAGATTGAGCGGCTATCTAAAATCGCAAAGAACGAAGCTAGATATGCCAATTCTTCTGGTGAACGAGGTATATGGTTTCCTCGGTAATCATCGGCACGAATTGTTTCTCCCGTTCTTAGTTCTAGCAATCTCCAGGAATTCAAGTCTAATCCGTGAAAGTTGGAACTAATCACGGAGTACCACCGTCTACCCTGCATATTCGATGATCAATTTCAATGGTGAGGAAGAAGAATAATGAGTAGACGTTTTATGGTGGTAGGGTTAGTGCTGGCCTTGATCGTGGCGGTGCTCGGAGCATGTTCCCCCGCGCCAGCCGTGCCGGCGCAAGCTGCAACTGATGAACCAACGGTTGTTGTATCCGAACCCACCGAAGAGGCGGCCAATCCGCAGCAGGGCGGTTTGGTTCCCGCCGACAGCCGGCTCGTGGTGATTCAACGCCGGGGAGGATTGTGCGTGAGCGGTAGTGAGTGCGCCTGGACGATGACTGTTCTCAACAACGGCTCATACACCGCCAAGCAGGATGAGAACGTTGTCGAGGGCAGACTCAGCGAAGATCAGGTAGTGAAAATTCGCAGCCTGATCGCGGAGACTGATTTCCAGAGCATCCTGGCGACTCCGTTCACCGACACCTGCCCGATTGCGTATGATGGTCAGGAAAGTGTGTACACGGTTTATCCCAACGGGGAGGCACTCGAACTGGCTAGCTGCACGGTCGTGATCGACCCAGCGCTGCCACTGTTCGCCATGCTGGATCAGATCGCGGCGGAAGCCTCGCAGTAAATTAGCAGGGCAGTATCATCGGAATGGGCAGGCATTGACCTGCCCGTTTTGATTCCCAGAACTATCGCTCTATTAGGTGCATGATTTCTTCTGCAATCACCGCCGCGAGTTGTTCCTCGCCCTTCGGGGTCAGGTGGATGGCGCTGTTGGTGAACTCTGCGCCATTGATGATGTTCCACGCATCGAGGTAATACCAGCCGTTCGACTCGGCGGTCTCGCTCATCAGGCGGCGGTAATCGTCGTAAGCCCAACGCGGATAGTAGAAGTTGTAGCGAATATCACTGTTCTGCCCCTCACTGATGAACATTGGCTCGTTGACGATCAGCACCGGAACATGTAGCTGCGATGCAGCTACCCCCGCCCGCTCGATGCCCGCTTGTAATTCCTCGAAGGCTAAGTCCTCGCGGCGGAGCGGTTTCGGCAGGCCATAGAAATCCTCGCTGGCTTCCAAGTCTTCCGCCCGAAGCTCGTAAGTCTCCGGGTACAACTGGTCAATCCCCGTCGAGGCCCACAAGAATCCATACATATTCAGGCGCAGCAGATCAGCTAGATCGCGGCGCTGCCCGATAATGGTGCGATCTAAGAACGTGGGATGCACAAAGGCCGGATCGTTCGGATTGATGGGCAGGTGATAGCGGTCGATCAGCGCCAGCACCGTCTCGGCGTTGTGCTGCACGATGGGCGAGGTTGTCTGCTTCTTACTCGGCATCGCTTCGAGGGTGGTGGGCCAGATGATCAAGTCGGGCTGATAGGCCATCGCGCGGTCAAGGATCATGAGGTCTTTCATTACGGAGATAGTCGGGTAGCCGAGATTGTAGGCACGGATCGGCCTGCCGTCGGGGGTGGTGAGGCGCAGCTCGTTGAGCTTGCCCGCCAGCGTGTCATTGGGATGCAGCAAAATCCCCCACACCGATGAGTCGCCAATCACCAGCACGCGATATTCATCGGCGGGCTTGGGCGCGGAGACTTCATGCGAGGCAAACATCGCGTCGAGTTGGAACAGGCTCAGATTGTACGAAGCCGGATTCTCGCCAAAGGGTATTCGCTCGCGGCCCGGAACGAGCCAGTTGTAGATTGAGGTGCGGCCCAGCGTCGCAAGTGGGTTGGCCCATGCGTAGATCAGGTTGAGCAGCACGAATAGGAGCGCGGCTTTAGCTATTATGCGCAGGATCGTTCCGCGTGTAATGGGTTGATCATTGTTGGTCATCGGCTAATTCCGATTCATTTAGTAACGGAGAAACGGAGATACACGGAGGAATTTATTTTAATGTTTTTCTCCATGCTGCTCCGTGAGAAAGCAGTTTTGTACTCTGTACTCCATCGTGGTTTTAGAACCCGAACAACCGCCGAAAGACTATTACTGCCTGTGATGTTTCCGGCAGCGCAAACCACACCCATCCGAGCACCACAAAATGGAACGTGATCAGCCAGCCCGCGATGTTCAGCGCCAGCTTAAGTCGCGGCTGTGCATCGATCTGGCGGATGCGCGGCTTCATCCAGTTGGCGAAGCGGTTATGCACAAACAGCCCGACTCCATGCCACGCGCCCCAGATAACGAAGTTCGGAGTGATGCTGTGCCACATGCCGATCAGGATCATGGTCGTGATCTGGCTGAACGCGATGATCAGCGCCGGGGTTAGCTTCAAGCGGCTGGTGCGCAGGCTGCGCGAGACCGGGTTGAAATAATAGGCGCGGAACCACAGCGCCAGCGTGATGTGCCAGCTATTCCAGAAGCTGGTCAGATCGCTCTTGCGGTAGGGGTGATCGAAGTTCTCTGGGGTGCTGAACCCCATCAGCGTGCCGAGGCCGATTGCCACGTCGGAGAGGCCGGAGAAGTCGAAGTAGATGCGGAAGGCGTAGGCGTAGAGCATGATCCACGTCCACAGCGTCGAATCGACCTGCGCTACTTTGACTGCATCGAGGGCAATGATCGCCAGCAGATCAGCGAGGGCGAACTTCTTGAACAGCCCCACGATGATTCGCTGCCCGCCTGCATACAAATCAGGCCATGACAGGCGGAAGTCGCGCTGCGTGTCTTTGAGGAAGCGCTCGGCTCGGTCGATGGGGCCTGCGGTGTAGGTCGGGAAGAAGAGGACGTATTCCACAAAATGATGCAGGGGAAAGGGGGGCAGCACGCCCGACCGCCGATCTCGGAGCACCTGTACCAATCGGAAGAAGACGTAGGAGATGCCGAGCCAGCGAATATCGAACGGGGTGACTTGGTCTGCCGACTGCGCGTTGATCGTTCGGAGCCACGCGCTTGCCACCTGCGCCAGCGATGGGGTTTTGAGCGCCACCATCAAGGCAATCAACGCAATGACTAGGATAGTGATCTTGACGTTCGAGGGGATTGGAATCGCATAGAGTATCGCAGCGAGGATCGCCGCCAGCGTTATGCCGATGAGTACAAAGAGAATCGGCGGCGGGGCGCTCGGCGTGAGGCAGCACACATCGCCCAGATAGCGCATCCCGGCGACGGCAAGGACGATCCCGATGACGAGCGCAATCCCCGGCAGCGAGGCACGGATGACTTCACGCGAGTCTTCCTTGCCTGCTTGGACAGTGATCCATGTAAACAGGGTCAGCAAGATTGTGGCGGTGGGGAGCCAGAAATCCAACTGGCGGATCGGGGTGATCGGCTGCATCCAGTAGATCGCTAGGACGCTCAATGCGAGGATCAGCCAGTGCCGCACGTTTTGGCGCGGGATCAGGCCGAGGATGATCGCAGCGAGGGAGAAAATCAGGATGTGGATGAGGATCACGAAGCGAGTCGCTTGGTCAGGAAGGAATGGAACTTATTGATAGATGGCTTATAGGTGATGGCAGTCATTCGAGCGTTCTAGCACCCATGCGGTTTTACCATCCATCTGAAGCCAGTGCGTGATGGAAGTCCGCTTGATCTCCGGGGAGACACGCTGAGGGATCGCCATGCTGTAGCCAAAGAAGTAGGCGAACGACGTTTGAATGAAGGCTCCATGAGAGACAAGCAGGATAGTCTTGCCCTGATGTGCCTCAAGGATGCGATTCATGGCAGAGTGTACCCGCACGGAAAATTCCAAGAGGGTCTCGCAGCCTTCCACCCAGCGATGGTAAGGGCGCTGCGCGTCGGTGAGGCTGTTCCATGCATCCATAAATTCTTCGGTGGTTAAGCTGCCATCTTCGCTGCGCCACTCTTCGACATCTTTATCAAGGATGATTGGCAGGCCAATCACAGGCTCAAGCATCTGCGCCGTTTCATGGGCGCCGCGCTCTGGGCTGGAGATAAACACATCGGCTTTGATCTCGCCCGTGCGTGCAAGTCGGTCGCGGAAACGTTCCGCCTGCCGGAGTCCATCAGTCGAGAGGCCCTGATCCTGTTTGGGGTATTTCCCATCGACGAGATCGTAGATGTAATCGGCGTGGCGAATGAGATACAGGTGAGTTGTCATTAGAAGCCCTGGTATATCCATTGTGGGGAGGTATCCGCCGTCATGATCAGCAGCGCGATTACGATCAGGCACAGCGCCAGCGCGATCAGGTTCTCGCGGGAAAATAGCCTATTTAACATCGAGTACTCCGCATCCCAGCCATCGCCAGACGCTTGAGCGTCTGGCTCGAATCAATTAAGCACCCTAAAGGGCGCTGATCTGCTCGGAATTAGCGGGTTTGATTGACCCCGCATACCAACCAGTTCCCGGATACCTGGGTCATGGTAAATGCCTGCTCGGAGAGATCAAGCTGGCGGACTTCACCGTTGTAGGTGGTCGAAATCGATCCAGTGCAGTTTACGGTGGCGGTGTCGCCCTGGGTATCAGATGTGGTGCACTTCAAATTATCGAGCGCGAGATCGACCGCCGCGAATGAGTCGAGGGTTTGCTGAGCGTCGTCGGCCCAATCCGCGCAGGTTAGCTGTGAGATACGATCCGCGTCTTTAGCAACGATGGCCTTCAGGTATTCTTCGGTGGCGCGGGCAGGGGCGTTCGCATCGGATGCTGAACATGCCGCGAAAAGAATGGATGCGGCAAGGATAGCAATCACACGAGGTCGTGAGATGGTCATTCAATGTCCTGGCATAAATTGAATTTCTGACAGCCTATAGCCTCACCCCCTGTCCCCCTCTTCCCGAAGCATGAGGGAAGAGGGGGTTCCTTCGAGTACGAAGGGGATTTGTATAGAAGAGCGAGGTTGTTACTTCGTCAGCACCTGACGCCACACGGCATCGAGGGCATGCAGCGTCACCAGATTGCGTACTGTGAATCCATACTGAAGGGTATCTGGCGTGAAGTTTGTCGGGTCGTGGGTCGGTGGAACAGCGGGATGCACCATATCCGGGTCCATGCCGTGTGCGGGTAGATTGATCGTCGCCGCGTAGAAATCCATCCAGGGGATGCCGTAGGTATTCGCGGTCGAGACAACGATCTGATTGTAGGTTGGGGCATCGCCTGGTTCGTTATAAGGAATAGTGCTCAACACCGGGATCACGCCCGAATTGATGGTAATCTCCACGATCCGCGCGAGGTTAACGGAGGATGTATAGCTGTCGATGCCACCGTGCACGTCGTTGGTTCCGATCATGATGATCGCGACCGCAGGCCGCACGTTCATGTACTCACATTCAATCGGCGTGTAGCCGGGGCAGGCTCCCGCATTGGCCGGATCGAGCAGACTATTTGTCCACCAGCCCTCGACTGCCGCCATCGAGTCGTTGTTAAACGAGTTATGCGTACGCGCGGTCGTGACAGAGTAATAGTTGATCACAGGCTGAAGGTAGCTGTACTCATTCAGAGAGTAGATGCCCTCCCCGATCTTGCCGAGGAACGCCCAGCTTGCCGTGATACTGTCCCCGACTTTCGAGAACACATCGGCGCGGTTGCCGCGCGCCTGTCCTGCCACGAATATATCATGGGCGCGCGGGGTGATATTATGTACATAGCTGTACCAACCCGTATTCGCAGGTTGGGGCACAGGCGTCGGGGCAGGTGGCTGTGTTGGCGCGGGGGATGATCCTGCCCCAACTACGGGCAGCGCATAGACCGTGCTGCCAATCACAACCACGTAGGGCGCGGAGACCCATCCCAACTGCCCGTTGTAATTCACGTAGAGCCAGGTCGCCGTCGCGTTGCGGCCTAACACGCTAATGGTCGTGCCGCCGGGTATCCAGGTGATCGGTGGCAGGGAGGTGTTGGGCTGCGGGCGCAGATTCACTGGAGAGATGGTTCTCCCGGTGACTCCAGGGCCAGTTGGGATCGATGGGGGCGGATTTGCCTCGCCGCCGGAAATTACGACGGGCAGGCCGCTCGGATCGCCGTTGGGTGTGACCAGCCACCCCGCGACCCATCCTGTTCTGCCGGGGAGGTATTCGACGAACAGCCACGACGAGTTGCTATTTCGCCCGGTGACAGGCACGGTCACGCCCGTATAGACCACGCCTATCTGGGTGTAAGTCGTGGCGGGGCCAGTCCGTACTCGCACCGCGACGTTCGCGGTGACGCTGGTGGCAGGGGCCTGCGCGGGCGCGAACGAGTGTGCGATAGCGGCTGAAGTGCTGATCGCCGCCAGTATAAGAACGAGGGGGTACGTGAGTAGATTCAGAGTGAGGCGCATCCGGTAAGGCTCCGAAGTTCAACTAACGATGCCGTGAACAGTCCACGACAATACAACAAGATCGGGGCGCGTGCAAGAGGAGGGAAGTCTCATCGCTAGGGCGGATCGATCCCCTGATCGAGCACGCACTGGTAGCGCCGCATGCTTGCTTCTGAACTGTTGTCGTTCGGATCATTGCAGTTGGTCATCACGCCTGGATGCTCACTGCTTGCCTTTTCGGCCCATGCCTCGCAC
>Ga0075421_100011970_pt1 | contig 10761 bp, 6 predicted proteins | sample SoiMetdeltSBSDD5_FD_75292 | JGI IMG/M metagenome (GOLD analysis project Ga0075421, IMG submission 75292) | Bulk soil microbial communities from a Populus tree surrounding site in Tennessee, USA - Soil MetaG P. deltoides SBSDD5 | ecosystem: Environmental > Terrestrial > Soil > Tree plantation...
GCCGGTGCGGCCCATGCCGGTCTGGATCTCGTCGGCGATGAGCGGAACGCCGCGGGCGGCGCACAACGCCGCCGCGCGTTGCGCAAAGGCGGCGTCGACCGGCTGCACCCCGCCTTCGCCCTGGATGGGCTCGAAGACGAAGCCCGCGATGCTGCCGGCGCGCGCGAAGGTCTCCTCGAGGTGCCTGATGTCGTTGGTGCGAACCCGGTGCACGGTCAGCCCCGGAATCTCGAACGGCTCGCGATAATCCTGTGACGCCGTCAACTGGACGGCGCCGATGGTCTTGCCGTGGAATCCCTTCTGGAGCGCGATGAAGGTCCGCGAGCCGGTTTCGAGAATGGCGTGTTTCATCGCCGCCTCGACCGCCTCGGCGCCTGAATTGGCGAACACGACGCGATAGTCGCCGCCTGCCCGCCGCGACAGCTCGCGTGCCAGCCGGCCGGCCAGATCGTGACGCGAGCCTTGCGAGTGAATGGGGCGCCCTTCCGCGAGCAGCCGCTGCGCTTCCGCCACCAGGACCGGATGATGATGCCCGAGAAGCAACGAGCCGTATCCGCCGACGAGATCGAGAACGCCGATTTCCTCGCCGTTCCGGCGATGGTACAGATAGTCGCCCTGCGCCCGCTCGAACACCACTCCGACCCGCAGCAGGTCGAGCAATTGGCACAATTGCGGCTTGATCAGCTGATAGAAGTCGTCCATCGTGGCCAGCTCCGGGGCATTCTAGTTCCAGTCGAGCGTGCGTCCGAACAGCGTGTACTCGCGGGTGAGCTCGCCGATTCTGCGGAGGAACCCCTCAACCACGAGCGCAATCGCCACGCGCTCGAAGCCCTCGGAGACCGCGCGATGAAGTCCCCAGGCGACCTGCGCCATGGCGGCGGAGGACTGTCGAGCGTCCGGGACGAGCGCGGCGGTGTGCAGCACGATGCGGGACGGGCGCGAGGTGCCGAGCCATTGTCCCCACCCGGCGGCACGCCCGTCGAGCGCCTGCATCTGCGCGGCGTAGTCCGGATAGATGAACGTCAACCCGGCGTCCTCTCCATTCCGCACGAACGCGGCGACGTGTCCCGGCCCCATGATCGAGAGCGCCCCGCGGAACACTTCCGCGAACTCGTCGATGTCGAGCGGCGCGTATCCGACGTGGCCCTCCCAGCATCGGTCGAGCAGCCGGTGAACGCGGGGGATCAACTCGTCGGCCCGATCAGTCCGCAGCTCTTCGAGGACACCGGGCGGCGGCCGTCTCGCGAGCACGCGCTCGAATTGCGCCAGCCGATCGGCGGCCTGTTCGCGGCTCAACTCGTATCCGTACCACCGATGCGTTGGCGTGAAGCCACTCCGCGCGAAGAGCGCCGGGTAGTACGGCGGATTCCGGGGCTCGAAGAGATACGGATCGTATTCGAAGCCGCGCGTGAGAAAGCGATGCGCACGGTGGGCGCCGCCGTTCATCGGCGCGATGACGTCCCTCGCCTGCTGCGCTTTCAGCCACTCGGCGCCGGCATCGATGAGCGCCCCGGCAACCGCGGGATCGTCGACGCACTCGAAGTACCCGAGCTGCCCGAGCACGTGGCCGGTTCGATCCGTGAGCCGGGGATTGACGAGGCTGGCGATGCGACCGGCGATCCGGCCGTCCGCTTCGCACAGGAAGAGCTGTGCGCGTCCGTAGCGCGCGAAGCCGCTCTGGTCCGAGAGCTCGTAGAAGACCTGCTCGCGCAGCGGAGGCACCCACCGCGGGTCGTCGCGACGAATCATCCAGGGAACCTCGATGAACTGCAGCAGTCCATCGCGGTCCTTGACGGGGACGATCTTCATGCGCCGCCTCGCTGACCGATCCGCTCGCCCATCCGCACGAATGTCTCGAGCCCGGACGCGGTATTCCGGCAGAGGTCATCGTCGAGCCGGATCGTGCCGGGCTCGAACACCAGCACGACGATCGACGCGCCGAGCTCGAAGACGCCCTTGTGCGCCCCTCTCGAGACCCGCACGCCCGGCGTAAAGTCCTGTCGGATGGATCCAACGGTGAACGCCCCGACCTCGATGATGGCGATCTGTCCGAACGCGTCGGAGGCGAACGGCGTGATCACCCGATAGTTCTCGGCGTAAAAGGGAACCGCCCACGTCCGCGAGTACGGGGTGACCGCGAAGTAGCGGCCCGAGACAGGCTGCGCGCGTGCCGGTGTTCCCGAGTCGGGAAAATGAAAGTGATGGTAGTCGGCCAGGTAGAGACGCAGGATGACGACCGCGCCGGCGTCGTAACGATCGGCGGCTGCCCCACCACCCAGAAGACTCCTCAGATCGAAGAGGCTGGATTTGATCCGAAAAGTGGATGCGGCCGAGACCGCCGGGTAGGCAAGCAGACGGCCGTCGACCGGCGACACGCACGTCGACGGTTCGGGGTCGACCCGCCGCTTGGACAAATCGATGCGCCGGCTGATGAACTCGCTGAACGACGTGAAGCTGCTGAGCGGCTGCTCCAGCTCGGTGACGTTGACGTCCATGGCCGCCGCGAAGGCGGCGACCTTGCCGCGCGTCCACGGCTGCCGGTAGTACCAGCCGTACAGCGCCGAGGCGAACCGGCGGGTGAGCAGCAGCCGCGTGAGCAACGTGCCTGCCCGCGAGTTGTAGCACCAGTCCATGAACGAGGCGGCATAGATCGGATCGGTGCGAACACCGCCGTTGCGGCGATCCACGTACTGGAGCGCGGCGCCATTCGCGATCGAGGTCACGTGAGCTCCTCGACGTAGAACGCACGGTAGAAGAAGGTCATCGCTTCGCCGTGCAGCCGTCGGCTGAGATCGTCGAGCGGGCGAACCCGGTGCGCTAGCGCGCGCGGGCTCCGGCGAGGCGCTTCGGTATTCCAGTAGGCCATGCGGCCGCCGGGCCGCCCGCAGCGGACGATGTGGGTAAAGAGGCGATCGCTGGCCTCGACCGGGATGTACTCGAAGATGTCCGACAGGTTGAAGCGGTCGATCGAGCCATCGGCGGCCTCTTCCAGATAGGCCTTGGCGGACGCGAGCTTGATCTCGAGGCGATCGATGTTGGCGCGGATCGCCTCGAAGTTCTCCGGACGCCAGGCGTGAGGCAGTGCGGTCGAGAACTCCCCGCACACAATCCACTGCAGGTAGGCGTTGCGCGAGGCGTCGAGCACCGACAGCGCGTGCTCGGTGCGGGCGAACATCGGCTTGGCGACCTCTCCTTCGACGTAGGTGAAGAACTGCGGATCCCGGCCCAGACGGCCCATCACGTAGCGCGAAAAGAAGATCTTGAACAACGCCCGCCAGCGCCAGTTGTTCCAGCGCGTCTCGTAGAAGCGCCGGCGCTCCTCGGCGGGCCGCGCCTCGAGCAGCGCGTTGCACGTCGCACGCGAGTGAATCAGAGGCAAAAGCCTTCGGCGGAACAACGCGAGGTAGTGCTCGAACCGGCCCGCGGCGATCATCCCGTCCTCCATGATCTTGGAGTTGCCGTCCCAGTAGCCGGTGGCGGCGGCGCTGAGACACGGGCGGACGCGCTTGTACAAGGCGAGGCGGCGCGTGCTGGAACTGATGCCGACGAACTCGAGCAGCTCCGGGTGCGTGAGCACGCGGAAGCCGGCGGCCTTCACCTCGAGAAACGCGTTCTGCGCCGGCGAGATGTCGACGGCGATGACCTTGCCCGGCGCGCGTGACAGGAGCGAGATGGAATTCTCGCCGCCAGAGCCCACCGAGAAGCACACGTCGCCGGGATGGACGTCCAGCGCCGAGAGCACCGTATCGGCGTCTTCCCAGCACTGCGCATACCGGACGATTGAAAAATCGGCACGGGTCGAGATCTCGCTCGCCGCGTCGACGACGCCCACATGGGTCATGGTGACGACCTCAGAGAATGCGAACCGTACCTGCGCCGCCGTCAATCTCGACGCGCTGCCCGGTCTTGAGAATCTGCGTCGCGCCCGGCACGTTGAGCACCGCGGGAATGCCGTACTCGCGCCCGATGACGGCCGCGTGCGACAGCAGCCCGCCCACCTCCGTGACGATGCCGGAGACCAGTCCGAGCACCGGCGTCCATCCGGGGTCGGTGAATCGCGTGACGAGAATCTCCGCCGGCTTGAGCGTGTCGGCGTGCTCGAGCGCCGCCACCACGCGAACGTGCCCCGTGATTACGCCCGCGCTGCAGCCGATGCCCTTGAGCACCATCTGCTCCGAGCCAGCGACGCGATCGACCGGAGCCGGCTGGGCGACATCCCGGCCGAGCTCGCCAGGCGGCTCGAGCCCGCGATATCCGCGATACATCAATCGTCGAAACCGCGTCAGGTCGCGGACGCGCGCCGGATCGTCCCCGGACCTGGCGCAGGCGACGATTTCGTCCGCGTGCAGCATGAAGACGTCGTCGGCGTCGGTGAGGTATTGCATCCGAGCCAGCCGCACTCCCGCTTCGATCACATAGCGTCTGACGACGTTGTAGGTACGGGTCGAATACTCGCGCATTTCCTCGCGGCGGCTCAAGTAGGTGCGGGCGACCTTCAGCTGTCTTCGAAACCGACGCTCGAACCTCAGGCGACGCCAGAACGACCGACGCACGAGCGCCACAACCCTGCGCTCTTCCGCAGAGAACTGCGCGAACTGCGCTCGTGCGGACGCATCGGGATCCTTCGGGTCCGTACCCGACCGGACCGTGTCCTCCACGATCTGCTGGACACGCTCCGGGCGCTCGCCCCAGCGGGGAACGCTGATGTCGAGCTCGGCATCGCCGCGAAAGTACTGCTGCGCCAGGAAATCATCCAGGGCGCGCCGCCACTGCGGCGACGCCGTGCTCTCACGCTTCGCGAGCTTCACCAGGTGGACGAAGCCGCGCTGCATCGTCATGTGCCCGACGTTCTGCAGGCCGGACATCAGATCGACCGCCGCGATCGACTCGCCCGTGGCCTCGGTGATCCGCTTCAGCAGTTTCTTGAGATCGCTTTGAAAGTTCGCGTTGTTGTAGATGGTCGTGAAGTAGTCACGCTCGGTCTCGAGGTGGAATGCCAGCGTGTCGCCGAATGTCGTGAAGAACGCGTCGTCGTTCGTCGCCGCGAACGAGCCGACCGCCTTCAGGAACGCCTCCTCTCGAGGCCGGAACCGCGTGTCGTAATCCTCAGTGCCGCGAAGATGCCGCCGGTAATTCCGTTCGAGCGCAATCGCGACGGGAATCGCCGGCAGCACGGTGCGGAGGCTGGTGGGCGTTCGCGCCGGACCCGAGGGTCCGTATTTCTTCTTGATGCCGAGATCTCGGTCGAAGACCTCCTCGTCGAATCCTGGAACGTTCAGCAACGCCTTCTTGACGGCGCTGGCGCTCCAGTACGGCCGGCCGTAGAACATGTCGATCCACGTCTGCTGCGGCGCGTGCTTCGAGAGCAGCCTGATGTCGACGAAGTATCGCTGCATCGAGTCCTGCACGGCGCGCCGGTAGAGCGAGTACATGATCGGCGTGCAGACCCGCGCCGACACGCCCCCTTCACGAAAATCAGCGGTGGTGAATTCCTGGACGTCCGAGCGCCACTGGATTCGCGTGACGGGGCGGGACTGCAGAATCCAGAGGGCACCGTGCTGGTCGACGGCCCACTCGACGTCCTGAGGGGTCCCGAAATGGGCCTGCAGCTCGAGGAGGTGGCCACGAAGCGCCTTCAGGAGAGTGCTGTCGAGCGCCACATCTTCGGCGCCGGACTGCCGCTCGACGACGGAAGCGTCCTCGAGCCGCACGACGTACCGTGTCGGCGCCGTCTGACCTGAGACGAGCCGTTCGCCCAGCCCTCGGCAGCATTCGATCAGAGCCTGGTCCTCGCGTCCGGTAGTGGGGTGGATGGAGAACGCCACGCCGGCGACGGCGGCGTCGACCATCGTCTGGACCAGCACGCTCACGCATGCCCGTGACTCGTCGAGCCCGTTTCGGCGTAGATAGGCAGTGACCTGGGCGCTTCTCGCGGACTCGCGGCAGTCGGCGATGGCCCGCGCGAGCGCCGCCGCGTCGCCAATCTCGAGCCGGGTCACGTACTGGCCGGCGAAACTCGCGCCCGGCAGATCTTCGAGGTGTCCGCTGGAGCGCGCGGCCACGGGATAGCCCCCCAATGCCGTGACGGCCGAGTCGCACTGGCGCTGGAGGCGGTCGTCGATCTCGAGGTGCGGGGGCACGACGAAACCAGCCGGGACCGGAAACCCGCGACACGTCAGATCGTGCAGCGGCGCCGCCTTGCGTCCACCGGCTTCGTCCGTGAAGCCGGCGCTGCCGAGAGCAGGAAGCAGAACGGCGTGTTCCATGGAGCTGTTCTCGCGAAGTGGGTGAACTATACCCCAGCCGTTCCTTCGGTTTGCGGTTCAGTCGAGGAGCCGGACGACGCCGGTCGCGCCGTCGATCTCCACGAGCTGGCCGTCCGCGATGATCGACGTCGCGTCGGCCACTCCCACCACCGTCGGGATGCCGAGCTCGCGTCCGATGATGGCGGTGTGCGACAGAATGCTGCCCCGCTCGACGATGAGGCCTCCGGCCGGCACCATGAGGAACACCCATCCCGGGTCGGTCATTGGTGCAACCAGGATCTCGCCGCGAATGTCGAGATGCTGTTCGGGAGTTCGGACCACGCGTGCCCGCGCGCGCACGCGTCCAGCGCTGCACGCGACACCGTGGAGCTCGCGCGCGGATCCGGCCGCCGACGCGGGCGCCGGCGCGGCCGCGCTCGCGACGTTGGCCAGCGCGATACCGCGAATCGTGACGCGAGCCTGTGGGGTCGAACGCTTGAAGACATCGTACTCGTGCCGGCGCTGGGTGACGAGCACTCGCAGGTCACGCGTAATCGACGTCCCTCGCACCGCGCCAGTGATCTCCTCGATCGACAGGTAGAACACGTCGTGGGACTGATCGATCAGGCCCGCCCGAGTCAGCCGCTGCCCGAGCGCGCGCACGACCCGTTTCACCATGCCGAACGCGCGGCTCCTCATCAGCCGCAGGTCTTCCCGGTGCGTCACCATCCGTCGAGCCCGCCGCAGGAGGAAGCCGAAGATCGCCCGACGAAGCGGGTGACGCGCGAGGCCGGCGGCGACCGTCTTCTCGGCCAGCTGGCGGCGTTCGATCGACGCGGGGAACGCACCCATCGCGTTCGCGCGCTCGCCTCGCTCGGGATCGGCCTGTGCGGCATAGTTGCGCAGCAGCTCGATCCTCAGCTCGGGGGCCTCTTCGGCGAGCGGGGTTTCGAGCTTGAGCTCCTGAAAGGTACGATCGCCGAACTCGTCGAAGTGCCGCAACAGCCTGGCGCGAAAGTCGGCGTATCGAGGATCGCGGTCGATCGCCGTCCAGATGTCGCCGGGCGGCCTCGTCGCGAAGAGCTCGCGCAGAGCCGGATCCTCTCGAATCCCTCTGGCCAGGGCCAGCAGCGATTGCACGGGCCGCACGCTTTCCATCACGCCGCCGCCGGCAAAGAGATCGTGATGGAGCGTCGGCTCTCCGAGATTCCACCGGGCGACGAGCTTGCCCAGCAACGAGTAGGCCTGCTGGACGAAGGCGTCGTTGACGACAGAAATCGAGTACTTGCTGACGATCCGGTCGACCAGGCGCTCGTACCGCGCCACCAGGTCGTGCGCGTCGTCCTCATCGAGCGGCTTGGCCTTGAATTCGGCGAGCGTGGCGCCGAACACGCGCCGGAAGTCCTCGACGTCGCTGTCGAGGCGGATGAAATTCCAGATCAGACGACGCGTGACACGCAGCTGCCGGTGCCGTTCGATCAGCCGACCCGTCCGGGTGGTGGCGGGCGGGGGACGCGGCGGGGTGATGCCCCGCACGCCAAGGGCCCGTTCCCAGGCCGGCAACGCGCCCTCGAAACCCGGCACGAACAGAAACAGCATGTACCAGTTGAGCAGGTTGTAGTAGATGGATCCGTTGACGAGCGCGACGAGGTTGGCATGCACGGCCTGGTTCGTCCGCAGGACGGACTCGGGGACGCCGAGCCGGCGCGAGGCGGTGCGAAACGTCGTCTCGTACGCCGCGCGGACCACGGAAAACGTCAGCGGCAGCGAGAAGCCCGGATAGCTCTCGACGATGTTCGCGTTGTCGAAGATCGTCTGCCGCCCCTCGACCAGCGTGGTGATCGGCCGCGCCTGCAGCACATGAATCCGGCCGAGGGAGTCGAGCGCCCATTCGATATCCTGCGGCGCGCCGAAGAGCGACTGGATGTCCGAGCCCAGCCGCGTCAGGCTGGCGATTTGCTCCTCGTCGAGCGCGCTCGTCGCGCTCTCTGCCTCGGCGACGTCGACGACGGCTGTGCCGCTGCCCTGCGTCGCATCGAATGCGACGCGCGACCGCTTGTGCGCGACGACGCGGCGCCGCAGCGTCAGCGTCGCCGCATCGACGAAGAACGTATCGGCCTCGGCGCGATCGGCCACGACGCCCTCGCCCACGCCGATGGCCGCCGAGACGACGGTCTCGGTGGGATCCCCTGTCGTGGGATTGGCGGTGAAGAGCACGCCCGACACGCGGCTGTCGATCATCCGCTGCACGATCACGCCGGCGTCCTTGACCGGCGCGCGGCCGTGAATCGACCGGTAGGCGAGCGCGCGCGGCGAGAAACACGAGGCGAAGCAGTCGAGCACGCGGCGCTCGAGCGCGTGCTCCGGGACGAACAGATAGCTGTCCATCTGCCCGGCGAAAGAGGCCGCGGCGGAGTCTTCATCCGACACCGACGATCGAACGGCGGCGAAAGGTGACGCGGCCGCCAGCTCCTGGAAGCACTCATGCAGGGCGACGCGGTCGTGTTCGGACAGGCCCGTCGCGTGAATGGCCTCCGTCGCCCTGGCGCTCATCGCGGAGGCCTGCACCGGGTCCCGCGCGTTGCCGTGAAGCAGGTCCTGCTCGACGACCTGCCACGCGTTCGCCGCGACGTCGCGAAAGACCGCGGTCGTCACGCAGAACCACGGAGGAACCGGGAGGCCCGCCCGCTGCAGGCGGACGAGATTGGCGGCCTTGCCGCCGATGGCGTGTGGCGAGGTGTGTTCCGCCTGCTGCCAGCGGATAACTCGGGGTTCGCGCACAATCGTCCGGAATGTGAGCACGTCGGGCCGGCGCATCATATACCGAAACGCTCCGGACGCCCGGACCGCACAGGCAACCGCTTGACCATGGGCCGCGGCCGCGCTAAGGTCGCCCGCCAGCACCGCGGCCATGAGTGTCGACCATCACGTCACCCTGAACGGCACGACGCGATCGCGCGCATCGCGAATCGCTACTTACCTGTCGACGATGTTCCCACCACAGGTGATGGGGACCTTCGCCGCCTGTCACTTCCTCGCGGTGTGGTTCGCACTGCAGGCTCTCGCCGGCCTGGCGCCCGTCCGCCTGACCTGGGAGTCGCTACGTGGCATGGCTACGGTGGCGCTGTTCCTGCTGCTGATGCGCCTCTACGACGAACTGAAGGACGCCGATACCGACATCAGGCTGGGCCGCGCCGGCGATCCCTGGTACCGCGATCGGCCGCTCGTCACGGGCGCCGTGCGCATCGAAGACGTGAAGGTGTTGCGATGGCTCGTGACCGCCGCGCTCGTCGCCATCAACGTAAGGACCGGATTCGCATGGGCGTCGATCGGGTTCTGGGTCGTCCTTGCGGTGACCTGGCTTTCCTTCAACTGGTTCTTCTGGCCCCCGATGTCGGAGCGACTCCTGGTGGCGTTCGCGACGCACAATCCGATATCCCTCCTGCTCGACGGCTACATCGTGGGCCTGTTCGCGGACACGTTCGGGGCCGACCGTCTGGATGCGTCCACGTTCCTGTTGCTGGTCGGGCTCTGGCTCCCGATCGCGGCCTGGGAGACTTCGCGCAAGATTCGTGCACCTGAGGACGAGACGAGCTACCGCACGTACTCGCGCGAGCTGGGGTGGAAGATTGCGCCGTTCCTGCCAGCAGCATGCGTCGCAGGCTCCGCGAGCCTGCTCGTGCTCGTGTCGAGGATTGCGGGGCTGGGCGTCGTATTCCCGATCGTCGTTGCGGCAACCGGCGCGATGGTCGTGTGGCGGTGCGTGCTCTACAGGATCGCGCCGACCCGGCGTCATGCGAAGCTCAAGCCGTGGGCGATACTCTTCGCGACGGTGGCGAATGCGGGGCTCGCCGCGGCGGCCGCGAGCGCCGGCGTCGGGTGGTAGACGCGGTTTCGCCGCGCGTCCTAGAATTGCCAGACATTGCCTGCGATCGCCGACGATGACGCCTGAGCGCTGGCAGCAGGTCGAGGCGCTCTACCACGCGGCGTACGCCCGGCCGATCGGCGACCGTGCGACGTTTCTCGCAGAAGCCTGTCGAGACGACCAGGCGCTGCGGCGCGAGGTTGAATCGCTGCTGAACGAGCCGTCCCACGACGGATTCCTCGCGGCGCCGACGCTCGGGGCGGCAGCAGAGCTCGCCGCGAGTATGCCGCACACGCTGCCGGACATGAGCGGGCAATCGCTCGGTGGGTATCGCCTGGACGCGCTGCTCGGCGCGGGCGGCATGGGCGAAGTGTACCGTTCGCACGATGCGAAGCTCGGGCGCGACGTCGCGATCAAGATTCTGCCGCCTGCGTTCACCAGGCATCCCGATCGACTCGCGCGCTTCGCACGCGAAGCGCGGATGCTCGGGGCGCTGAACCACCCCAACATCTGCGCGATCTACGGCTTCGAGGACGCTGACAACGTTCACTTCCTGGTTCTCGAGCTCGTCGAAGGAGGCACGCTCGCACAGAAGCTCGCGCACGCCTCGAATCTGCACCAGCAAGGTGGCGGACTACCGCTTGGTCAGGT